>Ga0247758_1000867_pt1 | contig 25736 bp, 24 predicted proteins | sample UWRJL156409C4_FD_180950 | JGI IMG/M metagenome (GOLD analysis project Ga0247758, IMG submission 180950) | Plant litter microbial communities from Arlington Agricultural Research Station in Wisconsin, United States - UWRJ-L156-409C-4 | ecosystem: Environmental > Terrestrial > Plant litter >... | reverse complement strand
GAGGTGAAATCGGTGGTGGGTGATTGGGAAGGCTACGAAAAATATGGAGAGGGTGTCTTTTTTTTTTAAACGGCCTATGGATAGGATGGAATTCAATTGGTCTTTATTTACGGCGGAAACGGCGGTCATTCACAGGGCGGTGCGGTATTGTCGTGGAAAAAGACGCATCCAGGCGCCTCGGGTTTTGGTTTCCTCAGTGAGCTAGCTCTCTATCAGATCAACTAACGAGGCAGGCTGTCCTGCAGCGCAGACTTGACCTGCAGGTCGGTTTCTTTTGGCCGGCCAGCCGCACATGTTGGATGTGGTTGGCCCCTGAGACAGTTGACTTGGCCAGGTTAACGGAGGTAGCACTAGGGGAGGGCTTCCCCTGACTGCGGCGACTCTATCTCTGCCCAACTCCATCGCCGCTTCATCACGCCCACCAACTCAACCTCGGGAAACCCTTCGAGGGCACAAGACACGTAAGCGGAAATGATAGAATTTTTCGATTGGTCGTTTGAATGACTAGAACCAATCCGCTACCCAAAAAGGTTGGTTTTTAGGCGGATAGTCAAGAAATCTTTTTCAACACCAAACCTTGCTAGACCGCGATAGTAGGTGCATCGCCACCTCAACAATTGCAAGTAGCTTCACTCTCCGGCAAACTAAACCAAGAGAATGGCGTAAATCGGCGAGTCACATCACCGGAAGACTGCCACTTGGGCAATATGTCGCGAGGTGAGTGCAAACTTACCTGCCTTCGTACCTTGCAGGCCGATAATCAACGGCTCCGTTCGTGTATGCCACATGCCGCGGCCTCAATTATACTTCGTCATCGAATACGACACTGTAGGAATGCCGAAGGACACTCCGGAGTCAACCCGTGCCAACAGTTGTACCTATGCCGTCGAGCGGAGAACACGAGCTTGCAGGTGGGCGTGGGCGGACGCTATCGTGGATGTGTGGTGGTTTATGGCGATTGAAACCGATTCCCTGGTCGCCAGAACGAGGGCGAAGATATCTTTCCAGCCTGAGTTTCTTCCAGCTTCAGGAGCGTCTATTCTCACGACCTGTCCGGCATCCAGCGGCGGGCCGGAGACGACGGGGCCGTAATCCCTGAATGGACCACATGTCGCAACCATCACTGCTGGAGACCATCAACGACACCTGGCTGCGACCGCGAACTTACTCCCTTCGGTGGGCCGTTTATATCGTGACTGGATAGGAACTAAGTTTTCGACTCCGACGGGCAGGCCAAGTCCCCTTCCACAGCTCGGCGCGTACAAGGTCGGGTAAGGTGCCCTCTGACAAGCAACAATACTCGGCTGAGCCGCTGCCAACACCCGATCGGCACCGATAAGAATATTTCTTCATACCTATCTAACCCCGATCATACAGGTGGACATCTTGGGGGCAGCGCCCTGATGCTTGCGACCTTCTTGCAAGCCACAAAGTGAGACACGTTAGCTCTCAGGAAGAAGACGGTGGACTAGATGTGGGATCAATTTATACCTGCTCTTCCTCGCTTCATTTGCTGGAGGTTCATCCACCCCCCTTTCCCACTTCATCATAGGCCTCGATGACGTTCAGGGGGGAGGTCAAAACAAACATCTAACGGTCTCCCGTGGTGTGCGAGGGGCTAGCCGTGAGCGAAACAAACCGGGTGTGCGGGTAGCACTCATTCTGTCCCACCCCAGTGCCTCCATCCGTAAGGTACCTAGGTAGGTACAGGGTCCTGATGACATCTGTCACCTTTTGAGCCGCAAAGATGAATTGAGTTTCGCGTTATCGAGGTCCTCGGCTTATGACGGGCAACAACCGAGCTCCGAGGAAAACGAGCACATGTGTCGGCATGATCAAGAGTATGGGGTTAGGGTGGTGACACATCGGCAAAGGGGCGGGTCGGTAGGTAGGTGGTTGTTGTCAATATCTTCATCCCACGAATCGAGGACTGTATCGTCGCCTCTGGTTGGGCTTCGAAAGCTCACGCACAGCCAGTGTGCCATAGTTTATTGGTACCTGCCTTAGGTGTGCGATGCGGTCCGAACGTCCTCCCAAACTTGCCTTCAACTACCAAACGTTGCAGCCGGCCAGAGCCCTGTAACTCTTTAAGATTAACATAGTAGCCACAAGAAAGAACAAGATTCCACATCCCAAGGTTGAGGATGTTTTGCATTCACTTCATGCGTTGGCGTTGAATACGCTAGACGGTAGTTTCCTGAGTTCCCCTACCTACCTTACCTACTTTGAACGACGACGAGCTCTTGCACTCGATCTTTGCTCCCGAAACTTGCCAGTGCAGAACAGCGAATATCCGGACAGGTTACGAAGCCCCGCCCCGAGAGGCATAGCCAGTGATGACGGGCACATGCAAAGAGACCCGGCCCCCTCTTCAGCAAGACCCGCAGCACTGCGAAATCAGCAGATGGGGTTTTTGAGGAACAAGGGGGGTGACATCACTCGGCGTGTGAGGTACTGTATTAGAGTTTCTGCCCCGCGACTTTCTATGAGCCCCGTCCGGGCTTCCTTGCTGCTCTGGCTGGCCGTCGGAGGATAACGATGGGAACTTGAAGCATAAACGACAGGAAGCGTGCCTGACGCGGGAAGTCGTTGCTGAAATTCGTAGGCCTTGGGATTGGTGTCGTAGCAGCGGAATTGCAGCGGTGTGTTCAACAGCGGCGGGAGACACCCGATCGAGTGCTACTCGGCTTGCAGATGGGTGTCTACTGGCGCTTCACATGATATCCGGCCAGGTCCCTGGCAGCTAGGACTCGCCACGCCTTCCTTCTTGCATGCGCCGCAGATGTTCTTGGTGGGCCCCAGCCTGTGGGAGGGGGTGCCAGTGATCGGCAGCAGGACCAGAGAATATGGGGCAATGCCTGGGGAATTCGAAGTCGGCCGTAATAGCGGAGAAAAAACTCCCTCTTTCTCAAAGATGCGCCTGAACTGCAACAACTCGCCTTCTTGTTCAGATAGCTCCTCCAGATATCAGGGACCTTTCGCCGTTGGATTTCGAAACCCAAGAACTGAAAAGTCAATTGCTGCTGCAGCATGCTGCATCTATTGTGGGCCAGTTTCCCACAACTGACCTTGGAACACACCGTTCGACACGGCGGGAACAAGTTGAGTTTGGCCGAATGAGCATTAGGCCCTACTGGTCGTTTGGCGCGCCAGCCCTTGCCGATGAAGATGGTTTCCACATCAAAACACGGTAGTATTACTCCTGGAGTTCTCAGGAGGAGCCTTGGGACTCCGAGGCCACACCGAGTCCATCAAAGTCGGGCAGGTAGTGCAGGTAGCCAGACCTGTTGCCGGTGGTCATCTCGAGGAAAGAGAAGGCGCACCCGGCCCACCTACTTGACAGCGCGGCCCAGCAACAGCAAGTACGGCCGAGATGGCCCAGGCTGCAAGGAAGAAGCTGCTGCGGCCCGGGGGTAGAGGACATGTCGCAATGGCCAGGGGGTCTCCACCGCATACCGCTTTCAGGACATGGCCGTCCCGCCGTGCACCTCAGTTGCCCTCGAATCTGCCAAGTCAACCTAGCATCCACTGGGACCTGATGGGATCCGTACTCCCAAGAGACCTGAACTATGCATTCGTAGATGGCGTCTGCCTAGCCTGTACCTGCTGTAGGGAGCGCTCTCAGATAGCCTCTCGGGCGGGGAGCCACACCACAACTGCCCTGCGCTGGCCGTTGGGTATAAGCTCGGGTACTGCTGGTGTTCTATGGACCCTGATGGTAGGTGAGGTGGGCCGACCTGGCTAGATGTCTTTGCTCATTATCAAGGTTTGAGCTATACCTTGGTACGCGCGCCTCCCGCCTTAGGAGGAGACCGCCCTCGCCCATTCAGACGCTTGAGACTCCCCAACAGCAGCCTAGAGCTCACCACGCTCGGCTCATCGAGGTACTGCGCCGAACAATCTTAACAAGCCATGGCTTGGTCGGATGAGGCGGGGATTTGGGCTTGCTGGAGCAGATCTGTGAGGGAAAAAATGGGGAGAAGACCTGGAGGGCGGGCAGATAAAACCGTCTACGCCGCGCTTCTTTTGACTTTCTCTTTTCCTTTCACCCAAGCTCCCAAATCCTGCCCGTTGCCGGTCGGTCGAAACTTATATATTTGCTCCCTCACGAACCGTTGCAACTTTTTCCAGGGCAGCACCTGAACTGTCGACCAAATCCAAGCCCAGTATTTTGCAGGTCTCGGAGCGCACCTCCTGAGGGTGAGCACCTTCCTTCCCACAGCTTGCCGACTAGTGACGGCACTTCCACCCTCCTGTCCGCCGCCTCTGACCTCTGCCATTCCGCATTAGCATTTATCCCAGACGTCACTTGAGTTTACCTTAGCAATGGCGCAAAACTCTGGCCCTTCCTGGGAAGGTCATCATCTCACACATGGCACTGCCTGGCAGCATGGCCATCAGCATGGCCATCGCGACGAAGCAGCAGCGCAAGCACTTCCGCCCCAAAGCGCACCCCAGCCTGCGCGGCGTCCGAATTCATCGCAGTCCCAACCATCGGCTGTGCTGCCACTCGAACCGACATGGCACGGCTTCTGCAATACCACGGTCGATGCGTTGATACTCTTCGAGGCCTGTATCGATTGCAAGTTGCCCCACGTTTCGCGCCGGCCTCATGACAAGGAGCGCGAGGGTCTGATCAAGAGCGGCTCCATCTTCATTTATGAAGAGGAATCATCTGGAATCAAGCGATGGACCGATGGCTTCAACTGGAGCCCAAGCCGAATCTTGAACAATTATCTCATCTACCGCGAGATGGTCAAGCCCTTCACTCCGGGTGAGAAGAAGAAGGCCCTGAAGAAGAAGAAGGATGGGCCACGCACAACCACGACTTCGCCGAGCCCTCCGGCGAGTGGCCTCCCTGCCGGTATCGACCCAGAGAGAATCCGAAACCTGGTCGGCTCTCTTACCGACTCGTACCCTTTCAAGGATCAAGGTCTGATCAAGAAGACTATCAGCGTCTCACGGAGAGGGATTCAACACCATATGGTCTCATATTACAACATCGACGACGTGTTAAGTGGCCGCCTTCGGACTCCGACCAATGATCCCGACCTCCACTCTATCATCCCGCGGCAAGAGCTCATTTCAAATCAGAGTTTCCGGGTTCCGATTGACCAGGAAGGCCTATTCGTCGTCAACGGCCGACATGACCAACTGTATACAATCGGAGGATGGGAGGAAGCCCAGAACCAACACCACCAGGCGATAGCTCGCCAGATGAACATGATTGACCCACACCAACAAGCACGTCAGCCGCATATCAATGGAACGGGGGAGATCTCGCTGCAATACCCAGAAGCCAGCTTTGGATTGCATCAAACTCATATGCCTTATCCCGGCGCTAACCAGCACCACGGGCTTCCGAGTGGCTTGCCGGCCACTCTGTCGAACAGCCTGCCGAGCCAAAACTGCCATCCTGGGCTGCGAGAAAATGATGATGAGCTCCAGAGGCGGTACTCCACGCAATACGAGCCACAAGTCACGGTCGGAGGAGGATATCCGATGAGCATGATGCCGATGATGAGCGCCCACCACACAAACCAGGATTTGATCCTCGACCCCCACCTCAACCCTGACGAGACGAACTGGAATGGGCAGACATACCATAATACCACGAGCAACAGCGGCGGTTCAGGCTCTTTTCCTACCGCATGGAACAATGAAGATTTGAACTCACCATTCCCCTCGAGCTAGGAGGTCCTTCCCTCATGGGAAAGTGGAGAGTTGAATCACCTCCTGTGATGCCGTTTACGCCAGCATGTGTTTTCAATAGGTGGCTTGAGAGGATATTAGCTTTGGGGAATTTCTTGGAGTGAGTTGGGTGTTGGGAGTTGGGAGTAGCTTGACACACAGTTGCTGATGGGTTCTTCGAAAAATGCACCTCTCTTGCTTGCTGCATCAAGGTTACTAACCAGGACGGCGTTGAGAATGTATCTTTTTCAGCCATTGATATTTGGTGAAGGAATTCTTGTTTGTTACAGCCAACAGCTGATGCCAAAATGAACCGCAGGGCAGTTCAGAGCGATGCTGCCATGCTCAGTTGGCCAACTCCTGCTAGACGGTTATGTACCTATTAGATAGGTAGTTCGTACGATCCGTATTTCTAGCGTTATTACCTAGGAAGGACGCAGTTTAGCAAAATAAGCGGTCAAAACAAAAAGTGGTACGTGCTCAGGTGCTGTGTCAGACGGAAAGCAACTGGCGACTGGGTAGTTATCCCGGCTAGCGCCGATCGCCAGCGGATCTTACTGGCCTCGAAATTTCGCGTCCAGTGTGGCGGGTGTCCTTTGAGCTTGCTGTGCGAGCGAGCTTTACCTCGGCGCAACACTTGATCAATTTTCGAGCCCTATCAAATATCTGTCTTTTGAATCATCGGGCTTTGTTTGGGCAGCTCCACGGATGCCACTTCAGAAACCTGAATTTTGACCGGGATCACGCGACTGAATCAACGGCTAAGCCGGGTTTGGTGGTTGAGTTGAGACGGGTGAGGGAAGTGACGTATGTGAGCACGGGATAGGTAGATACACCAAGGGCTTTGTACCTGTGCCGTTTATTGTATCTTTTACACTGGCTAACTTGGGTACAGGAAATAACTGCAGCGCCTCTGGTTAATGGGAAGGTCGGCGAAGCGGAAGCATTGTTGATTGCGTCGACGTCGACGTCGACGGCTGGAGGGATCAGGAAGGTGAGCTGACGTGGGCGGGGAAAGCATTGGTACTTTGATGCTGCCCATGCCTATGATGCTACGATTTCAGGTTGCGCCTACGTTGGGGACTTCGGTGATGCAGCCATCCATTGCTTTGTCGCGGCGCGCCGCGTACGGGGCCTTCCTCCGCTCCGGCCTTGGGTCTGGCGTAGCGCCTTGGGCATCGCCATGCTCAATAGCGAAAGGGAATGGGACGCGGTCACAGCAAACGAGGGAATGGTGCACTGGACGCTTCCCATTTAAAGCTCAAAATGTTCTTGCAAGGAGGCAGCTGGTGGATATCCCGCAACGAAGCTCGTCGCCATTTCTGTCGCGCGGAGGCACAAGGTGGTTTGGAGCCTCTAGGCGGTTGTCAGGCCAGGAAAAGGGGTTTGCCTCCCCCTTTCTTTGGTTCATTTCCCCAGAATGCTTGGATAATGCGTATCTTCGGATTTCCTGTGCTAATACTGAGATCTTAGACCTCATGAGACGCCCCAGAACAGCAAAGGCGGCGAATCACGCCTGCGCAAGATCATCCCCTCTCTGACAAAACACGAGAATATTTACACCATACCTAACATGCTTACGGCATCACGGCTCGTCGCAGCTCCCTTCATTGGGTATTGTATCCTCCATGGCCACCACACATGGGCGCTGGGTCTATTTGCCTACGCCGGAATCACTGATCTTCTAGATGGCTGGATCGCTCGCCGGTGGAACCAAGGGACTGTTGTTGGCACTATTATTGATCCCATGGCGGACAAGATACTCATGACCATTCTGACGGTTACGCTAGCGATACAGGGAGCTCTTCCAGGCGAGTTTAGCCCTTGCTTTCTGTCGCGCAAAAATGGCATGCTAACATTTTCTCTAGTCTGGCTCGCCGTCATCATCCTCGGGCGCGATGTCGGTCTGGCTATCTCGGCCATCTATTACCGATGGATCTCTCTGCCCCCGCCAAAGACCTTCACGCGGTACTGGGACTTTTCCCTACCCTCGGCTGAGGTTCGGCCCACCACCATTAGCAAATACAACACAGCTCTGCAGCTCGCGCTCATGGGCATGACGACCGTGGCGCCTGTTATCCCCGCGGTTGACCTGGCACTGCCGCTGGGTGTTATGCAGTACGTTTCCCCCGTCAAGTATATCTTGATGTCTCAAAATTAGTCCTCAATTCATCGCCCATCTAACTATCTGAAACAGGTACGTCGTTGCTACCACTACAATTTGGAGTGGCGCAAGCTATGTGTACAGCAAAGACGCCGTCAAAATCCTGCCGCACTCCCAGCATAAACAGGAGGCTGAGGACAAGAAGAAGCCCCAATGAGTCAACACTACCAACTCGTGGTATCGGATGCCGAAATTCCTCGGAAACGTCGGCGTGATGTCTCCACCCGCCATAAATCAGCTGGCCACGCGAGCCCACCGCCCGTGATAGCTGAGTAACCGATACGGGTTCCGGTCCGGCATGTGCACCAACAGGGCTCTTGTACACAAGTTGTATTGTATTTATACCACCCTTGTACCAAAAGTGGCCTCTACAGTAGGGGTGTTGCATTCCAGCGCAGCGTGCCGCGGAAATAAAATATATATCTTTAAGCCTTGGTAAAGCAATGATCAACCGCACCAAGCGCCAAACAAGCCATTCCTCTCGCCCCTGTACCGTAAGTTCCGACTTGTTTATATGCAAAAAGAGCCGTTAATATGTATGTATTGTACACTGCAAGCCAATGCCAGAACCACATGTCGTACACAATCTGTAGAGTCTCCTGTCTCAAAGATCAGCGGCCCTCGTCTGAGCCTCCAACGTCTCAAGATCGCCCTCCACGGCAGCATCCAAGATGTCTAACTCCCGGGGCTCCACGATCCGTTCTGCCCCGCGGCGTCTTAAGCGCGCGAGTAGGCGCAGGCACCCTTGCGGCGTCATGCCCTCCAGGCGGCGCGCCTGCCCTAAAGTCTCAGGTTGGGCAATCCTGAGCGCATCCCTCTCACCATCGGACAAACCGTAGACGGAGTCGTAGTTGAAGTTCAAAGGCATCCGCACCTGCTCATCGCGTTCCATGGAGGCGGCCACGCGCGCATCCATGATGACGTATGGAGCGTAGGTAGCCTCGATGAAGACACGGTTGTGGATGCGCGGCGAGAAGTTATTGACGCCGGGGATCAACTCGGCAAGGCCTTCTATGGTGGCCTGCGGTACGCGCAGTACCTCGTAGCCGGTTATGGAGCTGCCGGCCGGGTTGACATTGAAGCCGGCACGCGACCACTTAGGGCGGGGCAATATGGTGCCCTGGATGAGGGCGGTGAGGTCTGCAATCTCGCTCTGCTGTTTCTTGAAGTGGCCCCACCGAGCATCACTGACTACGCCCGCTCGGCGACCAAGGGCAGTGAGGCGAGCGTCGGCATTGTCAGCGCGGACACTCATCCGGAACTCGCTGCGGGAGGTGAACATGCGATACGGCTCCGAGACACCCTTGGTGATGAGGTCATCAATCATGACACCGATGTAAGCATCGCCACGGCCGAGGATAAGTGGATCGTGTCCGAGTGCGGCACGACCGGCGTTGATGCCGGCTATGATGCCTTGGCCGGCGGCTTCCTCGTAGCCTGTAGTGCCATTGATCTGACCGGCAAGAAAGAGGCCGCGAATAGCCTTAGTCTCGAGCGAGCGCTTGAGGCTACGTGGATCCACGTAGTCGTACTCAACGCCGTAGCCAGGTTGCAGCATGACGGCCTCCTCGAGACCGCGGATCGTGTGCAACAGCTCGATCTGCGCATCTGCCGGTACTGTGCAACTTATACCGTTAGGGTAAATGACGTCGTTGTCGAATCCCTCGGGCTCGAGCCAGACAACGTGCTGGTCGCGATGGCCGAACTTGATCACTTTGGACTCAAGGGACGGGCAGTAACGGGGGCCCTTGACAGTCTCGCGGATATGGATGGTCTTGTCTAGGTTGGCACGCACAACATCGTGCGTTGCCTTATTAGTGTGGGTGAGATGGCATAGGAGCTGGTCCTCTACAGCAACTGTCTCGTTCAGGAAGCTGAAGGGGTTCGGCGGTTGGTCGCCGTACTGAGGGTCGAGAATGTCGAATTTGATGCTTTTCTTGTCCAATCGCGGCGGCGTGCCGGTCTTGAGCCTCCCAAGTTTGAATCCAGCATCGTTGAGTGACTTGCTGAGCCCAAATGTGGCCTTCTCGCCGATGCGACCGGCGGGATAACTCTCGAGTCCTATGTGGATTTCACCACCGAGGAAGGTACCTGTTGTGATGATGACCTGGTTTGTGGGTAGTACCTCACCGGACTCGAGGCGCACACCGGTGATTTTCGTCTTGGCTCCGCTCGTCGGGTCGTCTTCTGCGACGGTTATTATGTCGGCGACGCTGCCGAGGACGACTGACAAGTTGGGGTACGACTCGAGCTCGGCGCGCATATGTTTCTGGTAGAGGGCGCGGTCAATTTGAGCACGAGGACCCCAAACCGCGGGGCCCTTTGAGCTATTCAGGACCTTGAACTGCACGCCGGCCTTGTCGATGATCCGCCCGGCCACTCCATCGAGGGCATCGATCTCGCGCAAAATGGTACCCTTGCCGATGCCGCCGAAGCTCGGGTTGCACGAGCAAACGCCTAGATTGTCGATGCTAGGAGTGATCAAGGCCGTCCTCGCGCCGGCACGGGCAGCGGCAGCGCACGCTTCGGATCCGGCATGGCCTCCTCCGACCACAACGACGTCGAACGGTCTAATGAGTACATCTGTGTCAGTCGCGGCGGCGTTGGTGGCTTGGAATGCGCAATCGCTCACCTTGAATCGGAGCCCACCGTTGCAAACGTCCTCTTCAGCCCGTTTGACTTCCATGAGCGGACTGGCCGTCGAAGTGGCCGCCCAAGCCCTCTGAGAAAGGAAAGTTTCGCCATTGGAGATGCGGCGGACTTCAACGGTTGCGGTGTCAATGCATTCTGTTCAGCGATGTTCTGGCGCAAAAAATATGACAGGGGTTCGTCCGATAAGGCCGATAAGTCAACCGCGACGCGACTCCTGCCAAGACATCGACAACATCTCCTGAATCTTGGCGGATCGAATGCATGGACACACGTATAGAGAATCGTGCGAATCGATGATACGTGACAAAGATGTTTTGTTTGGTATCAGGTGGTCATACAATTACAGAGAACCCAACACGGCTCAATCCCCTCATCTACACCCATGCCGCCGTCGTAGACCTATTCAGATCCGCTTTATTGTAACAAATCCTAGCAGCGTGAAGCACTAGGTATTCTCTGCTTATTCCCTGTCAGCGCCAGAGTCAGGGCGACGCAGAACCTCGAGGTGGCCTATACGCGACCAGTTAGTGAGCACGCCGTCGTGTTGTGTCAGGTTTGAGCAGCAAGCATACGTTGCACAATATTCAGCGCCTTTCTGGGCTTGCCCTCGGCGTCTGTGTACGAGCCCATGGTGGCATCACCCTCAACATACACCAGCGCTCTAAGGATTGCAATTGGTTAGCAAGATGGCATTGAAGCTGTCGATCGGACATAGAGTGCGACATACCCCTTGGGCAAGGACTGCAGGTAGTCGCGACGCGGGCCCTCGTTCTCGAAGCTGGTGATATTGAACCAGCTGGTCACGCGGTTGTCGCGGGGCCCCGAGCTGCTGGCGACAGCATATCGGATGATCTCATTACCGGTGCTGGTGGCCTGGAGCTCAGGGGGGGCGGCCAGGTTGCCGACGACGGTGATGCGGGCTACAGGGCGGGCGGCCGTCGAGCTGAAGGTGCGCGCCGCGGTGCGGGCGGCCGAGGTGCGGCAAGCGGTGCGGAGGAATGCCGACATTATGCTGGTCTGTGCTGGCTGGAATCTGGGCGGGTGCTGGAATGGGAATTGCTGTAATACGGCGTCGGTTGGTAGAGATACGGAGAATGTTCGCCGCGTAGCCTTCCTGTCGCGACTTTCGCAAGTAATAATTTCTCTGCGTGTTTCAAACGACTGTGTGGCTGAAGACGTGGCGCAAGACTGTCCAGGGTTACACGGAATGCCCCAAGCCCCAGTCCCACCCTAACCCTGATTCAGCCCTTGTCCCAGCTTCAGGACTCGTCCGGGGGTTAGGGTCTAATACCTCGACGCCAATCACCAAGAACTGTTATCACCAATCGCTCCTTGCCAATCTCAAAACCTTTCAGAAGTCAAATGATACGTTCGTCTCGTTAATTCTTGATCATGAAAACAATCTTGTCATTACTGATATGGCCAGGCGGCTTGGCCATAAACTCACCGAAACGCCGGTCTGGAGACCCAGATCGTCTCTCTCCTGTGAGAACGACCACGGAAGCAGGATTCATGAACAACTCACAAACGGGCTCGCAGAAAAGTCGTGATGCATCATTTTGAGCAATTACAAATCCACCGAAAACTCAGACCGAGAAGAGGGAACTTGGCTCGGTTGTGTTTTCACCTTTGTTGTTGAGACGGCGAGTCGATTCCTGGCGACGCTGCTATACCGTTTCGAGGTCTGAATAGAGTTTCTGAATAGGGGTCTGAATAACAACCGCCCCGGCCAAATCGCGTTCTCGGCAACATCCCTCCCCCAAACTCTTTTGTTCCCATACGGATCTCAATTCAATAGGTGAATAAGACATGGAACGGCCCGCTGGGCGTCCTCCCCTCATAAGGGGATCGATTCGCCTTCGCAGTTGCTTTTGCCCTCGGATTCCTCGTCACAGTTCTCAATCCAACAGCTCTCCCGTTTTGTTTCGCGGAATCACTGTCTATCCCCACAGCGGCTATCCCTAGCTTGAGGCATCTAGTCAATAAAGTCACAAGATTTCCTAGGCCGGCGCTCGCTGGGACCCTCAGCCCAACATGTCCTCCCCGGGGGACGGCAGCCAGTCTTACCTGGTGAACATACCCTATGGATTCACAACAACACCGGACCAGCGACTCGGGCCAGGCCCCCCTTACACCAACCCCGCTCTCCAGGCCAACCTCTTCTTCAGAGTCTTCCTTGGCATCATAGCCGTTATGGTCAGCTGGATTCCCGCAAGGCTCCTTTGGCGCAATGGAGAGTTTGCCGCCACCGTCTTCTGCTTCGCCGTCGTCATCCGCAACATTGGCTACATCATCAATGCGCTGATATGGCGGGATGACAATGTGGCCGACTGGTATGCTGGGTACGGCTGGTGCGACCTGCAGGTCTATATCACTTTCGCCATGGACACTGCTTTCAACACCTGTCTCTTCGAGATCATGCGCTCCCTGTACTCCAAAGTCAGCTTGGACCGTGTCACCAGTCTGACATCCCATGAGCGGTTGCGCAAACAGGTCATTTCAGCCGCCGTCATCTTCACGGTTCCCGTCATCCAAGTCGCACTCACCTTCTTCCTGATGGTTCGGCGCTACAACGTCTCTACTCTTGTCGGATGCACAGCCCTTTACCATTTCGACTGGCTCTTTTTCGTTTTCTATGTCCTCCCGACTCCTGTGTTCGTGGTCCTGGCTGCTATCCTGGCTGGTGAGTGAAAAGAAATATCGGGTTTCTTCGGGCTGCTCACTAACACATTCCCAGTCCTAGTCTTCATAAGGTTTCGTCGAATCGAGAGGCTCACCCGAGAAGTCGTCCACTCCCATAACAGCGTCATGTCTGCCAGGCAGCACCGCGTGAGGAGGAAGCTCTATTTCATGACACTGGGGATTTTGGTCATCGTGGTGCCCCTCATTTGCGCCCTCTTCGTTCTCAACATCGCCGACGGCTACTCTTACTGGAGCGACCCCTACGACTTCGATCTTATCCACCACGGGCCTGATCCCTTCAACATTTACTTCATCTCCTTCACCACTTCGGACATGGTGCGGTTTGTCGACATGAATATCAACTATATCCCCACACTCACTGCCATGGTAATTTTCTTTGTCTTTGGCACGACAACCGAGGGTCTCAACGACTATCGTCGTCTTCTCCTCTTCCTTGGCTTGGGACCCGTCTTTCCCAAGCTCCACGAAGAATATAACCCAGATTCACGAAGGAGCGGCAAGTCTTGGCTTTCCTCTTTAAGTCGCATTTTCCCCAACAGAGGCACGAGACTACCAAGTCATGGCTCTTCAAGCACCAAGGATAGTCAGTGCCCTACTGTTGGTCACATATCGCACGCTAGCACCGCTAGCCAGTCGTGCAACCGAGAAAGTGGCAGCATACTTTGCAGCGGTGCTAGGGGAAATACTGAAGATCACAACCCATGGCCCGATCTTTCCGAAACAGATGTTGCTGAGACTCTGTCCACGCATCCAAAGATCCCCAACCGAAACCCGTGGCTCTTCCGGACCATGCTTGCAACGGCACCATTCCGAATACCCGCCATCTCCCTTCCTGCTCCAGGAAACAAGGAGTTCTCAGAAAAGCTGCCTGAAAAGAGCCCACGCGTGAGCTCGGCCCCTCCTCAACTCTCGCCATCACGCAGAAAGGTCACAAATAAGATTGCAGAAGAGGGAGACAGTCCCTCAAATGTCGAATCCGGAGGCGCTGCGGTCTGGGGCGGCACACGCGTTGATACACGTGTCTGGGCCAATAGCCGGGAGGATCAAGAGAACGAGAGTTTGGGGGGCGTGAGAGTCGAGACTGAGATGTGTATTGCAAGTACAATAGAGCACGAGGGCATACGCATGCAGGGGGACCCTACTACGGGTAGGTCGTAGTGGATAGACCTGAAGTTGGGCCCTGCCGGCAGAACGGGGCCGGTGGTGGACGTCCATTTCTCCTCTAGGGGAGGGTTATAGCTGGGGATGCTTGACGGGCCGGGTCCTCCCTGCCTTTGTGCCAGGCATGGTTTTCATTGCATCACATCTCTCTTTGGGTCTGCTTCTAGCTAGGCAGTTAGTTGAATGGTGCCATGGGCACGTTGGATGGTTTCGTCAACTGCACACCTAGATCTTCTATCTACGTATCTCATTCGTACATAATAGTCATCTTGAAATTCTCGGAGCAATGTTTTGTCCCATCCCTGGCCGTAGACTTGATCTCAATGGTTGTGCCATCCCTCGCTTCAGCTTCCAGGAGGCCTCCACGAAGATCGGCACGGCGCTGAATCAACGGTTCGTTTGTTGCATCGCGAGTCGACGACGGCGATGATCAAAATGAGGTAGCCAACTCGAAGCAATAAGATAGTCATCAGTAGCCAAACAGCAGTCTACAATGACACAGAGCGCGGCATTTAAGCGCCTCCTCGCGCCGGCCCCCTACCTATTAGGCAAACTTCCGCAATGGGGGCCAAGCAGGCGGCCGATATCTATAATGTGGTTTGTTTAGACGGCGATGATCAATCCGGGGCTGCAGGTTTGCACTTGAGGACCATCATCACCATCGAGCGAGGAGGTCTGTGGGTGTGGACGGCGGTGGCACCGACCTCCGAAGCAAACCAGTATCTATGGGGGCGGGTGCTAAAGTGCTGATAAATATATGCGGCTTTGGGTTTGTTTACGACTTACTCATTTGGATGCATTATCCATGAAGAGGATTGCGGCTGAAAGGATTTACAACGGGGGGTTTCTTTGGTGGATACATAGTATTGGGATTTAGGGGCGCGGCTGGACAAGGGGGACGGGATGCATTGAAGCCCAGGGGTTGGGGGGTCAGAAAATAGGCAAGAACTGGCGGGAGGGATAGATTGTGTGCCGGTTTCGTTTCTTGATCTAGCTGAGTGAGGTGAATGTTTGCAGTATAGAGAGGAATACTTGCTCTGATGAGGAAAGAGGTTCGTGTTTTTGAAACTAAGGAATGAGTTACGTGAGGGAGGGATATCTGGTGTTGCTGGGGAGAAGTTGAGGGTGGAGGACTAGGGTTTGATGCTGTCCACGGCCTAGAACGCCGTGGCACCTCTCAAAAAAGGCAGGGGACACGGAAAGGGCTGTGACCCCCCTGCCGGTCCTTTTGCAAGGACGCTGGTGGCCGCGAATTGCGCCGCAATGCCGTGTCACCCGGGACCGATCGGTGAACTGGGACTGCTGGCCGCCGAGTATTAAAAAAACATGTGATGTAAGCTTTCTTGGTTTCGTTTCTTAACCCTGGGTATTTGATTCGGCAGACCAGCCGTGTACTCGTTACGATCAGGACGATTATTAAATTGGTGGTTTGTCTGGCTGCTGTGGACAGCGATTGGGCGGAATGCGACGGGTACCAGCGATCCAATCAGCGCAGGCTTCCTCAGACAATACCCCTGTCGCCCTCGTTCCTCAGCCCTACAAGTTGGTAGGGCTGAAGTCAAAGGCTTCCGTCCCACACACTTCCCCAAGATCCTTTTGTGGGAGGAGCGGTCCTATGGGAGCCGTGGATTTGCTACTTTGCGTGCCCGCACCCGCTGCTCCACATCGTTACTGCAAGGAGGTGGGAAGGGGCCCTCCCGCTGCAACACTCCCCGGGCCTCGCACTCTCAAATCTCCTGTCCCGCGTTTCCCCTCCAGTCCCGTCCATGTCGCCGGCGCCCAGTCATCCATGGCGTCACTGCCCCGCGTGTCCAAGACAAGTGTCTTTGCCGTCGCTAGCGAATCGGGTGTCCAGGCCACAGGACGAAGGGGAGATGAGGCTGCGCCTGCGAGGGTTAACGAGATTCTTAACAGTGCAAGATATCTTCTAGAATCCCACACCGTTCTTCTGCCCCATGCGCGCCCCGTGCTTCACTGTGGACTGTGTCATCAACGGCTTCCAATACTCACCGTCTCCCTCCTATACAAGCACCCCTTGACGCGGAGCTGCAAGGCTTGGATAGTTCCCATCGATGTGTATTTCGCCTCCAACTTCACCTCGTCCAATCTGAAGTCCTATGTCCTATATCTACATGGAAGCTGGACTGAGTAACCGGCGGGCCTTACTACGATAGCCCCGGGATAGTCTTGCCGTCTTTGACCATAAATTTCAACGGCCTTGCAGAAGAGTGTGAGCCCCCCTGCCCAGCCACTGCCCGGTACCTACTGCCCGGTACCTACCTACAGAATACCTACGCTATCCATCCGAGTCCTGGCAAGCCACCCGCAAAAGCCGTCTGGCCGATAGGTGTGCGCCGATCTGCCTACCTAAACCAAGGCCTCCTCTTCTGCCTTGGTTGCTAGCCCGCAAGTCCCATATAGCCCTGTATTTTACTCACATCATTCCCGTGAGCCTTCTGGCAGACCCTGTCTTCCCCCACTATTACAAACCTGGAACCTGCCCACCGATCACCCCCTCTCTGCTGGGTAAAGCGAGCTGGGCTTATCTTTACACGCTTTACCTGACCGTCTACCCACCGTCTACCGTCACCGCCCAACTCTCTGCATACAATGGTAGGCGTTCCAGGAAAGTATCGCGGTTGCGAGACGTGCAGAAGCCGTAGGGTAAAATGTGGTAAGTGGTTCCCAAAAGCCAGCCTGGACTCTTGTACAAACAGGGAACTGAATCGTCTTTCTCCCTCTCTCTCCAGGAAACGAACGCCCCGTTTGCAAAAGATGCGCCGATAGCAACCGCGACTGCACCTACGAACGCGAGACCGTCTTCATCGTTGCTTCGATCGAAGATGGGGGCCGATGTGAGTCAACAACGCCCTCGCCTCAACCTTGGACCCCTCAGTGGCGGTGGATGAACTGACATAGCGCTCCCAGGCTCCTCTCACCCTCCCAGAAAGACGGCGAAGAAAACCAAGGCCGCATCAAAATCACCAACAGAGGAGAGGCTTGAGCTCATCGCTGAAGAACCGCTTGCGTCAGCGTGGAACGATCTCATCTCAGTTTCAAACTTCGGAAAGCAGTATACCTTACAGATCGCTGCCATTCACACACATCTGCAGTCCGTAGTCCGGAGCCCTCGCGACGACGAAAGTGATGACGGCGGGAACAAGACCGCTCCTCTCTCCTTTACCCCATACGAGATTCCCGATGTGCAACCATCTCCGAGCGATGATGACTTCCTGATACGATCGAGGTCCATGGTCCACTTGCCACCTTCAGACAGCAAGAGGACAGAAGAAACGTCGCCGAGGGCACAAGTCGACGGCATTTTTCTCTTTCTTTATGAGGTAATACCCTCCTTGGACTGAAGCTGATGAATTTTGCCGTAGCTGACTTCCTGTTAGCACAATAACTCCATCTCTTCTGGCACCATACCCCCATGGAGAGACATCAACGCCATCAGGCAACAGGGACCAGAGAGCTTCAGGTTGTTTCCGAACCATCACTACTTCGTTCGGGTATATCGACACAATGCTGTAAGTTTCCGACTGAACTTTTTGCCAGAGCGATGTCGCTGACCGCAAGAATCCATTCAGATCGGTGCTGCCCTCCTCAACCGTAAGCAGAGCTTTCTCTCCGAACAACCGTGGATTACCGCGCCGTGGGAAATCCACCAGAAATCCACATTCGATCGCCTTCTCGATGTTGTCGTCCTCCTGCCTGGCATCCTGCAGCGCGCTGATCGCATTGTCACACAAGAGCAAACCCTTGCGCGGCGGCTGATGGCGCAAGACTTGCTGAACAACTGCATCAATCTCGAATTGCAATTCGATCAGTGGCTTGCCGCTACATCATCTTCCCATGGAGGCAACGGCGACCCCTCCCGCCCTTCCGACCTCTTCTGGATCGAGACCACCGACTCTCAGATGATCCCGTTTGCCGACACATTTGCATTTCGCGACGGTCTGACCGCCGTGAGCCTCATCCACTACTGGACCGCTCAGCTACTATTTTGCCCTTGTGTCGAGAGCCTCTACTGGACCTTCTTTCAGCCCGTCGTCGACGGACCTTTCCCGCAGTCCGTGCCTGCGCTGCCACCCACGCTTGAGGACATCAACATGATGCGATACGGGCGCAAGGCCATCCGCGAGCTGGCGAGCAACATCTGCAGGAGCCTAGACTTTGCCCTCGCTCGCATCGTGCAGCCTGATCTGCTGGTCGTGCCGCTTTTCGTCGTGTGGCAGTTCTATCAGCACCTTGGCCTTGACCATGGCGGTGGTGAGGATGAGGTGTTTGGTGATGGAAGGCTGGAGCTCATGTGGTGCGATGCGTTTCGCCAGCGGCTGGTAGCGAAAGGGAGGGATATGCAGGACGTCGTACAGGGGAAGCAATGGAGGGATGTTGCCTCGTTTTAGATGGGTGGATTTCAGATGTTTTTTAGACAGCTTCAGCGGGCTGAAGCATCTTTTGTTGGATGCTAGGATAAGTCATCGTGCTGCGGATTTCATAGACGGGATAGACGATCTGCGACTTGACAGCAAGCAAGGCAAGTGCTCCGGACGACAGCGGGGTCAGGTAGTTTGGCGTCCAAAAGCCTCGTTTCCCAGTCTATCCTTTTGACTTGATAGCCATCCAAACTTTGTTCGAGTAACGCTAGGGAGATGACAGGCCTTGACTGATGTTTCTTTCCCCTAATCAGTGTTGTGACAGGACGAAATATTACGCCTCAGTCGATCACGTTAGGCATTTAGACTCTGTGTCTGGCAAGAACCTTTCGGCTTCATTTCAAGCCATGTAGTTCTTGCCGTGGGGTCAACGACCTGCCTGATTGCGCGACAGTCTGCCCACCTTATTTACCCCCGTCACGACCGCCGTGCCCAGCTTCGACTTTTGTTTTTGGAAAAAAAAATAACCCATATCACGAAGTCTGCTTCCCACCTTTTCGTCGTCATCTCCACTTATCTCCTGCCAATAGCGAGACATGACATCTCACTTCCGCGACCCCTGGTCCGGGTCCCACGACCGCAGACCATACCTATTCGACGAAGATCGATTCGACGGTAATGAATCTCTCACATTGACACCGGACTCAGGGGCTGAGGACCCACTGGCTGAGCAAGGAGTTGCGCTGTCATCAACCCCATCAGCCATCGCGAAGGCGGCTGCCCGGGCGATGATGCCGTTCCGGACATCTACGCCGAAGACAGACCCCGGCACAGAGTACCGCCGCTGGGGTGGCGAAAAGACTGTGCTTTTGCAATTGAAATCGAAGCTCAGAAGAATCTTTAATATTGGTCACCGTTCGTGTGGTTCCCCGGGAGACGACCGTTCCCAGGGCAAGGTTCAACGTTTCAACAGGCCTAGCGCCAGCGAACCTCAGGTATGTTTACGGCAGATTGTTCCTTTGTTGTTGCAATTTACTTCCCGTTGGATTCCATGCTTAACCTGGCATCTTTCAGCAGCGAGAGAGTAGCTAATATGAAGGAAGCTTGATCACATGCTAGACAGCGGGCGGTACGATGGCGGCAGCTCTCTTAATACCTCACGGTTGCCTTCAGCTGTGGATCATGTAATCAATATGGCTTTGGGGAGTAAGTTTGTGTTTGTCAATGTTTTCCCCCCGTGTGTGGTGTTGTGTTGATGTTCTGCCTGTGCCCCTTTCTTTGTCCACCCGAGAGATCCCTGTTGGGGGCGATACAGAAGCTAACAATGTGACGTCAAATTGTCGTCGTTCCGAATATAGGTGCCTACTCAATGTCAGACTCGGGATTTTCCCACGCGAGCAGCGCGATGGAGGCGGCGTTTAGCCTTAAGAAGTTGCTAGAGCTGTCAGATGATGTGCGCGAGTCGATAATCGATCAAGGCCGACTCGCAAGCAGCCCACAGTTGATGCAACAACTGGTACTTTTCATTGAGACGGCTCTCTCGGAGGAAAACCGCGATGTACCGTCGATTGACTTCGATACCATCAAGACGGCCCATTTAGACCGCCTTTTGGTCGAGATTATCGACCATGCCAACAATGTCGGTCTCCAGTCGGCCAAGACGTTTAGTTATGTTACGACAGCGAAGGCTCTGCAACGTGCCTGGCGGAAGAGATTCAAGAGCGAATACTTCAAGATCGATGAGATTCGCATCCTCGAATTGGCCAGCTGTGGGAGGCTGAGGGAGATTTCTTTTATCACACCAACGCAACTGACGCCAACGCCGAACGCGTGGAAGGCGAGCGATATCGATGCTTTCTCCGACATCGACGGTAATTCTCAGTTTCAAGTTGGCCAGTATGTATCATACCCTTTACCACCATCATCAAGCATGGGCTATTCGGTTGACAGTTGAAATTCTAGGTGGTGGCTAAACATTGCTTGCGCGCACCGGGACGGGATTGTTGGGAGTGAGCTGGAGAAGCCCACCAGGGGGAAGTACGACAATTCGGCACTACCATTGCTCACCGGTAAAGAAGACATTGTCAAGAACGGCGAAGTGGCCAATTATACCCGCGAGGGAACGCTGGCGGACATGCACCCAGCTCTTCTTTCACAGACAGGAAAGCAAATACGAATCCTTCGAGGGTTTCAACTCAAGAGTAGCTACGCACCGTCGGCCGGTGTGCGGTATGATGGCTTGTGGAAGCTGGCAAGCTACCGACAGCACTTGGATCTCTCTAATAACATATACCATCTCCAAATCACACTGGAGCGTGTTAACGGGCAAGCACCAATGAAGGAAATCCTGAAAATTCCAAAACCCTCACAGCTGGACGACTGGAGGCTATACGAGAAACTGGAACAAGACAAGATCAGACAGAGCACGGGCGAGCGAGGAGCATACGACTGGAGGCTACAGCACGAAGAGGAAAGACGCGACCGGGAAGAATCGAGGCGCATCCGCGAGTTCAGGTCAAGTATCGGCGCTGGTCCGATCAGGCCTATGTCGGGTACTACGAGTACTGCGAGTACTTTTCATCCACCGATTACGGTACCAGCGCCACCAGCGCAGAGGGGTATCATGAAGCTGAGACTGCCTCCAGCTATCCAGGCGAAGGTCGACAAGGCCGAGAGAGATGCAACGGTGAAGAGTGAGGCCACAGTAAAGAAGGCTGTCATAGACACTAGCCGAAACCAGGAGTATCATTCAAAGATTAGGGATGGGGATTCTCACAATTCCGACGAGGCTGCATCCTGATTGCCGGAGCTGTGTTGGTGAAAGGGGGATATGTTGGTGTTTTGTACGCTGGTCCGGTTTATACCCATTATTGCCTGGTTTTGTCTAAACCTAGCAAATTCTTTTGAGTAGAGATACCCCTCGTTCCGAGTCCTGCGGAATAGCAATAAGTAGAGAGAGCTGATAAACTTGAAGATTATCTGCGATTTTTGTGCAGCCAGTTTGACATGGTCGTCTCGTTCAGGGGTACATTTCGGATAATACACGTAAATTACCAGCTTAATTTCTAGGGGCTTGGAACATTACGAAGCAAAACAGCCCCTCCTTGTTATCTGTCATACTTTTGCGACACCCCCACCAACTGTCAACTACGGCTCCCCGCTCACCAGTCAACGCCTAGTGGCAGAAAACCCAACTTCTGACGGTCAATTACTTTCTGTTCCTGTTCACCCTGTGCGAGCCATTGGGACCCCAAACTCAACATGGCAGGCAAAAAGAAGGAGGACAACAAAAAGTCTGACGGCGGCGGCGGGAAGGGTAAGGACTCAAAAGGGAAAGACGCTAAGGGAAAGGGAGGAGGCGACGACAAGTCTAAGGACAAGGGGGGCGGAGCTAAAGGCGCGCAGGTTGGTTGCTCATAAGCAAATCTGTCATTGATCTGTACATACCTACTCATGATCAACTAATTCTACTGCGCAGAGCATCAACGTACGACATATACTGGTGAGTCTTCTTCCTCAATGGCTGATCATGAACGGCTGGGGAGTAGGGTAGTGGCAGCTGACATGAGGGATTGGCGGCAGTGTGAGAAGCATGGCAAGAAGGAGGAAGCCCTCGCCAAGTTGAAAGACGGCGCCAAGTTTGACGAAGTTGCAAAGGAGTTTTCTGAAGACAAGGCACGGGCAGGTGAGTTCTGAAATATTTTATTCCAGCTTGTCGTCCCTGAAGGCGGTTCCCCTGAATCATGCTTGGCGTTGATGTTCACATTCTCAACCAGGGGGCGCGCTGGGTTGGAAGACCAAAGGAAGTCTGGCCCCGGAGTTTGAAGCTGTAGCCTATGCCCTTGAGAATAGCACTACGGGGGCTCCAAAATATGGCGAGGCAAAGACGGAGTTCGGGTATCATATCATAATGGTCGAGGGCCGTAAATGAGCTTATCCAACAGTAATTCACCATTGATGCAGGGAAGTAGGAACTTTTTTTGGGCGGATGAGAACCCAATTTAACCCAGTTAAGGGCTCCTTTTTTTTTTTCTCTTCGTCTCATGCCGTATGCAAAGGTAACCGTCCCGGGGGCGCCAAATCCATGCCTCAATGCCAGCTGGTGAAGGTAGAGTACACTTGCGAAGAGCCGCATACGCGACTCGAGAATGCCCCAACCCCTATGATATCGTCCCGGATCGAAAACGCCACATCGCAGAGAGTACCTTACTGCTCGGTCTGGAAGTAGTTGAGCAGGATCTAGAAAGCAGGTTAGCACAAATAAGCTTCGTGGGCGGAGTGGCGGGTGACATACGCTGCGCTCCTGGCTGTCGGAACCCCAGTCCTTAACAACGACGCAAGAGCAGTTGACGACCTTACGAGCGTTACCCTCACGGTCGAGGACACCTAGACCACTCAATCAGTAACGAATTCCACCCATCTTCTCATGCGTGTCCACTCACAAAGACCGGCCCACTCGCCGAGCTGCTTGCCATCGGGAACCTTGATCAGGGGGATCTTGTGCTCGGAGCACAGGGCGATGACGAGCTTCTTGTAGGCCTCCTCCTCGCAGGACTCGTTGAGGACGCACATATGTGCCTGGCGGCGGTCGAGGGCCTTGGAAGCCTCACGGAGACCACGGGCCAAACCATCGTGCATCAGAGCCAGCTTCAGAACGCCCTTGAGCGCGTCTAAAACGGACATCTGACCCTTGGAAGCGGCATCGGCGGAAACCTCAACCTCCTCGGAGACCTCGACTTCGACGTTGGTGTTATCTTCTACGTCCGACTACAACCGGGGGTTAGCGGGATGCTTTCTCAAGACGACTGGCCTGTTCGGTGGTGGCGGGCGGTGAAGCTTGTCACAGCTGCTGCCTTCTGCGGTGCGGCCGGCGCATCACAGCAGGCGAGGTCCGATGATGAGGAGCTGAATGGACTCACCATCTTGACGTTATGAATTCAAGTTTCTGTCGAGCGATCCTCGAAGATGTGCGAAATTTCCTCTTTTGTTGTTTAGTTTGCAAATCGACGAAAGATCTCGAAGGCCACAAAATGTTGGTTCTGTGCGAACTGCGGAGCCAATTGCAGGGATCAGCCAGCTACCCCACCCAATCCAGCCGCTAGCACCGATAAGGTGATAAGGGCAAGAGCTGCCACACACCACTTGTAGTCGCTAAATTTTGACCAAGCTTTATCTTCTCCAGCTCGATTTCATTCTCCCTCACGATTCCAACCTCAACGCCAGCAGCAACCATCTTGAGGTATGTTGCTATGTGCACTCGAAGAATGACTTGAAAACCAGGAAATGCCCTTCGCGAAGGCCGAGGAGAGCAATCAGGGGCGGTGGAAGCCGCTTCTGATACGCGTCCCCTCTCCGGCAACTGAGCGGGCAGAACCCTTTTGATCTTCATCATCGAGGGCACTCTCCATGCTCACCGAGCCTTCGGAAGGCTAACTGTACTCGACTGGCAGATACCTCTTTTCTTCCACGATCTGAGAATCTCATCCACACAAAGCCGCCAAGATGGTCCGCACTTCGGTTCTCCACGATGCCCTTAACTCTCTCAACAATGCTGAGAAGGTATGGTCGCTTGGTCCTCGAGAATTGACGAAGCGTGTTTATTAACACCAATCAACAGAGCGGCAAGCGCCAGGTTATGATCCGGCCCGCCTCCAAGGTCATTGTCAAGTTCCTCCAGGTCATGCAGAAGCACGGTAAGTGATAAATGCTTGCCCTCCTCTCTGCCCAAGTGCAAGGTCTTCGCAGACTCCCCGCCACCCCCCATCCGGCATGATAACTAGGCGATGGTCCCGACTTCTTCAACGACCCTAGCCCTTTAAGTTGCCGATATATAAAATTCTGCGAGGACCTTACACATGTTCGGAGAACCCAATGATGTCTTTTGTTTAATCTATCGCAACATCTACTGATTTAGTACACCAGGCTACATTGGCGAGTTCACCCAGGTTGATGACCACCGCTCCGGTAAGATTGTCGTCGAGCTGAACGGCCGTCTCAACAAGTGCGGTGTCATCTCCCCCCGCTACAACGTCCGCCTCAACGAGCTCGAGAAGTGGGTCGTCAAGCTTCTCCCCGCCCGTCAGTTCGGCTACATCATCCTCACCACCTCCGCCGGTATTATGGACCAGGAGGAGGCCCGCCGCAAGCACGTCTCTGGCAAGATCATTGGCTTCTTCTACTAGATTATCGAAAGGGGAAGGGGAAATAAAAATGGGGCATTTACATGGCGTTGGGGAAAACAGGGCCGATACCATTGTGATCTAAGCGGATAACGAGAGGCATGCATTTTCGTAAAGAAGTTGCAGCAGCATATATCGTCCTGAAAGTGATCAATTTGGCCTTGCCGTTGCCCAAACTCGTTACAACATTTGCGTTGAATGACTGTGTGTGCCGTGTCTTGAAAATCAGAGCAACTTAATGTTTTACGGGGCAGTGCCAGGCGAAACTGTGCTGTGCATCCGTACTTCGCATAGCGTTCGTGCCCTTGATCATTGATGTGCCACAGTTAAATATTTCAGGCCATACAATCAGGCCAATTGAGCAACAAGACCCGCCATTTTATTCCTATCCATGTTGCCCTCATTGCTGTATAAGGTCGCATGTCAAACGTATACGAGCCTTTTGAAATCCTTTGCCAAGTTGAATGATTGGGAGAAATGGGGCCGGCTTATCGATATGTCACCCAAAAAATTGGGCCAATCCCGTTCCCATGCCGAGTTCCGCGAAACTGGAGGCCAAAGATGGGCAGACTCTCCCAAGTTGTGTTTTGGTACAATGTGTTATAATCGGCGGTGACAACCTGCAGTTCTGCAATATTCATCCAACAGCTGGCAAAAATTACACGCGTATATCGCGGTGCGCCGCGTGTCATTTCAAACGAAGGAACTATGCGGCGGCGACAGCTCATCATCATCGCCGTCCTGGTGTTTCTTGCTTACGGAACTTTCACACTCATCCGTTTCGGGTCGGCCTCTGTACCCGGCATT
>Ga0247758_1000866_pt1 | contig 25740 bp, 30 predicted proteins | sample UWRJL156409C4_FD_180950 | JGI IMG/M metagenome (GOLD analysis project Ga0247758, IMG submission 180950) | Plant litter microbial communities from Arlington Agricultural Research Station in Wisconsin, United States - UWRJ-L156-409C-4 | ecosystem: Environmental > Terrestrial > Plant litter >... | reverse complement strand
TCTGTCATGAGTCGGTTGGTTAGCAAACGTCGGGCGCGGAGGGGTGTAGTGGCAGATCGTACTTGACGACGGCGATGTTGACCGGCGCCGTGGTGCTGGCCCGGTAGATGGTGGAGTCGGCCATGGTGTCGCAGGTAGGTGCTTCTGTGTGGGAGAGCTGAAAGGGTGTAGGAGGGCGAGCTGGCGTAGATAGTGTCAACTCAGGAAGTTTTTGACTTTGTCCTGGCGGTCAGGGTCTTCGATGGCGGGGTAATTTGGGAGAGATTGGGAGATTGCGCGCGGGATTGTGCCCCACAAAACGGGGCTAGTGGGGGCCGACCTTCCCAGCCAGAGGGGTCAACCTCGCGGGCGATTGCAAGCGGGCAGCATTATCGGCGACGATGGAGCGCGGAAACAAAGTCTGAGCACCGACGGCCATGTTTTTACAACTCAGCGTCCCCCATCCCGTCCTTTCCTACCAAGCCGCCGCCCCACCCCTGTTTACTAATACATCTACTAACTAACTGCAATCCAGGTGCCTCTCTCTTCCTCTCCTCCAGCTAAGAACAAGAATATACCTAACTAGCGCCGAGTCGTAGTGGCGGTAAAAAGGAGCTGTTAGCCATGCTAAATGGCACAGGAAAGACCGCGGCAATACGTAGCAACATCTGAAGCTCAACTACACGTCATCCTTACTGGACATGCTCAACCCTACAGCAACCCAGCCCATACCCCAACCAGCAACGCCACCCAAATAACTGCCCCCTTCACTCCCATGTCCCTCTTCCACGAACTACCTCCACTAGCCAAATGACCCCCCTGATCTCCGATTTGCTGGTATGATTCATGTGAAGACAGAAGGAAAAATCCGACTGGATGTTGCTCTGCATGGAATTGCTATGCAGCTATGACTTGGGCACCTCGCACCACACGTAGCACTGCTTGGTAATCTTGACGGGATTGGCGCGCAGCATCTTGTCATGTCTGGGTCCGAGGCATTAGTGCCAGGGGTGAAGACGGTGGTGATGTTATACGGGATGGCTAGCGCGTTGAAATCCAGGAGTTCGTTGCTTGGGGGTCAGGTTGCATTGGGTGCTGCCATGATTGTATGTGGCGATCGGTGGTTGGGCGGGCCACCGGTGTGTGAGAAGTAAAACAAGGATTTTGAGAAGTCTGAGGAAGGAAACTTCAACTCGCCAGAAAATGTTGCTGTTTGGGCGTCACGGTGAAGGCGGGAGAAAGAAAGCGCTTCGGGAAAAAGGAGTAAGGGGAACGCGCAAGGGGTCAGGTCGCGTAATATATTGGGTTTCCGGGATGGCGCAGCTTGCTTAGACTCGCACATCGAGAGACTGCCGGGGCTGCTTTCCAGGCGTTCTTCCTCCGAAATCAGAGGCAAACATGTCATCGGCATGAGTAGGACCTCCTCAGTCGGCTATATGTCAAGCTTGCATGAAGATCATTCGACAACCCAAGGAAGGGGGAGCACTTATTGGCTTGGCAGAAATAAGGCCCGCAGACAAATTACCAGTTGAGCCGTTACCGTACTGCTAGGTACGGCAAGCACCACCGACCGACGTCGGCAATACCTAGCTTCAAACACCGAGGGTTTATCATCGCTAAGAAGCCAACAGAGCTCACGGCCTTTAGCCGCAGTCTGCCCTTGGACGGGATGAAGCCATCGTGATGGTTACAAGGCGCTTTTACAAATTCGTTCTGTTGCTGCCGACCTCTTCAAGGTTTCAGGACACCAGAACGACTTACTCGAAGGCGGAAGCATGGCGCTGCGAGTGCTGTCGTTTCTTGGAATAGTGACGTCGACACCTCGGCCTGCTAACAGGACATCAGCGCTGGTTTAACATGCCCCTCTGACGAGGCTGTTTCTTAACAAAATTACACCCGAAATATTTGTTTTCTCAGCCTTCCGGGGGTTCTTCCAGACCTCTCGAGAGGAGACAAGGTAGATGCCGGGCGTTCTGAAAAGCCCCGTCTTGGAAGGATCGATGCGGTTCAAAGGAATATAAAAAGGACGCAAAGGGCGAGAGTTTGGGCATGCCTCGATGCCTTCTCAGCTTCCCCAGGAACCTCTTCCTCCCAATTCCAAGTCTCCAACCCCTTGTCCACCTTAGCAATCATCAATTGTCACTCGCGGCGATGAAGCTGTCCAACCGCTTTCTCGTCAAGCCCGCCCTCTTCACGTTGGCCGTTTCTGGCTCCGCTCCTTTCCTTCTTACGGCCAACTCGAACGGCGCCAAGGAGTTGAGCATCGAGCGCCAGTACGACAAGCTCACCGGCGACTTGTCTATTGCAGTCTGGGACAAGGATCGAACAACCCTTTACGGTCACTCCTGCTCCACCGTCCTCGACACCTTCCCAGACAACCCCATCTCTTTTGACGTTGACCAAAACGGCAGGGGTAACCTTAGTATTTGTTCGTCCAGCTTTCTGGTCCACGAGGACGTCAACCTTGCGGGAGGCCTGTCTTGCAGTCGCATGCACAGTCCCACCAAGTCGTGGGGTGTCTGCGCCATTCCATGTGTCCCCGACGCTCCCGCTGTCCCAAGTGAGCAAGCGAGGGCTGGCTGCGTGCTTCCCTACCGCCCCGCATCAGCTTGGCCAGGTTCTCGCGGGCCTTAAGAGCGGTCCATCCTAGGCGGGACCAGCTGATTATAACGCCAGCGCTCACATCGAGTCGGCCCCGCTGAAGAAGCGCCAAGGCGCATGTGGCATCTGGAGCCAGGTCACATACCGTGTCGGTGATGGAGACCCCCACCAAAATCCCATGAATGTGCAGCTAAGCGTACGAAGACACCGGTTTGCAGTTTGCCAAGAAGGGCGTGGCCAGCTGACCTGAACACAGTTCCCTATGAAATGCGGACAGGGTATATGCCGGGCCGGCAACTCGAAATCGTCGTCCTATTCTGTTTCGTGGAGCGCCGGTGCCACAGCGTTCCAGTGGCTCAGCGCTGGCTTCGCGGTGGAGCAATCCGTCGAGACCGGGAATAACTACGAGTGTGAAGGTGAGCACGGAGAGACCATTTCCGTGTGGAAAAACCAGGCCCAGACCGCATATACCGTGCAAAACGGGATTTACAACACATGCTCTGGTACCTCTGAGAGTGGCAACAAGTATGTGATGTGGTCGCCGAACTCTGGTGGGAGAGGCTCATACTACTATTGTGTCCACGGTGAGCAGTATTGCCGTAATAAGGGCGATCGCTGGTTGGACATGGGCGGCCGAGCAGGCGGTCCTTAACCCTCTTTCTCTATTTCTGGCTGGTTCGGGATTTCTTTTTCGCTTGTTGAATAATCTGCTTTAAAGATGGTGTTGGAAAAGGATGTTCAATTTGCTTGTGGTCACCGAGTTAGAATCAATCTCTTATTCGACAAATGTACGAAAACTGTCTTGGCTATTATAGCTAGAATCTGTTTATGAGTAGTTGGTACTTTTGTCAATCGGTGATGAACGTCTATGATCTCTCCTATGACGCCAGATGTGATTTTACCAGCCCAAAACACTAACATGTATACGGCAAATTTGCACGAGATCTTATTACTATCGTTTGGCCCCTGCCAACAGTCTTACTGCAGATTTGGTACGACCGGCGTTAGAGCCACCGCGTGGCTGTTAAGATCTGGTGCCACGGGAGATAAGCGAGCGGATAATTTTCACCACAAAATGGCCATGATGTTGGTTAGAAGGCTTCAAGCTTCAGGACCTAGAGATCCCATTTTCAGATCTCCTGACCCACAAATAAGACTTCTAGGCAAAAGCAGCCGATTACAATGTGCAGAATGTTGAAGACTACAAAGCGACGATGAATATGTCGTACCGCTATGCAACACTGCTATGCAATACAGGCTGCATCGATCGGAATGATCCCCAGACCTAGCGAAATCCTCCAAAACCCATCACCGAAACACGGGCCGGTACTCCTCCATCCCTGGCTCCTCACCTCGAAACTCCCAACAATCCTTCCTCACTACCATTTTCCAAACTCCTCGGGCCTCGCCTATTCTCCTCCATCAAGCCGGCCGGCGCACGAACCGCCGGCGCAGCCATCACCTGCCTCCTCTGCTGCTTGCGCTGCCTCCGCCCCCCGCGCGTCCCGCGTCCCTCCAAAAACCTCTCCCGCTCCTCATGCTCCCCCAGCGGATCCATCTCCGCCGTCACCAAAATCTGCACCGGCTTGCGCCCCGTGATCCTCCTCGTTTCCTGGCTGTACACCCCCGACCCAGGATGCGCCCCTCCATTATTCTCACTGACCTCCTGCAGCGTCGACGCGGCCTCGCGCCACGACACCACTCCCCCCTCATTAAACTTATTATCCTCCCGGACGTGTGAGTTCACCACGTCCGCGCCACCGTATGCCTCCACCATGTCAAAGATGTACCGCTCAACCTGCTCGTCGCTCGCGTCCATAAAGAATCGCACGCCCTGCTGGTCGATCTCGTCGTTTCTAAGGGCGAATGCAAACCGCCGACACCGGAAGTGTCGGATGCGACGCTGCCGTTGCGCGGGCGTGTCGAACGCGAACGGCACGAAGGTGTGGACTTCGTGGCGGTCGGCGCCAAGCCGGAAGTGCTTGGCGATGTATTGCGCGCAGAGGACGCGGCGCCAGGGGGCGAAGAGCGCGTCCGAGGCGGCGTTGGCATGGTCGCGGCTGAGGAGCAGGAGGCTGGCGAGGGCGGCTTGGTGCTCGGCGGAGCGGCGGGCGAGGGAGATTTGTGGGGTGTCGGTGGCGGAGGAGGGGGAGGGCGGAGCGATGATGTTTTCTTTTTCGGTGGCGAGGAAGTTGTCCCGGCTGATGGGGGGGTTGAGGGCCTCGTGCAGGTGGCGCGCGGAGTCGTTGTAGAGAAGGGTTGCGTCGATGAGGCCGGGCGCTGGGAAGTAGGATAGCGGTGGGAGCGCTGTTGGCTCTGTGGGCGGAGGGGGCGCGGCGAAGCCACCGATGTCGCGCATGCCGTTGGGCAGGAAGTTGTAGCTGTTGATCCAGGGGCGCGGTTCTGTCCGGAGTGGGGCTGAGACGTTGTCCCTGTCCCCGCGCACGAGAGATGTGATGGTGAGGCCGTTCGGGGCTCTGTCCTGGGATGCAGACATTGCGACGGTGGTGTGTGTTTGTGTGGGGTTTTTTGCTGTCGTGACGATGTCGTGCCTTGTGGTGGCAAAGACGTTGGCGATGGAGCGATCCGATGATGTGGGATGTCGCGTTGGTCGGTATGTTTGAAAGTCTGAATAATTCAAAAAAGGTGAGATGCAGCGTGTTGCTGAGTGTGCAGAATGTCTTGCCACAGGCTGAGTAGTATGTGCGAGATTGTGGTCGTTGATGAGACTGTCGAATGACTTGGATTTTTGCGTGTGTGTGCGATGTTCTGGAGAGGAAACCAAAATTGAAAGTGGGAGCTGGTGAAAAAAAGATCAAACAGATATACCTGGTCAAGGCTTGATTTTAGCTTTTCAGGATGCTACTCACCCTGCGCTCCCTACCTGGCAGGAAAAGACTTTGTACTCTGTCCAAATAACATTCAAGTCCTTGAAAAAACGTCTAGCCGGTGGTATAGCCGACTGGAAGTATGGTTATCAGTCCACGGTGTGGGAAGTTCAGACGCCACACCTGGAGAATAACCCCGTTCAAGCACAAGCTGGCAAACAAACGTGCAATGAGAGTCCGTCATATTACAACGCGTATCGAATTTGGTAAAGACATCAAACAAAGACCAAAACAATGCCACCAATCCCCCCTGTCCATCCCATTAACTGGCATTGTCTGTCGTCTCCCATGACTCCAGTGCACGGAACCCAGAGTCTACACATTTGCCGGGGCGGCCTGTGGAACCTGCGAAGTTTGAGGCCCTCCGTATGGCCCGGCCGGGGTGGGGTTACTGATAGTTCTGCACGCGAGTTAGAACAACAACTATGTTTGCTCTTCTACGTACCACACCCGGATCTGATGCGGTGGTGGACGGGTAGAGGAAGTGCGAAAGGATTTGGGAGGTGCTTACGGATTCTTCCTGTTCTTGCGACCTTCGCCGTAGTACTTGACCACAACAATCAAACCCTGTCATCGGATCAGTCATGGTTCGAGTTAGACGAGGAAAAAGGAGCACTGCACTCACGAGGATGGAGCTGATCAGGTAGGTGATGGCAGCCATGAACGAAAAGGCCAGGACGGCCCTCCACTGCGAGCAGCCGGCGTATCCTACCGTAGTGGTGCCCCAGCCGGGCTCATCCCACTCCCAGGCGTCGTTCCACGGGTTGCCCCAATAGTAGCCCCAGTAGCTCTGGTACCACAGAGCGTTGCAGGTGTTGGTAGCCACACGCTATGAAGGGCATTTTGTCAGCCGATATCCCAAGCGGTTTGTGCAAGTTGTGTTCAGTTGGAAGTATCACTTACCGTAACCAGGAGGCAGAAGGCAATGAGCCACATGACAAACAGGATGAAATCCGCGGGGAAGGCCAGGAAGGTGTACAGGAATGGCGGCATGAACAGCAGCGAGTAGATCGTGCTGATGGAGGCGACAATGATGGTGTAGATCAGGCGCGAGTCATTCTGGCCACCGGCGCGGATGACCATGTTGATGAACTTGGCCACGATGCCTAGCACCACGGCCGAGCAGACCAGCTCCCAGACCCGAAGGATCACATTGCAGGCTTTCGAGGTGCCTCCCATGGTGACAGCTGAGAGGGTTCAGGGGCGCGGGGTGTAGGTTTCTGATGGCGGTAACGCAAGACAGCTCGAAATGAAGTTTTTTTCAAACGGAACAGACTGAAACCACACTGGTCTGACTCTGGGCATGGATGCGCCCTCCCTAAATACAAGGCTTTGGTTTCCCAGCTTGACAAAGGCCATAACCGCAATTCGCACCATTTTCAGGACACTGGCCGTCCAGTCGGTTCTCCCAACCCCCGGAAGCGGGCGGCTGGGTGGTTGCTGAAAGTGGCATTGTTCTCGACACCTGCCGGAAGCGAGAGTTTGACAAAGGCAGCACGCCTAGTTCAGTTTTGCTGCTACCGGTAGCTCTCCCGCCCAAGCCAATTCCGCTTTCAGTCCTGATAGGTGGGCGCAAAGCCATAGCGGTGGAGCCCTTGAAGTCAAAACCGCCCACGCGGTGCGAACTCCACATTCAGCCGTCGCGCCTGCCATCGTCACCTGTCAGTCACCGTGACGTCACGCATCGCGCCACCCAACCCCACTCTTCGCGTCGAGCGCGTTCGATCAATTGAAACTTGAAGCTGATGAGGGCAGCTAGCCGGCAAACCACCCCATCCATCCTCAATCATCACGACCACCTGCGTAGTAGGTCAGTGCAAATCAACAAACAGGATGCCCCAAATCTCCGAGGCCGTCAAGAGCGACCACAAACGGGTGCGGAGCGCGTTCGAGCGTCTCCTGCACACGGCGCCGGAGGAGCGCCCCGCTCCAAACGAGTTTATCTGGGCGCTCGACCGCTATCTTATCGTCGAGGATCTCGTCCTGACGCCGGCGTTGGAGAACCACGTGGCGCGTGGTAGCGAGCGACACCGACGACTTTCCGATGATTTCGACAGCGTGAGTGGGCCTCAACTTTTATCCTCGAGTCTGGTTGGGGTGAGATGCTAATGGATGGTGTTGGTGAAGATGAACCTCAAGCTGCGGCACATGCGGCAGTACGATACGACGGAGCCGAGCTTCGACGCGGCCATGCACGCCATCTGGGTCGATCTGGAGCCGCACATTAGGGAGGAGGCGACGCAGGACCTGGAGCGGCTGGAGCAGAACATGGCGCGGTCCGAGTCCGAGGCCCTGGGTCAGAAGTACGAGCGCATCAGGGAGCTGCTGCAGAAGCCGTACGGCAAGGGGGGCGCTCCCGACGAGAGGACGCTAGATGCTATTTTGGAGATGCCCCGGCAGGAGTTGATGACCAAGGTTGGGGTGTATGCTTGATTTGATTTCAACTTGGTGCTGGTGGGATCTGAGATTTGGCGGAGCACGTGTAGACTGTCGGTACGGGGTGAGTGCTTGGCAGGAGTACAGAACAGGCGCTGCACAATCAACATCGTGCGGAATCCTCGAATGGACATTGGGTGTTTCTGGGACGTCGTTGTCATCGCGTGCATCTCGAAGCGGCTGACTTTTTCTCGGACCATGCCGGATGAATGTTAGCATCACAGAAGCAAACATGGGCCGGATGTGCGTCTGCCGCCGCCATGTTCCGACATGGGTTAGTGGGTTAGTGGGCCGGCACACCGACATTCTGGAGGCAAGAGTTGGCGAGGGCCAAGCTGGGCAGCTGCTGGTGAGCGTGCTCGGACATTTTTTGTTGAGGGCGCAAAAAAAGTGCCCGGGCCCGATCGGAAAACGAAGTCGGCCACGGCCGCAGAGCCGCGCCGCTGGTTTGTATCTCGGTACGGAGAGACATCTGAGATGACGGTGCCGTACCCGGGCGGGACGTGGTGGGCGATCCGCAAACTTGTTTGAGGGTGTGGGCACGCGGGCACCATGTGACGGGGTTCTGCGCCGGCAGAACTGGATTCGAAGCCGCCAAGCTGCTGGGGAGCCAGCACAGCCACTCGGACCCCGCACCGTCGCATGGTTGGGGGCTTCTGGGCGGGGGCCAAGACTGCTGTGATAGGCAGGTCCAGGTCGCTGCAACACGATTGGACCCTTGGCGCCGGTCGTCCAGGCTTGGGTGCAGCACCCTCGCCGCTGGCGCCGTTGGCCAAGTGCACCCAAGACTCATCAAACGGCCACACTGGCCACAAGACTCCCCCAACCATGGATTGGAGGTGCGCGGCGTGGCGTGCTCTGCGCAGTGCGAGGGGCGTTTTCGGATCGCCGGTTCCAGGGATCGGGATTCATAAGCCCTGGCCCGTCCCGCTTCGTACAAAGGGTTCCTTCCTGCTCTCTTTCTTCCCCACGAAGTCGCTTCGATTCATCGGCGAGCATATTATTGAATGGGGACAGAGAACGAACTTGACGTCGAGGGCCAGACGGAGCCTCCTATACGTGGCCTCACACGTTCCGCATCCGTATCTTCATCTGTTCCGCCGTCGGCGTCTCCCACGCTCGCCGGAACCATCGTCGACAGTGTCACCGATGACCCCGCCTCCGGCCCCGCGCCGAAACTCGCCCCCGAATCGGCCCACGTCCTCCCGGTCCCGGCTGTCTGCGCTCTGCTGAGCACCGACATCGAGTAAGCCAGCGCATGAGATGAGAGCGCACCACCGGCTGATTGGGGTTTTATTTTTTGTGCGAATGCTGACCGCGCAGAAATGGCCTTGCTCCTGTTGAAGCGGCCAATCGGCTGCAGCACCATGGCCCTAACAAGGTTGAGGGTGCTAAGGGGCTATCCCTGTGGACGATTCTCCTAAGACAGGTGTCCAATAGCTTGACCCTCGTTCTCGTCATCACCACGGTGCTGTCGTTCGCCATTAGCGACTACATCGAGGGCGGTGTTATTATCGCCGTCATCGTCTTCAACATCGTCGTGGGCTTCTTCCAGGACTACCGCGCTGAGAAGACTATCCAGGCCTTGTACGCGCTGTCGGCCCCAACCTGCAAGGCCCTCCGCGCGGGCCAGATTGAGTCGATCCGCGCTGAGGATCTGGTGCCCGGCGACATTGTGCGCTTGGGCGTCGGCGACGTCGTCCCCGCTGACCTGCGCCTCGCCCACAGCATCAATCTTTCCACTGACGAAGCACTGCTGACAGGTGAGTCTCTCCCCGTCAGCAAGCATGCTGAAGCCATCCTCAAGAGCCGCGACGTGCCGCTGGGCGACCGCATCAACATGGTGTACTCGGCCAGCACCATCACGCGGGGCCGCGGCATTGGCATTGTGGTGGCCACCGGCATGTCGACCGAGGTCGGCAAGATTGCCATGCTCTTGCGGTCCGGCCGCCGCGGCACCACCGACAAGCCCGACGAAAAGGGTCTCCGACGGCTGCTCTCGAGGGTCCAGAACGGCTTCCGCGTCGTGCTGGGCCTCGACGGCACCCCGCTGCAGGTCTCGCTGAGCAAGTTCGCGCTGCTGCTGTTCGGCCTCGCCATCACGCTCGCCGTGATTGTGTTCTCGGTGAGCCGCTGGCAGGTCTCGAACGACGTGCTAATCTACGGCATCTGCGTGGCCGTGGCCGTGATCCCAGAGTCGCTCATCGCCGTCCTTACCATCGCCACCGCCCTTGGCACCCGAGCCATGGCGCGTGGCAACGTCATTATCCGTCGCCTGGCCGCCCTCGAGGCCGTCGGCGGCGTCACCAATATCTGCTCTGACAAGACCGGCACCCTCACCCAAGGCAAGATGGTCACGAAGCACGTCTGGCTGGCTGGCGGTACTGAGGTTATGGTCCAGAACACCACCCACCCCTTTAACCCTGCTAGCGGCACCGTTTGCGTGAACGGCACTGAGTTCCCCGTAACTGGTGGTAGTGATGCCGACGAAAAGACGTCGGCTCTGCTCCGCAATTTTCTCGAGACCGTAGCCCTCTGCAATAACGCGACCGTGACACCGTCGCCGAGCGGCGAGGCCAACAGTTTCACGGCCATGGGTGAGCCCACCGAGATTGCCCTGCAGGTCTTCGCCATGCGCTTCGGCCTTGGCAGGCCCGCCATGCTGGCAACCGGTGGCCACCGTCTTCTCTCCGAGTTCCCCTTCGATTCGTCGTGCAAGCGCATGACGGTCGTGTATGCGGACGGAGAGAACAGGGCCCACGCGTACACCAAGGGCGCGCTCGAGGCTCTCTTGCCCCTGATGGACCTCGATGATGACCGGAAAGTGCACATCGTAGCCAAGGCCGAGAGCCTTGCCGCCGAGGGACTGCGTGTGCTCTGCGTTGCGAGAAAACCCGTCGATGCTGCCATGTACACGCAGGATGCCACGGCCCTAGCTCTAGCTCCCGAGTCCGACGCGGAGAAGATGCCGCGCCGGGCGAGCGCCGAGAGTGGACTGACCTTTGTTGGTCTGGCCGGGCTCTATGACCCGCCCCGAGTCGAGTCTGCGGCAGCGATCCGCAGATGTCGCGACGCCGGCATCACGGTGCACATGCTGACCGGCGACCACGTCAAGACAGCCACGGCCATCGCTTCCGAGATTGGAATTCTTTCACCCCGCCAAAACACCGGCGAGATCATGGTGGCCAGCGAGTTCGACAGCCTCAGCGACGCGCAGATCGACGGCATGCCGAGCCTGCCCCTCGTCCTCGCCCGCTGCAGCCCCACGACCAAGGTGCGCATGGTGGAAGCCATGCACCGCCGCAAAGCCTTCTGCGTCATGACGGGCGACGGCGTCAACGACTCGCCCGCCCTTAAAAAATCCGACGTCGGCATCGCCATGGGCCTCAACGGCAGCGACGTCGCTAAGGAAGCCGCCGACATGGTGCTCACCGACGACAACTTCGCCTCCATCGTCACGGCCATCGAGGAAGGCCGCCGCCTCTTCGACAACATCCAGAAATTCCTCCTCCACCTCCTCGTCTCCAACATCGCCCAGGTCATCCTCCTCCTCATCGGCCTAGCCTTCAAAGACCCCAACAACATCTCCGTCTTCCCCCTCTCCCCCCTCGAAATCCTCTGGGCCAACCTCGTCACCTCCTCTTTCCTCGCCCTCGGCCTCGGCCTCGAAGACGCCCAGCCCGACCTCATGCAGCGCCCCCCGCACGACCTCACCATCGGCATCTTCACCCGCGAGCTCATCCTCGACAAGTTCATCTACGGCACCGCCATGGGCGCCCTGTGTCTCGCCGCCTTCGCCTCCGTAGCCTACTCCTCCCCCGCCGGCCTCGGCCTCGGCTGCAACGAGGAATTCAACCCCACATGCATCACCACCTTCCGCGCCCGCGCCACCACCTTCGCCACGCTAACCTTCCTGCTGCTCATCACAGCCTGGGAGGCAAAGCACTTCACCCGCTCGCTCTTCGCCATGCATCCCGAGCGGCATTCTGGGCCCACGTCCGTCTTTCGTACCGTGTGGGGGAATAAGTTCCTCTTTGGCGCCGTCACGGCGGGCTTCCTGATTGCGTTCCCGGTGATTTATATCCCGTTTGTGAATCGCGTGGTGTTTAAGCATGATGCTATTACGTGGGAGTGGGGCGTGGTGGTGGGCTGTACGGTGGTGTATACGGCGGTGGTGGAGGCGTGGAAGGCGGTGAAGAGGAGGTTTGGGCTGGGGCAGAGGTTGTTGGTTGTTGGTGGGGTGGTTTAGTGAGGTGAGGGGGTTTGCCTCGTTCGCTCGTTTTGGGTTGTGTTGGGTGGGTTGGTTGAGTTGTTGGTTCGTGGAGGTTGTTGGTTTGGTTGTTGGGAATCTTTCTTCCGAGATGGTTTCTGTCCGCTCTTTTGGGAGTAGCCTTGCGTTGATTTGCAGTTTGGTGGGAATTTGTTTCGGAGGCTCTCGCACAGTGTCATCAGATTGGATATTCGACGCTTTGTTGAGTGGTGAAGACGGTCTTTACTGCCAAGTGTGTGCGGAACTTGTTCACAGATATAAATAAATACTATATTTTGCAGGTATGCTTTTGTTCGAAAGGCAGGTTATTTTCGTGATATCCACCGTTAAATATTCATATAGGTAGGTACGTATACTTTCGAGAATGTCTCGGTGTACAGTAGACAGACACCGCTTGCGGCAATGCCCATGAGAGCGTGCACAAGAACTAACAGAAGTCTGTCGCGAGTGCTTTTCTTATCCATTGATTCGTCGGTCAATGACCAACATAGTTCCTACCCTATGACTTGACTGATACGTTTCGCTTCGGGGGGCACCATTGACTCGTCGACCTTAATGGATTGCAGGTTTGGAATCGTTTGATTGCAGCCAGGATATAGGTCGGAGCTCTCAGTGTAGCCTCTCGCTGGGCAAATAATGCGTCATCGTAGGACTCGTGCTGTGACGGTGTCAAGTACGATTGGTAATCGTCATTTTGGTCTTTTGTGAACTCGCTGTCAGGCCAGTCAGGGTCGGGTGGCGGGGTACCAGGTATATTCTTGCCTGGGTCTGGGATGTGGACCGGATTAATCACAATGCTTTTTACTGCTAGTCGGAATGCCGGATGTTCCGAAAATTCGCGGAGATCACGATCAAGGCTGTTCTGGGCGAGCATCACGGCTCGCTGACCGAACCACTGCTCGGCAGCCAACGGCAGAGCGATCCGGTCGAAAAGTTTCGAAACCAGACGGAGATTGAGAAGATACGGCTGAGGGTGGGGAGGGTATGAGGATTGGTCGACTTCATGTAGCTCTCTCGCTATCATCAGTAGGATCTCCTCGGGAAGGGAATCCAGGTGAAGGTGAGGTCGACTCATTTAGGCTATATTCGGTTCAAGTTGTTGTCATCGGTGTCGTGTCTCTGTGCTTCGGAGTGCTATCTTGGTCTTTCTGCTCTCCCCCCCCACAAATGTGAGGTGCGGTGGGGCGATGGGCGGAAGAGTGGAGGCTACAATTGACTGAAGCTCAGGCGGGAACTCCGCTGGTGACAACCACCACGGGATCCATCTTCGGACTAACGTTGCTCCATTGACAAAGTGTTTGGCAGGGATCATGGGGCACGTGCTAAAAGGGGTGAGTGGAGTCCTACAGTCCAAGCTGAATATCTTCAAGGTACATGACTGAACGCAACTATCCCTGTCTTCACCAGGCGGCATGTATGATATTTCGCACAATTCCGTGCCGACGTACCTGAACGTGAATCGCGATTCCCAAAATCCGATCCCCTCAATTCCCCGGCCCCAAAAAGAATGGGGCTCGGAATCAAGAGCAGGCCGCTGATGTAAGCAGCTTCTGACCCTTGCAATGGATCTATGGTTGTTCTGGGTCTGTTTTCTTTTCTTTTCTCCAGGATTTCCCTTGAATTTTTTCGCGCCTTGGAATTTCGTCAAACTTCCACAGTCATCAATCGATGAGCCCATTCTGGGCAACTGCGGCAATGGCACTATTCTACGCCCTCGATTCGGACATGCACCCTACCTATTCAGTGCCACTTCAATCCTAGTTCGCAATGTCGCATCTTCATCTAAATTCCTTGCCCGAAGAGATCCTGCTCGCGGTCCCCAAAGATTTGCTGGAGGGCAGTTAGGACATGCACACGTCCCTCGTGAGCCTTGGTGCACTCAACATTCGCCTCGCATCGAGGCCTTTCAGTCGCATCATGGTACCGCTGATGGTCCGGCGATGTTTCGGAAGGCATACCATCATGCTCGACGAGGATAGCTTCGCGTTGCTGTTGGCAATCTCCCAGCATCCCGTGTTCGGCCCCACGCTGGACACCCTTGTCCTCGACATTCGATTTATTATCGGCCCAGATGACGTCAGGGAAACAGAACCTCCAAGGGATGTGAACAAAGCTTACGACAAGGCCCTTGAAGAGCGGGACCTTATCATGCAGTCTGGCTTCTACGCCTTCATTTCTCAGACCATTGCTGCATTTCCGAACCTGGCGTCGATCGAAATCAGCAGCTGATCGTATCCGTGGGGGGGAGCTACGCGTGAAAGACAGCTGGGATGGCCTTTTCTCGGAGTCGGGTCACCGTTTAAATCAGTGATCACGGGAGAGCTGACGACTGCCGGGCATCTCATTGGGAAAGTTATCAACAGAATGAACCAGGCTGTTGCCGAAAGCGGCATCGCTCTTAGCGAGTTTTGGGTCAACATCAAAAACATCAATCCAACCATATTTCATCGGGCCTACAAAAACAACAATGAGCAATCTGCCGAAGTTGAAACTCTCAACATATGGGGTATTGGTGTACCTGGACCGATCTACACTTACGACGGAAGCACGGAAGACCGTGGTTTCGGTAGGGAGCTGATAAGTTTAATTGGGCTCTTTAGTGGGGTTCTCAAACTAGACCTCAATTTTGAACACGATGCTTGCACCGAAACGGGGCGTTGTTTCGCGAATCTCTCGAAGAACTTAAGGTTACCAAAACTACAGGAGCTAATACTTGGGAATACAAGCTGCAAGGCCACCGAGCTCATGCTCGCTCATAAGCATACTATCACGCAAGTCTCGCTTGTGCGGGTTTCAATGATTCGCAACGGAAGAAGTTGGTGAAATCCATTCATTGCCAGAGTAGACAATGAGCTCCCCCTGGGCTCATTATCGCTCGAGGATTGCCACTCGCTGGCGTTCAGGGTGACAAAGACGGGGAATTCACAAATCAATATGACTATGCATATTGGTTTGAAACACAACTGGATGGCATGAGAAAAAGCAAAAGCGACATTGCTAGGGCTGTAGTTGAGGAAGGCGGCGACGAAGGTGACGATGAAGGTGACGACGAAGGTGACTGCAGCTTTTTAGGTTTTTCGTCATACACGGGGATTCAAAGAGAGTACCTAGTCCTCTCCCCCTCATCCACGTCTTGCCCGACAAAGCCTGAGCTAGATGCCTGCACTCTTATACAGAGATATTGTCTTACCCGTTTGTTGTGGGGCATTGTGCTTGGCATCGCGGGAACAGAGGCCCCGTGGGAATGCCTGGTGAAGGCCGCCGCCATACGGCATGGGGAAGATAAGCGAGCCGGGATGAGGGTTGAACGAGTCGGTTGGGTTAACCGGTCTTTTGCTTGTCGTTGTTTGTGCCTCGAAGCTGCTGAATATTTGGCGGCATTGGCGGCCCCTCGGCGTGCCCGAGCTGAGGGAGCGACATGCCGGACGTGATGCCGCCGGGACCGTGTCCAAGCTTGACAGAAGAGGGCGTGGCTTCAGTTGATGCCTGAAGGCCTGGAGAGTCGTCTGCAGGCTCCCTGGATAAAGTGGCCTGGGACAGCAAGCACGGGCTCATACCTAAGCCTTCCTCGAGAGTACATGTGACCAAGGCAACTTGACCCAACTTGTGGGGGCAGGCCCCACATGGCTTGGTTCAACGCCAAGCTTGGTGGATGGATTTCTCCAACTAATGAAACACAACGACCATCCAGCGAGAAGCAGATTCTTATAATTGCTGAGGTTCCTTCAAATTCAGCAGTTTCGAGCAAGCCAGTAATTTCCCACTTGAGCGGTGAACATCTGCGGAAAGACTTCTGCCGCCCCTCACCGTCTTTGTTCCTCACCGCGTCAACCGACACAGTCGGCCTCTGTGACGGCAGTGAATTGGCCGAGAGCCATGACATTTGTGCGTCACATTGGCACAGGTAGGTATGTACAACAGATACGATACAAAGCGCTCCTTTACATGACCACTCAACTGACCTTTTGTCAGCGACCCAGCAACCTAAGACCACGCTTGCTCTGTCGCGTGTCATCGCAGACTCGGAAACTCTCTCGTCCAATCCAGTCGCCATCACCTCTGACCTTTAGCATGGCCAAGATCAGCATTCACTCCTTGCCCGAGGAGCTGCTCAGCATCATCGTTTCTGAGTTGCTGCGAACCAGCGTGGTGCGCGACCAGCGCTATGCCCTTCTCAAGCAGGGCGGATTGGACTTTCGCCTTGCATCCAGGCCTTGCAGCCGCATCGCGGTGCCGATAATGGCTCGCCTGTATTTCGAGAAGCGAGTCATCATGGCTTCCAAAGAGAGCATTGCATCGCTCCTTGGAATATCTCAGCACCCTGTAAGTGGTATAAATAATACAACTGCACCTATAACTGCAATAAACCTAGTGAAGCCTAACTAGCTTATTATAACAGTTGTTTACAGCCCTGTATTATAGGGCTGTTTAGTATTCCCAGTGTTGAACTATAGCATACAAGTCACTATATTCCAGAGCTTAACAGGTCTGTAAGGCCTATAAGAGTGATAAATTCTAACAATTGCGTTAAACTATTACTCTTTTCTATTAAGCTTTTAACTTACTTTAAGAAGTTTTCATTCGTTTTATCACGTTTAAACTTAGTAATTTTAATAATATAGTTAACTATGTTAAGGATATTTATCCTAAGAGGTGTGACTTAATAACGTATATGGATATGTAAATCTTAATCGTGCTAGATAGAAAGGAGGAAGAAAATCAGCCTTAAGAGTAGTTAATGGTATTACATCCGAAGTTATAGTCTGGAATTTAGACTATTAATGAAATTCGTGGCCTTAGTAAGACATTTGCACTTTTGACTCGTCTGGGAGGGGGTGGAGTCTCCAGCTGATAACTAAAATAGAGCCCCGCTCATTGCCGTTCACCGTTTGATAAGGTTCAGAGCGCGCAAGCGGCCTGCGTTTACGGCGGCATAACACATCCTCTTTATAGGGCTTAGTGGTCGGGTGAACATTCTTAGATGCAGTATGTGTCGATCCAGATGTATTGGTCGCCCTTAGATTCGGCATACGCATAGCTGCTTTGAACCTTGTCGTATCCTTTGTTGGTGTCAGAAAGAAGGGGGTTCAGAGGCCTTGGGCATCTAGTCAGCGGAGCTGACTGGATACCTGGCACTGCCAGTACGCCAGTGAGCCTCAGCCACCGGAGTGACGAAGCCTGAATCCTGCAGAATAGTCTATTAAGAAGCCTTTGGCTTCCAGCTAGAGCCAGAGGAACAGAGTCAACACAAGCAATACAATCACGCAGTTGCAACCACTACAATTCCACAGAATCCAGAGTGCCGCGCTTCTGACACTTGGTGTGGCCTTGAATTGATTATTACTGGATGTCTTGGAACGTAATCTCGCCGTCGCCCTATGTGTGGGATAGGATTGTGTACTTCGGGATTTTGGGTTGGTGAATTCGAGGACTTCAAACAGGCCGTCCGCTGAGAACGTCGTTCGGAGGAGACGCACGATGACTAGAGGGTAAATACAATGATAAAATACCTAGGTGGGTAGGTAGGTAAAGTAGGTAGGTAATCAAATTCCAGGTTCTTTTCACCAGAGTAGAGGTGTCAACAGGGGCGAGTGCGGCGCTCAAAAGTAAGGCAAACATCGGGTCTTACGGAGCTAGGGGCATCGCATTGAAGCCGGAGACTTTCGATTTAAGTAGGTAGGTACGGCGAATTCGTCTGACTATCAGCCCTCGTCCTCCGCAGCCTTCCTCCAAACCATCCTCCACCTACACCATCTCCAGCGGTTAGGCCACGCGCGTGCAGCACGCCCCCCGCCTGGCGGCTGGGCCGTGTAGCCGATCTTGGGGAGCCAAGACGCTGCAAAGGCAAGCATCTCACCGTGAAGCCAATCGATCTAGCCGTGGGACCATTCGCTCTAGCCGATAGGCAGGCCCAGGCATCCTTCTCCTAAAACGACCTAATTGTAATAATACCCTGACACAAATTGCTTGGGCAGGTTTATAGAAACTTACTTAAGAATTTGAGAGACAGAAGAAAGGTGACGGGGGAGCTGATCTCGGTTTGAAGCCACGGCTGGGGGGCAGAGACAACCTGGTTTGGCATCATACCATCAAGAGGTTGCCGCTCCTAAGCTGAACGCAACTAAACGGAGGCCATTCTCTTTGATAGGAGGCGCTTCAACAACCCCGCACTGGCCTGGCTCACGCAATTGGTCGACGAAAACAACTGAGGCATCTCATGTTCTGCGTCACGGTGGTCAGCGGTCTTTGGGAAACCGGGGAGGCAGCACAGCTGCAATATCATGCCGCCGCCACAGTGGGGCGGTTGTGTCGTGGGGCTGTCCATTTTCTGTGAAGATGGGTCTAAACCTTCATCGGAGCTGATGAGAGGCATTGAAGTCAATGGTTTGATTGATCCAACTACAAAGCTCTGTAGTAATAATTACATCTCTTCGCAGAGGCTCGTCACCAGGATTAGGTAACCACCGGGATGCCTTAGGTATCATTTCCCTCACAACATGAAGTCAATATTTCTCCCTTCAAATCCGTGCTCCAAGATCTGGATCAACTCGTCAAGCCTGTCGATGACCAAGTCAGTATGTTCGTGGTCCGCAAACCGCCTATTCACATCGTTGACGAGCAAAATGGTTGCCGCGCCCGCCCGCCTCCCAGCCTCCATATCATCCCCCCCATCTCCCACCATGATAATGTCCTGGGCTGTGGCGCGCCGCTTGGGCGCATCAGCAACATCAACAACGCCGACAACGGTATCGCCGTCCGTGCCGACGCCCCATGTCCCGGCGATGTACAGCACCCCGTCGGCACTCGGTTTCGGACGCAGCTCCCGCCCCTCCATCTCGTGGCCGCTATCGCGCGCCACAATCGGGTCGAACACAACGTTGTGCAAAAAGGTCTCCATCAGGTGTGTCACCGGCTCCAGACAGTTGCGCGTGCATATGGCTTTGGGGATGCCCTTTGCGGCCAGATACGCCATCAGCTCGGACAGGCCCGGCTGGGGCTGTTGGTTGCGCATGGCGCGCGTCTCTATCTCGCGGATGCCGGCGAGGGCGTCTTGCCGCTCGGCGGGTGGCAGTGAGTTGACGTGGCGCATAATGTCGACTGACTTGGGGATGCCGAGGAGGCTCCTCATCTCGCCAAACATGTATGTTTGGGGCAGGCTGTTGTGACCACCCTCAGCCTGGTTAGTTCACCTGGGGGCGGTGGCTTAGACAGGGGGGCGTTCCCAAGGATGCTGGAGGGATGCGTACGAAAGTGTGCCGTCCATGTCAAAGATGATGCCTTTGAGCTTTGGTCGCGAGTCAGGTGCATCGCTTGGCATGGGAGACTTGAGTGGCGCAAAGCGTCTCGGTCCCATTGTTGGGGTATTTAGGGTGGATAGAGATGCTATGATTTGAACACCTCTGGCTCGCGTGCTCGGCCGGGATGAGGAAATCCGTTTGGCAAGCATAAAGACAATTGGCGACAGATGCGGGGGTGTGCTTGAGCGTTGTGCCGCGAGAACTCAGAGGGGATTTGTCCTCCCACTTTTGTACCTATTGTCTTGCCTCGCTTACATGCGGCTTTTCAGTGGGTGGTTCGCAAACCGCTGCCAAGTCAGAGCCTTCCCAAGCCAGCCTACATTTATTTTTAGAACAGGTGCTTGGAGGCGCCCAATCATTACGGTCAACATAGTAGCCGGGCGTAAAACTTGCAGCACGGGTGCTTGGAGGCGTCCGATTACGGTGATCATCATGAAAGTACCTGGGCGTAATCTTTTTGGAATCGAGTGGTCGGGGGCGTCCAGTCATCAAGGTCAACGTAGCAGTCGGGCGTAAAATGAGGCGGAGCCTTGAGCTCAAAAGCCAGGGGAATTGCAAAAAAGAAAAACGATCCTCGTGGAGAGCCCCAGCGCTGTTTTTCTCAATTCAAATCTCACTACATGTACGTTACAAAACGAGGGTCAATCCCAGTGCCCCCTGAAGTCGAACCCCACGCAGCACCTTACCCTGCAGTGAGTAGACGATATCAATGTAATAGACTCGAGAAGCATGGCAGCGGTTTCACAGACCGCGGGGCTTAGGCAGGTTTGTCCATCATCTGAGGAATCTGGGAGCGCTGCGATGATACTAAAGATACCTTATCTTAGGAACCACAGGGACTTAGCCGAAAGTTAGGCCTCCGCCAGGTTTATCCCCGTTTAAGTGCGACAGACAACAGCACTGTTGAGTACCCGCCCTCTGTTGATACCATGTCAATCATTATGTGTTGAGTTGCCTAACAAGTGGACTGCCCCTCAGTATTATCGCCATCCACGGACTCTCTGCACAGTCCCCAAGTACGTGGGAATTCAGAAAGAGCGATGGGAGCGGCGTTGTCAATTGGCTTGTGGAGGAGGATATGCTACCTGCCGCTGTACCCGAGGCTCGCATCCTTACGTATGACTGGAATGGGAATTATTTCGGAGATGCCGCCGTTCAGACCTTGCTGGGGCACGCCGACTCGCTGCTGGGACTTGTGGCAGAAGACATAGCATCGACCAGCGATCGGCCACTCGTCTTCATCGCCTCTTGCTTCGGGGGTCTCGTGCTGTCCGAGGCCCTTAATCGTGCATCTCAACCCGGAAGTTTGTATGCGGGTATCCTTCTCAGAACAGTCGGGGTGGTGTTCCTCGGGACACCATTCTGCGGTACTGATGCATCCAGAAACGTCCAGTGGATCGTGGTCATCAAGGGTATCATGGGCGACCAGACATCCAACTCGTTGGTGCAGGAGCTGAGTCGCAGTTACGACCTCCTCCGAAAACGAACCCAGGAATTCGCAGAGATGGCAAACAGCTCCCCCTTTCGCCTCCCTATATGTTGCTTTTACGAAACGAGGCCAACTGAAATGCTACGACGCATCCTCCCTGTTAATAGGCTAACTCAGCATTTCGTCCGCCGAACCCGCAAAATCGTATGTACTGGTCTACCCACCTTATAGGGCTTTTAGCGCGGTGCTGATTCCGACCTACGTATCAATGCCGCAGCTCGTCAAGGAGTGTTCCGCTTGTCTGCAGGGGTTTCCCCGTCACGCTTTAGACGTGACTCATTCTGCTCTCAACAAGTTCGATGGCCCAACAAACGCCAACTTCAAGCTAGTTAAGAGTGCCGTACGGCGGTTTGTGGATACCGCATCAGAGACCATGGCCTCGCGAAAGCAACGTAAGTCTCCTGGCCTTTCGCTCACAGTCACGGTATCACAAAAGGCGTTGCTCGGGACACGGATTGACTGTACCATAGTGCCTATGACCTGCAAAGACGCCCAGTACGTTGTGCCTTTCGGGAGAAACTCGTCCTTTGTCGGCCGCGAATCGATTATTGATCAGCTGCTTCAAGACCTGGATCCTGACCGCAATCGAGACGAGTGCCGTCGCATGGCTCTTGATGGGCTCGGGGGGATTGGAAAAACTCAAATTGCTCTCGAAATTGCATTCCGACTACGCGAGACCAAGACAGACTGTTCTATCTTCTGGGTACAAGCAACTGACGTGGCGAGCTTTGAACGGGCTTATCGTGAAATTGGAAGGGCATTTGGTGTCTTGCGAATCGACGAAGACGATGCTGATGTCAAAGTTCTCACGCGGGATTTTCTAAGCAGTGGAAAGGCTGGGAAATGGCTTCTGATCCTGGACAACTCTGATGACGTCGATATTCTCTACGGTGCGTCAAACCTGGCGTCGTTTCTTCCCTTCAGCCTTCGAGGCTCGATACTTATCACAACTCGAAACCACGCTGCTGCTGTGAGGCTTGCGGGGAAGCGCAGCATCACGATTGAACCCATGAGCCAGACCGAGTCCCTGGATCTCCTCTCGGCAAGCCTGAGCAACACGCAACTGATAGCCGACACGGAAAGCGCACTGAAATTGCTATCACAGCTAACATACCTTCCACTTGCAATAAAACAGGCGTCAGCATATATGCAAGAGAACCAAATACCTGTCACCACCTACCTCGAAATTTACGAGACAAGTGAGGAGGAACTCATCCACCTTTTGAGTAGGGACTTCCAGGACGAAGGAAGGTACCAAAACACTAAAAACCCTATCGCAGCCACATGGTCAATTTCGTTCCGGCAGATCCTGAAAACAGACCCGCTAGCCGCAGACTACCTCCGATTCATGAGTTGTCTAGGCCAAAACGACATACCTGGTGCGTTCCTCATTCAGTCCTCCAAGTCGAAGGAGGTGGAAGCGATCGGCATTTTGAAAGCATATGCCTTCATCACGCAGAACGGCGCCCAAAACGCCTATCACATCCACCCGCTCGTGCAACTCGCCGCAAGGAACTGGCTGAGGGAAAGCGGGGATCTGGGCAGCTGGGTGGAAAAGGTTGTCGACCGCGTTGCCCAAGAGTTTCCTTCCCCGGTTCATGGCAACCGAGATCGGTGGTTGAAGTACCTACCGCACGCGAGCCAACTTCTCCAGCTCCAGGAGGCGACCAACGGCCGAAGTGAAGGCAGCCAGTTGCTTCATTTTAACGTGGGAGGATGTCTTCGGATACTGGGCAAGTACAAGGAGGCTGAGCTTGCTTTCAGAGAAGTTGCTGGGTGGCAACAAGAAACGATTGGGAACGCACACCCAGCCACTCTGGCTAGCATGAACAAGCTTGCCGAAGTCCTTGCCCATCAAGGCAGATATCCAGAGGCAGAGTCGATGCACCGCGAAACACTATTACTAACTGAAAAAGCCTTGGGTAAGTCCAACCTTTCCGAGACTGGTACTCTTTTCCCTAGTTCGGTTTTACTGACTCGGTTGTTCCTGTTGGGCATGGACAGGTCCAGAACACAAAGAAACCCTCACGAGCATGAACAACCTGGCCAGAGTGCTCCGCCACGGGGGAAAGTACGCCGAAGCTGAAGCTATGCAGGGCAAAACAGTTGAGTTGAGGGAGAAGACGCTGGGTTCGACACACCCAGACACGCTCTCGAGTATGCATAACTTAGCCAGGGTGCTTCATCGCCGGGGTAAGTACAAGGAGGCGTACGCGGTGCAGAAGACGACTCTCGAGCTTCGCATCCAGCACCTTGGCGAGGAGCACCCCGACACTATTGCCAGCATAGACAGCCTGGCCATCATCCATCGCCACCTTGGCCAGTATATCGACGCCGAAAATAACCACCGCCGTGCGCTTGGGCTCATGGAAAGAGTTCTCGGCCTGGAGCACCCCGATACGCTCATCGCTATGAACAATTTGGGAATCGTGTTGCGCTTCGAGGAGAAATACGGCGACGCTGAGGCGATACACCGGGAGGCGAGAGTTCGAATTGAGGCAACCCTCGGCAAGGAGCACCCGTTCGCACTCCTCAACGCCAACAATCTCTCTGTTGTCCTCTGCCGCCTTCGACGATACAGTAGCGCCGAGATGCTACAAAGAGACACACTCAAGCTCGCCAGCACCGCCCTGGGGGATCGGCATCCTTCAACCATGGACATCACGAGCAACCTAGCTGAAGTGTTTCGTCACCAGGGGAAGTACTTAGAGGCCAAAGAGCTACACCAAAGGACACTCGATCTTCGGCGCGAGCGGCTCGGTCCTGAACATCCGGCCACGTTAACCAGCCAGAGTCATTTGAGTGAAGTGATATTGGCTCTTGGGAGGACGACGGAGTCCGAGGAGATGCAGCGGCAGGCACTGGCTCTCAGGCAAAAGGTGCTGGGTTCCAGTCATCCTGATACTATTGCAAGCGTGAAGCTCCTTGAAAATATTTCACTTGTTATGGTATCCATGGCAGACGCGGCTTGAGGTACAGAAGATAGGTGGTTATGGATATCGTCACTACAGCCCCCATCTGTCACAATGCCCGGTGTGAAGATATGAAGAAAAGGTTTGGATGAGAAACGATGACATAGGTAGACTCATATGTGACCAACTCTGCTTCCACCTTCATTCTCTATTACCCAGACAGGAATCCAGGGTACGCAGGTCATTCGAAGCATCCCACTTCACGTGTGGATGCTCCGCCGAACAAAGAGAGCGTCAACAAGATACAGCAACCACGCAACTAATTTCCTGCCTAAGCAGTTCGAGAGAAAACTGGACACACCTGAAGACTCGCATGTATGTTTGGCACGGGCTTGAATTGTACTGGAGATACTCTTGTTTCCGCTCTGCATAATCAAGATAGAAATGGGAAACGCATCATCTGGGGAGTAACTGACCTCGACGTACTTTTTATCAACGCCGACGGAGAATCAGGGGTGGGGTGAGGACGCACTCGCCGGTGAGGGCGGATCCATATCGAGGGGTAGCGGTTCCCCATGACGATCGGTGTGCGCCCAAGCACCCTCGCTACCTCCGCGAACCTTCTCGAACCCTGGGCTCCAGTACGCTCTCTGGAAATCCTCGGTACTGCGGTAGAAGACATTATTGTAGAACCATCCTTCTAGCTTCCACTTTCCAATATCTTGCCCTGTGATATCTGATTTGAAGTACAACCCCAGGGGGAGGAGTGTCCCGTCGTTGACTTTCTCTCGACTCTTCCGCAGGAATGTATAGCGCTTAACTCGCCCGTCATCTTACGAGAAGGGGTTGGCGCCCAGGGTCCACAGGCCGTTGCTTGGGCCGCTGCCGGTCGTGGTGTTCCACAAATCTAGAGTGATGTTTCTGATGGAGTCGCCGATGGGGTAGACCCAATCCGAGTACAGACGGTCGATATCAGCGTCAAGATTCCGAACCTTTCCTTTATCTTTGTTGGTAAACGGATACTCAAGGGGCCTCCAGTCGGTTGTGGCGTTATTGACGGGAAGGGGTCCGACGATGATGTCCTGGATCACGTAGTTTTCCGAAGTACGGTTATTCAAAATGACATGAGCGTAGCGAAGTGGTGCTGCTCCATTCCCATCTAGATACGACAGTACATCGGATTTATTAGGTTGCAAAAGCTCCACCAGTACGCTTGTATAGCGCAGTTAGCAAGCCAGGAGCGACGCCGCTCTTCGGTACAGAAACAATGGAGTTACATGGTGTTGTCCAAATCAGCGGAGCTTGCGGAAGTGGTCGAAGGACCCGTGAGGTTCAATCAAGTTTTCACGGCGAAAGAGCCAACTCAAAATTGATGTCAACTCGGCATCTGTCAGAGGAGCCCAGGAGTTGTCTTAGAGGGCAGTCGTGCTGGACGCCGGGATCACGCAATTGCCTAGTGGATGGCATCATGCTTGATAATCATTGAATCGTCGCCGATGGCGGAGACAGGCTGTGTTATATTCTGGATCATTTATTTGGTACTAATGTACACCTCTGGATGGTCGCTGCAACTCTGACGCCCCAACACTTGGCTGTGAAGAAATCAGAGCAGCGTGGCCACTCCAGCCTTCGAATTCAAAGATCGTGGTCTGTCCGCAGACCCCCAGCACCGAAATCTCCTGTCGCTGGAAAAGACGCCCGGGCTCCAGGTGACCAAGCTCACACCAGTCGTCGGCACCGAGATCCGCGGGCTGCAGCTGTCTGGAATAGACGAGAGCCGGAAGAACGATCTCGCGCTTCTAATCTCACAACGCGGCGTCGTCGTATTCCGCGACCAGGACTTCAAGGATATCGGCCCCGAGCGACA
>Ga0247758_1000865_pt1 | contig 25742 bp, 7 predicted proteins | sample UWRJL156409C4_FD_180950 | JGI IMG/M metagenome (GOLD analysis project Ga0247758, IMG submission 180950) | Plant litter microbial communities from Arlington Agricultural Research Station in Wisconsin, United States - UWRJ-L156-409C-4 | ecosystem: Environmental > Terrestrial > Plant litter >... | reverse complement strand
ACGCCGACAACTACCGAGACAAAATTACCAAGGCCGTGTCGTCCATCAGAACGACGCGCTGGTTCGTGGCCGGATACCTTGTCGCGAAGCCGGTCGCCGGACTGACGAACCCTGCTAAACCAGTGGAGGAGAAAGGTACAGGTAGGTGGGGAAGGGACATCGTACTGTACCTACCTCACACAGCCGCGGTAGCTGACATGCAGCAGAGCCGACCGAAGAAGAACCGGCGCAGGAAGAGGCCGGCCCAGACGATGTCACACAGCAGGATGCCGGACAGGGCAGCGGCCTCGGGGTTGAGGGGGACCCGGGCATACTTGCGGGCCTGGCCATCCCGGCTGAGTTCAAGATCACGGGCACAAAGAAGAAGGACAAGAAACTTGGGGCAAACCCGACCGTATCGCACATCTTTGCCGTCGTGTACCGTGCGCTCAAGAAGGAGTTCGTGGGGAAGCCTAGTATTCGTCTCGGCAACGGACCAAAAGGCGAAGGGGCCTTTGGCGAGGGGGATGATCAGGCACCGATGCAGGAGGATGTGACGGCCGTGATCTCGCTGAGCGATAATTCTCTTGCCCAGGAGGTTAGGCCCACACTCGAATCGGCTGACCATTACGTCCGGGCGCAGGAGGTCGGGGGCCAGATTTTTGACAACGAGACCGACGCAAAGCTGTTCGAGCGTATATTTGGTGGGGGGCTGGAATTTGCGTTCGAGGAGAAATTTTCTGACGATGAAGAAGAAGAAGAAGAGGAGGAGGAGGAGGAGGAGGAGGAGGAAGAGTAAGCAGAGCCTTGCCTGTCTGTTCGGCACAGCCCGCAACCGATTGGCCTCGATGCCCGAGGACGCTGCTGTGACACCTGAGAGTTCCCGCATAAATATTGATTTTGGCGGTCGGTAACCAGGGCTCAATCGAACCCAATCAGTTGTGTAGGCCCACCCTGGTCTCTTATGCAGGTGTCTTCCACACCGTATGCTACGATTCGACGTGATTGTGGTTGGGTGCCAAGCCTTGAAGAACGCAGCGGAATAGCGAATTTAGCGGTTGCAGCTGAAACGAACCGATTGGGTGGGACCTGTGGTGCTTGGGTTATATGTATGTCTACCTACCTACCTACATCCTGATACCTCTCTGCAGTCACAATGTAACGTTAAGGTAGGTATATCAGGCTATCGATCAATCAAGTTTTCTTGCACCCAGTTGTCTTCGCGGCGCCCGCGGCGATGCCCGAGAGTGGGTCCGTCTGCATCTGACTTGGATCGCTGCCATCCCAAGTCCAATTCGGCCCAGGGAAATGCATCCTGAAGAGTGAGCGTGGCTTTGAGAGTTTCATGATGAATGCATTTTCTTCCAACGCCAATCTCCACAAACTCTCTCCCTACCGACACAATATCAACTGAGACCAAAAATGGCTTCACCTGCTAACCCCTCCAAGCTCAAGCGCTTCGAGTTGAAGGTCTCTCCCTCGAAGAAGCGGTGGGAGGAGATCACGTCCCGTGACGAGGAGGCTCTGGATTGTAAGCCCATGAACGATCTGATGGAACTGGTCGGTCTTGAAGAAGTGAAGCAGCAGTTTCTGTCGCTATGGGACAAATTCATGGTTCGAAAGACCCAAGATATTCCCCATGACGATGAGCGTTACCATATCGTTTTGCTTGGAAATCCGGGGACAGGTAATGGCCCGGCCCGCAATGGCAAAGTCAGCACCAAGCTAAAGCTGGTACTGACAGCAAATAAAGGGAAAACAACGGTTGCTCGTCTCTACGCCAAGCTGCTCCAGCATTTGGAAATCATTCCCAAGGGCAATTTCAGGGCAAAGAATAGCAAGGGGAGGGGCTTAGAGGACGAAGAGGACGACACGGGATTCCTTGCCGTTGCGGGCGCGAAGCTCGCCATCCAGGGGCCCGAGACAACGGAAGCCGAAATCGAAGATCTGATTAACGAAGGCGGCGGTGTCCTCTTCATCGATGAGACCTATCAACTCACATCCCCCCACAACGCCAGCTCCGGCGGTGCGATCCTTGACACGGTACTCACCAAGATGGAAGAGAATCGCGGCAAGCTCGCCGTCGCCTTTGCTGGATACAACAAGGACATGCAGAGCTTCTTCGAGCACAACGAAGGGCTGCGAAGTCGCATACCTTACACGTTCCAGTTCGAAGACTTCAGCGATGCAGAGCTGTTGAAGATATTCAAGGATAGGCTTGAAAAAAAGTATAAGAATGACAGGGGTGAAAAATTGGAGGTCGTCGCTGAGAAGCCTGAAGAGGTCAAGCTGTACCAGCGGGTCGTCATCCGCCGCTTGGCAGCAGGTCGGGGGTTGCGAGGATTCGGGAATGCTCGTGCCGTGGAGAACTTGCTTGCTCAGATTACAGAACGCCAAGCACGTAGACTCGGCGCGGAGAAGAGGAAGAAGAAAGAAGAGTGGGAGGCGCGGGAAGAGGAAAGGAAAGCCCGGCAAGAAGAAAGGAAGCTTCAAGAGCAGGAACGCGAGCTGGACAAGAAGGAGCAGGAAATACGCCAACGGAGGCAGGAAATACAACGGCTCAAAAGTGACCTGGCGATCAAGCTTGGCAGCAGTCCTGACATTTTTCCCAACGGCGTTCTCCCGGAGACAAATGGGGGACTTCCGGGGGAGAGCACAGATATTATTGTCACCGAACGTTCGGATGGCGCCGCTTCGCCCGGAGCCGAAGGTCAAGAAAGAGCCCATAAAGAAGATGAAGAGCGCTCGTCTGAGCCGGACGACGACGATACCGACGACCTTTCCAATGGAGACTTGCCAAGGAAGGCCTATTTTGAACTCACCAAGGAAGATCTGATTGGCGATCCACCAAGGACGGCGGAGCAGAGTCCCGCAGTCGCCGAACTGAAACGCATGATCGGGCTTGAGGCTGTGAAAAAAGCGGTGGAGAGCATGATTGGCATGCTGGAGACCAACTACCAGCGCGAGCTGGCGGAGCTGGCGCCGCTCAACCTTACGCTGAACCAGGTGTTTTACGGTGCACCGGGGACGGGAAAGACAACAGTGGCCAAGCTGTATGGAAAGATTCTGTCCAGCCTCGCGCTCCTCAGCGACGGAGAGGTGGTGGTCAAGAACCCGTCCGACTTCATCGGCAACGCGGTGGGCACCTCCGAGGCCAACACGCGCAGGATCCTGGCAGCCACGGTGGGCAAGGTGCTGGTCATTGACGAGGCCTACATGCTCATGTCGGGTGTGCACGGTGCGAGCGGCGGTGGCGGCTACGGTGCGTCGGTTATCGATACCATTGTGGCCGAGGTCCAGGGCGTCCCCGGCGAGGACCGGTGCATCATCCTGGTCGGGTACGAGGACCGGCTCAAGGACATGTTTCAGCGAGCCAACCCGGGGCTCGCTCGGCGCTTTCGCATCGACCGGGGCTTCCGCTTCGACAACTTCACCCCTGCCCAGCTGATATCTATTCTTTACAAGAAGATGGAGGACGAGGACCTCCGGCTCACCAACGGGGCCCTGCGAGTGGCCAAGGACATGCTGACGCGTGCACAGGCGCGCGCCAGCTTCAGCAATGCCGGAGAAGTCATCAGCCTGCTCGACGTGGCCAAGATGAACTTCCAGACGCGCATTCAGCGCGAGACCGACCCAGAAAAACGCTTCGAGAATATGCTGCGGGCCCAAGACTTTGAGCCCGACCATGGGCGCCAGCGAGATGCGGTCGACAACTGCCAGCGTCGTCTCGGCGGTCGTGTAAGCAAGGCCCTTCTGGCTACGCTGGTGAACTGGATCCGCCTTGCGGAGCTGGCGAGAAGTACCGAGCGGCCCCTGCCGGAGCTGGTGCCGTTGCGCTTCGTTTTCCATGGTCCCGCCGGGACAGGCAAAAAGACGGCGGCGCGCGAGGTCGGCCGCATCTTCTACGACATGGGCTTTCTCGGCACGCCCGAGATGGTGGAAAAGTCAGTGTCGGACCTGCTAGGCCAGTACGTCGGCCACACGGCGCCTCGCACGCGCAGCGTACTCGAGAGCTGCCTGGGCAAGGCCCTCTTCCTATGCGACGCTGCACGTCTCGCCGAGCGTTCGTCGTACGCGGTCGAAGCTGTCAGCGAGATCGACTCGCTGCTAAGCTCGCCCAAGTACCAGGACAAGTTGGTGGTGGTGCTCGCCGGCACGACGCAAGAAATGGACAACCTGTTTCTTACAAGACCCGCGCTCGCCCGTCTCTTCCCGAGCACCGCGCACGTTGCCTCTCAGAAGCTGGAGCCTGATGAGATGCTAGATCTGCTATACAAGGCTCTGCGGAACAAGGGCGTTGAGGTGGCCACCGACGAGGGAGCAGCCCAGCAGACAGGCTTCGAAGCCACCGAGTGGAAGAAAAAGGTCAAGGCGCTTTGGAAAACACTGGCCAAGTCCCCTTGGTGGGAAAATGCAAAGACTGTTCAAGAGGTTGCCCACAAGTTGGCCCAGCCCCTGCTCGAAAATTGGCAAAAGACAATGATGAGGGAGGCTAACGAAGCCCGCGCCGCAAGCAGCGCCACTGCTGAAAAGGGACACCACCACAATGATCAAGAAGACGAAGAGGCGAGGCGGGTGCCATTGGACAAGGAGGGGGGGGATGACGAGGCCGTGAATAATAATCCATCTGCAGATGCCGGCGGGTTCAACAAGGAACAACAGCTGCCACCACCACCATTGCGGGGCATGCTAGCGGCGGATCAAGTGGTGAAAGTGCTGGAAGACACCATCAAAAACCACGTTGATCGGCACAAGGCGAGTCGCAAAGCACAAAAGAAAAAGGCAGCAGCCGCGAACGTGGCCGACCTCCTCGGCGACGGGGCCCCGATGGCCGATATATCGCAAAACGCGGAGCCATCCTCCTTCTCCCACAACACACGGCGTCCCGGAGGAGGCGGTGGTCGAGCGGGGTCAGGTCCCAAGGCACCCGTGTCCACGTTGACGCAGCAAAACTTCCGCCGGCAGCAGCAGCAGCCACCATCCGCGATCCACAGTGCGCCGCGGCGTGGGTCGCTTGAGCAGCATCCTGGCTTACGCCGTCGAACATCACACTCGCACGGCCCAGACTCGGTGTCTGCGGGTCCCTCGTCGGGTAGGCCGCCGGCGCCCCAACGGGAGGAAGGCGTGACCGAAGAGAGATTCCGGGAGGTGCAGCAGCTTTTCGCCCAGACCAGGGCCAGACAGGCGAGGGAGACGGCGGCGCAGAGGCGGTCCCGGGAAAAGGATGAGGCTCTCGCGAGGAAAACAATCATGGAGTTGGCACAGTGTCCCTACGGGTTCGACTGGGTTCATTACGACAATATGTGGCACTGTGAAGGGGGTTATCATATCTTGTCCGACGAGCAAATTAAGGAATATATTAGAGAGAAGCGTTGGTAACAGATTGTGAGTAAATAGAATTTGGTTTCGAAATGTAGATCCTTAAGGTACCTTACATAGGTAGGGAGACTGGTTATAAATAAGCTTTTGTTAGATTCACATTTATAAGCAGCAGCTACACGTCAAGGCAGGGTAAACCTCAAACTAACGAAACGCAATCATCGAGCCGAATCTCACTAGCCAAAAACACAAGGTAAAATCTAAAAGCAGAAATCCACGAGCAAAGAACTTGGAAAATAGGCATACGAGCTCAAACAGAACAGAAATACCCAAAGAAAAAACATTCTACATAGCAGGCAACGCCACCCCCTTCTTCCATCGAATCGCTACCCCATGCACCCGCCGAAGATGCCGCGCCACATTATCTTTGCGCTGCTTGTGTGACGGGCCAGCCGTGGTAAGACCTTAGCTAGCGAATAGTCTATTATGGCTTCTATGAAGAAGAAGAGTTTCTATATGAGCGGAGTTCTGGGGGAGGCCCTCTTATGAGAGGGCCTGGCCCGTTCCCCTGAGAGGGGTCTTGGCTTGCAGCCAAGACTAATACTAATTGGGTCTAGCCCCGTGACAGCTTGTACCGGCAGCCGAAAAAGGGACAGCTTACGTAACGGTTCTTTTCATCATCTGCCCCTACTGTCTCAGGGTGTTTCGACACCATATGTCGGCCGAGGCACTTCTTGCTGGCGAAGCGCATCGGCGTACCGTCGTCACGGACGCAGTGCCTGCATACCTCGGGCCGGGTGTGTGTCCGCTCGTGCTGTCTGCGAAAGCGGGTGGGGAGGTTAGTGTGGGACTGGCAGGGTTTTTCCCTCAAAGGCTGTGGTTTCAGAAACTTCCAGAAACAGAGCAGAGGATAATGTTTAACGCGTGAGTGGATGTAGAAGGGAGCAAGCACGTACTTGAGGCTGCACAATTTTTTGAACGCCTTTTCGCAGCCCTTTTCCAGACAAGGGTAAGAAACGGGAGAGAGGCCAGCCGGTGGCACGTTGGCGGGAGTACGAGTCCAGCTGGTTGATGTCGTCGTGGATGCGGCGTAGATGGGAGAGGGGAGCGTCATTGAGGGGGAGAGTGAAGAGAATGGACTCGAGGCAGCGTTTAGCGGTGGTGCTGAGTCGTAATATTGGGGTGCGATCGTCCCAAAAGTGCAGGCTGATGTTGAGTTCGACTCCAGAAAACATCCTCCTGCAGCTGACAAGACTCCAGCGCCCATATCCGTTCCTAGCTCAAGGGAGGTTGGATAGTCACCTGTCAGTGACATGAGTGGGAGCGAGGGTGGGTAACTTGATGGCAATATAAGCTCGGTGCCGAGTAAGTGGCTCCAGCTGAGGTCAAAGTCGGATATCGCGCCGAGGATTGGTGCTTCGATTGGGATGTATGACTCCCAAGACCCCATCTCAGTGACAGGGCTCGAAAGCTTTGTGCCGCCCCCAGCCTCCATTGGCTGAGTGAATGGCAGATTGGGGTTCGATGTCTTTGAGTCGTTTAGCGATGCGGTGTAATAGTTCGTGCCGAGGGTCATGCCGCCGCGTGGGAGGCTGCGGTGACACAGACAACACAAGAGCGAGGACATGGTGACCGAACGTGTTGTTCGATCCAAAAGATTGCTAGCGGTTGGGAGGCTTGGTGGTTAGCCTGCACTGGTTCGGGTTGCGGATTTAATTTGCTTGCTTTGGAAGCACGGTTCGTGTTTGTTGAGCAGTGGGGAGGTCACCAACTAGGCGGCCGTCGGGATAGTTTTTAGTCGTGTCCAGGACACCTGATCTCCTCAGAGACTCCAGGTACCTCTGCAGGCACTGTATTCAGCCATGTTCCTGAGCTTCAGCTTGAACTCTAGACCACACCCGAAGTGACTCGTGGAACTCCGACAAAGTGTTGAAACCGGCATGATCATATTATTGCAGGTCCAGAACACGTATGTCGACACCATCTCAGCTAACACGAGCAAATCCAAAACGGAGAATGAATCTGTGCAGTTCCTGCTAGTCTCCAGCGTCTTCGCTGCACTGCCGTCATTTTCTTGCTGCTCGCGCAAGTGAGTATTCTCGGGCTTCCGATCTCGGTGTTTGGCAATCACTTCTGAAGATGGCGGATGGTGTAGAGTTCGAATCGTACTAGCGTAGGTCTTTAGGGTTTGGCTTGTGCTGCCGTTACTCCCTCGCTGCCTGTTCCAGATGAGAATATTCTCAGGCTTGGGCTTCAGGTCGTTGTGCTGAACCATCGGCGTTGAAAGTGGATGGTGCAAGCCCCTCAGAGCTGTAACAAGGCCCCAGATCTGGTTAGCTGCCATGTGCACCTCTGCCCGGTTGCCATAAGTGCCGAAGTGATGAGGGTTGGCATGGTGCTCCGCAACAGCGGAACCGATGTTGTCAAGTCGTATATGCGAAACCAACCTGTGGCCCCCGTATTCGATCATCATCCGCTTCGGTTCCGGGAGTGTGGACGGCAATAGGTTGAATAGGTTGGACGCGTCAAGAAGATACTGTGCGGGACACTTCCCCAGACCGCTCTCAGGCAAGCATTCCGCCGGGCTAGTGCAAGCCATTTGCAAAGCCGCAACACCGCCACCATAGCCTGAGCTAGTATGAACGACATCATACGAGCTGCGTAGAAGCTTGACCGGCTTTGTGAGCGTGGGAAAGAAATCTTCCTCTGCCGGGAAACCGAAGTTGTACGTTGCCGAAGTCTTTCCGACAGAAGTGATCGGCATGGCTGGAGAACCCAGAGACTGCTCAAAGGCAGGCTCTAGCTTGACGGCCTTGTGTGCCTGGTAGGCCTCCTCGAAGAGCTTCATATCAAAGTGAGAGCACTAGAGCAAGTCCTGGTTAGTATAGAGGAAATAGTATTTCTAAAGTTTTGTCTAGAGTCCTCACCGTTGTCCTGCGAGCCTTGCAGTCCGCGCATGCGCCGATCTTGCGCATGAACGCAGCCCTCGCTCTCCGAACCAAATCCAATGGCCCCTGCCTGATCGCTCGTCGTTGTTTGGTGTGTTCTGCCTCTGGCATGGTTGGCAAGATGGGGGGAGAAGCGGGACACGGATTCGAGTCCTCGAGACGGCGCATCGTGTTGTACAAGTCTTGGGTGTCAGGGGTAGGGACGCTTCGAATCGAGTCGTTCTTGTCGCCACTGAGGGGACGGAGGCCCGCCATCATCCGTGGTCTTCCGAGGCGTTGCGTTGGTCTGTCCATCGTGGGATGCAGCCCGGCGGCCGCGGGTGCTGTACTTCCCCCACTGAAACTTGCAGCACTTCGTGACGAAGAAGAAGAGGGGAAATCAATGAATACTCGATGTCGCGGCGTTGGCCGGAGGATGTGCGGGGTAGGAGAGGTGAAGAAGGTGACGGAAGCAGAGGTTGAAGACCATGCGACGGGTCGGGGATTTGATCTTTTTGACCGCGACGAGATGGAGGGCACGGCCACCACAGCCCCTCAGACGCGGTGAGGGAAAGATCGATTTGGCCTCACGAACGAGGGTTCAGCGCGCGTTTCTATTGGCCACCAGAGTTCTCGGCAGCTCTCTCGTCGGCACTCTTTCTTCGCTTCCGGCAATTGCCGCCAATGCTGCTCTATTGCAATCCGGTACCTTAACCAAGCGGGTTCAGCAATGTCACGTGGGTGAGGTACGAAAATGGAAATTTGGTGAGCCCAGATTTGTTGCACAAAACAGGGTTTCTCTGCTTCTACGATCCGTCGAGACGCTTCGGTCTATTCCTGATAAGGGAAGGGACTGGCTGAAGCATGCGAGTGTCGGAGGCAACGGCAATGTCAGGGCCAGCGACATCCCACATGGCATTCCACCATCCACCCTGGACAGAGAGGAGCAAATTCTGGAGTCAATACTGCTGTCATACCAGCACTCAAAACAATGGACGAGATGCTACAAGGAATGCACCAATATCCAGATTGAGCTGGTATGCCCCAACAAACACGCCATATCCCCCGAAGGGGGGCCAAACATATGCACTGACAACCCCTATCTAGGATTTCAACCTACTCACATCCGATGTCACCTGGGAAGCCCAACGTGACACCTCGGCCATGAACAACATCGCCGTCGTCACCACCCTCTTCCTCCCGGGAACCTTTATCTGCGTATGTTCCCTGCCCCTTCACATAAAATGCATGATGATGACCGGCAAAAGGCAGTTTTTAGTATGATATTCTCCAACTCCGACGCCAATGACCCGTCGAGACCCATCTCCCTAGCGTACCTCTACGCGGCCGTCACCGTGCCCGTGACCGTCGTGAATAAGGAGGAGAAGCGTCCACGGACGTTGGGCGGTGTCGCGAGGAGCGTTTTCTTGCATTCGCCCCCGTAGGAGAGCGGCGCCCAAAACCTAAGGGTACGCCGAGTTCACAGTAATACCCAATCCGTGCGAGGGGCTTGGATTGACACGGGGAGGAGAAACAAAGTGAGATCTATTCGTTGAGATATATTCCATGTGGAAAGGGGCAGGACGGGTTTCACATTAGGGGTGCCAGTAGTCTTTTGGCAACTGTTGAACTTCAATTTCGGTGATACGGGGTTCTGCCCTCAAGGTTTTAGTTTCATTATCTATTTAGTACTGTACTGTAATTGTCACACGTTGAACGCGCCTGACACCTGCATCGGCACCACGGCTCACCGAATCTCGGTGGCGCCGGAGAGAGCTTATAGCACTCTTTGGCTGCCCCTTGTCACAAAGACCTAGTTTTGGGTCCTCGCAACTCCACGGTCATTTTGGACTGTGGGAACTATAGCCGAGGCAGCCTAGAATAGTGAACCCCTCGCTCAGTCTGGCTCAGTCTAGCTCATCCTGAGGCGGCAATTGCTCAGTTCCGAAGAAGGAAAGGGAAATTCGTGTTGTCGATTTTAGGGTGGTGTAAAGGCTGTTATGGGGCCCAGAATTAGGCCTGTTCGCCAGAACCTCGAACTGCGGCAGATCACTTACTATTCCTCGTTTAGACCGTTGCGTACGTCCATTCTGTGCAGCATGCCGGTGCAGCCGAGGACTTTATTTTTTCTCTCTTTTGAGTGTTACCGACGTATAAAAGATACCTAGGTATATTTCGAATCCCCCAACTATAACTGAAGTGGGTGATTGTTTGTCTGTGGCACCATTGAAGATAACAGCAGAAAGGGGAAGTTGCAGAGGATCCGCGAACGATGAGATGATGAGACGAGCTTGTAATGTATTTGATAACATGAAGCGAGCGTGCCAGATAAGCAAGCATGCAACTTTCCAACATCCTACCACAATAATCCTCAAAGGAATTATCTTCAGACACACCGGTGCGCATCCTGCCCCTGAGTGCTTCGTTTTCCAAAGGCGGCTGCTAGGGGGGCACCCCCCTTTTTGCTATTGGGGCACCCACCCCTTACTGGGTTAGGGTTTTGTATGTAAAAAAGGTAATCAGTTCTAAGGCAGGAAGAAGCCATCGCTCCTACATTTAAGGAAGAGGGTTGTAACGGGTGGCTCCACTAAAAAATTGGTGGGAGATTCGGTTTCCTTCCCTAGGCGGCCCGCGAAGAAGACACGCAGTGGCCACAGTGTTTACCTGCCGGAGAAGCTCTTTAGGTACATTACGTATTTGTTGCACTTGCATTCTTTGGATTTCTAGACTTTTTGGCCTCTCCACATCGCTGTGGGTGTTGAGGTTTATACAGTTTGTAATGAATTATCTTGAATAGGTGCGATTTACTGCAAAAAAAGATATCTTTTGTTGCCTGCGATGTGTGGAAATCAATCGGAAATGGTCTTATACTATTGTGATGTGGGTGCCCCAATAGCAAAATAGGTGCCCCAATACAAAAAGGGGGGTGCCCCCCTAGCAGTCGCCTTTCCAAACACATCGCACTCAGTTCTCCATCGGACATTAATCATCTTGATGACGTATCACCACCAGCAATACACACAACGTACACCAGCAAAACCCCCCTTCAGCATCGTATAGCTCAAAAGCCCGTCTTAACTACCTAGGTAATTTCTCTTCGTCCCCCATGCTCGCTGGCCAGAACACATCCCCTTCCTCATCCATATACGTCTCATGTTTCCCAGACTCTCTCATCAGACACTCAAACTTCTCCAATACATCCCTCCCCTTGTGACTCGCCAAATCGATGGGTGAGACCCTTCGACCAACCATTTCCTCACAAAACCGTTCACCAAGTAAAGGAGTGCTCACGGCAAATGGATCGGCTCCCAAGCCCAGCAGTTCCTTCACAGCCTCAAACCGCCGCTTCTCGACGGCGACATGTAGCGGTGTCCATCCTCTTGCATCAACATCAGTCACCGCATCTTTCAGCGAAATTTTGTCTTTCTCTTGTATTACCGTGGCTAATCTGCGCAGGATCTCGGGGTTGTCGTTGGATATGGCCGAGAAGAGCGGTGTGAAGCCATCTGAAGGGGTTCGAAGGCGGTAATCGGCGCCGAGACGGACTAAGCGCTCCACATCATCGGGAGTTCCGTGGTTGGCGGCGCGATGCAGGGCCGTTGCGCCAAACTCGTCTTGGATGTTGAGGTTCGTGAAGCCGCTGGTGGCGAGCATCTCGAGGAACTCTTTGCTGTCGGAGGGATTTCGACGGGGGCTGAAAAGATGGTGTGCTGGAGTGGTCCCCGAGGAGTTGATGTGGTCAATGTCAACGCCATGCGTAAGAAGGAGGCGGGAGATGGCGGCGTTGCGACGGTAGAAGGCGCAGGAGAGAAGCTCTCTAGGTAGATACCCAAAGCGGGGGGGCTAGGGTCAGTCTATCGAGCAACAAGCAAGGATAACATGGAAGAATGACGAGATATTTCTCAGTTTGGTAGGCTCCTGTCAGAGCGGTAACATCGGCATTGGAGTCTAAAAGATACTGGACAGCCTCTATCGAGTCTCCGTCGACGGCATGCTTCAAACCCTTGCTGTTAGCTATAATGTTCCGAGAGGTGGTAAGAGAAGCAAGATACCTACCCAGAGGAGCGGACGTATATCTGGAGTTTCGTCGCGGATGGAAGCGCGACCATGGGTGAGAAGCATCTTGAGCAGAACGATGTTTCCAGCTTGGGCAGCCCCAATGACCTCCGAACTGTAGGGAATCGCATTGCGAGTTCGTATCCCGCCTCCGAGGATCTCTGCTGCCATTGCATCGAAGCTGTGAGTAACTTCCGTGGTGGTCTTGGTCTTTTTTTTTTTTTTTTGACTTGCTGTAAGTTCAAAAGTGCTGTCTCTGTCTCCTGCTGAGACTCGAGATTTTTGTCGCCTTGGAGAACCGTCTGTGCCCCTACGGGGGCGTGTGCGAACGCTGGTTGTGGAATCTCTGGTATGATCGGGCTGGTGTTCCTGTCGTTTCGTGATAGCATTTCATCGATCATGCTAACAGTCTGCTGCACCAGAAGTAACTCCCAGTGCAGTTGCTGCACTTCGTAGGGTGCTTCGCTGTAGCTGCGGTGCCATCGATCCGCAAGAGCGATGGTTTTAGCTAGGAGGTTGATAATCGAGCCAACCGAACCAATCGCGTCACTATGCTGAGGGGGTCCGTTTCAAGGTGAGCCAGTTGAGCGACCTGGGTCTGCGGTGGCTGTGGAGTTCGAAGAGATAACAGATGGTATGCTCATCCCAGTAGAGGGAGCGTGAGGCGAGGCACGTCGTCAGCAAACATTTCAGCAAACCTTCCCATATTCACCAGTCTCTAGGTGCTGTTTGTCGTATATAACATCAAGACCCCTGAAGCGTTCAGATGCCACCGTGTACCGAATCTTCACATAACTTGCCATAACAGACGCCTGGACGGGTTAAATAGCCTGGTTCTGTCATGAGGGAATTACCTTTAGCCGTGATGATCAGCTTACAATTGAAAATGTAAGATAACCTTGTTAATGTCCTCGTAACTTAAAGATAGAAACAACTAAAAATCTCCATGTGATAATTTAAAATGCAGTTAATAATCAGACGTTCCTAAGCGCCTGATTGAGATTCGTACCCATGATGTCTGTTAGTAAAAGGTTACTAGTTTAGAAAAAGCAGCCTTCTTTGTGCTCTGCAGTGTTATAACGACCCGGCTCTGGATCCCTAATCAGATTTTAATCAGCCCTACACTCAGCAAAACTTATAATTACAGGAACTGCCTGTAAACAGGTTCCCCATGTTAGTGTAGATTCTAATATTCCCAAATGACGGATTTTACACTTATAAGTTATATAAAAACAGCCTTCCCCTTTCGTGATATTGATGTAGTAACATAGGCTAGGATACGGCTTTGTGTTTTCGGAAAGCCAGTCTTAGGTATGAGAAAAGGCTAGGTCGCCGTACTTACGCTGGCTATTATACTCATCACACGTAAATCCATTATATCAGGGTAATTAATGTCTATAACACATCTTAAAGTCGTGAGCGCTATAACACATACACTTGTCTCTATCTTTATACAGCTTACTATTATTATAAAAAACTCAGATATACTAACGGAAGTTTAGGTTCTTACTTATTAACTTAAGTAAAAGATACCGATTATACCTATATTAGCAGTTAATCCGTAATAGCATAATAAACCTCTGACTTAAAGGGTACGTACCTTTTAAAAACCTCCTTATCTACATATAGTTTGATCTCCTTATAAGAGAGCTTTCTGTTACAGTTCTCAGTCAGATATAGCAGATTATTAATAACGTTCTAACCTAGCTCCTCTAGCTTAGCCTTTATATAATTAGTAAAGTAGTCGCTGTAATAATTAATGTCGTAACTATAAGTAATAGTTAACATTTTAGGGAATATTAAGACTTTCCACACCTACTTACTGTTAAATTACTTATATAATTCCTTTTATTTATCAGTAAAGCTGTAATTAATCTTAAAATGAGGCTTATTATATCTATTATACCACCAGTTATATATAAATATATTATATTTAAGCAGTTTTATAAAGATAGATATTAAGTATACCCTGTTGTTATTAGTAATACCAGAAGGGTTATTAACCTTAAACATTTAGATAAGACTGGTAATAAGTAATAAGAGCCTTTTATCTTTATTTAGATATAAGTTTTAAAAAGATAATGTGACGACTCCGCAGGCCGTCACTTAGGCCGGAGCGGCCCGACAAATCCCCCGCAGAAGGAATAATGTAGGAAGACGGTGTACACCGTCCGGGTGCACTGGGCCAGGGGTGTAAAGACCCGAAGCCCCTACGACTAATAAGGTGCTGCTCGCAGTATGCTAAGTGCTCGTATCGCGAGCAGGAGAAACCTCACGAGCAGAACGCTTGCGCGGTGTAAAGTGCTCACGTAATAAGCATTTACAGCGCTATAAGCAAGGTATGAAGTACCTTTTAGTTAGCTAATATAAATAGTTATGGTTATATCCATAACCATTATAAGGGACTCTAGTTCCTTATACTAATATTTAATTATTTATTTATATCCTACTATTTAGACTTACCTTTATGTATTATAATAATAATAATAACTTACAGTAATATTAAACCCCCTATCTAGGAGTGCTAGTTTAATAAGTTATCTTTAGAATACCCTTTACCTGTTAGCGTCTTACTATACGTTCTGTCTTAACCTATACCAGTCCTTTTAAGGCCTGTATTAAGTGTAAGTTATAATACGATACTAGCGTGATAGTTTTAAATACTGTTTATTAAATTCCTAAACACCACCTCTCCCTTTTATTACTAACATATTAACTTCTAAAAAAGGTAAAGAGCTTAAAGAAGCGTAAGCTTAACTTTAGCTCCTTATAATTAATAAGTTAACTGTATAACTTAAAGAGTTAAATTTTAACTAATAAGAGCTAGTTAAAGAGCTTAATAAAACCTTCTCTAGAGATATTAAAAGCTGTATCAGTCTTATTAAAAAACTTTAAGCTTAACTTAACGTTATTAAGCTAGAAAATAATAACCTTAAGGGCTTGTAGAAGAAACGAGTAAAACTCTCTCCACTTTTACACTTTAAAGGAGACTTTACACAGCTAAAGTCTTAAATAACCTAACTCTAAAGTTATATTACCTACTATAATAAGCAGTTTTTTAAAAAAGAAGGAAAAGTCAAGTTTACTGGAGCTTTACTAGATAAAGTAACCGCTTACTAGTATAAACTATACATAAAGATAATTAATAACCTCTCTGTGGATAAAGTATGAAAGGAAACCCTTAAGACTTAAGCCCTTTTTAACGACTTTAATATTTTTATTAACTAACTCCAGATTAAATTTAAAGAATTAAACACCTTAAAAAGGGTTAAGTAACACCTTATAGCTTTAAGACAGATATCCTTAATCCTTAAGTTCTCCACACGTTTTAAGTTAAAAGTAATAAAGATTAAACTTAGTTAAAAGGCTTTAGTAATGCTGTTTTAAAGGAGTTTAAAAGAACACGTCACAGGAGACCTTTACTAAAAAGACTAACCAGACTGTTTTTAAAAGTTAGTTAAAATGGTTATTAAGGCTAATAACTAGTATTATAATCACTATTATTAGAAGAACTTTTAAAAGGAATAAACTCCTTACTAGTTAAATAAACTTAAAAAGGGGAATTAGTTAACTGTAACAGGTTATTATCCTAGGTTAATGGATATTAATATAGTAAACTGCTAGAATTAACTTAACTATAATAAACCTTAATAATAATAACAGTAAAAGCAGGCTAGGGACTTATTATAGGTTTAATACTTTAATTATAATAAGAAAGGATATATGGTATAATAATACCTATTATTAAAATAAGTTAGTTAAAAACCTGTTTTAAAAGGAGGAAAGCATATTAAGTTTAACTTAAGAGACGTTTATATTAAGATAATAGGTAATAAAGAAGATTATATCTAAATAAATAAATGTAATATAGGAGATAAGGAAAAAGAAGAGGAAGAACCTTAAGATGTAGTATACCAAGTCCTTAAGGGTGTTTTAAAAGAGTTAATTATAAAGGTGTAGGTTGTTACAGACTAACTTTAAAATGGAAACTTAGAATTATTAAAGGTATAGGTTATAAAAGACTGACTTTAAGAAAAGATGTTCCAGTTAGCTGTTACAGGTTTTAAAAACCTTACTTTATAAACCTAGGAATTAAGGAAATCCAGGAAAAACCCTAACTTAAACCTTATTAAGATAGTAAAGGGGGTTAAAAAGTTAGCCCTTTAGGCTACTTAAGCGGTGAAATAAGCCTTAAAAGGTGAAAAAGAGTAAGTAGAAAGAATTAAGTTAGAAAAATGAAAGTTCTTTTTAATAATACCTCCTAAAACTCTTAAACATTTTAAACACATTAAGTGGATCAACACCCTTACCTTTTTAGAAGAAGGATAGCTTAAATAGCTACCTTATATTAAAGCTGGCATACCTTAAACTAGTACCTTAAAGGTCCCTTAAGAAGGTGTAAAATAAACACACTAATAAAGGGTCTAGGAGTTAAAGGAGAAATATTAGAAGATAGTAAACGAAGTGGAGGACTTATAAATTAAAGGCCTTATTATAACGTTTAAAAATAAAGTAGTAAAGATTAAGCTGTAACTTTATAATAAAGTTTGCTTTATTAACCAGCTTAAACACCAACTTGTTAAAAAGGGCCATTTCGTAAAAGAATAAGCTAAGTTACTAAGTTATTATTACCCGAGTTTTAAGAAGAAGTTTAAAAGAAACAGTGTACATGGAGATAAATAAAAGAAGAAAGGGAGTAAGGTACTACTTCCCCTACTTTATACTTTATAACTATAACACCTGTAATTAATATTAACTACCCTAGTTATAAAAATATACTGTAGGTTAACTATGTGTACGATAATTATACTTTTAACTAATATAATAGGCTTAAAGCCCTGTATAACCACTTCCTTAATATATAAAGATAAGATTACACTATTATAAAGGTGAAGTTAAAACTGAACTATTACTAAGTCTTATACTCCCTAATAAGAGAGTTTAATAATAAACAGAAGGTTACTGTAATTAATAAAGCCCCTATTACGTGTTGGTAAGGAGGGGTATTTAATAATTACCTAGTTGTAACGTACTTATTACACCTTATAGGAAAAGCCAGGGAATAATAGAAGTAAAAGGATTACTAATAAATTTAAGAATAAAAGGACGTTATTATAATCCAGTTTTATAAAACGTATTATTAACTTATTAAGGACTTTAGGAACATTAAACTGTTTAAAGTCGACTAGACGTTAAGGTGTGAAAACTTAAGAAAAGTTAATTATTAGGTTTATTAAAGTTACCTGTTTTTTTAAAAGGAATTAAAAAAAGGTTATAGGCCCTTTAAAAGGGCTGGAAACTAGTAATTCGCTAGTTAGTAAAAACCTTAAAAATAAATAGTTATTATAACTTAGATGTTAAAAGAGTATAAGTATTATTTTATTAATGTTAACTTAATAAATAGAAAAAGGAGGCCGTTTAAGGTAAAAGTAGTAATTAATAACAGAAGTGCTTTTAACTTAATACACCCCTTATTAGTTAACTAAAAGAAACTCCTTAACAGAGAGTATAAAAAGGTTATCCCTATTTAAAATGGAGAAGGAGGCCTATACTAGTATAATAACAGTAAAGTCACTTACCACTTACCACTTTTAATTAAAGTAGACAGGGATAAATAATAAGTGGATTTTAATGTTACATTAGTTACAGGGTATAATATAATCTTAAGTCTACTTTAATTAGAAAAGTATAACCTTGTAATTAATTAACAGAGTAACTACCTTACTTTTAGTAAGTCCCTTAATAGTAATCACTGTTTAAAGGAAGTTAAAAAGGTATTAAACCGCTTTAAAGATATATAAAGCACTTAAAGGTATATTAAACTTTTAAAATTAAGTATAGTTTAAGTTAGGTTTATTAAAACAGTTAAAGGACTAGAAAGTCTATTATATTACTTAAATAATAATTTAAAAGGTAGGAAGAAATAAAAAGTTAAATTATAAATGAACGAAGAAGTTAACTTATTTAAGATACCTATAAAGTATAAGAAGTTTACCCTGTTTTGAAAAAAGATACTATAATTACTAGATTATAAACTATAAGATTATAAAATTAAGTTAAAGCCAGGATTAAAACTTTACAGCTTTCAGCCCTACCACCTAAACCCCTAATAGGCTAAAGCCTTAAGGGAGTATATTAATAAAAATTTAAAAAACGGATTTATTGTAAAGTTTTAATCCCTAGTAAGATACTTAACACTATTTATCTTAAAAAAGGGAGACGGTAAGTTATATATAATTATTAATTATTAAACGTTAAATAAAGATATAATTAAGAATTGTTACCTATTATTACTTATTATAGAAATGTAAGAATAGATTATTAAAATAAATTAATTCTCTAACCTTAACTTCCCTATAGGATTTAACCATATTAGAGTAAAGGAGGAGGACAAGTATAAAATAGCTTTTCAGACTTGTAATAGGTATTACTAATACTGTGTTATATTAATAAAATTAATAAACACCCCCACGACTTTTTAAGGCCTTATTAATAATATTCTTCACCCCTTTTTTAACAAGTTTATCTTTATATATTTAAATAACGTTTTAATTTATTCTAAAACTTTAAAAGAATATTAAAAACACATGTGATAAGTTTTAACAGCTTTTAAGAAAGTAAAGCTAATAATAAACCTGGAAAAAAGCCACTTTTATATTTAGGAATTAAACTATTTAAGGTTTAAAATAACCCTTAGGAAGCTTAAAATGTAAAAGGAGAAGATAAAGGCAGTCAGGGATTAACTTACTTTAAAGAACTAAATAAAGTTATAAGCCTTTATCAGCTTTATAAACTTTTACTAATATTTTATTAAGTACTTTATAAAGATTGTAAAACTATTATATAAGCTTACAGGGATAGGTAAACCGTTTAAGTAAATTAATAAGTAGTAAAAAGCGTTTAAAGACCTTAAACACACCTTTATCACAGCACTAATCCTGGCTCTCCCTGATTTCTTAAAGCCCTTTTAAGTTAAAACAGACTCCTTAAAGTTTATAATTAATAAAGAACTTAATTAAGTCCAGGATAATGGAAAACGTCACCTAGTTACCTTCTTATTAAAAGGGATCCACAGTCCAGCCCTGTAATACCTAATCTATAATAAGGAACTAATAGTAATTATTTAATACTTTACAGAGTAAGCACCGTATTTAAATAGTATAAAAGAACCAGTCTAGGTCTTTTCAGACTATAATAACCTTTAATACTTCTTAATAAAGGAACTTAGCTTACAGTAAGTATAATAAGTAAAGTTAATAACCCTGTTTCACTTTTAAATTCACTATATTAAAGGAAATGATAATAAGTAAGTTAATACTTTTAATTAAAGATAAGATTATAAAAATACTAACCCAGTTTTAATCCCTATTACTATATTTAATAAAGTAAAAAATAACACGTTAAAATATATATTATAAATATTAGATAACTAGACGCTAGAATAAACCATTTACGTTTATATAAACTTATAAATAAAATATAACGTCTATTAATAATAACAGGACTTTTAAGTAAGAAAGTTAGTAAAAGGGACCTGTAAGTATAAGTGCCTTTTAAAAGACTTCTTAAGGTATATATAAGATTATAAGAAGGAGTACCTAATATATCTAAACTATAATAAAACTGGTTATTAGCTGGAATAGCTGTTAGAAGGTGTAAACGGCACACTTAAACTAGGAGTAAAACTCTAATATTAAGAGAAACTGTACATTTATAACTTAAATAAGTAAAAAAAGTACATCTAATAGGTTTATAAGTCTTAACTTAAAGGACATATAGGTTAAGTTAAGACTCTTATATAAGCCTAATAAGCATATACCTTTTTAAGAGTAAAGAAGTTAGTTAAAGAAGTGGTTAACAACTGTAACATCTGTTATAAAAAGCAGAATTAACACTATAAACCTTATAGACTTTTTAAACCACTCCCCGTACCACAGGCTCTATAAAGTTCCATCTTACTTAACTTCGTCACCAGGATTCCCAAGTCTAAAAACCTTATTACAGGAGTCACCTATAACTAAATCCTTATAATAATTAACAGATTAACAAAATAGGCTTACTTTTTACTAACTTTAAAGGATATAACTATAAAGTAACTTACTTATATCTTTAAAAAAAGGTAATTTTATAACACCTTTAGCTAAATAACATTATTACGGATTAAGATAAGCTAATTATATTAAAGTTCTAATAAGGGTTAATATAGAAAATAAGTGTAAAGAGTAAACTTTTAACAGCCTTCCACTTACAGACGGATAATTAAACGGAGTAAGTTAATCAGATACTTATAACGTATCTTTAAACCTACATTAACTTTAAATAAAATAATTAGCTTAAGTTATTACTAACAGCATAGATAACTTATAATATAACACTAGTTAAGTTAATAAGTGTGTTATCGTTCTTTATTAACTACAGTAAGGAGCTTAAACTCCGTTAAGGCCCACTTACTAGCACCCCTTAAGTTATAATCTATACAGACTAGATGTAAGAATTACATAACCATTTATAAGCTGAACTTAAGTTTATATATAAACGAATAAAAAAGTTTACTAATAAACATTAAACTAAGTAACTAATACTTAAGAAAAAACTCTACTATAATAATAAATAAGTTAAGGGACTAACTTTTTAAAAGAGAGATTATATCTACCTTTTTTTATAAAACTTGTATTTAAAATAACCTAATAAGAAGCTTAACTTTAAAAGGTACAGACCGTTTTAAGTTAAGAAAAAAGTCACCACCTTTAATTATAAACTAAACCTACCTGTTAGTATAAAGGTGCAGATTAAGGTTTTTCACATCTTACTTTTAAAACCCGCCTTAAAGGGAGTTCCTTTAAAAAAGAAGATTAAAATTAACACTAATAAAGATAAGTATAACGTTAAGGAAATTATAAACTTACAGAAGGGAAAAAACACATTTAAGTATCTTATTAAATAGTTAGATTACAGCCCTAAAAGTAACTTATAGGAATTGGTTAAAAATCTTAAATACTTAAACCTAATTACAGAGTTCTACTAAAAGAATCCAGACTGATTAAAGCTAATAATAAGAACTAGAAATAAGATAAGATTTAACATCTAAACTACTATACTGAAAAGTAAGACCATTATAGGACTTAAAGCCTAGGAAGCGGCAGGATACTCCTTAATAAGTATAAAAGGACATTTATTAAAACCCTTAACTATAAATTATAAAGACCTTAAACTTAATAAGGAGGCTGGGCCTTTAGAGCTCCTAGTAAGTTCTATATAAAGTTACATACACGGCAGTATAACGGTGTGTAATATAAAAGCGTGTCTGTAAGAACAAGCGCTATTAAGAAAGGAAATCAGTAAAGGAAAAAAGACTCTTATAAAAGTTAAACTTATAACTGTAACGACCCTGCAGGCCGTCACCTAGGCCGGAGCGGCCTGACAAATCCCCCACATAAGGAACAGTGCAGGAAGACAGTACACACAGTACTACGCACTGGGCCAGGGGTGTAAAGACCCAAAGCCCCTACAACTAACCAGCGTCTACTCAGTCTTAGCAGGAGTGCTTACCTACTAAGCATCTAAGAGACCCCTAAACAGAAGGTACTTAGTAACAAGATGCTTAGTTCCTCACTAAGTAACTAGCTATTAAGTAAGGTATAAGGTACCTTTAACTAATTAGTATAAGATAATCATAATTATACCTATAACTACAGTAAAAGACTCTAGTTCCTCACACTAATATTTAATTATTTATTTATATCTTACTGTTTAAACTTACCTCTATATATTATAATAACAACAACCTACAGTAATATTAAACCCCTATCTAAAAGTACTAACTTAATAAGCTATCTTTAGAACACCCCTTACCTGTTAACGTCTTATTATACATTCTATCTTAACCTACACTAATCCTCTTAAGGCCTATATTAAGTGTAAGTTGTAATACGATACTAACGTCTCAGTTCTAAACGCTATTTATTAAATTCTTAAACATTACCTCTTTCCTACTAACATATCAACCTCTAGAAAAGGTAAAGAAGTTAAGGAAATGTAAGCCTAGCTTTAACTTCTCACTATCGATAAGTTAACTGTACACTTTAAAGACTTAAACTTTAACTAGTAAAGGCTAATTAAAAAACTTAATAAAGCTTTCCTTAGAGACACTAAAAACTACATTAATCTTATTGAAAAACTCTAAATATAACTTAACACTGTTAAGTTAGAAAATACCGACCTTAAAGGCTTATAAAAGAAATAAGTAAAGCTCCCCTTACCATTACGCTTTAAAGGAGACTCTACGTAACTAAAATCTTAAATAGCCTAGCTCTAAAGCTATATTACTTACTATAATAAGTAGTTCTTCAAAGAAGAAGGAAAGGTTAAGTTTGTAAAAGCCTTACTAGATAAAGTAACTACTTATTAGTATAAACCTTACGTAAAAATAATTAATAACCTTTTTATAAACAGAGTGTAAAAGGAGGCCCCTAAGACTTAAGTGTGACAACCCTGCAGGCCGTCACCTAGGCCGGGGCGGCCCGACGAATCCCCCGCAGAAGGAACAGTGTGGGAAGACGGCCCACACCGTCCAGGCGCACTAGGCCAGGGGTGCAAAGACTTGAAGCCCCTACAACCAGTAAGGAAGCGCTTAGTGGTCCACAAGGACTAACAACACCAAGCACCATTCAGTTAACTACTTAGCCATAACTGCGTGGTGCACCACCAAGCATAACAAACTAAGCAAGGTACAGAGTACCTCTAAGTTAATTAGTATAAATAGTTATAGTTATGCCCACAACCACAGTAAGGGTCTCTAATTCCTCACATTAGTATTTAATTATTCATTTATATCCTACTATTCAGACTCACCTCTATACATTATAGTAACAGTAACTTACAGTAACATTAAACCCCCCGTTTAAGAGTGTTAGCTTAATAAGCTGTCTTCAAAACACCCCTTACCTGTTAGTGTCTTACTATACGTTCTGTCTTAACCCGCACTAGTCCTCTTAAAGCCTATATTAAGTGTAAGTTATAATACGATACTAATATCTTAGTTCTAAACGCTGTTTGTTAAATTCCCAGACACTACCTCTTTTCTACTAATATGTTAATTTCTAGAAAAGGTAAGGAGATCAAGGAGGCGTAAGCTTAGCTTTAACTCCCTATTATTAATAAGTTAGCTACACGCCTTAAAAACTTAAACTTTAACCAGTAGGGACTAGTTAAGGAACTTAATAAAGCCTTCCCTAGAGATATTAAAAGCTGTATTAGTCTTATTAAAAAACTTTAAACTTAACTTAACGTTATCAAACTGGAAAATAATAACTTTAAGGGCTTATAAAAGAAACGAGTGAAGCTCCCTCTACCCTTACGCTTTAAGGGAGACTTTATATAGCTGGAGTCCTAGATAGTCTAGCTTTAAAGCTATATTACCTACTATAATAAGCAGTTCTTTAAAGAAGAAGGAAAGGTTAGGTTTGCTAGAGCTTTACTAAATAAAGTAACCGCTCGCTAGTATAAACCTTATATAAAGATAATTAATAACCTCTTTATAAATAAAGCACGAAAGGAAGCCCTTAAGACTTAGGCTCTTTTTAATAACTTTAACATATTTATTAACTAACTCCAGACTAAGTTTAAGGAACTAGACGCCCTAAGGCGGGTTAAATAACACCTTATAACCTTAAGGCAGACGTCCTTAGTCTTTAAGTTCTCTACGCGCTTTAAATTAAAAGTAGTAAAGATTAAGCTTAGCTAAAAGGCCTTAATAATGCTGTTTTAAAGCGGTCTGAAGGAATATGTTATTAAAGACCTTTATTAAGAGGATCGGCCAGACTGCCTTTAAAAACTAGTTAAGATAGCTATTAAAGCCGATAATCATATTATAATTACTATCGTTAAAAGAACTTTTAAAAGGAATAAACCCCTTACCAGCTAAGTAAACTTAAAAAGGGGAACTAGTTAACTATAACAGGTTACCACCCTAAGCTAATGGACATTAGTATAGTAAACTGCTAGAACTAACTTAACTGTAACAAGTCTTAACGATAACAGTAATTAAAGCAGCTTAAAGACCTGTTACAGGTTTAATACTTTAACTGTGATAAAAAGGGACATATGGCACAGTAATACCTATTACTAAAGCAAGTCGGTTAAAAGCCAGTTTTAAAAGGAGGAAAGCACGTTAGGTTTAACTCTAGAGATATCTATATTAGGATAATAGGTAATAAAGAGGACTGTACCTAAATAAATAAGTGTAATTTAAGAGGTAAGGAGGAAGAAAAGAAGGAACCTTAAGATATAGCGTATTTAGTCTTTAAGGGTGTCGTAAAAGAGTTAGTTATAAAGGTGCAGGTTATTATAAACCGACTTTAAGGTGGAAACTTAAAACTGCTAAAAGTACAGGTTACAGAAGACTAACTCCAGGAAGAAATGTTCTAATTAGTAGTTACAGGCCTTAAAAACCTCACCCTGTAAACTTAGGAACTAAGAAAGTCCAGGAAGGACCCTGACTTAAAAGTTATTAAGATAGTGGAGAGAGTTGAAGAACTAGCTTTCCAGGCTACTTAGACGGTAAAGTAAGCCTTAAAAGGTAAAAGAGAATAAGTTAAGAGAATTAAACTAAAGAAACGGAAGTTCTTCTTAACAGTACCCTTTAAAACTCTTAAACACTTTAAACATATTAAGTAAATCAGCACCCTTACCTCCTTAAAAAAAGGACAGCTTAAATAACTGCCCTGTATTAAAACTGGTATATTACAGACTGGTACCTTAAGGGTCCCCTAAAAAGGCACGAAGTAAATATATTAATAAAGGGTCCAGGAACTAAAGGAAAAGCACTAAAAGCTAGTGGATGAAATAAAGGACCTAAAGGTTAAAGGCCTTACTGTAACGTTTAAGGACAGGGCAGTAAAGATTAGGTTATAACTCTGTAATAAGGTTCGCTTTACTAATCAGCTTAAATATTAACTCATTAAGGAAAACCACTTTATAGAAGAATAAGCCGGATTATTACTACTTAAGTTCTAGGAAAAGGTTTAGGAGAAGCAACGCATATAGAGGTAAGTAAAAGAAGAGAAGAAATAAAGCACCACTCCTCCTGTTCCGTACTCCATAACTGTAATACTTACAGTTAACGTTAACCACCCTAACTATAAAGACGTACTGTAAGTTAATTACATATATAATAACTATACTCTTAATTAATATAATAGGTTTAAGACTCTTTATAACTATTTCCCCAGCGTATAAAAACGGGATTACGCTGTTACAAAAGTAAAGTTAAAACCAGCCCACTACTAAGTTTCCTACTCCCTAATAAGAGAATCTAGTAATAAGCGGAAGGTTACTATATGTTGGGTTTTTACAACCCTAACCCGGCCAGTGTGGTTAGAACAGTGTGGCTGGATCCACGCAGCCGCTCCGCGGCTGCATCCGTGGATCTGCACAGCCAAGAACGCCAGACTCCACTGCCAA
>Ga0247758_1000864_pt1 | contig 25752 bp, 23 predicted proteins | sample UWRJL156409C4_FD_180950 | JGI IMG/M metagenome (GOLD analysis project Ga0247758, IMG submission 180950) | Plant litter microbial communities from Arlington Agricultural Research Station in Wisconsin, United States - UWRJ-L156-409C-4 | ecosystem: Environmental > Terrestrial > Plant litter >... | reverse complement strand
GACGAGCCCCTGACCATCGCTCCCGACGAGCAGGATGATGCCATTTTCATCAAAAGACCCGGGCCATATCGCTAATTACCAGCCCGGGCTAGACATGAGAACTCCAAAGCTAGTCCTCAGCGAGACCCTCATCATGGAGGCCCTCCTGCGAAATTCGCATCACAACATAATCCGCTATCGCGGATGCCGACTTCGACGAGGACGCATCACCGCCATTGTGTTGGACCAGCACGACCAGACACTCTCTCAACTCGCCGAAACGCCCGAATTTTCGGATTTCAACAAGGCAGAGCTGTACAAGGGTGTCGAATCTGCCGTGGATCATATTCACTCGATGGGGCTCGCTCATCACGATATCAACCCGGACAATATCATGTTCCGCAACAAGACGCCAATTTTGATTGACTTTGGGTCATGTCAGCCTTTTGGGGAGGTTTTGCAGTCGTTTGGGACACCGGGATGGTATGAAGCCCTTTCGGACGTCGGAGAAGTGTCATGATGCATTTTCGTTAGGGAGGTTGCGAGAGTGGTTAATCTCCACCTACACCCACAATTGAGACATGACAGGCAAAAAGGAATCCCCTCGACCGGAATCGAGCCGGTGACCTTTCGGTACATGAATGAGACATTTACAGCCGAACGTGATAGCCAACTACACCACAAGGGGTTTTCTTATTTGCGATGATGCTCGGCGCTGGTCAACCCTCGGATGTGCGAAGGTTGCAGTGGTGACGACTCTTCCAAACCCCTGAATGCCTTGTGGCGAAATTCCCCATAGATGAGCATCGACGGATCTGAGATGCCCAGTCGTCTATCGAAGACCCCCTGTGCCCAAAACCCAGCACGATCTGTGTACCGCCCTTGCATTATCCCTATGATTTGTCCCAGTGCGTCTTGACTCCCTGTCCAGCTCGCCAAACACCCAAATCGCCGGGATCGCTTACATCACTGACATCACCAGGATCCCTTCTGTCGTGCGTAAGATCCGCAACAGATGAGGTCTCGGAAGTGACATATTGGTCTCAGCTGCCAAATCCTGGGACAGCGACGGCAAAACCAAGACAAAACTGAAGAGAATAAATAGCCGTGTGAAAGTCACGCTGAATCCCAACCGGACCCCTGGGCTTTACATTGACAAGCTGGTGCAACTCAGCCCGCTCTTCGGGGGCGCTGGAGACACCGACGAGGAAGCACCAAAGCGCGGGATGACCCGCCGTGGCATTGCCTTCGGGCCCGACGTTGACCAAGGACAGGACCACACCTTTTTTCTTTTTTGTCCCTTAGCTTCAGATAAAAGGCCCCCATGTTTGCGTAGGGCTGAAGCCAACACGTTGTGATGCCTGCTCACTCAGTACAGGATCGCAGTTGGCTAGTATCTGCGTCTGCTTAACCCGCCGGCAGGGTGGCACGACATGGAGAAATATCTGTGTCTCTTGTGTCGCATCGAACACAAGGCACCAATAGGCGAGTACCCCGTCTCTGGTGACACCCTCACTGTCACTCGAGCGTCACCCAATGATTCCTCAGCTCGCTTAGCACAGGAGGCTAAAATGTCTCTGTGCCTCCCCATACAGACACAAGATGAGTAACTTCCTCCTGGCCGACAAAAAAGCGCCGGTTCCGTGCCAAGTAAGGTATGGGTCCTTTACCTCCGGGTTTCTGTATCTCCGGGTATGGCAGAGCACATACACAGGCTGCGACACACCACCACAGAATCTTGTCCGTGGTGATCACTAGTGGAGCCTACACCAGGCATGTATCCGAGTAACATTTTCCTTTGGCTCAATTCTGGTGATCGAGGGTCGCAATGGGACACACCGGTGTGGGGGGACCCCCACGAGAGCGGCGCGGGCGGGTGGCGACAACCCGGGGCCATGGCCATTGTGTGGTATAAGGTGCTTGAACATCCCGCGGCTTGTCCTCTGATGCTACCACAGCAGGGACTAACTGCTGTGATCTTTCCGCTGCTTGCTTTAGTATCAACGCAATCTCAACGTGGCCCGCCCCGCGACCTTCCAAATCCCCAACGGCGGCTGGCTCAGCTGGAGCCAAGCCCTAGCCTGCTTCCTCATGTCCTTCTTCTCCCTCGGCCTCCTCAACTCCTTCGGTATCTTCCAATCCCACTACCAATCCACCTTACTGACAACCTACCCCTCCTCCTCCATCACCTGGATCGGCACCATCCAAGGTTTCCTCTTCAACGTCGTCATGCTTGCCACCGGCCGCCTCTACGACACCGGGCACGCCAAGCTCCTCGTCTACACGGGCTCCCTCCTCAACATCACCGGCCTCATCGCCACATCCTTCGCCACAACCTACACCCCCATCTTCTTCTCCCTCGGTCTCTGCGTCGGTCTCGGCAGCGGCACCCTCGGCGTCCCCAGCATGGCCATCGTAGCAACCTACTTCGACGAGCGCAAACGACCCCTGGGAACAGGCCTCGCGGCTACAGGCGCCGCTCTCGGGGGCGTCATCTACCCTGTTTTATTTCGCGGCTTTGTCGATAGGATGGGATTCCCCTGGACGGTACGCACGTTGGTATCTGTCAATGCGGGTCTGCTCATCGTCGCGTGCGTCCTTGTACGACCGCTGGTTGTCACGAAGCGTCAGGCTGTGGAACGTGAGCGTCCAGACACCCCTACCCCTGCTGTTCGACTGAGATCAGACATGGAATCGATGACGGGGTCGGAACCGAGGGGGACGGGGATCGGAGACTCGGATCATGCATCGTCAAAAGATCCCGGGGGGAGCAAACATAGATTTGTAGACCGCGCGGCGTTTCGGGATAGGCCGTTTATTTTGTTTTCGGTCGCGATGTTTTTGCTTTGGATGGGGATTGATGTGCAGTTTTTTTTCCTTCCGTCGTTTGCGCAGCAGAGGCTGGGGCTGTCTGCGGATTGGGGGGATTATCTCTTGGCTACGATGAATGCGTCTGCGATTGCGGGGCGTGCCATTCTTGGTGTTGCGGCCATGTACGCGGGGGCTTTTGCGACTTGGCAATTTTCCATTGGGGCGTCGTGTATTTTGTTGGTGTGTTGGGTGGCGGTGCATAATTTGCCGGGGATTCTTGTGATGGTTATTTTGTACGGGATGATCACGACGGGTGTTAGCTCGCTGGTGTCGGCGGCGCTGCTGCAGATTTCGCCAGATATCAGTGTCGTGGGGACGCGGATGGGAATGAGTGGTGTATTGGGTGGGTTTGGCTGCTTGATCGGGCCACCGGTTGCAGGTGCCATCCAAGGCACGTCGGCAGGGTACGTTGGATTGACAACATTCACGGCTGCCGTGTATCTTGTGGCGTTTGGGGTGCTGTGCGTGGCGAAGGTGTTGCACAAAAGGGGGATTCGCTTCCAGAGGATGGAGCTTAAGGACGCCGAGTCTTCTGCGGTGACTTTGCCAACGCTGCCCGTGGAAGAAAATACGCAAATGGGAAGTCGCGGCAGTGCAGTTTGATAGGAAGCGTATCGTTGAAGAAAAAAGATATCATGTTTTATTGCTGAGAAGTGTTCGTGCTGACCCAGAGCGATGAAGGGACCGGTATAACGTAAATCGTGCCTGCTCAATACCCAAAACAATATCCAAAATCGACACCCAGTGCCCTTTATTCACTGTAGCCACCTCGTACTCGCCCTCTCCATAAGCGCTGCCATTGTCGAAGGAAAGCCGCTGATGGCAAAGTGCACATCACTGCCCTTCAGCTTCAACGCAATGACATGCTGTCGGTGGCCCCCCGCGTCGTCCTCAAACGTGAAGTTCAGCTTCACATGACACCTTCCAATGTCCTCATCAACGCAGCCCGAAAGCTTATTCGACCCAGGTGAAACCCAGACAGGCTCCCAGTAGATGTGTCCAGCACTGTTCAGATCGCCCAGTTGGACACCATGGTCGAGCGTCGCGCTCCAGAGGCTATCAGCCTTCTCAGCAAGAAGCTTCCGCAAACCGCTGCTATTCCGTGGCAGTCGACACCTAATCGTTCCTGATAGTTGGTTTCTTCCCGTGCTTGAACGCCCCGTGGGGTCTGTAGCTCGAATGACACCCCCTTCATCTGGCTCGAAGAAGAACAGACTGGCAAGCATCACATGCGCGGTCCGTCTAATCTTGGCACGCCCCTCGTTGGTTGCAATCCAGTCGTTTACTGTTAAGATCAAGTCGTCCATCTTAGAGTGCTCATCCAATGCCACTCGGTCTCCAGTCAGGGGTGGGTCAAGCCTGTGCAGCTTGGTCTTCACCGTCGAGGGTGCGCTGCCTTCAAACAGCGTCCAGGACTCATTTGAGTCACTCTGATGCATCAGCATGTTGGCGAACGTGCGCAGCACCCCGTTCAAAACGAACTTTGGGAGCGCGCCATAACTCCGCGCCTTTGTCTGATGGCCAGTACTGAGAGAGACGAGAAAGTCGAGGGAAGCTGCATGATAAGGCCATAGTGCTTTCGTTTCGGCATACGCGTACGCAGCTGGACAGTTGGCAAAAACTGCACCGTCAACATACATGGTTGAGTTCTCGGCCTTCTCAAATGGAGGAAGATAGTAAGGGGCGGCGGATGTTGCCAAGGCGGCCTCCCAAACCAGGATGTCCTTGGAGCTGTCTTCCTCTCGCGCCTCGTTACGCCCTTCGGGATGGTTGTAGTTGGATATGAGCGTCATCGTCTCCGCATAGCCGACAGACGATGTCACGGCAACACGAGTGCTTATTTGGCTATGTCCGGGAACCAACGCGGGCGCAAACAGGCTTGTGTTTTTTCCAAAAAGGTCTTGCGTTGCGCGCATGAGGGAGTCGGCCGAGTAGATACTATCGTTGATGTTGAACAGCATGCCGGCCTTGGAGAAGAACTTTGCGAGTCTACCCTGGTCAAAAGTGGATTTGGCGGCGTCCTTGAAGAACGTCATGAGCTCAGGCAGTGTTTTGCTCTTCGGATACAGTGCCAAGGCCAAGGCAATCACACCGCCTGAGACATACCGTTAGTGACGATAGATGAGACTCGGCGGAACGATTAACTCACCTGTGCTGGTTCCCATGATGAGATCGAAGTAGTCCCGGATGGGAACGCCAAGACTGGCCTCGTCCGCCAAGGCCTGGAGAAGGGCGAGTTCGACGACACCACGGATGCCGCCCCCATCGAGTGTTAAGACTCTGACACCGGCACACCGGGGCTTCAGCTGGATGTAGTAAGTGTTCAAGTCATCGCCGCCTCGCCCACAGAGGCAACACTCAGCGAAAAACCAAGCACATTCCCTCTCAATCGATGGCACACCAAGCTCCTGCACACAGCAAGGGCAGTACGAATGTCCGCATGCTAGGACATGATCAGGGACACCATCGAGACAAGAGAAGCATGTCTTGTAGCTTTTGAGGTGGTTCCAGACACCCATGTGCTGCCGGTATATCCGAATGCGCCGTGAGCGAACCCGTTCGTCTGACGAAGAGGCGTGTTCGAGATGTTGCCGTGAGGCTGCAACGTCGAGGCTGTTTCGGCGCTCAAGAAGGCGGTAGTACTCGACGCTATATTGCTCTCGGACTTTGTCTACCCACCTCTTTCTGTGGCCATTGTTCCACTTGAGTCTCCGCTGGAAAATACCAGGGACTATCTCGCCCGCTCTGGATGTGTGTTGCAAGTGAGACCTTTCAGGTCGAGAGACGCAGGCGGATCCGTCAGGGAATTGGTATGTGCAGCATTCGTAATTTTCGAGATACTCCTCAACTCCCGTCTCGCAAATGGGTTGCAGCTCTCGTTCGAATGCTTCATCAGGGCTGACTCCTGGTGAACGTTCTGTCAGATATTCCGTCTCAGCATGCAGGGCAATGGACTTACTTTGAGGGAACCTCCTAAACGTCCACGTCAACAGCGCCGCCACCACAACGTCCACTATCATCGAGTTGACCCTGTCTGGCTTCCCGCCACCGTATCTGTCACCGAGCTCGTAGGCGTGACGGAGAAAGTTTCCCAGATGGCTGCCCATTGTTTCGGGGTTGGGGTTGTCTCGGCGTGCAGCGAGGTAGAAGTCGAAAGGCCCTTCCGATGTCGTGAAATGGAGGAATGCCTTGCCCAAAATCCTGGACATTTCAGGCACATTGTACTTCATGTTAGCTGCGTTCCCAACTCGTTGTTCCTCACGAGCTTCTACCTCGATCCTAGTACGAAGTCCTGCCCATTGACGGACAAGATTGTAAGGCCGAACCTTGGGGTTGTCCTTGCTTGGTATGTACCAGCAAATGATCTTGCGGAATAGAATCTCGTAGAGCCGTTGGTTAGTGGTGATTCGTTTGCGAAAGTCTGTCTCGCTTGCGTTGTAGTCATCGACGAATTTCTTCAAGGGGGTGTCCGGCAAAGTCCACAGCTTGGGGTGATTTTCCAAATACTTCGCCGCCAGGTTTCCTTCCTCGTAGAACTCGGTTTTGTGGAGCTCCGACTTGTGGCGAACGATGATCAGGGTCTTGCGTGAAGGATGGTTGACCGATTTGTACACGGCTTTTGATGCCCATTCCAACACGGCTTGGAGTTGAGTCATCACCCTGGTGTCGTCTCTCGTGACGAAAACAATGACATCGCTGATGGCGTAAAGAAATCGGGCGTAGAACAGATCGATGCCATCCTTGCCTTTCTTTCCGTAGCATGGTGCAGTGACTCGGTACTGGTAGTCCGGGTTTGGTCCCCTTGAGCGTGACCTCGGGCGATTGCCGTTGGTGGGAACTGCGAGTCTTGACCTGCGATCCGATCGCTCTGGCCGCTCCTCGTCAGCTCGTTCCGCATTGGTCAACGCGTCGCCGGCGTTGAACCCCTCGCAATCGATGAACAGGATCGGGTGCTGCTCAGCGGCTGGCGAAGGGGAGTCGGATCCTGATGTTCCTTGGTCGAGATAGAGATGCACCCCCTGAGTTGTGGGGCTCGTCAGGTCATCTGAGTTTGCGGACCTCGTTACTGGCCATTCTGTAGTCCTTCGTTTCATGGCAGCGACTAGCTGGCCAATATCAGCATCGGTTGCGATATCCCCACCAGAAATGACTCCCGCCTTCGACGCCAAGCCCATCGTGATCATGGCTCGAACGAGGGTGGATTTTCCCGCGCAAGTGTCCCCAATGAAGGAGACGAATCTCGGGAAGTGATTGGCTGTCTCAACGTTTCCAGACAGGTTCGGATCGCAGAGATGCCTGAATCTGTCGTAGGCTTCAAGAATGGGCACACTTTGTCCAGTGAAGTTGTACGGGGTGCTGAAAGCCGGAGGGTGGCGGCGAACATTGAACCAGCGGGCGTTTCTGTCCAATTCGTGCAGCTGCTGCTGGCGCGACTCGTCTGTTTCCGAGTGTGTGACGGCCTCGATGATGATCTGCGCAACAGGATTGAGCATCTGGTGCTTCTTCATGAACCCCGCGCCGCTGGGAAGGTGCGATTTCCAGCACGTCTCATGATCGCGATCGGTGCACGGGTTCAGAATGCAGCCGGGGACTTCACAGGTGACGCAGTAGATTGTGATGGAAATGTCTTCATCGTCGCTTTGGTCGTTGCTGCTGCTCATTCCACAGTGCGAACAACTTCTGGCATTTTCCTGCGTGACGGTCTTGTTGCAATCGGTATTTGAGCACGTGTAGGTTGTCAGAAAATTTTGAACATGTTGCGAACCCAGAGGGCGAGGAGGGTGCGCCCAATCCCCAGCAACTTCGGCGGCGAGGATGGGGCGGGTCATATTCCGGGGTCGACAATGAAGGTCAAGAAGGTGAGGGGACAGAAGGACAACGACGAGCTGCAGGCAGAGCGCTGGTTTCCAAACTTTATCTGGAAGGCTTCCGATCCCGGGCACCTCAGCTCCTATTTCAGGCAGCGGGTGGCCTGAGGCACTAACATCAGAGCTCCAGTCTGTTGGGCCATTCGGAGGAAGGACCGACCCCCCAGAGGGTCGATTCTTATCTGTGGCTATGGGGAATCGCTGTCCCGCTTGCCCGACATCAGTGGGCGAGACGCAGCCTTGTCCATTTTTGGCATCAAGATCTTGCATCCATAGCGCAACGAATTGAGAGGCATGATGCATTATGTGAATTTACGAAATTTTTACGAAGTAGTATTACATCCAATCTGGCCTGCATCCAACAGTCTGGTATCCAATCCTTCCCCTTTTATTTTTCTTCATTTTCTCCCTCGTGATGTTCATTCGATCCGCCACTTGTATTCCAGCTCGGCTTCAAGCTTGTCCCTTTCGTTTTCTCCAAGAAGCCTCCAAGTACCCGTAAACGGCCGCAACACCAGTTTCATAAGCAGCAGTATTGCCAATGTCATAAACAGCGTGAATCCAAAGCCCATGAAGGCGTCTGCTACTTGCCACCTGAGCGAAAACCTCTGTCAGCTTCGAGACCCTCGACTCTCGCGAGGGTGTAGACTTACCGCAAGCGCTCAGCGACTGTTCGATCAAAAATGGTAGAAAATCCATCAAACCCAACAACATACTGCCTGCATTTGACCCGTTAGTGGTGCCCACTGAGCTTGATTCGGGTGGTCACGTACCTCGCAAAGCAGCCCGTCAGGAACATCCCGATGAAGCCGCCTCCAGTGTGCAGCAAGAAGACGAACAGCGGGTCTTGACGCATCAAGTCTTGAAACAATATCTTCAGCGCGAATATTGACCCAGAAGAGATGGCGCCGATACACCCAGCGCTCCAGACTGGGACCTGAACAGGAGGTTGTTAGCAACTTGGAAGATCCCAGTGACAACTCAGAAAGTAGACTCACATATCCAGCAGCTGGCGTAATCGCAACGAGCCCGACTACAGCCCCATCACAGAATTGAACGACAGACAACTTCGACCCCTGGCCGGTATCCCCAGGGGTTCTTCGATCGTCATGGAAGTATCTCGGCCACTTCCTTGCACACCACTCCAGGAGCCAGAACAGCACCAGCATTACACAGGCTCCGGTACTAGCTGCAACGTGTGTTGCGGCGCAGGCGGAGAGCGCACGCATGTTGCCTCCGAGGGCTGAGCCCCCGTTAAACCCCAGCCAGCCGATCCACAGCAGCATGGTTCCGAGGACGAGGTTGTTCAGACTGTGAGGAGCGTCGGCCGCCAGGGGTGGGGCATTTTCATCGGAGAGGACAGCCGGTGGTGGAGCGGCTGGTTTATTCGTCGTGCTGGTTGCTGTGTGGGAGGGCATCAGTCCAGGATGGCCGTTAGCCGCACCGTTGCCGGTCGCCGCTCCGGTGGCAGGAGTTGGATGGGAAGCGAGGTTGCCATTCGTTGCCATAGTTGGCAGCTCGTCCCCGTCGCGAAGGTCCTCGGCAACTAGGTTCTGAGCAGTTGACGGAGGTGAGATGACCGCCCAAGCTCTGCTGAAGATCTTGAGACCATGTCGTTCCAACTCGTGGAAGAGCACAATAGCGCCCACGGTGGTCCCCGAAGTGATGTGCACAGCAGTCCCTCCAGCAAAGTCCATGACATCGTTTTGTTCAGAGAACCCACCTGGACCCCATGTCCATCTCGCTACCGGGTAGTAGACAAGAAGCGACCAAAGCCAGATGAAGATAAGAAACCGCCCAACTTTGAACTTCTTGATGACGCCTCCGCAAACGAGCGCTGGCGTGAAGGCGGCGAACATTCCTTGATAGAACGCGTAGAGGAGCTCGGGAATCTTAGGGCCGTCCGCACCAACGGGGCGGACCAGTGCTTGGTAGAGGACCATGGACTGGGCGTGGCCACCGTACCATGTCCAGGTTGTTGGATCCGGCGCTGGCGAGAACGTCAAGACATATCCCCAGAGGTACCACTGTGGAGCTGTCAGCATGGAGAGTAAGCCGACCAACGGCGCGACTTGAGCGTACCTGAACGGTGCAGAATGCAGCCGTTATTACCGGCATGCGAAGTAGCGTAAGCGTAGACGACCGATCTGTTGCTCCGGAGTAAAACATTGAGATGGCTGGGATCATCTGCAAGACGAGAGCCCCGCACAAAGTTACCCAAACGATATCCGAGCCCTGTGCACATGTCAGAGAAATCTCTACCACAATGGCTTCTAGACAGATAAACCAACATTGAAGTAGTTTTGTGGGTGATGTCTCAAGTCATTATCCGTGACTGAGTTATTAGCAACGACCGTCGGTTGTGGCGGTAGGATGTCGAGGGGATAGGAAGCCATCACGGTGGGCAAGTATCCGTCTGGAGTTGGTGACGTGCGCAGAAAGGCCAGCGGGAGCTCACTGAGACCGTTTTGTTATAAGACCTGCAATGCAGAACACGTGGGATGCTGCATTCATGGGCGCACAAGGGTCGAGGATGGCTCTCAGAGCCTGGTGCCGAAATGGTCTTCGCGCTCTGAACTCGGGACTCGGGGATGTCGAGGTCTTTGAAGGCCCAGAACCCGGCAGATGAAACGGGGGTATTTGCTGGTGTGATGGGCAAGTTCGGGTCGCCGCAGGTGGTGGCTGAGGCGGTTGGCCATCAAGGCCACCACACGCTCTCCCTGGAGCACAAAGCTGCGGGCGCATTTTGCTGGTGATATTGATCAATATTTCGTTGGCGGCCTCCACCGTTTTGCGCTGGGCTTCTTTCAAGGCAATGAGGCGTCGTCCAGGCGCGCGCGCGCTCTGAATGGCATGATGTCTGCAAACTTGACGTCCTGTGAAATGAGTCATTTCCTGTTTTCGTTGGCTCAGCCGCATCGATTGCCACTTACCAAGTCAAGCGGAGAGACCAAGCGAGAGCCTTGCCGTCGACACCAGTCTGGAGTCAGAGTTGTGGCCATTCACGGGCTCGTCCACACTCCCCCCATGTCGAAATTCCAGAAATCAGGAAGCCAGGTTTCCCGATCGATCGTGGGTTGACGCGAGCAGGCGGGGGAAGGAAGGGCGGTGCGCGCGCGAGATAAGGATGGACTTCCCGATTGGTTTCATGCACGTCGTCGGACGCCCAACTCAGGGCGCCTGAGAGCTCGGTCTGGGTCGTCCGGGTCTGGGACCCACCGCGCCACCTCACCTTTTCGTGCCCCGAGCAGGGCGCAAGAGGCCCTGTTGGGGCTCTGCTCTCTGTTTGGCACCTTGGCGCGAGCTGGCAGTTGTGCGGGCGTCGGGAGTTGCGTCGTCTTCCCGTTCCGTCTTCGCGCGACTGACTCCCAGGCTTCTCCTCGGAGGCGTTCCCCGGTGGTGCCTGCCGCAGTTGGTGGTCGCATCGCTCAAAAACCGCGCTGGTCATATGTAGCTCCTTCCCTACTCGATCGAATCGCTAATTACCATTACGCCATTTTTTCTGACGAAAGTGGATCGGTCTTCCATCATCCGAGCTCTGATGCATCGCCTTCTGATCCCTGTTTCGAGTATTTGTGATTCGAGTTCCCCGAGATGTCTGTCCGCTTCGCCATTGACGGACGGGCGGGCACGATCCAGGTTCAAGGCCGGGACCTTGGGCTTCTGGAGCAAGCATCGCCCAAAATCAGGGCCCTAATCGACGGTCGCGAGCATCCAACAGACATCATCACATTATCGCCAAGCGAGGATGACGACATTGACATCGAGTCTATCCGATATATTCTTGAGAACATTGGATCAGAGGAGCAACTTCGCATACAAGGACCGGGGCCGGAAACGCTCAGTCCGCTGGAGATCGTGGACCTTTCACGACAGTGCAACGCTCTCTACTTTTATGACGTCCATATTCAGCACTTTTCCGGCTTGTGGAGCCGGCTGCCCAACCCATGGGACATCATTTCATTACCCAAAGGAGTTTGGTCCTGGAGGATACCACGGCGAAAGGACATCCACCGAGATGCATGGGGATCTTACGCCAACGCAGCTTGGATGCTCGAGAAGGACACCGAGTTCTCTGATGTCATCGGTTCCCTGGTCTTTGACACGAAATGCGACAGTATTTTGACAGCTGTGCCATGTCTCAAAGACCTGAAAAGTGAGCAAGACCTGACAGCTTGCCAGCATCGGATAGGCTGACATTTGGGATAGAATATCGAGAACGTTACATGGAGAACCTGTTCCACGAGCTAGCCGGATGCATCAAGGCACTGAGCCCCGATATTGCTCAGAAAGTTCAAAACCGAATCGAACACTGCCGCAACCTCGACCTTCACCTCCTAGAGGAGATGGATCACAGGCTCAGGGCGGTCATTCGTCCGTGGGCAAAAAGCAAGGAGCACTTGCTGGGCCGCACCATCTACGGCTTTGCGTTGCAGGTCGACATGGCATTGCTCGAAGGGACCGCTCTCGAGTACAAAAAAGAGGACTACGCGGCCTACGCTTCGATGCCAAGCGGCCAGCCTGGGCCGAAAAGCCTGAATCGGCCGCACTTCACCTCCGCCCTGAGAGTCCTTTGCGGTCCAAGTGCCCGATATGTCGAAGCGGTGACGGGGGTGCTCAACATCATGAATGCCCAGATCGCCCGGGATCGGGCTCAGCTGAGAAACGAACTTCTTTCCAAAAGACGGCAACCACCAGACAGGGAGAGAACATCGCCGTCCCAGAGAACAACACCTTCTGAGAGAGCATCGCCATCAGAGAGAGGCACAGGCTCCGACAGTGCCACCTCCCAGGAGGGCGGGATTATCTCAGAGGCGGAATTCCGAACTTGGCAGTCATGGTCCAGGGCGCAATCTTCGTCTGCTGAATCCGGTGGCTCATCTGGTATCTCGCAGGCAAATGGCGCCAGCTCATTCGCTGTCAGTTCGTTTCCGAACGGGAGTGCTCTGCGCATGCATGGGGCGTTGCAGTCTCCCCTTCAGTTCGGCAGCCCACGGCCAAGTGCACAAACGCTGGGGGAACTGGAGTGAGGACATAAAAACCATTACTACCAACATTCAGTATCTCGGACGCGCTGCGTTAGGTTGCTACAGGCTTTTCTGGTAATTAGCAGCTTCACCAAACCCTCTGCGACCTCGAAATCCATTTGGTGCATACACCGTCCAGCTCTGCACTTTGCATGGAATACCAAAGCTCCTCCGCCAGGAACGCTCGTGGCCCCGCCGGGTCTCACGAGACCCATGTCTTTGGTCGATGCCATCTTTCCCAGCAACGCGTGCTGTCTGGCATATGGCCCAAAGATGCTCTTCGCTGTCGCGTATCGAACGTCGTACTCGTCCACGTTGTAACAATGAGAGGAGTAAAACAACACATACACCGCCGCACAACCAGTTCCGTGCTTGATGAGACTTGGCGCTTCGACGAGAGGGCCGTCGAGGTCTGGGTCGCGATGAAGGATTGGATGCGGCTTGCCGATCGGGGTGATGCCATCAGACACTTTGACGCGCTGCAACATGATGGGGGTGTCGAATCCTGGGGGTTCGCCGTTGCCACAGGGGCCACCGGGGCCTTTCGAACTGCCGTCGACTTTGTACACCACCCATCGGGAATTCGACGCCTCATTGAAGTAGCCGGAAGCATCGACCGCGCCGCCGTCGTCCAAGGGGCAGGCCAAGGGCTCGCCGTCGAGGGGGGCGTACGGGCCGGTAATGTTGGGCGAGGTAGCCACGCCGACGCAATGGTGCGGACTGCCCACGTGCAGACCTGAGTAGTACAAGACGAAGGAGTCGGTATGGTGGATGTATTGCACATCAGGGGCCCAGATGTCGGGTTGTGTCGGGTTTACCCATTTGGCAGGGGCCGAAAGGAGATCGACGTCGTCGAGGAGGGTCCACTCGCCATGAAGGTCGGCGCTTTTTGCAGCCTGGAAATTCTTGCCGTTGCCCTGGGTGGCAAAAACAAACCAGTGGGAGGTTTTTGGGTCGAGTGTGATGCTCGGGTCGGGAAAGTCAACGCCGAGACCGCCGATGCTCTGCCGCACAGCGAGACAAGAGGCAACGACAGCGGTAGCGAGCAAAAGGTTTCTGAAAGGGAACATCTTGGAGGTGCTCGCCATCGGGGCCAAAAAAGCGGGCTTGAGAATGGCAAGCAAAGAGGCGTCGCGATGCGTCGGTTAACGACTTTGTAATGTTAATAAACAGATTCTGGGAACTGAGGAGCCAGCTTCGGACATGAACATTCCGGGAACGGTGGTGACGCGATGCTGCAAGCCGGAAACCTCAGGGAATCGGTTAAATGGCAAGCCGATGTAATACAAAGCATGTCACCCACCACCTGCACTTTCGATCTCATTGCAGCATCACCAGTGTCACCACCACCGACGAGCCACGCATTCATCCATCCCAGCAGCGCGGTAGCGTGACCCTAAAACTGATTCAATGACACGGAGGTAGTCACAGGCAACTGAGAGGCAGATCAGCGGAATGATAACATGACAGCTCAGCAGATACCAAACAGTACGACGTTAGCAACGCCATTCGGTATCCCCTGGACCCAACTGCCTCGGCGATTTCCACGAAGTGTTTTGTGTCCTGTCAGTTTGAAGGCTCTCCCAGAGACAGTTCGTGAAGTTTGAGTTGGCTTCCGGGTAAATGAGGATCCGCAAGCTCCCTTTGGCCCGCGCCGCGAGGTTGCCGGGTGTGAAGAGACGGTTGTGTGGCGCAGCCAGGCAACGATCAGTGGACTGAATAGCAGATTGCACAACTGTTATTCGTGCGACGTTCAACGCATCAGTTGGCGGCAACTCTGGTTGCCTCTGAGTTTTGTGAAGGTTTGTATGTGTGTCTGGAACCTCGGGCCTATAAGATCAACTGACCTCTCCACGGGTATCAGACCGATCTCGCCATCAGGAACGCAACAAACCATCTCATCATCCATTCGACACTTCCGCACATTGTAGCAACTAAGTATGGGCAACCAACTCCCACTACCATTCATGGATATCTCCTCAGGAATCGTCAAGTTCGGCGAAACTTGCCCCGGCCCCATCATGGAACGTCTTCGACAAGAGAACCCCACCGGGGTCCGACGCATCAAGAAGCTAGAGATGTCTTACTCGACCGGGTCCTCTGTCTGGGCCTGCAGGGTGGGCTGTGGGGAACCCAGCGTCATGGTGCAGTTTCTTGAAGCCATGGAAGCCCTCGAAGATCTCCAGATTCACAACTATCACCCGAACTTTGAGGTGTTGTGGCCTGCGATATTCCGGCATGGGCCTAATTTTAAGCGCCTGGCGATCCACTCCTTGCCTGAGTACGCGGGAGACCCTGGCGCTGTCTGGACGGTTGAAGTCGTTAAGAGGGTTGCGAATGAGATGCCCTTATTGACTAGTTTCGAGATGGACGTCGACCATGAGACTGGGGCAGCGGCAGTTGAGCAGATTGCACCTGGATCAGTCCTCGATGAAGTAGCAAAGATGAATCGGCTTGATTTCGCTCGCATCAATGTCGTCCTCCCCTATGAGGAGACGGTGTTTGCGCCTTATCATTATGGCAAGCAAGGGCGACATCACAACCCGCACTCGGCCGTGGCCGAAACGTTGACCAAGACTGTTTTCGACAGGTTCTTCCACCACAATACTGATGCTGTGTTGAGGGAGCTGGAGATACGCTTCTGTCGTCGGCTTCTCTATGATAGGGGCGACTCCAATTCGATGAGCTTCGCGTTTCGGGCCGTGAAGAAGGACGACGAATCTACTGGACAAGGTAGCTTCGAGAAAGAGAAACAATTCGCTGAATGCACTGCTACGGGGGACACATCCTGGTCTGGCTATGCGCTGGAGACGTCACCAGAGGCCATGCCACTGTTGGAGCCCCTGATGCGGGAGACAATAGAGCGAGAATATGGTCCTAGTATTTACCAAGTGCCACATCCTTTGAACTTTTAACTGGGACAGCCCCTCTCACATATCATTACCTTTAACTCGATAGCCACATCAAATTTACATTCCTTCTAACTAAATCCTAAAACGCCTTATTCACCCCCTCCCACTCCGGCTCCGCCCTCTTCGCTCTCAACAAATCCCCCGGCCAGCTCGACCCCGGCGCCTTCAACGGATCCTTCACCGCCTGTCGTACCACCGCATCGCCCAAATCCTTCTCATTTCCAACCTCGGCAACTTCCACCTAATCATATTCATCGTCTCCGCACCACCGGGTAGCGTCTCCGGCGGCGGCACCGGGTACGATCCAAAGTCCGCGCGCACAGCCAATCGCAAGGCGCGCACGGTTCCGCCTAGTCGTTCTGCGATTCCGGGGCTGGTGTGTAGGGACATTGCGAGCCAGGCGTCGCGAATCGCGGGTTCGGGGATGCTGTGCTTGCGGAGGATGCGCGCGGCTACGTCGGCGCTGACGACTTCGAAGCGCTCTGGGATGGGGTCGTGGTCGGGGGAGGTGCCGACGTCGTGGAGGATGCAGGCTACGAAGAGTACATGAGGCGGAGTCCGGCCGTTGGTGGTACTTTCGTGGCCGTTGGCGGGTGACAAGGAAGACGGAGAAGGAGAAGAAGGCGAAGAAGGGGAGGATGATCCGTTGAAGAAGTTAAGCTTAGGGGTTGCGGGCGTTGTTGGTGTTTTTGGCGTGCGTGGGCCGGGTGCCGTCGCTGTTGTCTTGGAAGATGCGCAGGAAGGCTTGCGCGTACATGTACACGCGGAAGCTGTGGTAGAGGATGGAGGCGGGGAGGGAGGCCTTGGCGATGGTGAGGGCTTCGGTGCAGGCGGGGTGCGGGGGCACGAGCGCACGGACGGCGGCTGTGATGGTGCCGGTGCCGGCGCCGATGCCGATGGCCGGGGAGTGTGGGTCTAGCACCGGGCACATCGGATCAGATTTTTGGGGTCCGGGTAGGAGGATATGAAGAATAGGCGTTGAGATTGGAGAGGAAGCGTTGCAAATGGTGAGATGACGGAGTGAGGTGAGGTTGGTTTTGCAACGGCAGCGGTTTGAGGCTAGGCCAAAGTTTGTTTGATGTCGCCGCGTAATATATCTAATAAGCGCGAAGCGGCGAGCCCTGCGGGAGACATGTGGGATTTGCTTAGTCATTGGCGCCCTTGATGGCTACATTGAGTAGATGCAGAGAAAGATGCATTTCGGTTGCATCGGTGGAGCTTGGCATATGAACAGCTCGCATATCTGGAGAATTTACGGACCAGTACTTCAGTCGACACCGTTTTTGAACGAAAACAAACATGCGCAAAGCGACCCCTGAATACCCCTGAATCACACCTAGCAAAGCTCCCACTCGTCCTGCCCGCCCTCACTCATCGGCACCACCGTCGGCCGATTCTCCACCACATTCCCACTCCCATCCCTCACATCCTCCCAGCGCACACCCACCCGCTTCAACACCAAATCCCCAAACGTCCAAACATGCGGCGTACTCACCCCCATCATTCACCAGCACCGAACTCAACGTTTGCCGAAAATCTTCGGCGAAACCAAGCGCCTGCACGTCGTGCACGGAGTGCCAGAGGAGACCGCTGTGGCACCAGAATTGCGGGGAGTTGCGGACGAGACCGGGGAAGAGGGGGGTGTTGGCGTTGCGGACGGTTTGCATGAGGCGGTAGAATTCGTCGGCTTCGTAGCGGTTGGCGAAGGTTAGGTGGTGTCGGCCCCAGGCGGCCGTTTGGGATTTGTCGGTGGGGGCCCATTTGAGGAAGATGTTGTAGATTCCGGACATGGTGGTGGGTGTCCGTGTTTGACTGGGAGTAGTTTTTTAGGTTGTTGGGGGTGGTTGAGAGAGGAGAAGGGGAGGAAGGGATTGAGGATGGGTTTATATACTCGCCCGAGGCTCTTCAAGGACGGCTTGCTCCAGAAACTCCCAAGTTTAAAGACATGACCAACGATATGGTTGGACATTGAGACCGGAACTCACAGCCAATGACCGATAACCCCAGGACCCACGACCCCGAGGCACAGGACAGAGTCACACCAAAGCCATGGTAACACGATTAGGTACTACACCCGCGCCATCGTGTGAGGGATACCGAATTCCCCCGCAGGAGACCACGCCCTGCATACAAAATGCGGCCCGCCCCGCGATCTTGGCGAGTACTGAAAAGCCACCCCCGCAAAATATCCAACACATGACTAACAGAACCTCCCAGACTGGTCACCGAGTGTTTCCGTTTTCTTTGACTGCATCCGAGGGCTGTGACATTGCATTCCATTCCGACGACTTGCAAGTGACGCAACTCGGGACGGATGTGTTATCGTCGGGTAAGTGTCACTTCTAGCAAGTACCTTTGATCATGTTTCCGTGTTCCGGAGGAAAAAAGACTTTGCGAAGTAGTTGTGGTGCAATGACACTGATCATCAAGATCCAACGGACAACACCACTCAGCTTCTTCCGATGGTCGTACTCCTTGGCTCGCCGTGTGAGCTCCGTCTCTTCAAACTCGACCTTGCCGGTCTTGGGGTCAACGACTCTCTTGGTGTCGCATAGTTTGATGAGGAAATATGTTGAGTTCCGAAATGCGGTCCGGGTTCCATCCTGCCTGCTCAAACATAACCAGGCGAGTCTTGGTTCTGAAGACGGCGTTCATATCCGGATTCGTGTTTTTATGGACCCCCGAGCGGTCGGTATGCGCGGCCTCCTTGATTTCTTGCCGTTTTGCTGCAACTCGTTTGGAAAAGGCCTCGTTGGCGCCTCTGGTTTTGATGCTTGCCAGGGCCTTGGAAAAGCTGGAAGTCGGGACTGCGTCCCCGTAAAGACCCTCGATGAAGAAGGGTTCCAATCTCTGCCAGAGCTCCACCGGCTCACGGATATATCCCTTCTGCAAAAGCATAGTGTGAAGGTGGAAAACGAGAGTCGCCTCTGGAAGCAATTCCCTTTGAGTCCAGTCAGTTAGGGGCCCAGCGATGACCGAAATCTGGCTAGCAAACCTCGACGGGTTGGGGGAACTCACCAAAGCTTCATGGAAAGGTTATAGGCCAACTGGAGCCCTTCGACGAGTCCAACACCACAGAGGTAGGGCAAGTAGTTCCACAGCCCGTCCTTGTCCGTAATCTCGAATCGAGAAGGGGGAATGCTTCCCCAACCACCTTGGCTCAGAAAAGACGTACCAAGCCAATCCCTCATGTCCATGATAATATCATCAATCCAACTGCTCATTCACTTATATTTGTCATTAGGGGGGCTGAATGGCGACGTCAACTTGGAGAACAGGTACTTGAGGAGGATAGCGCTGGTAGCGAAGCCCCCGGCATCTACACCGCCCCGACCCTCCAGGAAAACATCCACGTCACGTCTAGGACGGAATCCATGAGCTGGCGGGTCGATGATGTGGCCTCCAAGAGGGCTCACAGTCCAGCCCCTGGATGTTGCCAAAGAATCAACAGCGCTCTGTAGTTGGAAAACGTGATGCGGGAGCTCGACCATCTTCTGCTCGCCAATAGGTTCGACGCGCTGGACCTTGAAGGCCCGGCATCGGATCAGGACGACGGCGGCGCAGAAGAAGATGGTCAGCCGTCGAGTGCTACCGCTGCCGCATCCAAAGCCCCAAGACGATAGCAACGAAGGCCTAGAAAAGGGAAAGGGAAGAAGGGAAAACGATCTAACAAACCGCAGAAGGCTGCCGCAGCGGAGCCCTCGGCGCTGGAAGACATGCCACTGGACAGCTAGCACATCATTCAAGATTCAGATGATCTCACGGCAGACTACCTGATGGCTATATCCGACCTTCTGCGCCATATGATCGAGCTGAGGGCGCACTTGCAGGCGGCATGGCAGGGCGTAGCCTATGACGGCCTGAACTCGGCTGTGGCCAGTACCAGTTGCCAACTGGAACACAAAATCGTCCAGTGCACCGCGTCGGCTATTTTTTTCGATTTTCCCGGAAATGACTATTTCGAACCTGTCGTGAAGGCAATCACTCGCGGGGACATCGACAATGTGCAAGAAAACCCCTTTGTGCATGTTTTTTTGGCGAAGCGCAGCCAGTCTGATATGAGCCAAGTCAGCGAGACGGGATATCGACATCAAAGAGCAGCTCTTCGTTCACACGTACAAAGCTTTGATCGATTTCGTGGCAGACTTCCAAAAGACGAGAAGTGGCAAGCCTACGAAGGCCATGTTGAAGCAGATCAAGAACTGGGATCCTGGTTTTGATCTCCAGAAGGCGACGAATGAGCAGAGAATCCAGTGGCGCCGCGTCTATACGATCAATTAGCTGTACGATTTAGTCAGCGTCTTCTCATTTGTTGTTACCCACCGTAACCAAAAAGGGGAGAAGCATGTGCATGAGGACGTTGACTGGTCCACCACAGGCCTTTGGGGCGGATATCGGAGAGTGTACGGCATGAGCGAATTTGCCGGTACGGTGGAAAACATTGCCCCATTCTGGACCGACACTAACAACCCTCTGTAGGATTCATCACATCACTTGCAATGCAGAAGCCTGGCACTGACGTCCGGAAGCGCATCCTCATCCTTGCTTACTGCAGTCGCGGTGTTGTTGGTTTCGGATGGATGCTGAGCCCCGGGGGCATTTGCGGCAAGCGCGGCGGTGCTACCCAGAGCGTCAAAAGCGAATGTGAGCGCGTCGATGAACTTTTTGTGAGATGCATTGCTCTTTTCGACTTCGAGATCGGCGTGTTGCGCGGCAATCTCTTGAAAGGCGGCATAGGCTCGACTTCTTGCACCAACGACGGTCTGAAAGAGACGGAGAACCGCTGCTGGAGCAGCAGAGATGTGACGGGAGATCAGATCTGAGAGGACGACGAGCTAGGCAGTCGTGATTGCCTCAGACGCAATTGAGCTCTGGAGCCACAGCGTCATCGGACCAGTCGGTGGAGTCCCCCTCGAGCCCTCAACTTCCGCATGATTGAGTTTGAGGTTCCAGCCACCCAGTAGATGATACGGCTGGTGTCTTGCTTGTATGTGAGATAATTACTGCGGCTAGCCATCGTCGCCTTCGGTATTGATCCATCCGTTGCGCAATCTGGGCCGCCAGGGAACGTTGCGGTCAATTTCTTCGAGGTGGATCCACAGTGGGTCCATAACGCCCTCATCCCTGTCGTCCTAATCGCGCCCAAACCATCGTGCTAGCGTGGCGGACTTTTCCGTCGCCTGCAACAGCTGACAAGTCTTCTGGTCTTCTTCCTGCTCATTCACCCCTTTCATTGTCAAAACCAATTGTGTTTTTCCAAGCATCTGCGTGCTCTCTCTTGTCGGTCTGCAATCCAACGGCTTCCAGCGGGCTCTACAGCTTCCAGCGTCCACAGCTTCCAGCTCCCAACGCTCCCCCACTTCTTAGACAACACAACTGCCACTCCTCTCCGTCTCTCGCCTGGCTAAGAGAGTCAGCGTCCTTGAAGGCTTCCTAAAAGCACAAGAGCATGGCGTCTCAAGTATCTGCAAAGTAAAGCAACAACGATCGGACTTTCCGTCCTAGTTTTGCGCATACCCGATAGTGCTTGCCAAGATCTCCATGCTCAGGGGGTATTTGTTCGTTTTCTGATCGGCAGACAGTCATCAATGACAAAATTATCTGCTTGCGCCCTATAGAACACAATTTCAACAAAGTCTCCACATAACAGCAAACACAACCCCAAATAACCCCCAACCACACCGCAAACTTCCCGCCTGGGACTAATACGGACTCGTCCAGAAAAAAAAGTCGGGTGTGACTATAAAGGTATATATACACCAATACACCGTCGTGGCCTTCCATCCCGCCCTACATGGCCCGGCTGCAGGCCGCGGGTGAGATCCTTCAACGTTGAGAGACTTAGGCACCCGGAGCGGATGGCCCGGCCCAGTTGGAAGAGGCAGGCACAGCGTTGCATGGGAGCCAGAGAAATGCGTGAACGGGAAATTTGCCCACCACATAACAATCTAGAGGTTTAGTTGACACGTACTGCGGTCCCGCTGCGCGTATAATAGTTTTTTCCCCTTGCGGAAATGTGCCTCGCTGCGCTCCCCCGTCCCCCACACCACAAGTCGCACATTATGGCTGCATATCATCACGGCGATACCGGTGGTTTGGGGGTGATGCAGGGCATTACCAAGCATCTTCGACGTCAAAAAAAACGCTGCTGAGGCGTAATTACGCTCACCGCCAGCTGGTAACCAGCATTAGATACCAACTTGGGACAGCCCTTGCGCAACACTTTTATTAAGAATGTTAGGTAGTTATGTTGGAGAATCTACGCTACTGCAGACGAGTGAGGAATCAGGCCTTGGTCTGTGGTAGAGGAGCTACGTTCCCTAACTTTGTGTTTAGTGGCGTCAGTGTAGGTAGGTACCTAGGTAGATACCTTACCTAAGGCAGGTAGGCATTTTAGCAGACAGGACTGTCACAGATCCCTTACAGGAAATACTTTTGCAAGCTTAGTACACCTAGCAGTGTGATAGAAACAGTGTTAAATACATTTAAAGTGCCTGCGTAAGGTAAGTACCCAGTCTATAAGTCTAGAGCGCCGTGCTTCCCCTACAGGCCTGGGTAAAGCTTAGTGAACTCTCTTAGTGCGTTCGTGAGTACTTTAATGTTACTTTTATGCCCCTTATCTGTAAAGGTAGCAAAGTTATACTTAACATCGCGGAAGGTAACACTGTTAAACACGCCTGTCTTATAATAGTTAATAATCTTAGCTGTGTCCCCTTCCTTAACGCCCTTATATAGCGGGACGGGGTAGACATGACGGTTTAGGTACTTAGCTTTATTCTTCTTAAAGAAGGAGCTGGTCGTGGCCTCCTGGCACGCGATAACTACAGCACGCATGGCGCCACACACACCCTACTTAAGCGCCTTGTTATTAGATAATAGGGCCTTATTCTTTAGCTAATTATTAACATTCTACAGTATATCGTTATACCCGCGGTGCTTACCCTTAACGAGGCTGTTAAAGATAATCTTACCCGTTATCTTCTTATTAAACAGATCCTCAGCTATCTTCTTTATGTCAGGCACTACTAGCCACTTTATATTATTAATTTAGATTAAATCTGTAACTGGGTACCTAGAGATAAACTTAACGAACCGGTTAGCGTTACATAACACCAGCTTACCGTAAAAGTGCCCCCACTCTTCTTAAGATCTATAAGATAGGCATAGTAGAAGAGGACACGCTTATAAACCCCTTAGCACTAGACCTTACTATTAGCTTGGAACGGGAGCCTAAGTGTGTACGTTAAGCTGGGGAGGAAACTTTAAGATACCCACTAGGTACAAAGCCTTAAATAATGCTGGTAATACTACTTAGTAATAGAAGGAAGATAATAGTAACGTGTATAATACGTTTAGAAAGATAGGAGTTTTATTAGTAAACTCTTTAGCTAAACTGGCCCTTAAGTCTTGTCCTTATAAGACGGCAGGCTAAGTATAAGTTTAATAAAAGATATTAATATTAGGATTATAGACTTATATCGTGCAGCTTACTAAATATATTATTATCTGTAGTGTTCTTAAGTTATACTCCTTTAGGGTTATGGATAGCTGTGCGGCCTGTGCCTTAGCTATTAGCATCTTATAGTAAAATACTTCTATATTTATCACTGTAAAAGCTAAGCTATAAGGGAATTAGTTAACCTTAGCGTTATCGCTTTTTATGAAAAACCCCTAATCCTGCAGACCTTAAGCTAGAAATATAACGCTATATACTAACTTATATGCCTGGGTAAGTATATAATGCCTTTTACAAGTAGGTATTTCTAAGTAAATAAGCATTTAGCCTTAGCGTTATAAAGGGTAAATATTATAGTTAATACTGTTATTACAGCGTAAATTCATTTACAGGTATTAAGATTAATTCATCAAAGGCAGTTGCCACTAAGGTCCCCACTTAAGGTGGTAGACAGTTCAGTCGCAGTGCTCCAGGCAGCACCCTCCGTCTTACCTACAGATCTAAACTACAGCTACCCCTTACACTAATAAACATACCACTAACCCTCCACTTACTATACTTACTTAAGTACCTAACTTACCTCTACCTAATAGCTAATAAGATCTTAAAGATATCTCCACTTAATATCTATCCCGTTAACGTTAATAAGATACTGTAAAACCTGTCTTTAACAAAGCCGATACACTTACTACCCTCTAAAGCACAGCACTCCTACATAAGCTTACCTACCGCGTCTTACATCTTTACATTATCTACAGTATCCACTACTACTCCTTATTTACTAATAGTGCTACCTCAGTCCTCTACTTAGCACATAAGTAGCTTAAGTTTACATATGCCCTAAATGCGCAGGTTATTATAAGTAGGCACGTCCTAGATATAAACCCTAACAGCTAGTTACAGGACCTGCCCTACTATATCTAGCACTTAACAGTACCCCCTAAAGCTACGCTCTATTATCTTATCACACACTACCTAGTTATAGCTTATTAGGTAAGCTGCACGTGCACTGTCACCAGGTATATAGCACTGTATTAGGAGCTTAACATCCTGCCTAAGGTGGCTATCACTAAGGAGGCCCGTGCTGCCGGCTGCAATGCTGACATTTTCACTAATATTATAATGTAGCTAGTGTAATACTATATCTTTAACGATTATATGTAAGTTATTACCATTAGTAATAATAACGCTAGCCTTATAGCACCAGCATATCTTAACAGCAACACGGCTGTACGGGCTTACCTTAACGCTAAGCAAGCCTTCCAGCTACCAGCTGGTTAATATAACTTAAATAACCCAGCCATTAAGGGTTAGGACCAATACTTTAAGGGAATTAAATTTAAATTCTACCTACAGACCTTTAATATTACTAAGGACTAGAGTATTAGTAAGCACGCGACGTTTAATAAGTTTTAGTAAGAGGAGAAGGAGGAGCCGCTACACCCCTTTAAAGTGCCTATAGCTAACCTCCTTATACAGCCGCTCCTGCCTAACTTACCTATAAGTGAAAAGAACCTACTAATCCTTATAGCTACATATAATAACGACATTAACCGTTACACGCACTTATAATAGTTAATTATACTTTACGCTAAGCTCTTCTACCTCGTACGCAGCGCTTACCACTACCTGCTCTTCACTACCTAGCTTATAGGCTTAGGCGACATGCTGCTTACTTATATACCTAGCAGCCTGCTTAACTGTAAGGCCCTAATTATAACATTACGTATACATGCTGTTATAAGTAATAACCTGTCACGCCTCTTTACACCCGCAGCCCTAAAGGTAGATATGTGGAGCAGATACCCCAAGCTGCCGTACCTTATCTAATACTTAATGCTAATAGCTAAGACTATATACACTAAGCTAATGTGCTGCTTCCCAGATATGTAGCAGGCCATTATATATACTGCTGTCATTACCAGTATATAAGGCTTATTTAACAGCTTGCTAGCTGCCAACACGGCCTTCTACCCTAATTAATTTATATTAAGTAAGGTGGTGGCTAGCCTAAGCGCGCACTACTATGCGGCTATTAAGGCATAAGCAGTAGCGCTAAGCGTGGATATAAGTAATACAGTGGTATAAGCGCGACATATATATAAGAGCTAAAAGCGTTACTTAATATAGGCCGACACGCCTAGCAGTACTAGAGGCGTCCCTAGCGCGTTCCTACGCAGCAGTAACCACCTAAGCCCTAGCTGGGGGCATAGCATTATCTTAGTGGACCGTAAGAACATTATAACTATTTATAACAGTATATGTTATAATACCAGTATAGTTAAGCTTATAGCTATATTACTTAATAAGCTAAAGTTAAGCAGCCTCTTTGTAAAGCTTACCTTACATATTATAGATTACGTAGAATAGCTACCTATTACTATAAGGTAAAGCTTAAAGGCACTTAATCCTTTTACTTGACTTAAGTTTTAAATAGACTTTATTAATAAGGCTTCAGTTACTAGCTTGTAACCCTCTTTTAAGTGATAGCTGTTTTATTTAAAAGGGGTCTTATAAGTTAACTGTTGGGTTTTTACAACCCTAACCCGGCCAGTGTGGCTGGAACAGTGTGGCTGGATCCACGCAGCCGCTCCGCGGCTGCATCCGTGGATCTGCACAGCCAAGAACGCAAGACTCCA
>Ga0247758_1000861_pt1 | contig 25818 bp, 31 predicted proteins | sample UWRJL156409C4_FD_180950 | JGI IMG/M metagenome (GOLD analysis project Ga0247758, IMG submission 180950) | Plant litter microbial communities from Arlington Agricultural Research Station in Wisconsin, United States - UWRJ-L156-409C-4 | ecosystem: Environmental > Terrestrial > Plant litter >... | reverse complement strand
GGTGGGGGGGAAGGGGGTGGGCGGCAAAAACTTTTGTTTTTTTCTAGAAATAAGCAAACAAAAAAAAAAAAAAAAAAAAAAACCAAAAACCAAAAAAGAAAAGGCCGGTCGCACCGATTGCGTTCCAGGAGGTCTACTATCGTTGGCACCATGGTTGTTGGTGGACTTCAGGCCCGAGTCGGTAAGCGTTAAGGGCTGACTTTGATTTGCTGGCTTAAGGGCGCGGTTGCGTTTGGAGGTGCACAATGTGACGAGTAGCCGGAATCTCAGACCATATCGGTTGCCCTTATATATCCGTTTTCACAACCAGAGGTCATTTATGTGATGGCAGGATCTTTTGCGCGGGAACTTACAGCTGTCCGAACGTGATCTTTCTCAGTTGGAAGCCAGAGGTACCAATGCCCGGATTGGGTTTGAGCTGAAGCCTTGATACACAAACACAATCGAGCTATTCCGCTTTTGGGTCTCGGTACCCTGGCAACATTGAGCTGCCGAGAAAACCTGTCAGCATTCCGACATTGCCGAACCTCGCATCCTTAGGGTGTGACGCGGTTCATGATTACTAACCACTGTCATTTCTCAAACCTTTCTACCTATTTAGGGTATTGGCACCCCGGTAGGCTGAAAACTCACTCGACCTCATGCCATCAGACAGCGATGGTCCTAATCCCCAGCCGGGCATGGATGCCAACACGCAGTTCAGCTTTGTAATCTATCAAGGCCCAACACTCCCTCGCGACACGAAGACCCGGACATTGATCCGCCGGCGTGCCATGAGAGATGTCGCGGCGGATAGGAAACGCAAGGGCTCTGACTGGCATGGGCGGCACGCGAATCGGGGGCAGTATCCCGTTTTCTTGCAGGCGCCATCTGATGCCGTAGCTATTACGGGAAGGGATCTTTCGGTCTTGCAGAGCCTCGCGCAGCTAACTGGATTGCGACTTGGTCTTGGTTTCGCCCCCGGGATGCCTCAATCTCCAGGTGTGCAGCAGAGAGGTGCCCTGGCAGGCAGCAAGTTCGTTTCGTTTATCCCTAGTCGTTATGGACACAAGTCTGGCATGGCCTCGACGGAGGCGCTGACGCGTGCGACGGACTGCGTGCTTGCTAAGCGACACTCAATGCTGGTTAAGGGCAGCCGAGAGGATCAACGTCGCATCTTGGTGAGTTATACAGAGGCGCTGAGAGCCCTGCAGGCGGCGTTGGATGACGAAGGCCAACGCTCCGCCCCGGAGACGCTGTGTGCGGCGCAGCTACTGGGCATTTTCGAGGTGAGTGGCAGCACTCACGCCCTCACTACATATAAGCTAACAGCAGAGTGTAAGCTGCTAAGTGGAGATGGTAATCGTCAAACCTGGATACACCATGTCGGAGGAGCCACACGCCGGATGGAAGTACAAGGTGCGATCTCGTTCGGGGGCGAGTTTGAGATGGCGCTGCTTACGGCACATGTTGGGCCCGCTGTACGAGTCATTGTCTTATATTTTTGCGTCCGTCCAAACGCACATATGCTGACCGCCATCCGCAGGTAACCGAGGCCTTCCTAAGTAACAAACCGTGCTTCCTGGCCGAGCCTCCATGGCTGGATGTCATGTACGCAGCCATCCGCGGAGATGAGTCCCTTGCCGAATACACGGATCTCGTCCTTGCGTTATGGGGACACCTTGTCGACGGCCCGGCAATATTCAAGATGACGACGGATCTCGTCTGCTCCCCCACATCGCCTCCACAAAGCGCCATCAACGACCTCATCCGCCGGATACTGCGCGACTGGGCGATGCTGTTCGAGTGGCTTTGTATGGCTCAGAGTCGCATCGGACTGCCGTCTGCCGTGATGAAATCCAAGTGGCGCGATGCTGCTGTCTTTCCATTGTCGGGCGATGAGCTAAGGGACTGGACGCAGCTAGCCTTGAGAGGCACATATGCGACATGCCGCATGCTCAAAGCCCGACTCCTAGTAGCGCTCGCGCCGACGAGATTCCGGCACCTGGAAGGAGAGGCCCAAGAGCTAGCTGAGCGAATTTTGAGCCTTGATTCCGACACGCTGCCAACTTCGGGCATTCTTGGGCATGGCCTCGTGGGAAGCTTATTCGTGTCACAGAGCAGCTGGCTTGCGCGGGCAATCATCGAGACAAAGGATATTTGGGTTGAGGGGTTGGATGTTTGTCCTGATAGCATGGTTGAGAGGAGTAAATTCGAGGCTTGGTGTGCGGGAATGGGAAGGAAGTTGTCCAGTTAGTTCAGCGAGTAGAGGATTCGCAGCTGCCGGAAAGTTCGCCCAGTCCATTAATTAATAGTCCGTATAATGTTGGTCGAGGAATGGTCGGTCGGCATTGAAGGTGGTGCAGCTTTGGCATTTTTGTTATCCCGGTTGGTGTATGAGGACGCGGATGGTCTCTGGCAGATCGGCTTTACGTCCGCGTCGTTTCCACCGGCGCACTCGACATCGCACTACTATTGGTAGGACAAGACTGAAAGCTCGACAAGCTCCAGCCCGTACGGTATTGCCAGTAAGACGACCTCGTCGATTGTGAGCCTGATCATCCAAGGGTCATTCTCGGGGTCATGATAATTTGTGTAGGCATTGGCGGGGTATCAGAGCTCTCGGAAAACTAGAACTAGTCCGAAAGCGATCAGGATACCTAAGGAATTTGCTGCCTCTTGTCTTCCGACAATCAACTACAAACATTCATGGGTGCAGTGCCAGACGGACTAATTCGCTCTGATCTACCACACATGCCTCACCTGGGGATTGCGGTGTGCCACAACTTGGTTGCATTCTGCCAAGTAGTAGCCCGTTTGGTTATTGGTCGACTTATTTACAACTCCGGTTCGGCAGTCAAGGCTTGAACCGATAACTTCCCATGACTGCGCCCCTCGCTTGTCCCCGCAACTTCGCGAACTCGAGAGTATACGAAATACCACAACGGAATTCCGTTGACGGGCGCCGTTGAGGGCCCAGGCAAATTCCGGCGATGGCCTCCTCAACGCCGTCGGATACGGCAAGTTCCTAACTACAGGCCAGCCATCCTCCGCAAGCCCACTGTATTTACGCTCTTGCTCTGCATCTGCGGCCTTTTCGCAGTCACCGAGTATGCCCGGCATGCCCTGCCACCAAACTCCAAGTACGAGCAGTTTAAACGAGAAAGGCAAACGCAAAATGGAACACGCGTCTCAGTAGCCTCGATTGCTCCTATTTCGACCCCGGCTCCCAAAGAACAACTGCGACGGCGCTTCAACGAAACCTCAGGATTTTCTACTGCAACGCCTGTCGGCAATGGGACGGCAACAGCAAGCATGTCGCTTAATGAGACGGGCTCGGTTGCTAGCACACAGACTGGAGCCAGCAGCAGTCTTAGCACAACACGGCGGCCGGAATTCACTGCCAAATTCCAGATTTTGCGGCTAGAACCTGACAAATACGCGAATGAGAATGGAATACGCACGCACATTAGCATCGCAACGGCGTGAACATTCGGGTCCATCATGGTCTACACCGCCGTCCCGCCGGGCGTCGACGTTAGTGACCGCTGCGTTGCCCGCATGGCCAGAGAAGTGCTTACAGACAACCCCGAGGACTGCGAATACGTCATCCGGCTCTTTGATGTCAACGACCTTGATTGGGGTTGGTACGGAAACTACGTCGACGTCCAGTGCGCCGACGACAGCACCAGCCGCCTCCTCGACCTGTCCGAGGAATTCGAACGGAACAACGAGCCCGCCCAGTGTGCCTGGGATGAGCTCCGGCTAGGCACGACATTCCGGTATCCGAGAACTGTGCTGCAGACCACCGAGATTCCAGGCGCCACCACAACCATCGCCCAAGTGACTTCGGATGCTAGTGGACGCCTGACAACCATGCTGCAAACGAGCACGATGCCGCCGAGCAAAGTCACCCTCACCTTCGGCCCGGTCCCCGCACCGGCACCGATTTCGACAGCACCACCAGCGGCCATAGTTACCACCCAGGTCGTACTGACCGACTCCCTCGGAAAACCGACCCAAACCCTCACAAACGCCCTCCCTCCGGGCGTCTTCCTCATCCCAAAAACCATCCCCCTCCTCGACTCCTCAGGCTCCACTACCGCCTTCTTCACAACCACTATCCCCTACCTCCCCACAACCCGGACCCTCTTCGACTCCCTCGGCAATCCCACCGCAACAACCACTGAACTTGTTCCATACATCACCCCTCCTCCGGGTTCCTTCAGTAAGTTCTTTTGTTTTTTCACCCCCTTTTTTTTTATCCAAACAAATTGAACTAGCTCGCTGACACATGTACACCTACAGCGACCCCTCTCCCCAAAACACCCCCATACAACCACAACTGGGTCCCAACCATGTCGAATTCCCAATACTTCCTTACATCCTTCCTCCCCGTCTTACTAGCCCTGACACTTGTCAACGCCCCAATTCAAATGCTTGACACGCACATCAAATCCCTTCTTCCCTTTCATACGCTTGCTACTCGAGCCAACGGCGTATCTGCCACGGACTCGCTGTGTCTGGTGTAGAGGCTATTCAGGGATTGGATTCGTGTGACATCTTGCAATAAGCAGCAGATGCACAAGTAATGCTACTAATTGGCTATGGAACAGAAAGAATCTCTACCTAACCGGGTCTACAAATAGAAGTGTCAGGATAGTGAACGCCTGGAGTTCGGCTAGTTGTGATTGGGAGGCCGTGACCTTCTCCAGATTCTTCAGTCCTGCTTCTTCCGCGATCCTGGTTGCATTGCCAACAGAGACAACTGGAGGGTCATCACTGCCTGTGATACGGTGCCAAAGAATAACAGAGCTGAGCTCCAGAATGGTGGGGCAAGCAGAAACGCCGGAATGGCAACCAAAGAGCTCGTTGCTCCCACGACACAAAAGCCCAGTGACCATTGCCACGGAGAACCCCATGATCTCTGGTACAGGGGGAACATGGCTGTGAAGTATCCGAGGAGTGCCATTGCAGAGGACTGGATGATGAACCAAAAGTCCATGTCATGGTGGTTGCCGATCTCAGAGGCGCTGTAGGTCCAGGCTACGCCGAGGAATGCTGTGGCGCAGAAGATGGTAATGATGACTACGGTTGTCAGCACCGACTGTGCCGCAATCTACTTAACATAGCTTAGTTAGCACGATACGAAAAAGTGATGTGGGCGTAAGCAGGGACATACCAGCGATGCCAGATCCGGGGTATGCAGTTCTTCCATGCGCTTCTTGTTGCGTTTTGCGACGACCTTCTTGGCCTTTGCGCGCAGTTCTTGCGTGACACACTCGGAATCGGGGATTTCCTGGTCCCAGTTCGTCCGGGCCAGGAGCTGCAACACCAGGGGTTCAATTGCCCGAATCTTCATGAGTACGGACACGTTCAAGACTGCACCGAAAGGAAATTTTGGTCCGTGGGCATTCAGGATCCGATCAAAGGCGTGGACGGCCTCCCTCCACAGCCCAGCAATGTTTTCGGCGTCGGCATACCTCGTCCCCTCCGCGACCCACCTCTCACACACACTCGCGGCATCGCTCCAGTACCCATAGCACTCGTGGTTGCTGAGCCTGGCGGTGATGGAGAGAATTTCCTGGTCGTCGGTCACTCCAGAGGTGCGAAAGGGCCTGGATTTGGCCTCTAGCTCTTGCTGGCGCGCATCGATAAAGGAAAAAGGGGCAAGTTTGCCAACATAGTTCGAATTTCGGGCAGTCACGTCCCTTTGGTAATGCAAATCCTGTTTTAGCACACCCAGAGCGGCTTCGTTGAGTATGTCTATGATCTTGGCGAGGCGAATTAGCATTATCTCCGGGTCGGCGTCCGCATCCAGGTGGAGTCGGTCGGTGCGATCTGGGCGGACCAGCGAAACAGACCCGTCATAATTTGCGCGCTCCCGCCGACGAGACATCTTAGTATAAAGCAGATATGGACAGGGAGATGTGGGATGTGGAAGGTAAAATTTAGAGTGCCTTCAGCTGCGGGGCTTAGGCAGCCGGCGTGGCTGTGTTGTGCCTAAGTAATTGTGATTGGACCATGCAAAGTCCAAAGGTGGCTGATTTTCAGCTCCACGTCTCGCCAATCAGTATTTAAGTATCAACCGAGCTGGGTACGACAGTTGTATGGCGCGAGTCCTGAGACGCCGTTGAGGAACGACGTCTGGTAAACTGTAAGAGAAGAAACTCAATTCTGGAAAGGGAAAATGGAGAAACCATTCCAAAAGGGGCCGGGGACGTGCTTCAAGCGCCACCATGAGCGGAATTGTTCGACAAGATTCGATGGCATCCTGTACATCAGAAATGTCACCACCCTGGCCTATCTGATCGGCAATAAGATGTTCGGTGCTCGGCATTAGGTATGGCGCTGGGACGGTAGCTGTATCAGGAAACATTTGCTGGAACATCCGGATCCATTGGTCACTCGGTGCATCCTCCTGTCGTCGTCGGCGGCTATTGATGATACTAGTCTGTTGGCCGGGCATGAGATGGAGTTGGTTTCGACACGCGGCAGATCGGCCAGAACGGGAACAGACACATTTATAGTGATTCTTCAGATGTTCCCTGCAGTAGTTTCAGGTTAGCCTCTATGATAAGTCGTCTCGAGCAAGCATAAAGGGATGCGTACTTAACTTGTCTAAAGTTTGGTAAGCCGTGTAAGTATGTCTTTAATAAGCGCGTATAGGGATATCTTCGGAAGAACGGATATGCTAGCTGAGTAAACGTTCTAATGTTTTACCTGATACTTAGGCTGGGACTCTGGATCTTGCTAAACGAGTTGGCGCCGGTACTGGGGTTAAGCGTTAAAGAGCTAAAGATTTACGGCGAATTAATGTGCTTAGCTAAGGGCGCGCTGTTAACTAGTGAACTGGTGCGATGGCGCAACAGGGAAGAAACCACAAAGAGAACCACACCCACTGAACGTTACGGTCGGCCTGGAAGGCCGACTCCCAGACTACTGGTCCTCCGATCGGAGGGATATAAATGCAACTGACGTAGAAAAACAGATATGTACTTAGTATGGAACAAAACCTAGTATGGAACGGTGCTTAGCATGGAACGGAGCCTAGTATGGAATAACAAAGGAAACGCGACCGTGGATTAGGTTATCTTCCTTCGATCGAAGGGCCAGAATGTCACTGGGCTTTTAATGGGAGGTCTTTGCGGTGAAAGTCGTCGGATTGATAATTGATGAAAGAAGCACGGTTTAAAGAACTGCGCGGCGCGGCCCCTTTTTAACGATGGTATGTGCTAGAGAACGTATCGCTATGTACATAAACGGCTACAGTAATATTACACACAGAGCCTAAAAAGAACGACAGGGTTGGCCTGAATAAACGCCCCGAGTTGGTATCTGTTTTTCTACGTTAATTACATTTATGTCCTTCCGATTGGAGGACCAGTAGTCTGGGAGTTAGCCTTCCAGGCCGACTGCGACGTTCTGTAGGTGTGGTTGTCTTTGTGGTTTCTTCCCTGTCGGTCACTGCACCAGTTCAATATGATCGCAACATGAATTCTTCCTTTGATCGGGGGCTTAAACAATTATAGTTTCAACAACGGGCTTCGTTTTCGTGTTGGACTTGCTGATTGAGTGAAAGTAGTGGTCCGAGAACCACGTGACACGGTCTGCTCTTTAGTGCGCGATGCAAGTCAAAGAAAACAATGCTCTGTACAAAGAGCGACTTAGCGCAAAGGAAAATCTGTCCCCCTGAAATGACCCCCAAGCGAGTTACTGTGTTTCTGACATGCGAGGCAGCCAGACTACACTACTGGCCTTGAACGAAAACAACGAGGACGGCCGAGAAACTGTCATCAGTGCTTAGCATGGTAAAGAGGTGTTGGAGACTGATAGTATACTTACGCAGCTGTAGCCGCAAAGATGTTTACCCTTGGAGTGTTGGCATCGCTGAACCACATCACGCCGATGGCGAAGAGGGTAGTAAAGCTGCCGAGATAGCGGAGCCTTTCCACCATCGTCTGGGCTGTAGTTAAAACACCTATAGCCACTGTTGGCAGAACACAGGCTATAACCATCGCCAGGGCCGAGGTGAGCTTCTGGATCATTGGCCCAGAGATGAAGTTCAGGATTCTTGACCCCGCAGACTCTATAATCCCGTTCTGCACAAAACCGTTAGCAGCTAGCTCTTTTATTAAATATTGTAGAACTCACACTTCCCTCTCCGTCTCTAGATCTCCGCCGGCAGCCCAGACGCTGGAGCGGAATCCTCAGGTGATAATGATAAAACGGTATCCACTCCTCCCGTATCCAGCGGGTTATACCTATCTGCACCTGAATCTTTTGTACTGTGACAAGATCTTTTTTGTCTAGGGGACGGTCTCGCTTCCAGAAGATGCTGGAAAGAAATGGTAGGATTTCCTTCACAAGGGGTTGGATCTCCTGTGGGCGCTTGTAGGGATCACCCCAAGCGAAATTCCCGGCCCCCCTAATACCATCTTCCCCGAAGACTCTATGATATATCATTGTTCGAAAACCTTCAATGTTCGTATAGTTGGGGTGGGGCATCGCCGTTATCTGAGCATATTGAATCAGAGCATGGTCTGTGAAGGAGCTTTTATTAGCGTGATATATATTAGTGCTTATTATCCTGCCTTACTGTATTCTTTTAAAAGTCTTCGTATCTCTTGGAGAACTTGGCGTTGTTCGGAGGCCTTCGGGTCTGCTGTACATTCGGCGGGAAACAGCATTTCCTGTGCACTCGTTGCATACCGTCTCCGGCCTTTAAGGTTATAGTCATCCAGCTCAATCTGCTGTAATTGTTGCTCCAATTTAGAGAGTTCAACCTGGTAATATAAGAGGCTTTTCACATTTAGTTCCCTGAAACGGGGAAACGCTTCGACACCGGGCGCCTGCGCCAGCTCCTGCGCCAGATTTGGCCATCCAACCTCAAGTTTCTGGTTGATACAATCGTACGCTAATTGTGAAGCTGACGGAAAGGGGCCAGTAGGTTCCATGGCGGGCGTTTACTTGAAGTGCGATGTGTATTGGTCCCAGGTAATATTAGGGAGGACAGAACTTTTAGAAAAGTCCAGAGCATTTGCCATTAAATATGGAGCGCCTTGAATAAATTAATCCCTGGGCCGGTACGGGACTGTTCGGGGCTTTTTCGACTCTCTTCTCATCACGCAAATGGAAATCTGCCGAAAACGTAGGGCTCAAATCGCGATCATGGTGAATGACCAGCATCTCGAGTTATGCGGAAACGGTACAGCATGGCCGGTCTTCTATTGGTTGAAATGTAAATGTGGTATCTCGCATTATTTTGACAATCGCACCTGCAAACCGCGCTTTTAAAAAATCGATATCTGGCTGATGATAGGCGGGCTGTTTTGCTCTACAACCAATGGGTAGTAAGATACCTGGTGTGGCTCGAACCTTGCTTTGGGGCATTACCAATCACTGGAACGAGGACGGCAATCCGGGCAATGGAAAGTTCAGCATAGGTTGCCACGTTGCGCGCATATATGCAGCAGAATGCGCCTACGAAGACCGTGGCCCGTCACAGATAAGCAGAGCCTCAGGTAAATTCGCTATCATTCACTTGGTGTTACGTACACGTGTAACTGGGTAATGCTTGCTGAGAATCGCCACCAGAGGCGGGGTCTAGGAAGGCCACCAGACGCAACCCCGCTCCAGATTGGCACTTCAATCCCACCCAAATGTGGTGGAGGGTCGGCTAAGACGGTTTGGACGGCAATGAACAGGATTACACCGAGCTTACTTCCTTAGGCATATGGTTCCACCAAGATTCTGTCCTTATCTCACTCACTCTTAGCGAGAGCTGCAGCTTCCAGGCTCATGGCGACATGGATATGCGGTTTTTTTGGTTGGAAGGTTGTCCCTTTTAACTTTGCGTCTGACACCGTGAGCCCTGCTGAAGCACTGGGCTTCGCACCTGTGGACGTCTGCCTTCAGCGCTGCCATACGGCCTACACCATACTTCAATTAGCTTATACGCTCTAGCATTTTGTCCACATCTAGTCTCTGAGTTCCCGCACCATCGTATAGTTACAACCTTATTAATTCCACTGAGTCTAGTGTGCTATGTATCTGACAGGATGTGTGACGACCATACAGGCCGCCTGATGGCCGGCTCGGTCCGACGAACTTGCAGAAGCCAATCAAGCCGGGAAACCCGCGAAGCCCCTCAAATGCCTAGTTGAGTGTTTGTGGGGTTGCTTGGGCGGGATGGGGCATAGAGACCTTTCGTTCCTCAAGGCAAGGCGGAATACTCAAGGGGCTTAGCATAGCGTTACCGAGATCTAGGCTTAGGAAATTCACGAAAGAGGTATTAGCTTCTATCGGCCGTTACGGAAATATTACCCTTGTAGAGAGCTATTTCTAGCACTTGTCTTTTGGAGCGCCATTTTTGTAAGCACTTTAAGGCCCACTAAGCGCCGAAAATAGCGCTTTCCACACCTGTCATATATAGCTAGTATATAGGTGTTAGGGATATATAGCTATTACGTGTGTATAACGGTAGTCCCATATATCTGCTGTTTTTTTTCATTGCGCTGACGTGTGTTCCTCCTGACAGTTCGAAGAACAGAAGTTTCGATTGCCCTAACGTATGTGATGGTCTAGGGGATTGTATCGAGGCAGAAAAGTCCAAAAAAGGGTGAGGGGTAGTCAAACCCCCGACCAGGTCCGCCGGTCGACCAAGAGAGAGCCATGGGCCGTTGAAGTGGCTCGGACGATCGACTTTAATACGGTGTGCGGAAGTGACATCGTGACCCAGCTCGTATGTACGAGATTGTCGAATTCATCAACGCACGAGCCCTAAATATTGAACTCTCTTACATAGAAGTGCGCATTGTGCAGCCAGTGCAGCTACACTACGACATCTTCCACCGTCATGAGCAGAACAGGAACTTCTACAGCCGAAGCAAAATTTTTGCCGAACGGGCCGCCGCGAAACACTTCCATTCACAAGCTCACTGAAACCAGACTCAACAGTATTGGAATGCGATCAAGATGTTCGGCATCCGGGTGATTGACTGCGATGTATCCAGGCTAAAACTGAGCAATGATGTGGTCACCAAGCTTTGAGGCTCGGTGTTTGGAAGGTACCATCACGGCCAAATGTCGGAGAGCAGGGACGCCGAGTTGCATGACGGGGAGAGCGAGTACCCAACTACGATGGACGCCGAAATAGAGAGGCTTGGATTCATCTGACACTGCTGGAGGGCTTTGGGATAGCGGAAATCTGAAATAGGGGTTCTTCCATGCCCGTCGCGCGTTTTCCATGACGCAGAGGCTCAGATGCCCATCTCCAGTGGCAGATCCGTGGGGGTCGAGTCTTGGATATGGTTTCGTGGTAAAGTGCAGCTACTACAGCTCCTGCGGTACGCCAAAAGGGGGAAGGCCTGCATGAGCCTGCAACCTCTGGGACCGAAAATTAAGCGGTTGGTCATTAAAAGTGGGCCAAATCCGCTGATTTTCGGGGTCACGGCGGCCCCCCTTTGAGTTGCCCCCTCTTCCTCCTTTAGAGCAATACAACGGTTCAACGAATAATCAAGAAAACGTGCACTTGGTGTAGGCTCTGATAAATTTTAAAGGGCCTTATCTACCCGTTTCGGGGGTGGCTTGAAGGGAAATCCATATCTTTTCTCAGAGACGGATCAAAGTGCATGCTGCGCTCCAAACACTAACGCCCTTCGCAACCAGGACGTTTCCCAGGAAATGACAGCATTAACTAATGGCTTAGGATTATTGAGCGCTCTGCTGTCATTGTTGGTATTGGCGCCAACAACAGCACTGGCTGCTCCACGTGACTTCGATCAGTTCAAAGCCTGGTATCCGCAATTCGGCTTCATTTTCGAGCGCATTCTGAAGGAGAACTGCTCGCAAGAACGACATTTACCTCTACGGCACAGAGGAAAATTTCACGATACCGTGGTTCGATGGCGCTGGGGAATATACCCGATACGTCCAGCCGACGGTCAAATGCCTGCTAGAGAACACTAACGAATACATCAAGACCAGCTTATCCATCTCGAAGTTGATCCTTGGCCTTGCCCCAACCATTCTGGCGCTGACTGGGGCAAGCTCGCTCGAGACATCACTCGTCGCCATCATTGGGAAGCGGCCGATGCTCGCCATGATGGTGGTTCAAGTATCAAGATCCCCGGGAAACACTGGCGGGCCAGGAGGGACGGTATCACCAGGCGTGAGGCCCATCGTCTACCTACATGCGACAGTTTTACGGGAGATCCATGGTTGTCTTGCAATACATTTTGTTGCTGGGGTCGGTAGCCGATGTCGCACTCGTGAGCTGGAATCTAGGAAGGATGGCCATCTGTATGGTGGGGCCGAGCTTTATCTACTTTTCCCTGACATAGGCTCTCATCGGCATCTTAGTACACGTTGTTGGGGCCATTGTCCTACGGCTTCGGGCCCGACGTGCCGCCACGCCAGTAGCAGCACCGGCAGGAAAACCCGGCCAACATAGACGGGGACTACTCTTCCAGGTCCTCCATCGTTTGCGGACGCTAGGGACCCTTGAGTTTAGCCTCCTCGGAAAACAGGCGCAAAACGGCGAGGTCATCCAGGTCGAGTGGCTCGACGAGTCGGTGGCGTTTCTAGTGATTGCCTGGTTCCACTCGCTGTGCTGTGTTTCACACCTCATTTACGGCACTGTTATTTTCTCTGGTGTGATCTTCCTCGGACCGTTAGATGCGTTTTTGGTCTTTCTGAGATACCTGGTGTCTTGCCTGCTTTGTCGTATTATCTTGAAGTACGAGCTCGTGGGGCTTCGGGAGGCATATAACAGCGGTGGCCTGCTACCTGGGGTGGTTCCCCCGCGGGATTTCGAGAACAAGGATGGGGGCGGCTGATAGGTTTTGGAGATACTCAGTGAGAACGTTGGCAGGGACGACCGTCTCAACTTTGGTTGGTGAAGTTGGTTGCGATATATGGATATGGAAATGGATATTGCCCCGGGTATGGTCGGCCTGAAAAGATGAATGAATCCCGGCAATCTCTAGATGAGCACAAGGACCTGTCAGAAAGAAAAGGGTTCAGGGGCCTTGGGCTTCCAGTTATCGGAGCTGACTGGATGCCTGGCGCTGCCAGAGCGCCAGTGAGCCTCAGCTACTATAATGACGAAGCCTGAATTCTATAGAAAGGTCTACAAAGAAGAGGGTTGTCGCTGGAAGCCAGATCTCGGACGGGCAATACAATCAAGCAATTACAAACCCCTCAAATCCACCGAATCCAGTGTGCAGCGCTTCTGACAAATAGCGGCTTAATTAAGTTGCGGATTTTGTAGGATGTAAGAGCTACAAAGCGGAGCAGAGATGGCATGCGGCTTTACAGGTGAGTGAAAAAAGGCGTCATCTTAATGCCAGATTTTAGTTCGTGGAGGCAGGGCGAATTTAAGGGCTAACTGAAGCATAAAGCATACAAACCAATCTGCCGTGATGATCTCATGCTGATTCTGCCAATTCAAGATCCGTTATTGTGTAGATAGAACTCGCGCAGTGGACTTGAAGGCTCTTCGCGCACCTTGGACTACTTCTAAACACATTTCGTCGCCAAAGTTCAGTCTATCGTGGATGAATCCTCGGAGTAGTTAGTGGTCTAGTAATGTGACAAACAAATCCTGTTTGGGGCCAGGGGGGCAAATAATTATAGCCCTCTGATCACTCATCAAGCTGAAGAGGATAGGCATAGGCACCATTGTTGACCAAATACTGGGTCTATTAGCGACTAGCAGGCGCGTGATAAGTTGTCAACTCGGCATGAACTACCTTGTAGATTTAAAGTTTATTCATCAAGCTTTCATACCCCGAAGCCACATCACTTCGGAAATAACGACAGTCAGGTATTTTCCTGATCTGATTATCAGTTTTCTCACAGCATTGCGGCGTTCCATCCCCACAGGCATTTATGGGCCAATCTAGATGATGATCTGGTCGGTTTAGGAAGTAGGTAGGGAATGCGAGGGGATCCCAACGTTACATCAAGCTGGGCTTTCGGGTAGACCCCCCGAAAGATACTTTTAATGTTGCACGGTAAAGGAACTTTTCTTCCCAGCGAACCAGGGGCTTCGTTTTCGCTGACTTGGGGACCGCTGACTTAGGGATAAGTGCACGTCAATGGCTTCGAGCTTGACATCATGCAAGCCACTGGCCAAATATATAAGGAGACCCAAGACCTCCTCTTGGCTGGTCTCCTATCTTGCTTCATCACACTGATTGTTTGCTACTGCACTTCGCTCCTCCTGCATCAATACACACGTTAAACACGCTCCACCTCCCAAAAATGAACCTCAAGTTCCTCACTGCCTTGGCATTCGGCCTCGCTGCCTACGCTGTCGTCCTCAGCGGCGACCTCGCCGCACGCGATCAGGGGGAAAATCTGCTAGTCCCCAGACAAACCTGCACCAGCCCAGCACCATCCAAGGGCAACGTCATCCAGGTCAACCTTATCCTCTTCTCAGACAGCGGCTGCTGCAACCAGGTCGCGACCGACTCCGAAGCGTTTGAACTCGAAGCAAAGGGAGGCTTCTGCAACCAGGTTGGCGGCAGCGGCTTCCAGAGCCTGCGCCAAGCTGTTGGTCAAGACGTGTTTGGCCGGAACCTGCGCATCTTTGCCTTTGCCTCGTCCGACTGCAGCGGCGCCGCGGGCATTATTGACTTGTCCAACAACTTTGTGTGTGACCAGTTTGGGGGGGCGATGCATAGCTTCTCTATTCAGACCTAATCGGCTTTAAGGAGGCTAGGTTTTGCAGGGGGGAGGGACATTGGCCTAGGTTGCATGGAGAGTTCTTGGTCCTATGGATCACATTTGCGCGAAGTGGTGGGGCAGGAGACATCTCAACTACCTCTCTCCATCAGGCTCTCGCGCCTGTTGGGGACTTTTCAGATAATATCGGTATTAAATTGTTGATTTTTAGTCCATGTGTGCGCTGTATGAAAGAGCCTGCCGGCTAGTGTGAACTCCATCGATGGCTTAGCAATGAACATCGATTTGACTCTGGTGCAATTTAGACCCGCAACAAACAGGACTGGAACATCGGCTTCGTGAGTTTCTCTTGCCGCCGTGCACACTGTGGTTGCACACCAGAAAATAGCAACAAGCACTCAGGGCGGCGTGGTGGTGTAGCGCAACAACTGATTACGGCTGTGGGGTTGCTCCTTTCATAGGAGATTGACACGTCGCATTGATGACAAGCGCATTTTCCTAAGGAAAGCGCCGCTTCCTCACTGACTGTGCTGGTTCCCAAGCAGAGGCACGGTCTCTCTCATTTTCCCCACATCATAAGGCATAACCCAAATCTCTGGGTGTGGCCGTTCTCTAAGCCTGGAAAACTGGGCCTGTTCCGTAGCGACCAAGAGTTTAGTTATCACCGCCTTCTTTTTCTGGAACGCTGCGCATCAACCGGGATACATCACGATGTGACAATGCCCCTACCCGATCGAGATCTGTTGGATATCCCAGCCTCGGGCCTCAATGTCGCTTCCACGAACTAGGATGCTCGAGTGGCAACTCCCGACGGCGGTGGCGAATTAGGTAAGATGTTCTCCTGTCAAGATCAGCCCAAGGGTTGTTTGCGTCACGGACTCTAACAATTTCTGTACCTCATAGTAAACGAGGTGTTGGAATTTGGCCCATGGTTGCCTACCTGAGGTGTGCAACAGCCTATTGTTGTACCATAAAGTTGCCCTCAGCAATTTCCATGTTCGTGCGTGATCCTGAGCCGCTCCTGAGCTAGGGTGAGCTATGGGTGAGCCTAGCTTGCACAGCCGTGTGGCCTAATTTTGGACCCTCGATTAAAGTTGCCATCTGGAGATTCCGGTGCGCTCCTTGGTTTTATGCTAGCTATACTAAATAAGGTGCGGCCACGTCAGCGGTGACGTTGTAAAATATAATTCGTTTAGCCCACGGCGGTGACACGGTCATCGACATCGAGACGGGTTACGCTAAATCTCAGGCCGCGTCGTCGTCGACATTGCAGTCTCATGTGGACGCCATCGCGGCCAAGGGCGTGCACAGCTTTTACATCACGTCGTTTGGGTACAATACCAACTTTACCTAGGAGCCGGCTAGTGCCACCACAGTTGCCGATCTGACTGCCCGCGCGCAGGGGCTTTGAGGGGGACGAGTCCTTGTCGGCGGGGTCGCGACATGGAGGGGAAGACGGTGGCGGAGTAAACCCCTTTGGCACTAAATTTTGAGACACGTTGCAGGGCTCATGTTCCTAGTACACACAAAGGACTTCCATAGAGGGATGCTTGATCGCTGTCAGTCTTTGCGAATGAAGGGCTCGATGCTGTTCTGCCGTTTTGTCTACAGAGTTGGAGGATCGAGGATCTCATGGCTGGAGATGTTGTAAACTGTCGATAGCGTCATTTTGTTCAATTTTACGGCTGAGTTATCAGGGGCTTTGACCAATCAAGTCAGGAGTTGATGCTAGTAATTTATGTAGGTGTGAATGAGGATCTACGTGCTACTTGACTTCCAGATTGGTGCGCCTGGCGAATGTTGTCCTCATCAACATCAGCTGCCGGACCACACCACCCAGCGTCGCTTTTTCTTAGGCATTTGGCAGGGTACTTATCATCAAGAAGTGACGGGAACTGGCTTAGACTGAATGTGTACCCGGCTAGGCTGACAAGCGGGGACCCGACGTGTATCCCAAGATGCCCGAGATCAAGAAGTTTGATCCGAATGACAGGTTCTGCTTCAAGCTGAACACGGTCGAAGGGTGGGCGCTGCGGAATGACTTGGAGCTCTGTGCAACCCAACTCCTGCACACTACGTACTGTAGTGTGTGGGGGAGGAGATTTTTGAGATGCAATGGGACCTCAGGCTTATTGAAGTCTCTACGTACTAACATGCCTAGGTGGTACCCATTCCGCGTAACAAGTTGCTGCAGCTGCATATCGGAGACAATGCGGTCGTGAAATTGGTGGTGCTCTCGGAGGGGCCGCCCAGGTGGTGGAACCCTGCGAGTGGCTATGATTTGTTGAGCTCCAGAGTGCTGACAGCTGTAAGCTGAGGCAGTGTCGGCGATGCATCCCCCATGCATTGTCAATAAAGGCATTGTTGTGACTGGACAGCTCATCAGCGAGCCAAAACCGAGACGATGGCCAAGGTTCCTGAGCCTTCTAGGGCGTCTGGAGTCCAGAACTGTCGTACCTCCCATCTTCAAGTTTTTTTCACTGAAACGATCTCCCCACATATATTGGCGCGATGAGAAGAAGTGTCCGTCACGACGGAGAACGGGATCCGATGCCTGACTCCCCTGGCACTCAGGCTTCTTACGTGAGGGACTCGGATGTCCTGGCAACACTCGGATTCGCTTCGACACCACGGGGCACTTCGTTGCAGGAAAAGGCCGCTGCACTCCGCGACGCTTCGAGACCGATTTTCGCGCGACTTCGGCGGTTCTGGGTCATTGAGATTCTCTGGTGTCTGGTTGGAGTTGGTTGTGCAGTCGCGATTGTCGCTGTTCTCGCCCAATTCGACGGGAAGGAGCCCCCAGCATGGCCGGTCGGCATAACCCTGAACACATTTCTAGCCTTTCTGGCGTCTCTCGCCAAGGCCGCGCTCCTCATTCCCGTCACCGAGGGCATCGGGCAGCTGCGGTGGATCTGGTATTCTCACAGGGCCCATCCAGCGAGCGATCTGGAGGTCTTTGATGCGGCAACTCGCGGCACCATTAGCGGTTTGACATTACTGCTCTCCTTCAAAGGAGGGTAAGTGACCTGGGTCCTCCGTGTTTCGTCCCGCCTCTAACAGTTCCGCAGGATCTTGGGGTTCGTCGCCGCACTGATCACCGTGTCGAGTTTGTTGGTGTCGACGGTCAGCCAAGGCGCGATCCAATACCACAATCGACTTGCACCCACGAATGCCAGCACAGTGGAAATCCCCCGGCTCACTGTCCTCAGCTCTCAGCAGTTCTTCCTCGACCTGGGTGGGGACATGTACCTCCGCGCCCTCGATCTTAAGAGACACATCACCATTGGGGCTCTCACACCCACCGGTGAGCAAACTGCCGACGATCCGGTGGATTGCAGCACCGGGGAATGCGTCTTTCCCGACTTTGCCACCGTGGGTGTCTGCAGCGACGCCGCCGACGTGTCCGACTCGTTAGTAACGACCCGTCCCCCGCTACGGGACTGGGCCCTAGTAGGTCTGTCGTCAAACAACACCTGGTCTGCCGCTCTCCCGGGCGGTTATAACCTAACCATTCCTACCCTATACGCGTTTGATATATTTTTCCCAAGGAACTTTGTTCCGTCTATCTCATTTCAGCACCTCAGAAACCAGACGTTCGCCAGCATCTACCTCATCTACTCCAACCTCGTTGACCCCGGAGACCCCCAGTCCGAAGTGGAGTTTGGGGCCGCCGAGCTTGCCTGGTACTGGTGCGCAAAGGCGTACTCGGTCAACGTGACAGGTGGGAGGCAGCGCCGGAAGGAGCTTTCCCGATCAACTAGGATCCTCAACCAAACAAGCATCTCGAACAATATAGCTGGTAATAAGCAGTTTGCTTACTGCTGGTTTGAGGTTATCGCCAAATGCGAGCAGCTCCCTTGGGGCACCACGACGATGGAGCCGCCCCTAGGATTTGAGGAGCATCCGCCCTTCGTCATCCACGAGCTGTCTAGCCTGGGTATCTCATTGGTGCTGCAGCAGTCTTTTTGGGAAGGCCTGAAGCCTCCGGTGACTAGCCCTGTTTACAACACCTCCTCGCAGCTGCCCGCCCAGGAGGGGATATTCAGAGCTCGTGGGAGGAAGATCTGGCGTTCCCAGAGTGACTTCGGCATGGCGTTTGGGATAAACTTGTGGAGGGATTTCTCCGGCGGTGTTGATCCAGCAGACCAGGTCGATGCCCTGAGGAACATAACCGCCAACATCGCCACGGGCTTAGAAGACTTGTACGTGATTTACACGAATATCCCCAAGAGTACATAGCTGCTAATAATACGTCTCTAGTCTCAGAGCAGACTGGAAGACGCACCCGCAGGCTGCTCGTCCCGTTCAGGGCACCGTCCATACACCAACATCCTATGTCGTGATTCGCTGGCCCTGGCTGTCCTATCTTATGGCAGAGATTACGCTCTCCGGACTCTTCCTAGTTGCCGTTATTAGCTGGGCTGCTACGACCAAGGCCGGGCCGCTCAGGGGTTCCACTATAGCGACACTGTGTGCCCTGGATGAACCAACAAGACAAAGCCTAGGTCATATCGGGAACTATGAAGACCTACGCAGGCGGGGTGTGGCTATACAAGTCAAGCTTGTCGACGGGCCGGATGGTCTTGCGCTGAGAAGTGTCAGCTGAGTGCGCCTCACCAAGCCAAAGCAGGCGCAGCGAGCGTGACAGGCCTCGGTCCAGTTGTTGACAAATTGCCCACATATTTGCCCACCACCAACACGGGGATGGGAAATATTTCCAGCACGTTGTGGTTATCTGGAGCTTGTTTGGTTATCCCGCACTTGAAGTTTCGTTTCAACTCTGATTGAAGGGAGGGTCGGGCGCCGCGACATGGCAGGCCCGGTTCTGGCAAGCGAGTTAAGTAGCATTGGGTCGTACAAGATCAAGGTTTGTTCGGAGCCGGCGCCGAGCGCGTGCCTGAGTGAGTTTGTGATGCGGTAGAGCGAGCAGTCGTTGCGCAACAGGAGTTGGAGCTGGCGGGTCGATGTTCATGAAAGAACCTTGGAAGACTTACTGGCTTTTACAACGCAGGGTATGGCGTTGAAAAAGATCTTTTTTGGACTAATGTTTGCACATTAACTTTACTACCATAAGCTAATGGCGGCCGTTTGCATAGAGAGAAAACGGTGGTTCCGTGGCAAGGTAAAACGATAGTTACGTACACCGGACCGGTGTCCCAAATCCGGGCTCAGGAACACATCCTCGTAACCACATCGCTCCATTTTAGATCACGGCAACTATAGCCAAGATAAGCTCCTTGAGCTCGCCTCGGCTCAGGTTCAATGACTAATACGGACTTGGTCAGACACAAATGTTGGGTAAGACTAGGTACCTATTGAGGTAGTCGGTCTCTAAAAAGAAAAGAGCCGCATCCAAGGACGGTTAGCCTAAAATCAGGCTCGCTTCACCCTCGGCTCACCTTCGGCTCACCTTCGGCTCACCATTGCTCACCCCCAGCTCACCAGATCACAAAATTGTCAACTTTACGCGACGAGGGACAGGTTTTGGGCCAGATGGCGCCGGCCCATTCCCAGTCCCCACCTGGGAGAAAAAAAAACGGTAGTCCCAAAAAGCGACTTTGTAACTAGCGTATTCAGTCTCCGTTTTAAGGTTCTGCGTTGTGGTAGTTATACCTGCCTACTGCGCAACTGATCTTTCCCAGCCATAAAAGGCAGCTCAATCCGTCCTTTACTACCTACCGCACGACTGTTCTTTCTTAGACGCCGGTTAGATAAAGAGGCAGTTCGATCCTCCTTACCACCTACCACACAAGTCTTCTCTCTCTCGCGTATCCCTTGTGTCTATACTTCTCCTCGTACCCTGTCGCGCCTTACCGGCCCTCACTCTTCTACCTTACGTTGAGTTTAATTTACTCCATATTGTTAAAATATGCCCCAGGGTTCTTCAAGGGGCTTGCTCCCCTTGAGGAAGAGGTGCCGTGGATGACATGTCGTTGAGTGTGGTCGGATTAGAGGTGGTGGGCCCCACCGTGGTGGGGCTGTACAGGGGTCCGGCACAGACCCCGGAACTATCCTTTTCTCAACACCAAAGAAGATTCCATAGATCCGTGGCATACCCCACTGAGCCCTCTGGAACTTCAGCACTGTACACACTTTTCCTTCTGTAGTTAGTTACCTTCAGGGCCCTGTGGGCCCTTCAGGGGCTTCCCCACTGCTGTAGAAAGCTCTCTTCGAGAGCTTTCCTCAGGATAAGAACTCCCCACTCACCCCTGTAGTTAGTCAGTTCTCTTCTCTTCTCCTCAAGCAAGTTACACCTAATTAAGCCTCTATTATTCAGTGCAAAGTCCACTGTAAGCCTCTATCTTATGCCCCGAAAGAATCCTCGTACAGTACTACTGCCACCGTATTCTCGCTTCCTTTGGCTCTTCGCCATCGTTTACGAATACAACTCTTTAAAAAACGCTCTTTAGTTTTCCTCCAGATCCGATATCCTCCCCGACGATGAAGTAAAATAATAGCAGTTTCATCAGACCAAACAACACGTTTCCTATCTTCCAAGGTCCAATCTTGATGATCAATACACTACCCAAGTCGATCCTTTTTCATCTTCTTCGTCAACCCAGGCTTCCTCGTTGGCTTGGTCTTCTTGAACCCTGCTTGCTTGAGAATCCTCCATATTGTAATAGCCGAGATATCGAGACCCTCCATACTTAACTCCCCAGCCAGATCAGCACAAGACTTCTCACGGCCGTACCGGCCTTTCCGCACCTTCTTAACCACCTTCTCAATATTTTCAGGAGTTTGTTTGCGTGGACGGCCTGGTCGAGGAGCATCTTCAAGCCACTCATCTTTAATAACTAGGGGCCGAATATTAGGATCAAACCCGCGTTTAATGGCCCTGCCATAAATGCGGTTGATTGTGCTGATAGATATGCCAGTTTTCGCAAATATTTCAGCCGAAGTAAGACCAATAAGAGGGGATTTAAGGGTAATAACAAGCGCGTGCGTTGAGATATCGGTATTCAGTGCCATTATGGCGATTCTAGTTGAGTTGCAAGTGTGCATGTGGATGTGGAGGGGGAGGAGGGGTAAAATTACGTGGCCAGATGGCAAGTGTAATGGGGGACGCCATGTAATAAACGGGGTTGTGGTTGGCGTGGCATTGCGCAGGACTTTTGAAATGGACCTCCGTAGCTACTAAAGAACTAAGTCGAAACATTATCTCTTCGGTAATGGACGCCGTATCGAGAGTGCGAAGAAAATTATTCCATGTTTCTAATGCAGACTCGAGAACATTCCAAGACCTGCGTCCTCGACGATCTACGGATTCTGCCAATAATTAGTGGCGGAAGATCTACGACTCCTGTGGAGTATCTCTCATCGGTGTCTGCTCCCTTGAACTTGGAGACTATGCCCCTAGCGGACCCCGACCTACTTCAGCAACGTGATGAGGCTGTCAGATAAGAAGCTTGACCATGAGAGCTGAACTGGCGTAGCCAGTTCGGCTGGTGTGGTCGTGGTAGTTCAGCTGGTGTGGTTGTTGTAGTTCAGCTGGTGTGAGTCAACGTTGCCACACACCTCGCCACCTACCACAAGTATAATAGGAGCTCTCTGGCTCTGCCAGAGAGCACAAGAAGAACAACACACAAGCAATACAATCACTCTGAACTAATTCAATCCAAGGTGCCGTGCTTCTGACAGAGGCTACTCTTTCAGACTTTGAAGCCCAGCTCAATGCCGCACTTCAAGGAGTAGATGCCATAGAGAAGACCGAAGAGATCTACACTTGGAATTTCTCTCCGACTGAAGCTATCCGCTGTGGCGAAAGCCAGCTGATGGAATACCTATTATCCGACGATACTAACTGGGATCAGAGCATACTGGCTTTACTTAAAGCGGAGGACACCGAGACCAAAGCGAGTGGGAAACAAGGCCACAAAAATGGTGAGGCAAAGGTGACTAGTTCCCCGCCTTCGGTCGTGAGTGCTGGCTCTAGAAACTTGAATTGAATTAAATTGAATATACTGTGCATAGTACTTTGCATCACTCTTCATACACCAAACCGCTGTATTCATCAAGTGTATCCCACGATAAATATCAACTGAGGGTCGAGAACCCTATTTTAAGAGTCCGAAAAAGCCTGAAACTCGGCCAGTGGAGGGCAACATTTCAGGGGGACTTGTCTCAGCCAGTTACGCTGCTGCGGGCTGTAACAAGAGCTAGGCTCCGTGACCAAGAGTATGGGGCTTCCAATCAGCAAATAATGTATTCTTTAGGTCTTCATATACATTCCTTTAGACAATTTCAACCTGCACCTCATTTCTGAACCAGCCCGTTCTAGCATATTCCAAGCGCGATATCTGCTTGTGAGTGTTAATACCAACACGCCTGTATGCACCAGGTCTGCCCTGGGCTTGCGTCAGGACTAAGAAGAATGAGTCGACATCGTTTGCCTTGAGGAGAAGCAAGAGAACCGAAGACCCTAACGAAACGGCTCCGTCCAGGCAGTCGCTGATGGAATCGACCGTACAACAAACAGGGGGCGTCTGCCTGCTATCAGTCTCGACATCAAAGTGGGATGTCCCCGCCCACACTATCCTTGCGAGTTGGACGGGCGCCACAAGCACGATTGACCCTGCCTCAACCTCCCCTCGAGCGTCCGGCCCGGCTAGTGTTGTGCTGGCATTGATAACGCGCGCGCGCGCACCCTCTTCTTCAGATAGCGAAGAATAAAAGAAGACCCTCTGGGTTATCGACGCCCAGGACCAGCTCGGGGCGCGATAAACGACCGGGCGGGAGTTGGTCGTAACACTGAGGTCTCGACACCACGCCAGGTCGTTCAGTAGACTTTTCTCCCACAACCCCGCAAGATAGCGGTCTCCGGGTCGCAGGCCGGCAAATTCCAAAGCCAGCCCGGCCAGGGCCGGCAGCACGTCCTTCTCAAAGGTCAACGCAAGACCCGAGTACTCCTCCACAAGAACACTTTGGGTCAATGCAGTTTGCATCAACCAGGCAAGCCCTAAGGAGAAGTCCAAGCAGATTCCGCTAATGTACCTCATCTATCAAAACGTAAAAGCTGTCTTAATGTCTCTTAACAACCATATGCCTCCACACTGGGTCCAGCAGTCCGACGTAACGAAATAGACAAGCAGCTCGGTTACAGATATGTTAGAGGCGTCCCCCCAGAGTTAACAATATACTGGCTTCAGTAGCTTATATTAGAAGAGTACTAGAAACGATGTTAGATTATCTAAGAAATCGGCTCGGCGCTTTCGATCCAAATATATACCGGACGCCAGCCCATCCCTTAGGGAAAGGCTAATCAACCTTATGCGAGTATACGTGGTAAAGAACCACAGATTAGCAATGGTAAGTCAGGTATTCCGATTTAATGCACTCCAGAAAGCGCTCTACCATAACAGCCACACCTACCTTCTCTCGCATTTACTAGATGCCTTCCAAGACTCGTTCTGCTCGGTTAACCTCGATAAAGTCCTCGCTTTTACGGTACTGGCAGTTAACTGTCTGGGGGAGTGTCTTCCCGTCAACTATACGGCAACTTTAGGGTAAAACAACAGTGCGACCACGGAACAGGCCTTACGTCTGCACTAGGTTTGAAGCCCTGGACACTCGACGACAATCATCATATTCTATGGGCTTGGAGGCCCATAGCGCTTCGCTGTCTGGACATATACTCGGCAATTCTTCGTGTTTCAGACTAAGAAATGAATAGAAGAATCAAGAAAGCCGAAAGCCTCTTGGGCCCTGAGATCCTCCGCGTTCAGCCCCCGGTTTCATACCTACCAAGATGCGCCTTTACAATCTCGACATCCCAACACCCCCCCTCAAAGAAAGACAAGATGCAACCAACTCCCAGATGACTCCCTCGATACCAAGGTAGGTACCTGTCTCAATTTTCGGCATCAGCCAAACACCCCTGGTATCATCCTCGCAATCCGATTCGACCTTTTGGGTGTTTTCGGCGTACACTCGGTAGTCTCAGCGACAATGGGGTTGACCAAACTCTTGTCCCACACCCTGTCATCGGCATACTGCTTCGAAGCCGCTTCGACAAACACTATGGTTGCCTCCGACACATCCCCCTTTTCCTCCCAAACTCTACCTGGGTGCGGCTCCGGGGCATCGAGAAGCAACGGAGCTGTCTGAACCCGAGTGTCAGACTGGCCTTTCAGGAACTGTTGCTTAGACGTAGCCGTCTGCACCTATCGGCTACGTGGACTAATGTACACAGCCTGCTCCCGTTGTATAATTATGTTGATGATGTTTTTGCTCTGTGCCTCCTCTGCTCCGCTCTGCTCCTATTGTCACCAAGCGGTCTTGCACCGCGGTTGTCTTGCTGGCGCCCTGCCTTATCTTCAGCGTATCCCGGATGAACTTGGACGTCATCTGAAACGCTGGATTATCCGCATCGCTAAATTGACACATTCTTACGTGGTCTGCGTCGACAGGCACCGACTTTTCCGTGTCCAGCAACATGTGAGCACACATCTCGTCGACGACAGTGGAGGTCGCGCCCTGCAGCGGCCGGGTTTTGTGGAACGTCGCCAGGGTGTAGTTGGGCGCGATCTGAGTGAAGTCCTTGCTGATCTCGGTGAGGTCGCGCGAGTTGCGTATGAGGGTCTGGATGATGCTTGCTGTCTTCCCTTTGCCAATCGTCATTATGGGCGCGAAGCCTTTGGCAATGGAGAGCCATTGCTTTTTGTCGGATCCGAAGTGAGGGGTTCCAAAGAAGAGCTATAGAGGGTGAGGTAGGTGGGTGGTCATGTCAGCGGAGTGTATCGGCTGCCGCGGGTAACGCCTTGGAGATAAGCACTCACAACACTCCGCGTCGCCGAGGCAATCGACACGTATCCCTCCTCATGGTTGCAGAAGCACAGGGCCTGCTTGGCTATCAGCCCACCGAGGCAGTGGGCGACAAAGACAATGGGCCTGGACGCATCCAAGTCGTCCCGACGCATGTCGAGGAGGTTAAGCAGTGTCTTAGCGTGCTCTCGGATACCGGCGACGGAGTCGTTTTCGTAAATATCACCGGGGTAGCCATACGACAGGACTCTGGTGTTGGGGTGGGCCTTGGGGAGAAGGTTTCTGGGCCTGAACACCACGTCGTTGCCACTAGTATGGGTCCAACTCCCGATGGGGTCACCATTCAGACCGTGGATGAGGACTAGCCTGTGTCCTTAGGTGTTT
>Ga0247758_1000860_pt1 | contig 25838 bp, 17 predicted proteins | sample UWRJL156409C4_FD_180950 | JGI IMG/M metagenome (GOLD analysis project Ga0247758, IMG submission 180950) | Plant litter microbial communities from Arlington Agricultural Research Station in Wisconsin, United States - UWRJ-L156-409C-4 | ecosystem: Environmental > Terrestrial > Plant litter >... | reverse complement strand
CCCCCGACTCCCTCACCGCAACCCAGCCTTCCCCATCTGCAACCTCATCCAGCACCCTTTTCACCAAAATCCCTTCCGAAATCTGCCAAAAAATCCTCCGCGAAGCCTTCGGCGACCGCACAATCCACCTCTATCTCAAATTCGGTCACCCCCCAAGGACAAAGAGGACTCTCCCTCCCCAAAACAGGCGCTTCCCCCTCCCCTTCAAGTCTACCCGGAAGCGCTGGTTCTGGATCGGCCTAGTCTGCTACCGCTCAGGATACCTCCAAGGCGGACATGGACACCCCTCACCCGTCCCCGTCCCTACAAACGTCAGACCCCCCCGTCTATTTGGACCATCTTCCGAAGCCCACGACGACAAGTGTCTCTGGTGGTTCCTCCTCGCTGAATCGGAGGCAAAGTTTTTCAAGGATATGGCGAGAAAGTATGAGGATAAGTTTTGGGATGGGGTGGCGAGATGGCATTCGGTTGGAGCGGGAGGGTGGTTAAGGGCGTGTCGGAGGGCGTACCTTGAGGGGAGGGAGGTGTTGTATGGGAGCAATGTGTTTCATGTTGCTGGGAAGGAGGCGGTGCTGAACTTGGGGGGAATGTTGTCTATGGGGAGCTTGGCGATGGTGAAAAGGGTGGAGTTGGTTTGGGAGAAGTTGAGGCCGTGGAAGGAGGATAAGAGGGAAAGAGGTGGGGGGTTGAGGTCAATAAATGGGATGAGGGCCGTCAGATCGGGAATGCAGGGGTTTGATGACCTGCTGGGGGCGGTTCCGAGGACGTTTCCTAACCTGGAGGAGTTGCGCATCGCCATGTCAGGAGAGATAAAAGATTGGGAGGCGCTGGGGATTGATCAGACCATGAAATGGCAGAATGAGACGTTTCTTGGGCATATCGATGATGCTGTGGCCAAGATGTTCTGCGAGCATCGACTTGTGGACTGCCGGGTTGCAGTACCATCGGATTTCTTTGGGATGGTGGTACCGTCACGGGGTAGTGGGGGCCGCGAGATTGCCATTGGCGGCGTATGGCGGGATATTTCGGTTGTGAAGAACACTCTGAGTCTACTTGGTGAAGATGGCGAGACTGTTTTGTCACAGACATGGAACAAGGCTAGGGGTGGTGGAGATCAGAGCAAAATAGGGTACTGGCTGTTGCGGGGAACTTGAAGACGAGATACGGAGTGATCAACCAGATCAAAAGGGGGCACCACAACCTTTAGAATGGAAGGCGACAATTTTTCAATTTCACATTCGACACCATCCTAGGTAGCCAACTGCTTATGGACTCAGCATCAGCTCCCTAACACTACGCATCTAGTGTGGAAATAAACTCTGGAATGAAGCAAGGCTCCAGGCGCGTCGAGAACACTCCCACGATGCTTGGCATAATCCCTCGGCATGTGGAAGAATTCCCTCGAGACCTCCCCCGGACTCCCTTAACCTCCCTCACACACGGCCGTTGTGCAATAACTATCTTGGGATTCTTCAATTGTGACTCGAAACATAGTCAGGAAACACTCTCCCACAACATTTAATTCACCCAGCACTTCTAAACCCTCGCGCATCATCACTTAGCCAGCGGGCCCCACACGACCCCTAACCCCACTTCCGCCCTAACCCCAATGGCCGCCTCTGCCTCCATCACCCCCATCAAAAACCACGACAAAATATCAACATTCAACTACCTAAAATGGTCCTCCCTCTACACAACCGAAAAGCCCTACCAAATCCTCATCCCCATCCCGCCCTCCGCGCCGGACCAACGAATAACCAACATCTCCTTCCACCCGGGCCCCCCAAGACCATCACCGACATCCGCAACAGCGTTGATTCATACACCCTCGATGAGCATGGATTTGCATATTTTCCTATGTAGGGAGCGAGGAGGATGTTGGATTCTGGACGGTTCGGTGACAGGAGGTGGGTGAATGGGGAGTATATACCCGAGTGTGTGGCGTTGGTTAGGAGAGTGCTGGGGCTGAGAGGGGGGGAGGGGGTGCATGTCTTTGGGTGGCGGGTTAGGAGTGGTGCCGGGGGGATGAGGGGGGTGGGGTGGGGAAGGGGAAGATTCTCAAGCCTGCGGTGTCGCCTCATGTTGGTGAGTTTTCTGGTGACTGGGTTCAAGTTGTCATTGCTGTGGAATGAATGTGGCTTAACATGCGGACATAGACCAAACGCCGGTGGCTGTTCGCGACTTGGTGTTAGAGCGATTCCCTGATGAAGCGGAGAGGATTTTCCGCGGTCGTCTGAGGATGGTAGTGTAAGTGCTTCCACTTCCAGTCTAGCCCGCGTGGTAAACCCAAGGTATGGCGGTGGCTAACATTCTATCATTGCGTTAAGTATTTGGCGCCCGATCACAGGGCCGGTGGAAAACTGGCCGCTCGCGGTTTCCGAGGCCGCCACGGTGTCGCCCTCTTGTCTGGTCGAGGCGGATCGTATAAGACCGGTATACTGTGGCCCGGTGTTGTATATGCTCCCTTAAGAAGGCGTTAAGTGGCACTACCTGAGTAAGCAGCGGAACGACGAGGCTTTAGTGATGACGATATTTGACTTTAAAGAAGGGGTAGTAGGCTGTGAGACCCACCCCTGTGCCTAGTGTTGATTTATAATGGCTGACTCTAGATGGTAGACTGTGCTTATGCGTCTTTTGAGATCGCTGACGCGGCGCCAGACGCACGGCTAAGGGAAAGTATCGAGGTTTGAGCTATGGTATTTAGTGAAGAGTAAAGTATTAACCCTAGTGGTCTTGATAAGCCAGTAAGGTTCTGGTTTCGTCAAGCTGGAAGGGGAGTAAGTTCTTCCTTTTAAATCCAGCGTCTGTTTACTAGACTAAATTAATTATTTCGAATAGTATACCCCCCCTTATCAACTCCCCGTCCATTATGCCATTACAGTACACGTCGCCTAGGAGGGTAAATTGGCTCACGCGTCCTGCTCTTGCCAGAGGGCGGATGGCAGAGGAGACTGAAGCACCAATTAGCATAATTACAACATCTCCCGCCCTCAGCATCATCGAGCCCATGCCGACATACCCCTCCCGCATTAAGTACAGCCTCATGCCCTCCATCTTGTTCATCGACTTAACGTAGGAACTGGCGCCTGGTGGATAGTTGTGAGTGTTGTCGCATAATATTAACATAACCGGGAGAGAGTAGGTTATGCGCCGCTTGTATACTTTAAGTTCGCACTCTCCTAGGAGTTCCCAGTAACTCTCTGCTGTTAAACGGGTTGCGTGGCGTTGTATTCTATAACTGGAATTCTCTAGGTTGTTAATTGGGACTCGCTAGTACGTTTTTTCTCTCCACTTTTTTCTGGTATAGATTGGTCTGTCCTTTACCTTGGAAAGGAGAGTGAGATGTCTGATCCCGTAAAGTAGGTTATGGATGACCTGTGGGTTACCGAATAGTTAGGGACCCCTGATTTCTTCCATGGTGTTAACTATTACCCCCTGGAGGCGGAGGGTGCTATGTGATGGTGATAGTGTATTAGCGTCTATAAAGTAACGATTTAAGGCTGAGAATTCACTCCGTTTTATTAGCTAGTCTTAATTTAAGTGGGAGAAGTAAGATTAGAGATTTAGGTATTAGTCAGGGACCTAGGAGGGTAGGTTAGATATATTGTTACTAGGTCTGGTATAGTTTAATATATTTAGATTGTTTAAGTTATTTATAATTAAGAGAGTAACTTAGTAAAGAAAAGGCGTAACATCTCTATTAATGTAATCTAGGTAGATACCTAGCTGTTTAGTATCTAGAACTAAACTAAGCAGATTAAAAATGCAGTCCTTACATCTTATGGCTTATATTTTATTATTCACGTACACTTTCGTAAGGAGCTGTTAGATAATATGGCCTTCGTTTATATAGTGTTTAAGACTTTAGTGGTTATAATGGATCTTAAAATATGGTAGAGTGAGATTTAGGTTGTAAAGTAATTCCACAGTTGTAATGTTTTGGAAATATGTTATAGTCGGTACGTTTGGTGTAAAAAGTAAAGGAATAATACCGGGCCTGGCTGTGTTAAGGACGTGTGTTATAAGTATCGCCAGCTTAGCTGTTAGAATTTCCCCACTATAGAGAAAAACGGTGTCTGCGTTAAGTGTAAATTCTTAGATCACCTAAACTTATGAGAACTACAGGCGTCTGTACCATTTGGGTATAGCTTATGTGAGTTTTGAGAATGATAATGTGGCTTGGTTGAAGAAATCGCGTATCCTGTTCTCTGTTGGATTGGATTCGCTGCTGATGTTCGTCTCATTTAAAATGTTGAGCAGCATTTGACGTTGCTCCAATTGCGGTGAGTGCATGCATGAGGAAGCGATTCCGTACCTGTTCCATGAGTTGTTCATCCGCTGAGATGGCGCAACGAAATTACAGACAGGGGGCTCCCAGCATGTCAACAATGCATCACGTCTAGACACAGCTGCGATGGTTACATCACCCTGCGGGTGAATAACCTCGGTATCATCCACTCTGGAGATCACGGTGCATCGTCGATGACAGCAATTCCGAGTCACGGTATTTGTACTAGTGAGAGTAGCACTAGCACTGTTGGACAGAGAACGGCGCCATTCTGTCAGCCGGCCGAGCTGCCCCTTGTAGCCTTTCGCAACCAGATGGCAGGCTCCTATTTCTTCGCAACCTATGTCTGGGCGCCCTTTTGGCGCTCCTTGTTGCTGTCGGCAACCTCGCTAGTACCGGACCCCAGGTTTCCCAACATGCAGTTACACAGCGTCGTCAACCAATCCTGCTTCGACGCCCTAGTGTGCAGCTACATGGGGTTCGGCCACGGGGATGCAACCCTGCGAAACACGGGGGGCCAGCTGTATAGCCGCGCATTGGCATAGATCTAGGGTCTACTAATCAAAGAAGAGAAAACGGTACTCGCTAGACTAGCCTTGACGATTTGATGAGCATGTACGAGTTTATCTCAGCAAGGACATGGGACCGGCACCATCTCATCATCTTCATCTTTTGGGCATCATACGCATCTTGCAGTACTGTGGTCCCGAGACGTTCGAAAATGCGGAGCTTCTTTGTGTGTTTAGGGCGTGTAGAAGCGTTATGGTGAGTCTTGTCATTTGCTCTGTCCTGTGCTTATTAAGGTGGTACCAGCCCCTGAGTGGTGGAATCAGCCCCTGAATGCTGACGGATGGCCCACAACGCATTGCAGACTTGTCAGGGTCTCTATTGCCAGACCCGCTACTTTCTCGAAGCCGAACCGTGGAAGACGGTGCCGTGGCAACATACAGCCAAGACCTTTGAGGATCGACTCATGGAGTATCTGATGCGGCGACTCGAAGAGCTAGCAAACGGCGGTGCACCGACACTGAAACCACACTTTCATTTTCCAGAAGAGAATGAAGACGACCCGGATCGCCCCCTTTTCTCCCCGGCTCCATCCGTCCTCAATCCAAATCCCAACCGGCATACGAGGCCCTGTGGACGCTCTCTGGCATTCCTGGATTGTTAACTTTGACCGACAAGAAGGAAACGTTTGTACCACCGACACCGCTGGCTATCTTGTACTAAGTGTTTCAGGATCAGACTGAGCTGGCTGAACACTGGGACACGGTTCTCGATAAATATCCCGTATTCCACGGCGCTGAGGGAGTATTCGCGGCGAATAAGTTGGAGGGTATTGTGTCTTGAGAGAGTCCTGTTAGAAGGGAATATTGTAACTGAAATCTAGGGATTTGGGTAAAAAGGATAGACGGTTTGGCATCTCGAAAGAGTCCTATTGGAAGGTAGAAAATTGCAACAAATATTAGGGGGGTGGGTAACAAAAAAAGTTGGAAGGTTTAGTATCTTAAAAGAATCCTATTGAAGGAAACAAATTGTAGCTCAGATCCGGGGGCTTTGGTATAGATAAAAATGAATAAGTCATAGATGACAGTGCTCACTAATGAATTACCTTATCGCTCTGATATGTGAAGAAAAAAAGCTTTTAGAAAGATTGAGGGCTTCGACGCTGGAGTTGTTCTTAAAATAGCCGTGTCACGTGTATTTTGTGTGACCCATGCAGCGAGCTGAACCCGAGACAACGCGTTCCAGTGAGCTCCGAACCTACATTGACATTTTGTTTCTCCCCAGGCATACTACGAATATTTCAGAGTCATAATGTCACAAAATCAATCACACGCAAGATGGAATCTCACCTCAAGAGATGTCGACTGAAGCGATTATATTACGATCCCTCAGGTCCGTAATGCCCAAGCCACAGTACCGGCCTCCATCTCCAGCAAGCCCCATCCTGCCCCCCCCTCGATGGAGCCACAAGCGCGTGCGCTGGGAAAAGGGCCGATGGGGCGACTATCTCAGACTCTCGCCCCGATGTGCGCGGGAGGATCTGTCGCCAAACGTCGATAGAGGCCGATACCAGGAAAAAGAGGTGGGATTCCAACAAACAACAGTGAATAGCTACAGCTTCCAGGTAGGCGTCGTAGGGCGAAACCTTGAAGTTACTGGCGAGGCCGAAGCAACGACCACATCGGAAATCAAGCTACGGTACTATGATCACGCCCACATCGTCGTTGGCGTCATGAGCGCCAAGACGGGCGAGGTACGCGAGGTGCTTGTCGAAAATCTCTATGACCGGGAGATCTTCTATAAGAATGATGATGGAGACCCTTTCAAGAAGAATGATGATGGGGCCCTTTTCAAGAAGATTAGGGGGGCCAAGAGAAAGCTAAGGCCGTGGTGGAAGAGTCTCTTTTCGCTCAAGAGCGTGCAAGGCTTCTCGCTCTACCGTTGCTATCCGGAAAACGAGTACCATGAGCGGGTCGAGGTGGATGAGATGACAAGAGCCGTGCTGTCTGAGTTATGGTACGAGTACAACCACCAAAGGGAGGACAAGGGCGGGCGCTGGCTTGCCTGGGTCCAGCAGCACCTAAACAGAGGGGATATTCTCGTGAGGACAGCCGACGATGAACCAGGCCCTGCTGATCCTGGTCATCCTCCCCCTGCCGAGGATGAAAGACAGATGATTCCCAGCCCTGATGCCAGGTGTCTTGCTCTGCAACTTGTCATCAAATGGTCGACGGGCAAGATTGCAGTCTACGGCATGACTCCCATCCTGGTCAGTCTCGCTGTTGGCTTCTGGTTTCAGTATTCGCAAGAGGGGGACCGCATTGCCGTGGTGCAGACCGCGTGGACGATATCTTCGTACATCATCGGCGCTTCCGGAGGTGAGTGTCTAGGACGTCTTCCGTTTTGTTGCCTCGGCTGACACTTAATATTTTCCCACAGTGACTCTCGCCGTGATTGCTGCAATCACCCAACTCGGAGATGTTTGAGTAGAGGGATTGTGGTGGTGCACACAGGCACATACGGACTAGGCCAGAAAAAAACTGACGGGTCGCGCCAGCTGAGCTTCAAGCTTCGCACCGATAACAGTCATACGATGTGCAGGACTCCAAGCGACTTTCCATGAGATATTTTTGTTTGCTCCGACCGCAAGGCTCTGCCTTTGATGTGGGGGTGACCGCACCGGGCGATAACGTGCTCTCTTACGCATGTGCTGAAGTGTGTGGCGCGGTTATGCGTGTTCGTAGCCTTTCGGAGTTTAGATTGATCTAGAATTAGTCGGGACGTACCATCCACACACCAGCACACAGATTCGGCGCATTTCGTGCTTTCTGGTTGGGCGGCTCTTGGAAATGGGCTGGATTGTGCATATCAGCTCCGCGACGGTGATATCGATTAGACCCCGCTCCCAACTTGTGCAAGTGTGACGATGCACAAAAGGCAGACCGTGTCTGGGCAAGGTGACGGTGGTACTGACCTGCTGCACGGATTTGATAGTCTGACTTGTTGGGACTTCCGCAGTATAAGTGAGGTGTGCTTCACAACGACGCCCGACTTCTTGCCGGGCTCCGGCTTTTCCCCCTCTTCATCCCTGTCGCCGAAGCCGTTCTGCGGACTTGCCCCAAACATCTGTGTATCCTCGCGGCGAATTAAGCTACGAGACATGCATCCCTGGAAATTGTCAATCATCACCGGTTGTGGAATCTGGCACGCTGCCTGCGGCTATGCTCGCGGACCACAGCCAGGTGATGGCTCCGCGGGGATGCGAACCGTGGTTTCAACTGTCCCCGCGACTGCTGCGCCAAACTTCAGCTTCGCTCCTCTCCCAACGCCCAGACTACTACTGATGGATGACGAGCTTGACCTTCGCAAACGCCAAGACCCTTACTTTGGAGATATCTGCGGTTACGTGAGCGGCAACCCCAGCAGCCCCTTTGGTTGCGGAGCCAGCTCCAGACAGAAAGAGTGCGTCATGTCGGAGTGTGGAGGATACTAGCTTGGCCTCGAGGACGTTTGGAATTTGGCATAGCAGGAAATGGGCTGTATTCTGGTTGGATATGTTTGCGGATAGCCGGCAGTTAAGTGCGGCTTCCCATGACACGCGGGAATTCAGAAACCGGCTGGCCTTCATGATGTCTGACTTGCGCATAAGTTCGTGCACCCTGAAGCGAAACACCGCCTGAAACGGAACAAGCCGAACTACAGGCCCTACAACCACCACCCTTTACAGAACAACGAAAAAAACGGTCAATTCAAAGCACCTGAATACAACTCTCTACATCACTAGAATCCTCTTCTTCTTTTGAATCCGAATCTTTCACTAGATTACGCCCCACGGCCCTCTGTGCAGCGTGAATCGACTTGATGTTTGTAAACTGCGTATTTGGAACTGGTTTAACCCTCCTCCTTTTAATACGCTGTAACCAATCAAGCTCAGCCTCCAGCGATTCAATTTCTTCGCTTACAAAGGGCTAATTTGAAGTCCTTTTCATCTAAAGCTTTACTAACCTTCTAGAGAAACAGCTTATCTGTTGGCATTGCCTTGACTAACTGCTCAAATTACCTAGCCTGCTCCCTATACTCTGTAGACTTCCTTAGGGTTAACTAAACCACCTGCTTATCGTTAAAATCTTCTAAGATAGGCTTCTAGAACGTATAAATGTCGGAGTTACAGCTAGTAAGCTTTAAAGTAGTAATTCAGTTAAAATTCCTTAAGAGGAGCTTACTCCTTAAAGGCTTTGCTATATTAATAAGCTACAGGCTAGTTACTATCTACTTAACCTTAATGTTGGATTTTATAAGTACCTTTGACCTGGCTAGATAATAACATTTATGAAATATACATTTGCTAGTAATGGAAGAATTGTAATAAGCGTTAGCAAGCAGCCTTTTAAGGTATATGTAGTAAGCCCTTTTTAATGTATTAAAGCACGAAAGATTAAGAGGTTGGAGGATATAAGAGGTATAGGCAGGTAAGTAAATAATTTAGATATTATTAAAATAGACCTCTTATATATAACTAACAGTTATATAGTTACTATAGCTGTTAATAATAAGGAGGTGTTTCTAAAAGGGTCTGGCTAGCTTAGTTAAAAGAATAAACACCTTCCTTAGCCACTTTAAAGCAGTCTTATTATTAATCTAACCTTTAAAGTCACTATAAAGTATTACTCTTTATACAGCCTTATATCCTTAAGGTATTACTATTATTAAACGCTCTTCCCTTTAAAAATTATAAGCAGAGGGAGGAACTAGCTAGTAGCTAAGATACACTTAATAAAAAAGGTCCAGGTACAGCCCCCAGCCTTCTTCTTTTTTAAAACCTTATATTTAAAGGTTCCTACCACTAGGCCGTTTATTCTAAAACCCTTTATAATACTAGCTTCGTCCTTATTATAACGATTCTCCAGTCAGATAGCTTTAATCTCTAGTATCTTAAAAAGGTTAAACTACAGCTGGATTTTAGCTTCTGTTACGTAATTTATCCGCACCGAATCCACTGATTTAGCTCTTTGAGTTTTAAAGAAGGGGTAGCGATTCAAAAAGCCAGCCATCCAGCAGATACTAAGTAGCTTAGGGTCGCTACGTTAGTTAATCACACGGCTAACCAGGCCCCGAATCTGCAAGTGGGTAGGAGGGCACCTAGCAGCCTGTTGAATCCGTATCTAGTTAGCTAGATAACTTTCCTAAGTAATAGAAAGCCGTTATTGGTCTTCGTGGGTGACGGAACGAGGGAGGGCGCCGTTGAGCCAGCGGTAAAGGGTAGCTGGGGGGATGGCCCATCTCCGAGCGACGGAGTGGAGTCTTTAGGTTTGCTGCGCTTCGTCGCAGGCTTTACGGAGGTCTTCCTCAGTGTAGGAGATAGCCATTTCAAAGACGAATAAGTTGCAGAAAGAAGGAAAAGAATTGGAAAGAAATTGATCGAGTGGTGGCTGTTTTTATTGGGGCTAGGTGGTTTTGGGGACCCTGGTCCGGCTTGTTCCGCTTCAGGGGGTGTTTCGCTTCAGGGTGCACGAACTTAGTGAGTGTTCCGCAGAGCAGCGTCGGTTCAGGTAGTGCAAGAAAGGCTTCCTGGAATGTCCACATTCGACTCCAGTACGGTCGACAGTGGAGATCGGTGATTCCAACAGATACCTGTTCCAGTCTGGACTTCTCCAAATCCTGAAATATGTGCATGAACCTTGAGAAGATGGTCTGCGCACCGAGCTTGGGAAGGCCGAATCTGTGGGGGCCTAATCTGTAAACGAAGGTGAAAGCTACTCCACGTCGGGATTAGACTCGCCAAGCCACGCGACAACCCGAGATGCCTTGAGGTAGATTTCAGCCATCAGCAGCACCTGGTGGTTCTTCTCGAGGACATCGTTCCGGTTGATGCAAATGGCATCGACCCAGAGCGTGCGCAGGTGTCGTTAGTATCGCAGACGCCGGAGTGCAGCTTCGAGATTTGTGGTTACTAGAACAGTGCGTCCGTTAACAATACTGACCTTTTTGTTAATCGTGTCATCCCAGGTATACGAGAGGGCGTCATATTGCGGGCGTAATTTGAGTGAAAATTTACGCAGCTCGCAGCATAAAGGACCTGCAGCCTCACCAGGCTGAAGGGTCAAAAGCCGTATCTCAGTAGAGGACGGATCAAGTGGTTCGTGCAAGGGCAGCATCGTAGCACGGATTGTTAAGAACTGCGAAGCGTTGTTTCCCCGCTCAGTCTCGCCTACTTTTCGTTAGCTCGACTGTATGCTGCTTAGAACCCCGTCAGGTGACAATCCACCAATGGGTATCCAGAATTCGGTACAAGGCACACACTCCCATTTCACACGACATCTTCTTTCCCTGTGAAGAGACAGTTTGCAATGACAATGACACGTTCTAAGACACTACTACGGGGATGAGATAACCGACATACCGTATCGGACCAAAGTAACGCCTATGGAACCAATACCACTCGCCAAAAGACTTCAAAACATCGCCCACAAGAAGGGGCTTACTCTCACTGTCCGATTTCACGACCCTGTAGTCCCTGTATGAAAGTTGTCAACTTATACTCATGGCATTGCACGCTAATTTTTACCCTGAATCGGGTGCAATAGATGACAGTTTAAGAGCCTTACGGAGCTGCAGAAATGATTCTACCGTTACCATGCCTGTCGCGCGGTTCAAAGCCGTACACAGCCTGGATCTCGCGACAAGGTGGCCGTGTAGCAAGCATGTTATATATGCACCAAGAACCAGGATGGGCCTGGAGCTCCTCAATTCGCTTGGCCTCGCCGTCCTCGAGGAGCGATGCCGGTTTTTCAGACCATGACTGACGGGAGTTGCTCAATGAGCTACTCATTCCCAGTGATACGAGCACAGGATGCAGTGTCCACAATTGGTTACCGTATGCGTCAAAAGTCGGTGGTTGCTGAATCCATTCCGTCGACGATGGATTTGGTGGGTACCAAGCCGCTTCCCGGACGGAGGGGGAGTCATGGATGACCTCACGCCACATACGGCTAACGCGCTGGCATCGAATGATGTCGAGACAGTCGAGGGAGGAAAGAATTCGCTCTAACGACTCGTACGTGCCGAAGACGCGTTCAACGGGCGAGCCCTCGGTGGGAAGCAAAGTCATGGTCAAGAAATTCTCGGGGGATGCCTAAGAAATTGAACTTCCTACCCCGCCCCATCTTGGATGCTCTTCGTTGGTGCTGCACAGTGGTTGGATTATGTCAGGTGATGATGTATGCAACGGGACGAATCAGGCGCCGCGCACCGCAAAATACCTTCTCTAGCGATTCCTTAGCCCTGATTCTAGAAACTCCCCATCGGCTCCAAACCCCATCGTCCAAACAAAGCAGCGTTCTCATCCCACCCGTTACACTCGGTCTTGGTGAATGGTAGGATGTAGCCGGGTCATGTACCCTTCAGCCGGGATATCAATGCCTTATGTACCTACCTCTTACGTGTCTTGTATTACCTCCTTCCCCTTTTGCAGCCGCCCTGAGCAGCATATAAAACAGTTGCTCCCGCCGCACTCACATATCTTTGCCCCTCACGCCCTCGCCCCTCATTTCAATCCCAAAAATGGCGCGCTGGAGGATCGAAGCATGCGCCGTGGGCGATGCAGAAGCTATCGGACGCAACACTGGCGGGTCGTTCTGGGAGGAACCCATGTGGAAGCTGTAATGGAAGGATGAAATCACCCAAGATTTCTTGACGGAACAGATTGTCAAACTGCAGCCACGGCTCCTGCGCGATCATGACACGCTGCGCTACCAGAAGGCAGTGGATCCAGACACAGGTGAGCTCGTGGGCTACGCGCGGTGGCGGTTGTCCGACAATCGATCGGAATCGGCATCCGGTGAGCCAGAATGGGCGGACGCGCGGATGCCCAAGGTCAGCGCCGAGAAAAAAACGGAGCTTGAGACGAAAGCTGCGGGGGCGTGGTGGGATCCTCACACTAACGTCGACGATCTCGACGAGGACAACAGCGAGGTGAGGGAGCGGGTGATGGCTGGGCAGCCCCACATAGGTGAGTTTATACAGTTCTTATTCCTAAAAGTCTTTTCGCTAACGTGCTCTTGTAATTTATACTATTAGGAATAATAAGTAATTTATACCTTAACTACTCCAATTAAGGGAGTTTAGGTTAATCAGGATAATCAGCCTAACACTCTAATCACTTTAATCACTTAGTTTTTAAATGATTAGAGTAATCACTCTGTGTGAGCAAACCGTGCGGACAGCGCCCATACAGTTCGTCCTACAGGGTATCTCTCGGGCCGCCCTGGCCTAATGCGCGACCTTCAGGTCGTCATACTTATTCCTTTAAGATCGGAGGATTGAAAAAATTAATTAGCCCTATTAATTAACCACTTACCTGGTAATGCATAACCTTATAAATGCGTAATTATATATATTAACAAAGTATGATTTTGCCAATAGCTGTAGTTTAAGATGTAATTAATGTGCGTGTTGTTCATATTATAGCACAAGGCCCCAATTTCGGAGAGAAAAAAGCTCAGAAAAATTCAATTACGCCCTACTGAAGATATCGACAAGCTATGTTAATAGAATGCTAACGATAGCAGTTTTATTTATCGCAAGCTCTTCTTACCAAATGTCATCACAAAGTATCCCAACCACTCCCTCTACCGAGAGGCGGTGGCTCACCTCGAGCAGATCGAGAGGAGATCCAGTCATTGCACACAATGTTACGCGTTCGTCGCATTACTAGGGCAAACTCCAGGGCTATTAGCGGCTGGTTAGGGGCCGGGACGATAAGCCGTCCTTATCCAGAGGACTGAGGATGTCTACGTATTCCACGGGGTTGCTATAATTTTAAAGGCGCGGGAGTCTAGTTCTTAGCCACCTTCACTGAGGATAAGCCCAGGCGGCGTCAATACCCTTATCTTAGCACTAAATCGGAGATGAGTACGGCTATGACTGTTGATGGGAGAAAGGCGGCTGGCGAGGAGATAACTAACAATTTCTAACTCATAAGTAACTCGCAAAGTAAAGTAAATGAGGTGGGAATGAAATCCTAGGCCACCTTCTCCCCCCTTTCAAGGATAAGCTTTCTCCAGTATCATAATTAAATCAGGAATGCAACGTAATCTCCCTGCTTGGCCTCCACCCGCTCCCGGTCTCGGTTGTCCTCGTGTTCAGCGGCAGTCGTACATCAGTGGGTTTCGCTTACCAGACCGGCCAAAAGGCCTTGTCAACAGCCGACGTAATATCCCTTTGCCATAGCAGACTCGGGTTCCAAAGCAGCCTGGCGCTGTGCTCGCTGGCGAGCTGATCCAGCGCAGCCGCGAGCTGCCGCAGCCCTGTGCTCACCCATGCCCTCTCCCGCTCGTCCGTCGCTGTGGGGAGCGAAGCAGACTGGCTTAGCGGTGGTGGTGGTGCTGATAATGCATTAGGTACGAGGTGGTGCAACTTCGGGATCCATCCGTACGTGTACGCAGCCTCGACCCACATGGTGACGGCGTATCGGTTAAGGGGGAATTCCGAGAGCAGAGTTAGCCATGGTGCTTTTTGTTAGGCGGTGTCGGTAATAGTAATATTGTCATCGTCAGCAGCGGCGGCTCTTGAATTGATCAGATGGCGCGACCAGCAAAGTGCTGCGTATCCGAGGAACGGGTGGTTGGCGCTGAGGTCAAAGTCTCGGCCTCCTGTGCGGTAACGATGAGGGTGTTGCTCGAGGCTTCGACGGCCAAACGATTAGTCCCGTCGGACAGTCGGATATTAGTTAGCGGCTCGTGTGGAACGTTGAGTAACAGGTACGTGAGGCTAATCTCGGCGATCTCGCAGTGCACTGCTAAAGGGCTGGCTGCAAATAATACAAACGTGGTTTCCGCTACTTCTGCTGCTGTTAATGCTTCCCCGTAGGTATCGCTGGCTGCGGTATGATGACGATGCGGCACCCCCTGTCTGTAGTACATGCGACGTTGCGGTGTCTCCCCCGGATGGTGAATGTATCTCCAGTTCAATGGACGAAGTTCTGCGGGCGGCAAACCCAGGCCAAAGGCCCGGCTTGAGGGGTATTCGGTGTATACGTGCGAAAACAAGAAGTCTCTGAACGTGATGTGGATAAAGGAGAGGGTGTTGGATGCGGCCTGTACCTCCACCAGCGAGCAGGTGATGAGGGGAACGCAGCTTGGAAAGTCGGGTACGTAGTCGATTGGCGAGGTGGGCTCCCAGACGCGGACGGCGAGCGCCTCGTTGAATGCTTCGAGGCTCAAGGGCATAAGTGAGAAAGCTATCAAGCGGAATATCCTGCCAGCCATGAGCACTAAGTGGTTGCTGGCCGTTGATGATGATAACAGAAGCTCAAGCATCCTGTTGTAGAGCGGGTCGAGGCCTCGAAGGTAACGCGGCTGGCGGCAGATGTCTAGCCGGTCTCGAGGCGTAAGACTGGGAGAGCAGAGCAGATTGACAAACAGCTGCGCCCAGAGAAACAAGCCTTCGGACTCGGCGCTGAGCGTTTTGACATCACCTACCCCCGTTAAGCGTTGGAGGTCGTCGATGCTTCGGAGGCCTGGCCCGAACAGCCCCCTTGCGACGAGTGCTCCAAGGTGGGAGCGGAGAAACGACGCAATATCAGACAGCACCAATGAGGGATCGAGAGTGACGCTGGGGTCAAAGGAGACGTACAGTTCCCAGCGGAGAGGTATGGCAACGTTGGGGCGACCTAGCAAGAGGAAGCGGCAGCCGTGTTCGATAGAGAGACTACGGACTTCTTCCAGGAGGCGCTCCGTCTCGCTGCACTCGTCCACACCGTCAATCAAGACTAAGGCGGGGCGTCGACGCAACAGGACGTCGGTAACCATGCGGACGTCGGACCGTGAAGATGTGTGCTGTCCACTGCCGGTCCGCGTCCTGATGAGCTGCAGCGCATCAATGGACATCCTGTCACGCTGGTGGCTGCGTATTAGCTGTGCGGCAACGGCGCGCAAGGCCTCGTCGGCCGAGTTGGTCCTCAGCTTGTTCTGGTGATCAAAGTGGAAGTATGCGACGGTTAGACCGTCTTGATCGGCCGCTGTCGCACCGGCAAGGTCGTCAATCAGGGCCACCGAGAGGTATGACTTTCCGAAACCAGGCTTGGCTTTGAAGAAGAGAACTCGCTCCAGCCATGCATCTGCTTGGCTGCTGGGAGCGATGCGATGCTTGTCAAGGGCCGCGGTCTTCCATTTGCAGTACGCCGGATGCTGCAAGAGCCATTTTCCGGTTTCTTCGTAGACTCGCTTGCTGATCTCGTCGTACCTGGTGGCGTAGTCGACGCTGTTCATCCACCGCTTGACCTCCATCACACCCTCATCTTTTATGTCTGTGTAAGCCTCCCCCAATCAAATCAGCTGGTGAGCGGGCAGCACTTACCATCCAAGCGACGATACTCTAGAGCTCTTCTCTGCCAATGGTCTTCGGTGGCCTGCACGAAGCTCTGAAAGTCACCATACAGGGTGTTTAATAGGGCATGTTCCTGGAGGTTGGCTTCCTTTTCAAACCACTCTTGGTGTTTTACCAGCCTCTCCTTGAGCTGTGCAAATCTTGCTGCGAATGGACGAATCGCCAGCTCGGCGCCTAAGAGTGCGCGTTTTATTCTGCCTTTTCACATCTCGGTTTGTCATTGACCTTAATGTCGTCAGGAGTAGTAGTGACGGTCACTTACCGCCATCTTGCCTAGAGAATAGAAAGTATATGTGAGTGCAGAACTCGATAAGATCGTGATAGATAAAAGCCAGGGCCTGGGCCAACCGGCCGCGGTCGTTAAAAGCAGAGGTACCGAACCGACAAATGTCGTACCACTGCTGGTATCGAGGCAGAATGGCCGTCATCTCATCAAACATGTCCGAAACTCGCTCGAGAAAGTTGACGAAGTTGGTACCAATCTAGTATCAAGGTATCATTAGGTACAGTTCAGCGCAAGTGAGCACACACACACATGCCTTTTCAATTAAAGGGGTGTATGGTAGGGTAGGTGGGTAAGTGCCTGACCTTGAACACAAACAGCAAGACCCCCCAAAAGACAGCCACCCATTCGGGTTTCGCCTGGACGAGGACTCCAACAACATCGAAGAAGGGGGCAAAGGCATTCGAACATGAGGCGACTCACTCGGCGCACTCGAGGAGCCGGGGACTGCTGCCTGTATACCGGCGCACATGGACCATTAGCTCGCGCACCATTTCGCTGTGGTCTTTGAATTTCCGGAATCGCTTCGCGTCGTCCTCGCTCAGAGCGCACCCCGTAACCTGGAGGGCCGCATCAAATAGCTCCTCGCTCGTCGCCGACGTTGCCGTTGTATTTTGCGACATTTTACCGATGCTAGGATAAGTCGAGGCACCTACTTTCCGCCACCCCCTCTTTTCGACGTTTTTCTCTACACATAACCCTGAATTTTCGACTTTACAACACAACCACCACTGGGCCAAAATGAATGCAGTTTGGCAAGGAGATTATGATAGCTAGTGAGAGTAGATTCAAATTTTATTTCAAATTTTATCTTTAGTAGATGCTTTAAAAATTAAAAAAGTGTAACTTACATACTAATTCAACCCCCCCTTTATCTTGATCATTTTACCTTTAAAAATTCTGTAATTATTTATATAGATAGATAAAAATACTAATATATGCTGATCTTATTTTAAAGTTAGTAGATTTCATGGTTAAAAATTTATTAAAAGATTAGTTTAAACTATTAGTGCATACTTAACCCTGGAGGGCTATTACTGCACTAACAGTTTAAAACTAATCTTTTAATACCTTTATTATTATTAAAGTTATAAGTCTAAAATTAAAATGTGTGTTTATAAGTAGATTTTTCTTTACGTAATACAATTTATAACGTATTTTAATAATAAGTTCTAAAGAAGATAATAAGGGGGCTGAATTAGTATGTAAGTTACGCTTTTTTAATTTTTAAAGCATCTACTAAAGATAAAATTTGAAATAAAATTTGAATCTACTCTCACTAGCTATCATAATCTCCTTGCCAAATTGCATTCATTTTGGTCCAGTGGTGGTTGTGTTGTAAAGTCGAAAATTCAGGGTTATGTGTAGAGAAAAACGTCGAAAAGAGGGGGGGGCGGAAAGTAGGTGCCTCGAGTTACTGTTCCTAAGGTTTATTAGAGTTCCGATGGCTTAGATATTGTCAGTTTGATGCGGGGTTAAACAGGGTTGCCTGAGGCACGAAGGCATGCGAGACTTATTGAGGAGTCTACTGTGTCTTGGAAATGATTCGTGGCTGGGTGCTGTGTGTATGCACGATACCGAGGCGCCACCCATTGGGCGACAGCACCACCTGCACTCAGAGCCCGACCCGTGAGGGGGCGTGCGATCGAGAACTACTTGCCCAAAACGACGACGGGTTCATCTGCTTGAGCGCCCGTTTCTGAGCGACGCCTTCCGCAGATAAAAGTGCCCTGCTGTAGCACGTTGACGGAATTGGTGGCGCTCCGCCCTTTCAGCTCCCAGGTTTTCAGATGAAATTTCCAAATCGGCGGTGCACCTTTCCCTGACAACGCAAAAATTTTTAAACCATGGCATTCCACGTTCAACTGGAAGACAACGTTACATTTCACGTCAACTCTGAGTGAGCGGGTCAGCTCATGGATAACATGATTTCATCACCATTTGTCTCCATCTCGCCCTTCCAACCGTCCGCGCCGCCCCAGCTCCAACGCCAGCCCCATCTCCAGAAACCATCACCATTTCTGCATCCGGCGTCTCGAACCATGGCAAAGCCAATCTCATCTGCCTACCCATCTCAGCGACAGATATTACCGTCTACTTCATCGTCTACTACCTCACTCATGTGGCCAGTATTCAGGTTCCACAAGGCTACTCAGGCAAAGCGCACCCTGTAGACCATACATAAGCCTTCTCTACCCCATATCTGGCATCCAGTTTACATTACAAACCATTACTCGGTGGAATTAGGAGTGGACCTCCAACTTTCCCTTTCTGCAGCCCGTGGAGGACTCGCTAAAGTCAGCCCACAGAGCCGGCGCCCTGATCATGGCCATCCAGTCTTTAGACTGGGTGCCTTATGCCTCAGTCACGACGATCAAGGACGTGTCACTCGTTCCCAATAAGGAAGAGGGGAAGGTAGTATGTGATAGCTACTCCTTATTCATCTATCCCGATAACCAAGTGCTTTTTACAACACCCGATACCGTCCCGATCCCCTGAGACAGCATCATATTCGGTAACCCCCCTCGTTTACCCGCTGGGTACATATGGGCAGTGGTTCCTTAGAACATAAAGGTACAGCCTTTCGACACATCGCCAAAGTCATTACCTCTAGGAGGCTCGCACGGCTTCTTCCAGGCCGTTACCACCATAATCCAGACCGTCTCAGCCAGGATCACCCTCTACCAATTAAAAGGTAACCAGGTTAACCACTATAGCTTCACAGCTTTCAGCTTCACAGTAGTGCTGTACCTACTTATAAGCATTGTTAACTTCTTCATACAGTAAGTCGGCTTCGCTTTCTAACTGCTTAGTGTAATACTAATATGTGACTTTTTCTTAGTATTTCTTCTCCACGTTATAACTTTCTGTACATCGTTTACTCTAAGATTCTTAACAAGGCTGTCCTCTAACTGCAATCTAAGTCCCAAACCCCTCCTCCCTCTTTCATACATGTCAGCAAACTGGTGCCTCACCATCCAGATAATAAGGAACTCTTCGATGTCACTGTCCACAAGGACCCCAAGGGCCTGCCTCATCCGTCTTCACAAACAGACCTGCTCATAGCGGCGGCGACCAGTGGCCGGCCCATCTTCGTGTTTGAACCCTGTCTCGCCACGCACAAAAACGGACCACAGACAGATATGCCAGATGAGGAGAAGAAAGAAGCCAAAGAAGAAGATAATACAAATCCCAAGTCCACTGCCCCTCCGCACAGCATGTCCACCAATTGGCGTTTTATCTTCCTCGGCAGCATGTTCCGTCTCGAAGTGGTGCCCGCCCTCACCACCGGTGCCGCGAGACTCGCCATCAACTGCACCATCTCACACTTTCAGTGGGGTGCAGCAAGTCGGCCCGCTTGACGCGCCGCCTTCACCGCCTGGCTTGTAGTCCTCATCCTCTACCTCTGCAATCTCGTCACCGGGTCTAAGGGGGAAGATAAGCCCGCAGAGCGCGACGACAAGGGCAGGAGCATTAAATGAAAGCAGAAGCTCCTCCTGGACAGGACTCTTAATTTCTTTCTAAATTACCTAGTTAGGGCTGTGTGGCACATCATCGCAATTAACGTGTTAATGGCGCTTGTTATCGTCGTGGTCCAGCAGCTGATTAAGTATGAGGATTACACTTATCTCGATCTTTAGAACATCTTCTGGTACTTTCATTCTATAATTGGCATAAGTTAGAGCCGTTTGGAGATCATTAAGACTTTAGGAGCCTAGGCAGGGCTCACTTGGAGATGTCGCTTCCCTGGCGCCATTCACAACGTTTGTCCAGCCTTTCGCCGACTAATTCTAAGTGTATTTCTGCATTCCTCCATTCTTAATAAAGAACGACTTGCCAAGTAGCATAATACTTTCCCAATTTCTTCATTTTAGCGATTTCTCCAACAAGTTAGATAGGGTAAACTTATCACCGCCATCGAGCTTCGCCCTGTTAACACCGCATCCGACGATATTAGTCACGGCTAGGAAGCCCTCGTCGGTGAGATCGATAACTTCCACTGTCTTACTCGCTTTAATAACGTCGGCTCTGCGCTGGTTACGGCTTATGCAATGTCAGGTAGAAGTGACAAGTCCACCAGTTTTGGAGTGGGCTGTAGCCGCTGTAGTATCAGACATTATGATTGTTATTAGTCGATAAGGAAACAACGAGGTCTCAGGAAAGTCAACCTTTCAGAGTGGAAGAGAATAAAATAAAGACTAAATATAAGGGAATGGTAGCTAGGATGATTTAAATATGTTTATTAAATGTTACAGCCTGTTCGAGGGTCACTTAGGTAACACGGGTAAAGACAGATCGTAATAGCGGACAGAGTCTAATTACTACAAGGTGGGGGGAGGTAAGAAGACTAAATAAAGGCTGACATAACTCTTAAGCGATATACTATTAAACAGGTCGTAGTGTCAGAAGTTCGGCACTCTGGATTCTAGTTGATTTAAAGGAGTTGGAACTGCGTGATTGTATTGATTGTTCAACTCTGTTCTTCTGGCTCTGGCTAGAAGCCAGAGCCTTCTTTATAAACTACTCTGCAGGATTCAGGAATCGTCACTCTAGTGGCTGAGGCTCACTGGCGTTCTGGCAGTGCCAGGCATCCAGTCAGCTCCGCTAACTAGATGGCCAGGGACCCCTTCTTTCTTACAGTTCTGGCCTCTGGCCAGAACCCCCTTCTTTCTAACAGTTCTCCACACGTTGCACCAGGTGGGGGATCCCTCGGGCCGCACTGGCTCAACTAGCGGCCTGCGGGTTCGTCACATTAAAAGGTCCTGAGTCTGATTATAACTATTTAAAAATATAGTTAGCTTTTAGCTTTATTACAGTTACTAATTGGACCTTAGGTATGTGGTTAATTGTTTATGGTTTTACAATAAGGTTAAGGATAGAGGGGATCGCGAGGCTTTAGATAAACTGGATGAGCGACTCCTTTAGATTATTATTACAACCTGCACCTGACACAGGCCTTAAGAGGACTGGAACAGGTTAAGATAGAGTGCATGGCAGGATTCTAATATAAGGGGGGTGTTTTAAAGACGGATTATTAAGTTAGCACTCTCAGACGGGGGCACACTGTCACTATAAGTTGCTGTCACTATAATATATAAAGGTGAGTCTGAATAGCAAGACATAAATGAATAATGTAATATTAACGTAAGGAACCAGAGTCCCTCACGTCCATTATGGACACGATAATAAGTATCTATATTAGTTATCTAAGAGGTACTTTGTACCTTATGCTTCCAGTGCTTACCGTCTAAGGATGGTGATCATAGTAAGCATTTTCTTACCTGCTTACTTTGCTTACTCTTACTGTTTTAAAAACATAGTGAGTACTCCTTATAACTAGTTGGCACGGTGTGGGGTACAGTGTAACACTATCCCATATATAGTACCTGATATAGAGGAGTCCTCAGGCTGTGTCGGCCAAATTAACAGCCTGTAGGTTTGTCATACAATTCCCCCTCTTTAATATTCTTTTTCCATAAAGAATTCTTATATAAGTTCTCCACCTTTAATCTCTTTATTATATCTGTTAATAGAATAAGTAAGAATAGGAGAAGCACTGCTCCTTCTTTAACTAAACGTTGTATTATTAATGTGGAATTTATCTCAATTTTTAATATCGTTATGCCTGTAAAGTGTAACTGTTATTAATACCTAAACCTTACGGAGTGTAAGGTGGCTAGTAAAAGTAAGTTGTGTAGTTACTGTATAACTGCCGGCAGGACTGTGTACTTATTATGTAACGTTTACGGTAACGATTTATCCCTTCTTAATAGTGTTTTAATTAAGAAGAAACGCCTGGGCATTAAGGAGCAGGAGACTACCCTTCTCCTTTAAGATACTGTGGTAAAACTCCTTTACCTTAAGGATTAATAAAAGGGACTAGCTTGTTATACAGATAAGCTATTTAGTTATAAGTTTAATATAATAAGGGAGGAAAAGTGCTAGATATAAGCTAACTCCTTTAAAGTCCCAGAGTTTAACTAGGGTGGTTTTTTAACTTCTTTAAGGCCCCTTAAAGGGTTATTACAGCTAGTGATAATTATATAAGCAGGTTTATTAGCTTATCTTTTTAATAATAAGCAGGACTGTTAGTATAGTAGTTACCACATTTGCACTTCGTTCCTAATATAGCAGGCCTTAGGTTATACTTATTAAGAGGACGTTTTGTAAAAGGTTGTGGGTTTAACCTTTACACAGTCTTTCTTTTTACCAGCACTGACTGCTTTTTGCCTGTGTTAATCTCCTTTCTTAATAGTTACTTATCCACCCAGTAGACACGCATTTATTACCATCACATTACTATATAACTAATTTAGGAGTGTTAAGTGGGGCTAGCTTTTCACTTTTCACCTCTTTTCCTCTCACTTAGAGAGGGGAGACAGTATCCCCATAAGGAATCAAGTCGGGTTCCCCGGTCCAGTCTCACTATAAGGCTTTATATTACTATGTATGTGAATTTAAAGCTCACCTGCTCCAGAGGCCTAGCCTCCTTAGGTCTAAGGTCCTTACAACTCGTAGCTATAATGAATAAAATTTTATAATTAATAAACTTATAGTATAATAATAGCATTATTATGTGTTTATTTAGGTTTTATAAGTTCTTCCTCTCCTTACTCTTAGTCTTAATTAGTCTGGATTCCTCTAGTAATAATCTTTTATTAAGTCTGGGTAATTAAGGTTCTTTACTGGTTCTTAAGTGTTACTTTTATCTATATAATGACTCGGGGCGTTTGTTCAGGCCGACCCTATCGTTAATTTTGGGCTCTGTATGTAATATTATTGTAGCCGCTTATGTACATAGCGATGCGTTCTCTGGCGCGTGCCACCGTCAAAAGGGGCCGCGCTGCGCGGTTCTTTTAACAATCATCATTCCGACGATTTTCACTACGAAGACCTCCCATTGAAAGCCCAGTGACATTCTGGCCCTTCGATCGAAGGAAGATGACCTAATCCACGGTCGCGTTTCCTTTATTGTTCTATGCTAGGCTCTGTTTTATGTTAGGTACCGTTATATACTAGGTTTTGTTCTATACTAGGTACGTATCTGTTTTTCTACGTCAGTTGCATTTGTGTCCCTCCGATTGGAGGACCAGTAGTCTGGGAGTCGGCCTTTCAGGCCGACAGTACCGTTCTGTGGGTGTGGTTCTCCTTGTGGTTTCTTCCCTGTTGCATCACTGCACCAGGTTAATAATCCAGCCACTTAACGTAATATTTAAGCATGTTTCCTGTAACCTTTAAATCTTATACTTCTTTAATGTTAAAACTGTCTTTGTTAGTGTTAATCTTAATCTTCTTTTTAAGAAGAACTTTCTTTAATACTGGTTTTAAAACTGAGATATGGAAAACCTTAATCCGTACCTTTATATTAAAAGGTAAGTCTAATTTGTAATTAAATGTGATAACCCTCTTCATAACTTAAAATAGCCTATACTTTTAAAGTTAAGTTTTTTACTAAAGTGTTTTAAATACAAGTTTTGCGAAAAAAGGTAAATATAATCCCCCTCTTAGAGAGTTAGTCCCTTAACTTGTTCACTATTATAATAAAGGCCTTACTTAAAGGTTAGCTACTCCGCTTAATATTTGTTAGCAAACTGCTTTATTTATTTACATGTAAACTTAAGCTTAGCTTTTAGGCAGCCGTAAAGGTCTTAAATCTAATCGGCTTAAACTTCTACTTATAAAACTTTAGTTATTAATCCTTAGTAAAGTTCCAGTTTTTACACGTAGTTTATAAGGAATAGAGACACTTTGGTAAACTTAATTAGTATAATGTTATAAGTTATTTACACCACTAATAGTAATTTAACTTAATTAACTTATTTAAAGTTAAGATAGGCCTTAAGGTAGGTTTTAAGTACTTAATTAAGTTATTTAATCTAACTATTTGTTTAAGGGTAGAAGGTGCTTAAAAGCTTACTCTTTACTCCTATCCTTTACATTAACCCTTATTAAAACTTAGAGATAATTAGCTTATTACAGTTTATAATAATGTTATCTAGCCATGGGTATTAAGAAGTAATCTCTTTTTTAAAAATATAAGTAAGTTACTTAGTTATTATGGTTTTTAAAGTGAGTAAGAAGTAAGCCCACTTAGTTATCTTATTAACTACTGTTAATTTTTCTAGCCACTGAGTACCCTGTACCGGGTACCCTGTACCCGGTACCCTGTAGTGTGGTTGTGTACCCCGAAACCACCAGCCGAATCTTCTGGAACGCCAGAGGGTTCCAGAAGATTCCAACCCACTCCAGGGCCCCTTGGGGCTCCTGGACTACTCCGAACCTTCTGGACTTCAAGGGGGTGGAACCCCCTGAATCCAGTGGGGCTACTGCCCCACAGAACCAACTAGAACATCACAGTGGCCACGTCAGCCACTACGTCAACAGAACCACGTAGAATGGTTCAGAACAGTACTATTCCACTATTGTATTAGTTAGTTCCACTTTACAGAAGGCTCTGGAATTCTTCCAGAGCCTCCCACAGCCTATAACAGGCCCTCTCCTCTCCTGTATCTAATTCTAGTTAAGCAAGCAATTCCACTCCATTCCAGTCATTGTACAAGGCACTGCCTTTTGGATCCTCTTGTTTCCAGCGTTAATATTCGCTGTAACACCCTTATTTACAGTGCCACTGCCCTGTAATTCAGGCCTTCGTTTGCTTCCTACAGTGCCGTAGGCACTGTAGTACGGCTTAGACCAGTACTGCACTTCTTCCTCTGAGCTACAGCCGCTGTACTACAGCCCTGTGGGTTCCTGAAGTTCAACAGTATTTAATTAATTTATTCCGTTTAGCCATTTGTTTATAGGTGGAAAGCTGTTAAAAGCTTACTTTTCACACTTATTCTTTACATTAACCCTTATTAGGACTTTAATATAATTAGCTTATCCTAATCTATAACAATGCTATCTAGCCAGAGGTGTTGTAAAACTACCTCTCTTTTAAAGATATAAATAAGTTATTTAAATGTTATATTCTTTAAGGTTAGTAAGAAGTAAGCCTATTTTATTAGTCTATTAACTATTATTAAGATCTAGTTATAAGTAACTCCTGTAATAGGGTTTTTAAACTTAAATATCCTAGTGATAAAGTTAAGTAAGATAAGTTAGGTGACCAGCTTTTTGACCGCCCCCCCTTTCGACCACAAAACCCACCAAAACCACTAGATTCCACAACATCACCATTTAACCACCACTACACCAGAACTAATGCAACTTCACGTATGGTTTTATAACACTGTTATAAACATACTGTAAGCTTTTTAACTTTACAGTATTTTTATTACAGCTGTTATAAAAACAATACGTTTTTACATACTAATTTAACCCTTTTATATCTCTACCATCTTACGTAATAAAAATTGATTATAAATTAATTAA
>Ga0247758_1000859_pt1 | contig 25839 bp, 27 predicted proteins | sample UWRJL156409C4_FD_180950 | JGI IMG/M metagenome (GOLD analysis project Ga0247758, IMG submission 180950) | Plant litter microbial communities from Arlington Agricultural Research Station in Wisconsin, United States - UWRJ-L156-409C-4 | ecosystem: Environmental > Terrestrial > Plant litter >... | reverse complement strand
CGACTTGCCCACGTAGAGCAGCTGCCCCTCGGCGTTGCGGAAGAGGTAGACGCCCGGCTCGTCGGGGAGGCCGGAGCAGTCCGGCGCGCGCTTGCGCAGCCCGCGCAGGGTCACGCCGCCGTCGGTGTTGCCCGCGCGGCTGCGACGGCGGCGGGCGGGCGCCAGCAGCGTCACGGCGTCGCCCACCGTGGCCGCCTCGGCGCTCAGCCGTCCGAACAGGGCGCAGAACACCCGCGCGCACGTCTCGGCGTCCGCGAGGGCGCGGTGCGTCGTCTCCACCTCGATCCCCAGGGAGTCGGCCAGCGGCGCGAGCTTGCGCTGCCGGGCCAGCGGGTGCAGCACGCGGGCCAGCGCCAGCGTGCAGAGCACCGGCGGCTCCGGCCAGGCCAGGCCGCTGTCGGCGAACGCCTGGCGCAGCACCCGCACGTCGAACGCGGCGTTGTGGGCCACCAGCACCCGTCCGTCGAGCTGGTCGGCCAGCTCGGGCAGGGCGAGCTCGGCCGGCGGGGCGGCGTCGACCATCGCCTGGGTGATGCCGGTGAAGCGCTCGATCCCGCGGGACAGCGGGGCACGCGTCGTGACCAGCGACTCCCAGCGGTCGTGCAGCTCCCCGCCGCCCACGAGCACGGCGCCGAACTCGGTCAGCTCGCACGCCGGTCCGGAGCGACCGTTGGTCTCGGTGTCCACCACGAGGAACTCCGCGGTGGCCAGCGGGTGCGCGGAAAGCGGGGTGGCGACGCTCATCCCTCCCATTGCAGCGCTCCGGGCCGACGGTCTGCACGCCACGTTGCGGTCCGGCGCGTCGGCGGCCGCGTACTCCTCTGTGAGACAACCGACGCAGCCCGACCGCAGCGGGTAGTACGGTCGGGTGACACCACCGCCAGGGAAAGGAAGGGCTCCCCAGATGACGACCTTGACCAGCGATCAGGAGCGCACCCAGCGCCTGGAGCAGCTCGACGCGATGGCCGCAAGGGAGTGGGCGGCCTACGGCGCGAGACTGCGGGACCTGGGTGGGACCGAGTACGACGTCGCCGAGATCGAAGCGTGGGACGAGCTTCAGAGCGCCTTGGAGCACCTCCGCGGCGAGCGGCTGATGCTCATCAACGTCGACGAGAGCGGCCCGGGGATCCCTTCCTGAACCCGCGCCACCGGACACATCGAGGCCCCTCGGGAGCACGCTCCCGAGGAAGCCGCCGGCACAGACGCCGTTCGGTCGTCTAGGGTTGGCCGCGTCGCGTTTCTCGCGGCATGGGAATGGAGCGAGGACGCGTCGACATGCGAGGGTTCACTAGGCCACTTTGTGCTGCCGGGCTTCTGCTCGTGCTGGCGCTTGCCGGATGCGGCTCGGACTCGAGCTACGAGAACGAGCTGCGCCCGCCCGAGCCGCTGATCGTCTCGGCGTCCATCTCCCCGGAGGCCGTCTCGGTCTCCCCCGCCGCGTTCGGCGGCGGGCCGATCACCATCGTGATCACCAACCAGTCCGACGACACGCAGCAGCTGACCGTCGAGACCGCCGGGGCCGATGCCGGCCTCACCCAGAAGACGGGGCCGATCAGCCCGGGCGACACCGCGAACATGAAGCTCGTGCTCGTCAAGGGCACGTACCGCGTGTCCGCGTCGGACGGCGGCGTCAAGTCCGCCCGTCTCGTCGTGGGGCCCGATCGCCCCAGCTCCCAGAACGACCTGCTGCAGCCGTAGCCGGGACCGGGCGGCCCGCATCGCGGGTCGCTCCGTAGTATTCCCCGCCGCGTGTCCCCGCAGCCCGACCACGAGGTTCTCACCAGCCATGGCCGTTGATTTGACCGATATCGCCACCGTCTCCACCGAGCCCGGCGAGCTTCCGCCCACGATGACCGCCTGGGTCATCCGCAAGGAGCGCGAAGGCGAGCCCAAGGACGCCTTCCAGCTCGAGGAGATCGAGACGCCGGAGCCCGGCCCGTTCGAGGTCGTCGTCCGCGTGATGGCGGCCGGCGTGAACTTCAACAACGTGTGGGCCGCCCTCGGCCAGCCCGTTTCGGTGTTCGGCTACGCCGACCACCCCGAGTACGGCCACCACATCGGCGGCTCCGACGCCTCCGGCATCGTGTGGAAGGTCGGCGAGGGCGTCACCCGCTGGCAGCCCGGCGACGAGGTCGTCGTGCACTGCAACCAGGCCTCGTACGAGGATCCCGAGGTCCACGGCCTCGACCCGCTCGCCGCGCCGTCCCAGCGGATCTGGGGCTACGAGACGACGTGGGGCTCCTTCGCCCAGTTCACCAAGGTCCAGGCGCAGCAGCTGCTGCCCAAGCCGAAGAACCTGACGTGGGACGAAGCCGCCTCGTACGGCCTCACCTACTTCACCGCCTACCGCATGCTCATGGACCGCGGCGGCCTGCAGGCCGGCCACAAGGTCCTCATCTGGGGCGCCGCCGGCGGCCTGGGCGTGTTCGCCACGCAGCTCGTGCAGGCGGCGGGCGGCGAGAGCGTCGGCGTCGTCTCCAACGACGAGAAGGGCGCGCTCGTCGAGCAGCTCGGGGCCAACGGCTACATCAACCGCGGCGACTACGCCGGGATGATGCGGACCGGCAACGAGACGCCTGCCGAGGAGAAGGAGCGCTTCAAGGTCTCCCGCGCGTTCGCCAAGCAGGTCAAGGAGATCCTCGGCGACTCCCCCGACATCGTGTTCGAGCACGTCGGCAAGGCCACGTTCCCCACGTCGGTGTTCGCCTGCAAGCCGTTCGGCAAGGTCGTCATCTGCGGCGCCACCTCGGGCTACAACCTGGACTTCGACGTCCGGTACCTGTGGATGCGCCAGAAGTCGATCGTCGGCTCGCACTTCGCGAACGCCTACCAGTGCATGAAGGCCAACGAGCTCATCGAGCAGGCGAAGATCCGCCCCGTCCTGTGGCGTACCATGGCCTTCGACCAGGTCGCGGAGGCCCATCAGCTCATGCACGAGAACAAGCACAGCGGGAAGATCGCCATCCTCGTCGGCGCCACGTCGCAGGACGAGGGTCGCACCGAGGACGGCCCGGGCGCCATCCGCGCGGAGGTGGGTGCCTGATGGCCTCCTCCGGTGGCGGCGTCATCCATCTGGTCTGGTACTCGACGGGCCTGCGCAGCGACAAGCTGCAGGCGCTCCTCGAGGAGATCGCACCCGTGTCGACGCGCTACGGCGCGACGAAGTACACGGTGCATCGCAACCGCGAGGATCGTCACAAGTTCCTCCAGACCGCGACGTTCAACTCGAAGCTGGAGTTCGACCGCTACTGGACGGGCGAGGAGTTCACGGCCTGGCGCACGGTCAACAGCGGCTTCTGGCAGGTGCCGGTCTACCCCGTGTGGCACGACCTCGTCTGCGAGGGCGGCGTCGTGTCGGAGTCCGAGGCCAACGCGGCCTGGACGGGCGGCGCGCCCAAGGGCGAGGTCGTCGACGCGGCCTAGCCCCACCCGCCGCACCCGCATCGCCTTCGAGAGCCGCCCCCGGGCGGCTCTCGCCCGTTCCGGGACCGGCCATTCCCGAAGCTGGCGTGTTTTCCCTCGTATTTGGAGGGCGCTCACGCCATCTTCCCCGTCGAGGTCGCCCCGCGCCGTGCCTCGAGCTGCACACGCACGTTGGCAACCACCCACTCCGGCCGCTCCACCGTCTGACGCCAGGTGAAACGCAGCACCACGTAGCCCAGCGCGAGCAGCTCGACGCTCTTGCGCCGGTCGTCCTCGAACTGGCGCCGGAACCGGTGGAAGTCCCAGCCGTCCATCTCGACCACGACTCGCTCCTCCCGCCAGAGCAGATCCACCTCTCCCCCGTCGTCACCCAACGCGGGGAACCAGACGTTGATCTCGGGCCGCGGCAGGCCGCTGGCCCCGAACAGGTCGATGCCGAGCGTCTCGAGCGTGGACTTCGCGCGCTCGCGCTCCGGATGGCGCTCGGCGAGCAGCGCGCGGAACGCCGCCGTCCCCGCCCGTCCCTGCCCCAGCTGCGCATCGACCGCCTTCTGGTCGTACAGGCCGAGCCGGTGGGCCTCGTCGACCGCGCCGGCCAGCTCGTTGCCGCGGGCCTCGGACGCCAGGTCCAGCAGGGTCCGGGCCACGGTGGTGACGGGCACCCCGTCGTGCACGGTCACGTCCGCGGCCGCCAGCCGTCGCCGCCGGATGCGGATGCCGGCCACCCGGCCGTTGTGCCCCCGCGGCACCGTCACCTCGATCTTCGACAGCGCGTACGCGCGCACCCGCCAGTGCGTGGAGGCCGAGCGGTGCGAGAGGACGGCATCGGGACCGCAGGCGAGGACGGCTGCCAGCCGTCGGCCCTCCGGCCGCAGTTGCTCGTGCCCGACGGCGTACACCCCGCGGTACTGGCGATGCAGGAGCCCGCGCCGCTCGCGGAGGTCGATCTGCCGGCCGCTGACCCCGAGCGCCAGGAGTTGGCGCCGGGCGACCACGCCGTACTGACGGGCGGCCAGGCGCGAGATGACGGCGTCGGCGATCGGGGAGGGCGTGGGCACCCGACGACCATCGCGGGAAAAACGCGTCGGAACTAGACGCGCTTCGCAACACCTTCGTGCCGAAACCGCAACAAAAGCGTGTCGTCGCCGACCTCGACCCCGGCCCTCCGCGAAGCCGGCGTGTTCTCCCTCGTATTTGGAGGGAAAACACGCCACCTTCGGAGAACTGGCGGGGGCGACCGGCCGCCCACCGAACCGCGAAAACGGCGGGGCTCAGCCCCCGGTGCGGGGGCCTTCGAGCTGGCCGCGCATCTGGGTGAGCGAGTGGCGCAGGATGCGGCTGATCTGCATCTGGGAGACGCCGACGAGGTCAGCGATCTCGGACTGCGTCAGGTCCTCGGTGAAGCGCAGGCGCACGACCTCGCGGTCACGGTCCGACAGCTCGTCCAGCGCGCCGCCGAGCATCGCTCGCAGCTCCGCGCGATCCATCTCGGGATCGGCGCCGCCGAGCGTGTCGGCCAGCACCTGGTCCTCGCCGATCGGATCCTCGAAGGACTTGGCGTGGCGGGCGCCCTGCGACTGGATCGTGTCGAGCACGTCCTCGAACGGCGCCTCGATCTTGTCGGCGAGCTCCTGCACCGTCGGCGAGCGGCCCAGCGTGGTCGTCAGCTCGTCACGCGCCTTGGCGACGGTCAGCTGCATCTCCTGCAGGCCGCGCGGCACGCGCACGGACCACGTCCGGTCACGGAAGTGGCGGCGCAGCTCCCCGAGGATGGTCGGGGTCGCGTAGGAGGAGAAGCGGACCGGCCGCTCGACGTCGAAGCCGTCGATCGCCTTCATCAGGCCGAGGCTGGCGACCTGGACGAGATCCTCGGTCGCCTCGCCCCGGTTGGCGTAGCGGTTGGCCAGTGCCCGGGCAAGGGGCAGCATCTCCTCGGCGAGGAGCTCTCGAGCGCGCTTGTCCCCCCGCTCGTGCCAAGCGGTCAGGAGTTCGCGTTCACGAGCAGCGGCGGCGGTCGTGTCGGTGCGGTCCGTCATCGTCCCTCACACCACCTTGCCCAATGTGGCGCGACGCCAATCGTCGGCGCGTCTTCCCGGAAACGGATCGAGGTTCCTTCTCTCAACCCTGTTCCAGGGGAGCCATCGTCAGGCCCGCGTCGCGCAGCTGCTCCCAGTAGTGCTCGGCGAGCTCCTGGTGCCCGGACCACACGATCGCCAGGCCCGTGCCGTGGATCTGATCGGCGATGCCGTAGCCCTGGGACACGGTGATCCCGGGCACGATCCGCGCGAGCGTCAGCGCCACGTGGTCGAACGTGTTGTGGTCGTCGTTGCGCACGATCACGCGCCATTGACCCCCGAGGCCTCCGCCGGGGCCCTGCGTCCGTGGTCGTTCCACCGTCTTGGTCATCGGGGTTCACCTTGCCATATCCGCGCGGGCAAGGAAACCCAGGATTCGATCGTGCGCCGGGACTCCGGCGACCGCTCGCCAGCCGATGCACGTCCACCGGACCCCCGCCCGCCCTCGCCCCGGCCCCGCTCAGCCGGCGCGCGCGACGACCAGATCCTGGTAGGTGACACCGGAGGGGCGGCCCGGCCACGTGCCCGGGTGCACCTGCGGGTCCACGAGCCCGGCGGCGGCCAGCCGGGCCGTGAAGCCCTCGGCGTCGTAGGCCACCGCCTCCTCCGGCACGTCCGGGTCGCCGACCGCCAACCCGCCCTCCTCCGGGCCGAAGGCCGGGAACGCGCGCCCGGCGGCGATCCCCGCCCGCGCCTCGTCGTCGAGCAGGAAGGCAGTGGTGCACAGGCGGCCGCCGGGCACGAGGACCCGCCGCGTCTCGCGCAGGTAGTTGTCCAGGGTGGCGCCCAGCAGGTGCGTGAGGACGGACACCATCACCACGAGGTCGAAGCTGGCGTCCGCGTACGGGAAGCGCAGCGTCTCGGGGTCGACGGTCCCCGCCGGGTTGTAGAGGCGGTTGAACGCATCGACGTGGGCGAAGCCGAAGTTGGGCCGGTCCGCGTACGCCTCCACGCACCACGAGACCCCGTCCGGATCGGGGTCGAACCCGTCGTAGCGCCCGTCCGGACCGAGGATCGAGGCCAGCGGCCGGGCGATGCGCCCGATGCCCGAACCCACGTCCAGGACCCGCGTTTGCGCGGTCAATCCGGCGTGTTCGCGGAAGTGCCCGGCGAACTCGTCGCCCACGTCCGCGAAGTCCCCGACACCGACGAACTGGAGCCGCCGGGGCGGCACCAGGGGGTCGCCGGAACCGGTCACCCGGTCGCGCAGGTCGAGCGCGCGCAGGCGCAGCGACGTGACGGCGCGGCTGGGAAGCGATGTAGACACGGCGCAGGACCCTACAATCCCCAGCATGACCGACCCTCGTCTGCCCGAGCGCGACCGTCCGTGGATGATGCGCACCTACGCGGGCCACAGCACCGCCAAGGCGTCCAACGCGCTGTACCGCGGCAACCTCGCCAAGGGACAGACCGGCCTGTCGATCGCCTTCGACCTGCCGACGCAGACCGGCTACGACCCGGACGACGAGCTCGCCCGGGGCGAGGTGGGGAAGGTCGGCGTACCCGTCTCCCACAAGGGCGACATGAAGCAGCTGCTCGACGGCATCCCGCTCGACAAGATGAACACGTCGATGACGATCAACGCGACGGCCGCATGGATGCTCTCGCTCTACATCGGTGCCGCGGACGACCAGGGCGTGGACCAGAAGCTGCTCCAGGGCACGACGCAGAACGACATCATCAAGGAGTTCCTGGCCCGCGGGACGTACGCGTTCCCGCCCGGTCCCTCGATGCGGCTGATCGCCGACATGATCGCCTACACGGTGACCGAGGTCCCGAAGTGGAACCCGATCAACATCTGCAGCTACCACCTGCAGGAGGCCGGCGCCACGCCGGTCCAGGAGATCGCCTACGCGATGTCCAACGCCATCGCCGTGCTCGACGCCGCCCGTGAGCGCGTCCCCGCGGAGCTGATGGGCAAGGTCTTCTCCCGTATCTCCTTCTTCGTCAACGCCGGCGTGCGCTTCGTGGAGGAGCACGCGAAGCTCCGCGCGATGGGCATCCTCTGGGAGGAGCTCGGTCGCGAGCGCTACGGCGTCACCGACGAGAAGCAGCTGCGCTTCCGCTACGGCGTCCAGGTCAACTCCCTGGGCCTCACCGAGTCGCAGCCGGAGAACAACGTCCAGCGCATCGTGCTGGAGGCCCTGGCCGTGACGCTGGGCCGCGACGCCCGCGCCCGCGCGGTGCAGCTCCCCGCCTGGAACGAGGCCCTGGGCCTCCCCCGCCCGTGGGACCAACAGTGGGCGCTGCGCATCCAGCAGGTGCTGGCGTTCGAGACCGACATCCTGGAGTACCCCGACATCTTCGAGGGCTCGATCGTGATGGACGGGCTCGTCGCGGAGCTGCTCGAGGGCGCCCGCGCCGAGATGGCCGTCGTCTCCGAGCACGGTGGCGCCGTGGCCGGCGTCGACTACATGAAGGCCGCGCTGGTGGACTCCCACCGCGCCCGGCTCCAGCGGATCGAGGCCGGCGAGCAGATCGTGGTCGGGCTCAACAAGTACACGGAGACCGAGGAGTCGCCGCTGACCAGCGACGCCGCCGGCGGGATCATGGTCGTGGACCAGGCCGTCGAGCAACACGCCAAGGAGGCGCTCGCCGCCTGGCGGTCCGAGCGCGACCGCGAGGCCGTCGACGCCGCGTTGACGGAGCTGGCCCGGGTGGCCCGCACGGACGAGAACATCATGCCCGCGTCGATCGCCGCCGCCCAGGCCGGCGTGACGACGGGCGAGTGGGCCGCCACGCTGCGCGCCACCTTCGGAGAATTTCGCGCGCCCACGGGCGTCGGTGAGTCGGCGTCGGTCGTCGGCGCGTCCGAGGAGGTCGAGGCGGTGCGCGAGGAGGTCGACCGCGTCAGCGAGGCGCTGGGCCGGCGCATCAAGATCCTCGTCGGCAAGCCCGGCCTGGACGGCCACTCCAACGGCGCCGAGCAGATCGCCGTCCGCGCCCGCGACGTGGGCATGGACGTGGTCTACGAGGGCATCCGCCTGACGCCGTCGCAGATCGCCAAGTCCGCGCTCGACGAGGGCGTGCACGTCGTCGGCCTGTCGATCCTCTCCGGATCGCACCGGGAGATCATCCCCGCCGTGATGGACGCGTTGCGCGCGTCCGGCGTGGACGTGCCAGTCGTGGTCGGCGGGATCATCCCCGACCAGGACGTGCCCGAGCTCGAGGCCGCCGGCGTCGCCGCCGTCTACACGCCCAAGAGCCTCGGCGCGATCAACCAGATCATGCGGGACATCGTGCGCCTCGTGGCCGAGCGCAACGGCGTCGCGGCCACCGCGTAGCGGCGCCGCTCGGCACGCCCGTGACAACGACCACCACCGCCGGACCGGACCGTGGGGCCCAGCTCGGCGCGCGCCTGCGCGCCGGGGACCTCACCGCGGCCCCGGCCGCGCTGAACCTGGTGGAGAACCGCCGCCCCGAGTCCCGCGAGGACATCGCGGAGCTGCTGCGGGCCGTGTCCCCCGCCGCGCTGGGCGGCGAGACGCCCGGCCACGTCATCGGGGTCACGGGACCCCCCGGGGCCGGCAAGTCGACCCTCCTGAGCGCCCTGGTGGCCGCCTGGCGGGGTCACGGGCGCACGGTGGCCGTCCTGGCCGTCGACCCCTCCTCGCGGCGCTCCGGCGGCTCCCTGCTCGGTGACCGGGCCCGCATCGTCTTCGACCCGACCGACCCGGGTGTGTTCATCCGCTCCACCGCGGCGGGCGAGCGGCTCGGCGGCCTGGCCCCGGCCACCCGCGCGGCGGCCCAGGCCCTGAGCGCCGCGTTCGACGTGGTGGTCGTCGAGACGGTCGGCGTCGGCCAGTCCGAGACCGACGTCGCCGACACGGCCGATACCGTCGCGGTCGTGGTCCAACCCGGTTCCGGCGACGCTCTGCAGTTCCTCAAGTCGGGGATCATGGAGATCCCCGACGTCCTCGTCGTCACCAAGGCCGACCTCGGGGACGTCGCGATGCGCGCCCGGCGCGACCTCAACGCGGCGCTGCGCTCCGTCGGCTCGCGCGACACGAAGGTCGTCGCCGTCTCCTCCGTCTCCCCGCTCCAGGGCATGGACGACCTGGTCAGCGCGCTGGACGACCACCGCGCGGCGCTGGACCTCGACCTGCGCCGCACCGGGGCCCGCCGCGCGGGCGCCCTGGCCGACTTCGTCGCCGAGCACGGGGAGCGCGGCCTGCGCGCCCTGGGCGGCCGCCGGGCCGCGCACCGCTGGCTCGCCGAGCAGGATCCGGGGGCCGACGTGCCCTCTCTCGTCAACGCGCTGGAAGACCAGGTCCCCGCATGAAACTGGAACTCGGCGCGCTGATCGGCGCCTTCGCCCTCGGCACGCTGCTCGCCGAGCTGTTCGGCGCCGTCAACCTCGGCACCGCCATGACGTTCGGGGTGCTGGCCTTCACGGCCACGCTCCTGTGGATCCTGCTCAGGCGGCCCTGAACGGCGCCGGGCCGCTGTCGGCCCGTCCTTCGGTGGCCCGCGGCCGCGCCGCGTAGCCGTGCGCGGGCACCCAGCCCGGGGTGGACGGCGACCGCGGCAGGTCGGGCGCCAGCTCGAACCCGCTGGGCCCCGCCGGGGCGGCCGTGACCGGCGAAACGGCCTCGGCGGCCGGGACGGTCCCGGACCGGCCGCGCGCCGCGCGGAAGCCGGCCGCGAAGGCCCGGGGCAGCGCGCGCAGCCGGGTCAGCCACGGGGCGGGACGGAACGGCGTGGGCCGCGACGCGGAAGCGGGCACGAAGCCACGGTCCCGGCGCAGCATGCGCCGAAGACGGCCGCCGGCTCCCAGGTTCCAGACCAGGACGACGAGCGGCAGCACCACAACCCCGAGGTAGAGCGCCGACATTCCACGACCTAGTGAACAGCATCGCGCGGACGGATGTAGCGCTTCGATGCGCCAGGTCGGTGGGCGGGTACCCTGAGACGATGGACCGCGCCCCCCTCGTCGACGGCCACGGCCGCGCCATCGGCGACGTGCGGGTCTCGGTGACCGACCGCTGCAACTTCCGCTGCCAGTACTGCATGCCCGCCGGTGGACTGCCGTGGCTGGACCGGGCGGACGTCCTCACGTTCGAGGAGTTGGAGCGCGTGACCACCCTGCTGGCGAGCATGGGCGTGCACGACGTGCGGCTGACCGGCGGCGAGCCGCTCGTTCGGCGCGACTTCCCGCGGCTCGCGGCGATGCTGGCGGCGATCGACGACGTGCACGACCTGTCGCTGACCACCAACGGCTATCTCCTGGAGCGCGACGCGGACGCCCTCGTGGCGGCCGGCATCGATCGCTTCAACGTGTCGATCGACTCCCTCCAGCGCGACCGCTTCTTCGCGATGACCCGCCGGGACGCCCTCCCCCAGGTCCTGCGCGGCCTCCGGGCGCTCGCCGCCCACCCCGAGGCGCACCCGATCAAGGTCAACGCGGTCGCGATGCGGGGGTTCACCGAGGACGAGGCGATCCCGTTCGCGACGTTCGCGCGCGAGCACCCGTACGAGGTGCGCTTCATCGAGTTCATGCCCCTGGACGGCGACCGGTCGTGGACGCCCGGCGACCTGTTGACCGGGGCGGAGATCCGCGCGGCGATCCACGCCGTCCACCCGCTGGAGGCCGAGCCCCGCACCCCGAGCTCGACCGCCCGCGTCTACCGCTTCGCCGACGGCCGCGGCCGGATCGGCTTCATCGACCCGGTCAGCGACCCGTTCTGCGGCGACTGCAACCGCATCCGGCTGACCGCCGAGGGCGGCCTGCGCACCTGCCTGTTCTCGGTCGGCGAGACGGACCTGCGCGGTCCGCTGCGCGCCGGTGCCACCGACGACGACCTGGAGCAGCTCGTCCGCGACGCCGTGTGGCGCAAGGAGGCCAAGCACCGGGTCAACGAGCCCGGCTTCGTGCCGCCGCCGCGGACCATGTCGGCCATCGGGGGCTAGCGCTTCCCCTTCTTCTTGGCCTTCGGGGCCGTGACGACGAGGGACGTCGCCTTGGTCTTCGTGGTGCAGCTCGGCAGCGTGCGGGTGGCCGTGCGCGTGCGACGCGACACCCGCGCGGTGAGCGTGACCTTCGTCTTCTTGCCGGTCCTGCTGAGCGGCACGGTCACGCTGCCCTTCTCGATGCGCAGCTTCACGGCCCGGCCGCCGCTCACCCGGGACGTGACGGCCACCTTCGTCGCCCCGCGCGGCACGCGCACGGCGACCCGGACGGACGTCGTCCGGCAGACGACGGGCGGGTCGGTCTTCGGCGGCTTGGTCACCGGCGGGTCCACGACGGGCGGGACGACGAGCGGGGGATCGACGACGGGCGGGTCGACGTGCGGCTCGGCGATCTCCTCGTACGGGGCCGACAGCGGATCGAGCTCCTCCGTGAGCGGCGGGTCGTCGGGGCACGCGGCCCCGCCGGCGCCGGTCCCGGTGCGGAACGTCCACGTCTTCGGGACGAACGGCGCGCCGGCCGCGTCGACCAGGTTCGCGGTCACCCGCACCCGGTACGTCGTGCAGGGCTCCAGGTCGCTCGCCGGCTGCAGGTCGAGCAGGTGCTCCCCCGCGTCCGGCCCGTAGGGCACGAGCCGGGGGAAGCCGGAACGCGCCGGCACCACCGTCTCGCTGTCCCCCGGCCCGACCTGCGCGAGCGTCATCGCCCCCGCCGGCAGCGCCGGGATCGGCGTCGCGTCCGTCGTCACGCGGCGGAACGGCGGGCTGTCGGACAGCGCGGCGACGATCCGCGTGGTCGCGGCCCCCGTGCGGGTGCCGGGCCCGACGTCGTGCGTCCACCCGGTGGTGGGCAGCCCGACCTGGCCCTCCGCGGGGTGGACGTTGGCGACGCGCGCGGGGATCGGCGCGCCCAGCAGGCGACCCCAGATGCTGTCGAAGGAGCCGGCGATCGCCTTCGCCGCCCAGCGCACGCCTCCCGGCCCGACGATCATGTGCGTGGCCGACCAGGGCATCGCCGCCGCGACCGGTCCGGCGTGGAGGGCCGCCAGGGCCCGCTCCGCGCTGAGCTGCCCGCCGCTGAACGCGTTGCCCTCGACCTGGGGCTGGGCGAGGACGTCCGGCCGGCCGATGTCGGCGTACGCGCCGAGCAGGTCGGGAATCGAGGGCAACGGCGGGACCGGGCTCGTCGGCCGGTGGTGGCGGCCGATGGCGATCATGTCCATCTGCGCCTCGGTGCCGCCGGTCCCGAAGATGCTGGACGCGCTGGCCGGCGCGTACGTCTCGCCGTGGTCGACGGAGGCGGGCTCCATCAGCCAGTCCCAGGACTCGTCGCCCATGCCGTGCGCGGCAGCGCCGAGGAGATGAGCGATCTCGGGCGCGCAGGGACCGGTGGGGCTCTGGAGGTCGCCGCAGTCGGTGCGGGCGCGGATCCGGGCGACGTAGCCCTCGACGAAGCGGGGCCAGTGGGCCTCCTCGCCGTAGTCGCCGCCCGGCCGGTTGGACACGACGTAGCCGCTGTCGGGGTACACGGCACCGGAGCGCAGCTGGGCCCGGTTGGCGTCGAGCAGCGCCCTCAGCGCCGGGTGCTCGACGTACGCCCGCGCGTCGTCGGCCATCCACGCGTGCGTGACGATGCCGGCCCCGGAGGCCGTTCCGCACAGCACGGCCGCCCCCAGGCAGCACCCGACGACCATCGTCCCCACCAGCTTGCGCACCGCATCTCCCCTGACCTGTCCCGTGGAACATCGAACATCGACTGTCCCTGAGACCGGTAGTGGATCAGATCCGCGCGGAGAATGTGGTGATTTCGTGGTGAATCACCAAAGACGTCCGCATGGGCACCGGCCTTCCTCGTAAGAAAGACGTAATCCGCTCGCCGCTCGGGTTGCGCACAATGGACGGATGCTGCTCCTGCTCCTCTTCGCCGTGCTCGCCGGCGCCGGCACCGCGCTCAGCCCGTGCGTGCTGCCCGTGCTGCCCGCCCTCCTCTCCGCGGGAGCGACCGGTGGGCGACGCCGGCCGCTGGGCCTGGCGATCGGCCTGGGCGTCACGTTCACGGTGACGATCGTCGGCCTGGCCACCGTGGTCGACGGCGTCGGGCTGGGGAGCGACGTCCTGCGCGGCGTGGCCATCGCCGTCCTGCTCGCGTTCGGCGTGGCGCTGCTCGTGCCTCGTCTCGTGCAGAAGCTGGAGGAGCCGCTGGCCGCGCTGTCGCGCTTCGGTCCCCGCGACCGCGGCGACGGGTTCCTCTCCGGCCTCCTGGTGGGCGGCGCGCTGGGCTTCGTCTACGCGCCGTGCGCCGGCCCCATCCTGGCCGCCGTCGTCACCGTCAGTGCCGCGTCGGGCAAGACCGTCCTGATCGCCGTGGCCTACGCGGCAGGCTCGGCCGCCGTCCTGCTGCTGCTGTCCCTCGGCGGGCAGCGGCTGATGGATCGGGTGCGGGCCGCCGGGCGCGGGCCGGCCGTCCAGCGGGTGCTCGGCGTCGTCCTCATCGTTACGGGCCTGGCGATGGCCGGCAACCTCGACGTGCGGCTCGAGACCGCGATCGCCGAGCACGCGCCGGACCTCTCCCTGACCGCGGGCCTGGAGGACTCCCACGCCGTGCAGGACCGGCTGCGCGACCTGCGCGGCGCGCCGAAGTTCGACCCCGACGCGGCGGCGACCGCGGCGAGGACGACCCCGGTCACGCCGTCCGCCGCGGACGGCGAGGCCGCCCCCGCCCCCGGCGGCGCCAAGCCCTCCGGCCTGCCCGTGCTCGGCGTCGCCCCCGCGTTCACCGGCACCCAGAAGTGGTTCAACACCGCGAGCGGCGAGCCGCTCACGCTGGCGAGCCTGCGCGGCAAGGTCGTCCTGATCGACTTCTGGACCTACAGCTGCATCAACTGCCTGCGCACGCTGCCCTACCTGAAGGCGTGGGACGCCAAGTACCGCGAGGACGGCCTGGTCATCGTCGGCGTGCACTCCCCCGAGTTCGCGTTCGAGAAGGACGCGGGCAACGTCGCGGAGGCGATCCGCTCCAACGGGATCAGGTACCCCGTCGTCCAGGACAACGACCTGGCGACGTGGAACGTGTGGGGCAACCAGTACTGGCCGGCCGAGTACCTGGTCGACGCCAAGGGGAAGGTGCGTGACGCGAAGTTCGGCGAGGGCAAGTACGACGAGAGCGAGGCGAACATCCGGGCGCTGCTCGCCGAGGCCGGCCGCGCCGCACCGGCCGGCTACGTGGCCCCGAAGGACGCCATCACGCCGTCGGAGCAGACGTCGCCCGAGACCTACCTGGGCACCGAGCGCGCCCAGGGCTGGGTCGATCCCCCGATCGAGGGCACCCACGACTACGCGAAGCCCCCCTCGTCGCTGGACCTCAACGACTTCGCGTTCGGCGGGACGTGGACGGGCGCGGCGCAGTCGATGACCGCGGTGGGAGACGCCACGATCGACGCGCAGGTCCAGGCCAAACACGTGTACCTCGTGCTCGGCACCGCCGACGGGAAGGCGCGCCGCGTGCGGGTGCTGCTCGACGGCCGGCCCGTCACCGCGGCCCAGGCCGGCGCGGACGCCCCGGGCGGCGTCGTCACCGTCACGGGCCACCGCCTCTACGACCTGGTGTCGCTGCCGAAGGCCGAACGCCACCGCCTCACGCTGCAGCTCGCCCCGGGCACGACGGGCTACGCCTTCACGTTCGGCTAGCCGGCGCGCCCCATCGCGTCGAAGCGGACGTCACGACCGCTGGGCGGTCGTCATGTCCGCTTCGGCGGAGCGTGGGTGGCGGCCTCGGCGGCGGCCAGGTCCTCGGGGGTGTTGACGTTGCGCAGCTCGGCGGCCGCGACGGGGATCAGCGTGGGACGCAGCCCGACGATCGCGTCGGTGAGCCGGGCGTCGGGGTCCGCCGCCCGCAGGACCTCCACCGCCGCGGCCGGGTAGCGGCCCAGCAGCGGCTGGACGCGACCGTCCGGATCGACCGCCAGCGCCGTCCCTTCCCCGGACGCGCCCGCCAACCGCGCGACCGTCGCCGCCGTCACCCCCGGCAGGTCGACCGCGCAGACGAGCACGGAGCGCCCCCGCGCCCCCGCCAGCGCGTGGAGCAGCCCCGCGATCGGGTGGCGCGGCGCGTCCGGCTCGATCCACACGGGCACGCCGAGATCCGAAGGCAGGGCGGTGTCCGCCTTCGCCACGACGACCACCTCGTTCAGCGCCGCGCCGAGCGCGGTCAGCGGCCAGGCGATCAGGGGACGGCCGCGCAGCACCGCCGTCGCCTTCGCGCCGCCGAGCCGCCGGCCCGCCCCGCCGGCCAGGACGACGCCCAGCGGCCCGGGAGCCCGCACGGGCGACTCAGACGTGGCCGCGCCCCTGGCCGTAGTCGCCGAACGGCGCGTCGCGTTCGCGCACCGCCGACCCGATGTCCTGGAGCGCCGCCTCGGAGAAGCGCGTCCCCTCCGGCGTGTGCCGGGCCGCGCCGTCGAGCAGCGTGCCGATCAGCTGGGTGCTCGACAGCCCCATCGCCTCGAAGGCCTGGTTGACCAGCAGCTTCATCATCTGCAGCTGGTTGGCGGGCAGCCGGGCCACCCGCTCGGCCAGGGCCAGGCCCGCGGCGTCGAGCTCGTCCTCCGGGTGGCACTCGCTCGCCAGCCCCCACTCCACCGCGGTGCGCCCGTCGACCGCGTCGCCGGTCAGGAGCAGGCGCTTGGAGCGCTCCAGGCCGATCCGGTACATCCACATCGCCGTGGTCGGCGAGCCCCACACGCGGGCCGGCGGATAACCGATGCGGCAGTCCTGCGCGCAGACGACGAGGTCCGAGCACAGCGCGAAGTCGGTGCCGCCGCCGACGCAGAACCCGTGGACCTGGGCGATCACCGGCTTGGGCGAGCGCCACAGCCGCATGTAGACGTCCACGAACCGCCGCATCAGCCGCTGGTCGGCCATCGGGTCCCACGGCTCGTCGCCCTCCTGGTCCTTCATGATCTCCGCGCCGAAGCCGATGTCGTACCCGGCGCAGAAGGCACGGCCGGCGCCGCGCAGGCGCATCACCCGCACGGCGGGGTCGTCCTCGGCCCGGTCCAGGGCGGCGACGAGGTCGGCGATCAACGGGGGATCGATCGTGTTCAGGCGGTCCGGCCGGTTGAGCGTGAGGGTCGCCACCGCCCCGCTGGTCTCGTACAGCACGGTCGCGGTCATCGCGCCAGCATAGAATGACCTCCATGGACAGTCCTCTCGACGCGCGCGCCTGGCTGCGCTGCTACCGCTGCTGGTCGACCAACCTGGAAGTCCAGGTCCACTACGAGGGCATCCACCGGATCGATCCGGACACCGGCGAGCGCGCCGAGGTGGTCGACGAGCTGCAGGAGGCCGTCGTGCAGTGCCTGGACTGCATGCACGACCAGCCCCACCTGGCGTTCGCGGCCGGCCGCGTCGAGCCGATCGAGGACCGCTGGGAACGCATGATCGCCGGCACCCCGTGGGTCGCCTCCTGCACCGTGCAGGTCGACGTCGACGAGGTCGAGACGTGCAGCGGCCCCGATGCGGGCGACGCACTGTCCTACGCGGCGTTCGGCGACCCCGGCACGCGGGAGTTCTTCACCCACGTGCGCTTCCACACCCACGACGACGAGGAGCACATCACCGTGCACCTGCTCGTGGAGCTGTACGCACGGTCGGCCGAGGAGGCCACCGGCGTGCTGGAGGAGGCCGCGCGCGGGCTGCTGAGCATCACCTCGCTGGCCGAGGAGAGCCGCCCCCCGGCCTCCGCCGGCAGCGACCACCGCTGATCGGGGAACGTTCTCGCGAAGCTGGCGTGTTTTGCCTCCAAATGCGAGGCAAACCACGCCACCTTTCGAACGCCGTCACGCTGCGGGTAGTGCCCGCCGAGGGCTCTGCCCGAGGTGGGCGGTACCCGCAATGGAAACGGCCTCCCGGCGGCCCCGAAAAGGGTCCACCGAAAGGCCGTTTCCACCTCTCCCCCGAAAGACTTCTGAACTGCGTGCTACGCGAGCTTCTCGCGGAGCGTGTCGAGCTGCGTGCGCAGCTCTGCGGGAAGATCATCCCCGAAACGGTCGAGATGCGCTTCCACCTGCGGAAGCTCGGCCGCGACCGCGGCGGTGTCGACGGTCAGGAGCGTCTCGAGCGTGCTCGCGTCGAGGCCCAGGCCGTCGACGTTCAGGTCGCCCGCCTCGGGCACCCGGCCGATCGGCGTGTCGATGGCGGTGCCCTCGCCGTCACAGCGACGGAAGACCCACTCGAGCACACGCGAGTTCTCGCCGTAGCCGGGCCACATGAACTTGCCGTCGGCGTCCTTGCGGAACCAGTTGACGTAGAAGATCTTGGGCAGGACGGCGCCCTCGGTCTTGCCGACGTTGATCCAGTGCTGGAAGTACTCGCCCATGTTGTAGCCGCAGAACGGCAGCATGGCCATGGGGTCGAAGCGCAGCGTGCCGACCGCGCCCTCGGCGGCGGCGGTCTGCTCGGAGCTCATCGTGGCGCCGAGGAACGTGCCGTGCTCCCAGTCGTAGGCCTCGCGCACGAGCGGCAGCACCGTCGCGCGGCGACCGCCGAACAGGAAGGCGTCGATCGGCACGCCGGCCGGGTCCTCCCACTCGGGGGCGATGGCCGGGTCCTGCGACGCCGGAACGGCGAAGCGGGCGTTCGGGTGGGCGGCGGGCGTCTCGCTGTCCGGCGTCCAGTCGTTGCCGTGCCAGTCGATGAGGTGCGCGGGCGCCTCGGGCGTCATGCCCTCCCACCAGACGTCCCCGTCGTCCGTCAGCGCGCAGTTGGTGAAGACCGTGTTCTCGTTGATCGAGGCGATCGCGTTCGGGTTGGTGTCGACGCCCGTGCCGGGGGCGACGCCGAAGAAGCCGAACTCGGGGTTGATGGCGTAGAGCCGCCCGTCCTCCCCGAACTTCATCCACGCGATGTCGTCGCCGACCGTCTCGACGGTCCAGCCCTCGAGCGTGGGGATGAGCATCGCCAGGTTGGTCTTGCCGCAGGCGGACGGGAAGGCGGCGGCCACGTACTTGACGGCGCCGGCCGGCGAGGTGAGCTTGAGGATGAGCATGTGCTCGGCCATCCAGCCCTCGTCGCGCGCCATCACGGAGGCGATGCGCAGCGCGAAGCACTTCTTGCCGAGCAGGGCGTTGCCGCCGTAGCCCGAGCCGTGCGACCAGATCTCGCGGGTCTCCGGGAAGTGGCAGATGTACTTGTCCGGGTTGCACGGCCAGGTGACGTCGGCCTCCCCCTCGGCCAGCGGCGCGCCGACGGTGTGCACGCACGGGACGAACTCGCCGTCGGTGCCGATCACGTCGAGGGCGCCCTGACCCATGCGGGTCATGACGCGCATGGACGCGACCACGTACGGCGAGTCGGTGAGCTCGACGCCGATGTGGGCGATGTCGGAGCCGAGCGGGCCCATCGAGAACGGCACCACGTACATGGTGCGACCGCGCATGACGCCCTTGAAGAGGCCGTTCAGCTTCTCCTTCATCTCCGCCGGAGCGGCCCAGTTGTTCGTCGGGCCGGCGTCGTGCTCGTCCTCCGAGCAGATGAAGGTCCGGTCCTCGACGCGAGCGACGTCGCGGGGGTCGGACAGCGCGAGGTACGAGTTCGGGCGCTTGGCATCGGACAGGCGGGTGAAGGTCCCGGCGTCGACGAGCTCCTGGCAGAGACGGTCGTACTCTTCGGCGGAGCCGTCACACCAGTGGATGGCGTCGGGCTCGGTCAGGGCGGCGATCTCCTCGACCCAAGCCGCGAGTTTCGCGTGCTTGGTCGGGACGGTCAAAGTGCTCACGGGTCAGGTGCTCCTGGGTCGCGTGGAACCGGCGATCAACCGGATCATGCCGCTTCTGACGGCGTCACGCCGTGCCCTATCACACTCGCATCGGCAGCCGAGCAAGCCCCGCTCATATGAGCGGTACAGCGGGCCCGATCCGCCGCCCTCCGGCGAGCCCAGCGGTCGCCTCCGGGGTCGCTTTTCCCTATCCTGAACCCCATGCTCAGGTCTGTCTTCGTTCTCACTGTTCTGATGACGATCGGAGCCGTCTTCGTGTCCGGATATGCAGTCGCCAGGCCGGTTCTGCAGAAGTCGACGGCCGAAGCGGCGGCCAAGCGGATCCTCGTCACGGAGGCCAAGGAGCAGGGCGTGACGATCAAGAAGGCGGACGCCCGCGCCACCTGCTCAGCGGCGGCCAAGCCGCCGAACACGTACGACTGCAAGCTCAGCGAACGCCAGAAGCGCTGCAAGGGCAAGACGCAGATCTATCCGCAGGGCGGACAGGGCGTCACCAGCGCCCGCTCCACCTCCGTCACCTGCAGCAAGAAGAAGCGCTAGGCCGCTTTCCGGGCGGTTGTCCGCCCGCCCGCCGGCGGGTGGCCCCCGGCGGTTCGCCGGGCCACCCCCATCGGCGGGAGCGCCCCGGGCCGCGAGCATGCGGTCCATGCCCAAGAACCGCTCCACCTCCCGCCGCGTCCCCCGCCCCAGCCCCGCCATGATCGTCGCGCTCGTCGCCCTGCTCGTGGCGATGAGCGGCACGGCCGTCGCCGCGTCCAAGGTGCTCGTCACGAGCTCCTCGCAGATCAAGAACGGCGCGATCTCCTCCGCCGACCTGAGCAAGAAGGCCCGCAAGAGCCTGAGCGGGAAGACCGGGAAGACGGGCGCCACGGGCGCCACCGGCGCGGCCGGCGCGACCGGCGCCGCCGGAGCCAACGGGACGAACGGCGCCGACGGCGCGAGCGGGAAGGACGGCTCGGCCGTCGCCTACGCCCGCATCGCCCCGAACGGCACCGTCACCGACAGCAAGGGCATCGAGGCCGCGAACGTGGTCGTCGGCAACGCCGCCGGGCAGTTCTGCTTCCGCAACCTGTCCTTCGTCCCGCACAACATCCAGGTCAGCATCGCCTACCACGGCTCGGGCAACGCCCACATGACGACCCAGTCCGACCTCGGTGCGCCCGCCGGCAACGTCTGCCCCGCCGGCACCGTGGCCTTCGTCAAGACCTACGACCAGCAGGGTGGCCAGGCCGGCGAGGCCTTCTTCATCGCGTTCAACTGAGCGACGACCGCTCATCTGAACGACGAACGGCCCGCCGATCGCTCGGCGGGCCGTTGTCGTTGGGTCCTTCGGTGATGGCGCCCGCGCGCCCGTCCGTCCGCAGGCCCCGGCGTACCGCTAGGCGACCGGCGCGCCCGGCGTCTTGCGGGGCACGAGCACGATGCGCTTGAACTCCGCGACCAGGACGCCGTCCTGGTTGAAGACCTTGGTGTGGACCTTGACCACGCCGCGGTCCGGCTTGGTCTTGGACTCCTTCTTCTCCAGCACCTCGGTCTCGACGAACAGCGTGTCGCCGTGGAAGACCGGGTTGGGGTGCGACAGCTCCTCGGTGGCGAGGTTGGCGATCGCCTTGCCGGAGACGTCCGACACGCTCAGGCCGAGGGCCAGCGAGTAGACGAGCGGCCCCACGACGACGTTGCGCTTCTGCTGCGACTTCGCGGCGTACACGTCGTTGAGGTGCAGCGGATGGTGGTTCATCGTGATGAGGCAGAACAGATGGTCGTCTGACTCGGTCACGGTCTTCGCGGGCCAGTGCTTGTAGACGTCCCCGACCTCGAACTCCTCGAGGTAGCGGCCGTACTGGTGGGCACCGGAGGCCTCGCGCTCGCGCTGGTCGGTGGTGAAGGTGGAATCGGACATCGATTGGTCTCCTGCTGAAGGGGAAGCGGCCGCAGAAGTGTGCCCGACACTACGATTCGGCGCGCGTTGCCCGTCCGCTGTCCCCGAATAGGAGCACTCATGCGCAATCCCCGAGACTTCCTCAAGCCGCTCGCCATCGGCGCCCCCGACCCGCTGACCGAGATCCCGTTCGGCCCGTCGCGGATGATCCACTTCCTCGACTTCTCCAACGAGAAGATGGTCGCGAAGGTCCCGCAGATCGCTCCGACGGTGGACATCCTGCTGGGCAACCTGGAGGACGCCGTCCCGGTCGACCGCAAGGAGGCGGCGCGCGCCGGCCTCATCAAGGCCGGCAAGGACATGGACGTCACCAACACGGCGCTGTGGACGCGGATCAACTCGCTCGAGTCCCCCTGGGTGCTCGACGACCTCGAGCAGGTCGTCGGCGAGATCGGCGACAAGCTCTCCGTCGTCATGGTCCCCAAGGTCGAGGGCCCGTGGGACATCCACTACGTCGACCGCCTGCTCGCCCAGCTGGAGGCCAAGGCCGGCATCAAGCGGCCGATCCTCATCCACGCGATCCTGGAGACCGCGCAGGGCGTGGCCAACCTCGAGGAGATCGCCTGCGCCTCCCCGCGCATCCAGGGCATGTCGTTCGGCCCGGCCGACCTGGCCGCGAGCCGCCGTATGAAGACGACCCGCGTCGGCGGCGGGCACCCGGGCTACACGTCGATGGCCGACCCGGACGCGTCCAACCCGGATGCACCCCGCGTCTCCTACCAGCAGGACCCGTGGCACTACTCGATCGCGCGCATGGTCGACGCGTGCACCTCGGTCGGCGCCCTGCCGTTCTACGGCCCGTTCGGCGACATCAAGGACGTCGCCGGCTGCGAGGCGCAGTTCCGCTCCGCGTTCCTGCTCGGCTGCGTCGGCGCCTGGTCCCTGCACCCGGTGCAGGTCGACATCGCCAAGAAGGTCTTCTCGCCCGACCCGGCCGAGGTCCTGTTCGCCAAGAAGGTCATCGAGGCGATCCCGGACGGCCGCGGCGTGCACATGATCGACGGCAAGATGCAGGACGACGCCACCTGGAAGCAGTGCCAGGTGATGGTCGGCCTCGCGCGCATGCTCTCCGAGAAGGATCCGGAGCTGAAGGCCGCGTACGAGTTCTAGGCCGTTCCCTCAGCGGGCCCGGTAGAGCAGGTGGCTGCCCTGCCGGGCCAGCGAGAGGTTCTGCTCCGAGAAGCCCGCGGCGGCCTCGCCGTCGAGCACCTGCAGCACCACCTCCTCGGTCCGGGCCTCCACGCCGTCGCACTTCTTGCGGGTGAGGGCGAGCGGGCCGAAGTGGACGAAACCGTCCTCCCGGACCTCCGCCCTGCCGGTTCCCCGGTTGCACCCGGTGAACACGGTGGCCTTCCCGTTCGGGGAGATCCTCAGCGTGGGCGGCTCGAAGCCGGTCGGGAAGGGGGACGAGGAGCCGCGGGCGCCCAGCGAGACCAGCTCCCAGTCGGTCCCCGCGATCGGCGGCGGGGAGAAGTGCGCCCCGCCCGTCCCGCCCTTCCCGCCGGCGTCGCCGCCGCCCTCGGGCCGGTCGGCCAGCTCGATCCGCACGTCGCCCTTGGTGAGCGTGAGGCCCTTGGCGGCGGCCGGCGCGATCGCCACGCCCCCGGTCAGCAGCGCCGTCAGCCATTCGTCCTGCTCGTGCAGGGCCGGCTCGCACCCCATCATCGTGGTGGCGGCCTCCCCCGTGAGGCGCAGGATCCCCGACGCGATCTCGTACGGACCGGCGATCGTGTTGCAGCCCGCGGCCGCGCTCAGCCGCCCGTCGCCGTCGAACGACAGCGTCAGGGTGCTGCCGGGCACCAGGGTGTGGCCCGTGACCTTCGTGGCGACGTAGAAGCGGCCGGCCACCTCGGAGGCCGACACGCCCCCGGTGTCCGTGTCCTCGTCCCTGCCGCAGCCGGCGAAGACCGCCGCACCGACGGCGGCCAGGGTGAGCAGGGTCGCGATGCGCCACATAGGGCCGCGACCCTACCCCACCGCCCGGGGCTCAGAGCCCCTTGGGATGGCGGACGACGAAGCCCGCCATCGACCGCGGCGCGGTCTGCCAGCGGGAGCCGAGCGGGCCGGCGCGGCCGCTCGTGTCGTAGCGCAGGCCGCCGACGTACATGAAGGTGTGGGTGTCGTTGGCGAAGATCGTGACCCACTTGCCCTGACCGGGATCGCCCCAGTCCGCCAGCTCGCCGGAGGTCATGGTGCGGCGCAGGATCCCGCCGGCGGCGAAGGCGTAGCTGAGGGAGCCGGAGCAGTCGTAGGCGCTGTCCACGAACGTGCCGTGCCCGCCGCCGTAGACGTACGGGAAATGCGCGATCGCGTTGGCGCCCGAGACGATCCGCTGGATGACCTCGGGGGCGCCGGGGGGCGCGACCGCGGTGCCGTCGCGCTGCAGCGTGAGCCGGCCGCCGGACTTGGCCGCCTTCTCCTGCGCGGCGACCGCCTTGTCCATCGCCTTCAGCTCGGCGGCGATGTCCGCGTCGGAGGGCGCTCCGGGTGAGACGCCGTCGTCGGGGCTCGCGCCGCCGCTGCCGCCGGCGGGGTCCGACACGGGCTTCACCTCGCCGGGGGCGGGCGCCTCCTTGTCGCCGCGCTGCCCCTCGGGCAGCGGGAAGCTCTGGGACTCCTCGGCATCGCGGGGCACCGGGGTGCCCGAGCCGGTCGTCACCGTGGCGGCGGGTGTGGTGGCGGTGGTGGGCGGCGCCGTGGCGGGCGTGGTGGCCGCAGGCACCGTCCCGGCCTGCGTGGCCGCGGCGGCCTGCACGCCGGCGGGGTCGTCGCCGCTCGTCCCACACGCCGACAGCAGCACGGCGGCCGCGGGCACGGCGAGCAGGGACAGGCCGCGAGCGATCACGGCGGGACGGACGAAGCGAGGGGCCATCTCCCCCATGGTGGCATGCCCGGGCCGCCAGGCCGCTGGTCACCCCACCCGGCGCAACATCAGCTCAACATTCCCGGGCCGACGAGCCGCCGGGCGGCCTCGACCAGGGACGCCCGGTGCTGGGCGATGCGCTCGGGCGACTGGGGATCGCTGCCGTCGGCGGTGAGGAGCGCGACCGGGCTGATGAACCAGGCCTGGACCAGGCCGAGGATGAGCACGACGAGGTCGGTGGGCGGGAGCCCGCTGGTCTCCGCCTCCCGCCCTGCGGTCATGACCTCGATCTTGCTGGCGTAGACCGGGACGAGATCCGGGCCGACGTCGGGCCGCTCGAGGTGGCGCCACAGGCCCATCCGGAAGGCCTGGGGGTGCTCCAGCGCGTAGTCGAAGACCCGCCCCGCGTAGCCGGGCAGGTCGTCCTCGGTGAGCGGCACGGCCTCCCCCACGGCCCCGATCACCCGCTCCGTGGCCGCGGTGAAGAGCTGCTCCTTGCTCCCGAAGTAGACGTAGATCGACCGCTTGTTGGCCTCGGCCGCCGCGGCGATCCGGTCGATGCGGGCGCCCGCCAGCCCGTACGTGGCGAACTCGTCGATCGCGGCGTCGAGGATGCGTGCGCGCGTGGCGGAGGCGTCGCGGACCATGGCCGCAGCGTAGCGGAAGTAACCGGACGGTTACCCCGGCGCACTCGCTCTGTAGACTGCGAACTAACCGTTTACTTACCGTAGGGAGAAGACCATGGAGAAGCGCACGCTCGGCCAGCAGGGCCTCGAGGTCGGAGCCATCGGGCTGGGCACGATGGGCATGACGATGGCCTACGGGTCCAGCGACGACGCCCAGAGCGTCGCCACGCTGCGCCGCGCCCACGAGCTCGGCGTGACCCTGTTCGACACCGCCGAGCTGTACGGGATGGGCACCGGCGCCAACGAGCAGCTGCTCGGCGCCGCCCTGCGGGACGTCCGCGACGAGGTCGTGCTCGCCACCAAGTTCGGGTTCGACATGAGCGACCCGACGTTCGCCGGCCGCGACAGCCGGCCCGACCACATCCGCGAGGTCGTCGAGAACAGCCTGCGGTACCTGCAGACCGACCACATCGACGTGCTCTACCAGCACCGGGTCGACCCGGACGTGCCGATCGAGGACGTCGCCGGCACGGTCAAGGAGCTCATCGACGCCGGCAAGGTGCGGTACTTCGGGCTGAGCGAGGCCGGTCCCGACGTCATCCGCCGCGCCCACGCCGTCCAGCCCGTCTCCGTGCTCCAGACCGAGTACTCGATCTTCGAGCGCGAGGTGGAGACCGACGTCCTCCCCGTCCTGCGCGAGCTGGGCATCGGCTTCGTCCCCTACTCCCCGCTCGGCCGCGGCTTCCTCACCGGCGAGGTCAAGCCCGCGAGCGAGTACCCCGCCGACGACATGCGCAGCTGGGACGCCCGCTGGCAGGGCGAGAACTACGACGCCAACGTCCGGGCGATCGGGCAGCTGAAGGAGCTGGCGGCCGGCAAGGACATCTCGGTCACGCAGCTCGCGCTCGCGTGGCTGCTGGCCCAGGGCGAGGACATCGTGCCGATCCCGGGCACCCGCAGCCCCAAGCGCCTGGCCGAGAACGTCGGGGCGGCCGGCGTGACGCTCACCGCGACCGACCTGGACCGCGTGCGGGAGATCCTCCCCCACGGGTCCTACGGCAGCCGCTACCCGGCCTCCATGATGCCCAGCTGGTAGGCCGCGTCGCGCGGCGTCGGCTCAGGCCGACGCCACGCGGCGGTACCGCGACACGGCGAACGGGGCGAAGATCGCGATCAGCCCCAACGACCACACGAGGCTGAGCCAGACGTTGTCGCCCGCGGGCGCGCCGAGC
>Ga0247758_1000857_pt1 | contig 25856 bp, 26 predicted proteins | sample UWRJL156409C4_FD_180950 | JGI IMG/M metagenome (GOLD analysis project Ga0247758, IMG submission 180950) | Plant litter microbial communities from Arlington Agricultural Research Station in Wisconsin, United States - UWRJ-L156-409C-4 | ecosystem: Environmental > Terrestrial > Plant litter >... | reverse complement strand
CGGTAACGGGGTCGGGGCCGCTAGGTTTCCAGGGGCGGGGGTGGGAGGGGGTGGCTGGGAGGGTGGTGCTGTCCAGGGCGAGGAGGGATTGGATTGTCCAGAAGGTGAGGTGGTGGCTGGAGAAGGGGGATCTGGTCGCGAGGAGGGAGAGGTGTGTGGCAACGTAAGAGAGGGACGAATGAAAGCGGCGGGGGGCGATGATGTGGGTGTGGATGTAGCTCAGGAGAGCGGCGTGGGAGGTGACCTGTGAGGGAGAGAGGAGGGAGGGGAGGGCTTTGGCGTCTTCGAGGAGGATGGCGAGGTGGAAGTTGAGGGCGTCGGTGGAGGGGAGCTCGGGGAGGAGGCCACGCGAGTGGTAGGTGTCGTTGGGGGGGATGGTGAGCTTAGCGGTGGGGAGGTCATCGATGCGGTTGGGGAGGCCGGCGCGGAGATCGGGGGGCAGGAAGGTTACGCGGGCTTCGAGGCTGTACCACTTGGATTGGGAGTAGTAGAGCGTCCAGATGGTGGGCGGGATTTGGAAAAGGTCTTTGAAGGCTGGGTAGCTCATGCGTTCGATGTTCTCATGGGGGGTGCCGGCGTTGAGCAGCTGCGATAGCGCGATGTGGACTATTTGTACGTAGAAATAAATGTGCGTCACCGAGTAGACTGGGATAGACGGGTCTTGGATGCGGAGCCGGATGGTCTGTTGCTGGAACGCGGCGAACGCCAGGTCGATGAACCAGCTGCGGCGTCGAGTTGAGTCTTTACGCAGGTAGCGCTGCACGACAGCAAAGGCAAACCGCAAGGGTCGATCAAGGTCGCCTTGGCTTTTCAGCGTGATGGGTTGCCCCGGCCTCGGAGTTGGTATTTGAGGGAGCTCGGTGAGCGCTTGCAGGTCAGGGAGCACCCAGTACTGCTCCGAGTATTTGGATCCGAGTAGGTCAGAGCTGAAGTAGGATGACGGAAGCTTCTGGTTCAGCAGCTCAGGCATGTGCTCCAGGATGCAAGCAAAGTGCTGCGGGAAGCACACCTGGTCGCCACGAAGCAACCTCCGGTAAGAGTCAATCGCCAATTTGACGTGGTACACCCAAAACACCGTCAGCGTCCTGTGGATCTTGTCAGCAAAGGCTAAAGGCCGGGAGACCGTATGTTGTCTGACCTTGACTCTGCTGGCAGCGGAAAGCTGACATCTCGCTGCTTGAAGCTGTGCACCCTTGTTGCGACATTGGTGGCAACCTCGAGAAGACCCCGGTCACCATTTTCTGGATCCAGGACTGTCATGTACACGGCGCGAAGGTAATCGACGTGTTTCCAGGGCGCTTTGATCTTGTTGTAGAGAAAGGAGTTCCACCACTCCTGTATCTCTTCCTCGTCCATCTCGGCCCCCAGGAAATCCGCCATGCCTTCAATACGAGGATTGACGGCTGCTGGAGCAGAACCAAGAGGTTTCTTCGACTTGCTGGGACGGGTAACAGGAGCCTTTGACAGCTCCCGCGCAAACAAATCAAGCCCCTCGCGACTCTCTTTGCGAGACGTTGTAGAAAACGCAGGGAGGGTGAGCACCTGCCATCGAAAGTCTTCGCCGTACGTGCACAGCTCAAATTCAAAGCAGGTCCTCAGATCGTTAAACGCATGGAGACGTTCCGACGGCGGAATGAGATCCAGCTTGTTGATCAAGACCCAGACGCCCCTGCCGCCGTACTTGTAAAGCAGCTCGATGTTGCGGCGGAGACACAAGAGAGACTCCTCCACTCTAGCGCCGTTCGCATCGTGCACAAACAGCAGTGCAGACTGTCCAGCGCTCAAACGTAATCGGTCGTGCAGGTGTTGGGGAGCTGATGCGGCTTGTCAGCGCTCATACAACGGCCCGAACTTCGATTCGAAAAGGATGGGACTCACCAGCATCAGCCCCATGAGACTTGAGGTCGCGGAACGTGACCTTGCCACGTCCCCCGAAACCCACCGTGGCGACATTGAGGCTGCAGAAGCCTCCTGGAGTAGCCCCACCGTCACCGTTATGCCAATCATAGAGGAGCGTGGTTTTGCCCGCTCCGTCCAGCCCGCAGAGAAGCACCGAGTATTCCGGCCCGCTGAAGAGGTCGCTGAGGACACCGGGGAGCGGCATCTTGGAGATCAAAAAAGTGCTGGCTGCTGGGAGGTTCCGAATTCCGGGCCCATGATTTTCTGAACTACAAAGGACATCGGGATTTTTTATGCCCATTGAGAATTGTGCTGCCTGGCGCCGGTGTTGCGTACGTGTCGCTCTCGCTTGACTGGCCAGATTTGCACACATCAAACGGTGAGGTTGTCCTCACTAGTGGGCTGCCTAACCTGAAATCTTTCACCTGCAGGGGATATTTTCCTCGACGTCCAATTGGAGCCCTGCTGGCAACGCCAATCGCAGTGCTGGCCCCTGTGGTGAATCGCAGGACCATAAAAATTCTAGGTTGCATTCTAGCCTGCCCGAGATCCTGGTCCGACAGTGAGTCAACGCCTTGTTTCTTTGACAAATCTGAGAAGGACACAGTAGATAACATGATATTCATACCGATGAGTACCTAACATGGCCCTCATTATTGGTCTAATTACAGCACCATACTCCATCCACATGCATGACCCGTCATACGCTGCCATGCCCCCTAAATACACACCTTTGTGAACTCCTTCAACAGAGCCTGGGCGGGGAAAATAGGTCAGTTATTGTATCAGATAGAAGATGCACGGGATAGCAACCAGGATTTCGGATAATTACCTCGAAATCATGATGAGCGAGCGATCGGAACACAGGCGACTTGTCCAGCTTCAGCTGCGAAATTCGCGGGCTCCTGATACCAAAGGCTACCCGAGCAAGAAAACGTGGGTCGTCCCGAACGTTCGTCGCCTTGAGGACATCCTTGATGGACGCCGCTGTTGTGCGAGCCAACGGACGACGGGGCAACCTCACCTGGATGCCTGTCATGCAAAATGTGCAGTGTCCACACTTGGACTTCCCGTCGGGAAGACCCATTCCGAAGTGCTCAGCCAGCTTGAGTGCGAAACATTTCCGTCCTGTGATGAGGTCCATGACCTCTTGGCCTCGGTTTACGGCGTCGCGTTCGCGATTGAGGAGGTCGGCGTATAGATTGTCAACGACTGCATTAATCTCCACGTCGGTCCGTGGTAGCTGCTTCTTGATCACGTATCGTTGTTCAATACCCTTGGTCATCAGCTTGATGTGACCCTGTTCGTTGAGCCTGTTAAGCTTGCCGATGATATCGTTTCGATTTACCCCCCCTGCCCGGCTGGCGGCGTTGACGTCCATGTCATGGTATTTGACCTTTTTCGCAGCATTAGCGACTATCGCTTTGGCCGCAGCGCTCGGGTCTCCTTTTATCACTGGGTAATATGATTTTGAGGCCTCGAACTTGTACGTCGAGTACTCTGGCGTTGTGGCCCGAAAGAGTCCAAAATGAAGCTCCAATGCGGCGTAGATGACGCTCAGAGGACTGTCTCGGATGTCGAACTCCTTTCCTTGGTGCCAATGGCTGACCTTGAAAACATCTCCGGGTGCGCAGCCTTGCGCCTTGCTCAGAATGTCTTTGATAAGGGCTTTCAATGACGGTCTGGACGGCAGATCCCCGCGAGCGAAGACCTCTCGTAGGTAGAAGGCACTGGGCGCAAGATAAAACATGCAACGGCTAGGCTTTCCATCTCTCCCCGCACGACCGATCTGCTGGCTGTATTCTTCAACTGTGTTCGACAAATCCCAGTGCACAATGTTTCGAATGTCGGACTTGTCGATTCCCATTCCGAAGGCGATCGTCGCGCAAATCTAGATCAAAGTTAGATTATGCAACCTAATACCATCGAGGGGCAGAAAACTTACGATCTGGATCCGAGATGACATGAAATCCTCTTGAATCCGAGCCTTGTCCTCGGTCTTCATGCCACCATGGAAAGACGCTGCCTTGAAACCATGATTGCTCAGAACCTCAGCGTGGATCTCTGCCTGGTTTTGAAGTCCCACATAAACAAGAGTTGGGCCTGGGTTGGCTCGCAGAAACTTGAACAGTTCTTCAAATCTCTTGTCTGCCTCGGTCTTGGCGCGGGTTCCAAACATCACTTCCAATACCTCGTCAGGAAGTACCCCAGCGGGGCTATCAATAGTCTTGGCATGGAGTTCGAGGCTAGAGAGGAGTACCAATCAGCAAGGGTCTAGGGAGTGAAACTTCAACTCTAGGGTACTTACTTTGGTCTGTAAGGCGATGTCTTGAAGACACATGATTCCTTGATTTTGAATGCTTTGCAAATGTCTTCGGCAACCTGGGGGGTGGCTGTGGCCGTGAGGCAGATAACGCGTTCGGCTTTGATCTCATCCACAAAACGGGCGACTGAAAGTTACACAGTCAGGATAGAGACAGAGAGGGGGGGTCGAGTTCCTAACCTTTCAAGTAGTCCGGCCTGAAGCTGTGGCCCCACTGTCAAGCATTGTCAGCCCGCGCTCTCCAACCTCCAAGGCCACTTCACGGCGTACCTCTGAGACACAGTGAGCCTCGTCTACGGCCAGCAATCTGATCCCTCCAGGGACATCTCTGATCGAGACCACGAAGCCTTCATTGTTTAGACGCTCCGGGGCACAGTAGAGAATGCGCAGCTGAGAGTTCCGTATCTTGGCGTAGATCTCTCTCTGCTGCTCCCAAGATTTTGTGGAGTCAATGCTGTCGGCGGAGATTCCTCGCTTTTGGAGAGCATCGACTTGATCTTTCATCAAAGCGATGAGCGGTGAGACGACGATGGTGAGGCCCGCATCTGCTGGGGCTCGACCCTCGGTTCGGTCCAGTTCTGGAAAGGCAATTGCGGGGATCTGGTAGCACAAACTCTTTCCGGCTCCGGTCGGGAAAATTGCGAGGGCATTTTCGCCAGCGAGGATGCTCTGGATGGCGCCGGCTTGCTCGTGTCGGAAAGCCGCATAACCGAATTTCTCGGTTAGCAGCTTTTCAGCGAGCGCGAGGTGCTGCGGGTTCCTTGGTGCGCTTGGTGTGGGGTGTGAGCTTTTCTGCCTCTTGGAGGGTCGCTCAAGGTCCGCAAGATCCGCCTCGTCGAGGCCGTCGAACACATCGTCATTAAAGTCGAAGTCGTCCATCCTGTGTGAGATTTGCGAGCACGACGTCACGGTGGTTTCAAGCCGCGGACCGAAAATGCTTTGGCGTAGCCCTGCAGACGCGAAGCGATGTGGAGCTGACAACAAGCTTGGGCCTGTAACTGCACAGTGGTCGCCGTGCCTTCCCTGTTCTGGATGGTCCGTGCGGGCTATGCGGGCCTTCGGCGCCGTCTGGTCGCTTGCCGTTGGCGGCCCGAAAGCTGTGAGCTGCATCTTGGCGACCAGCACGACGCGAGGATCTTTCCAGCTCTCTTCCAGGCCCTTCTTCACGAGTCTCTGGCTCCGAGGGCTTGCAGAATATCACCTCCAATACCCGAAGTGCCGCTCGGTAGGCATCGAACCACCTTTTGTTGTTGGCCAGCCAGCTTTCGTGACGAGCAAATAACGGGGGCAGTCAGCAACCCCGCCTCCAGCGACTGAACGGGAATGTCCAACTGGCGCCCAGTCCGGAAGATCCCGCCAAACTCTTGGGAGAATTTCCGGTTGATATAGCCTTTCCCCTTGCTCGTAGGGCCATTGCTGATTGGCCGGCAATGCTTGGCCATCCTCACGAACAGCTGTGGTTGTCACGCTCACGGCGCTGCTCGTTCTTTGCTTGCGGTGCGGCATCGAGATAGGACGCCTGAGTAAGGCACCTGATGTTCAGATTGTCTTCTGCCGAGCCGGGAAGATCGACTTTTCGAACACCTGCAGCCTATCTGCATGCAAACTCACAAACCGCCGAATCAGGACCTGGGTAGGTGGAGATCCATTATATTGGAACAATTCATCTCCTGCCCACTTCCGGTATAACGTTAACACATATAGGTACTCCATCTTGACGTCGATCTCAGCCAGCCCCCTGCGTTTCCGGTCCGTGCTCCGGATACGAGAACTGGCTCCGAGAGTTGTCCGAGAGGGTGGTGGACACACCATTTGATGATGGTGGCTACGACGTCGATGATATTCATGCCCACCGGTACTTGCTGGCTCTCGGAGCTGGTCGATCTTCAGAAGTACTACCTGAGGTGATCGAGAATGCCAGGAGGCCTGAGGGATACCTTGATACCCGGTAATTCGGGGAGGAATCGGCATCTTGTCCTCGATCTTCTCTGGCGAACGAGATCAACGGACTACGATGCTTCTTCCCGAGGCCAAAATTGTGCCACACAATGCTCTTTTGAGGAATTCTGCCATCGCTTTGCAGGCCACGCACTTGGCCACGTACCGACGTTTGTTATCACGATAGTTTTGGAAATTTATGCTCGTGTTGGGGATGAGAACTGCCGGCGTTGACATGCCGCAGGAAACTGGGCTCTGCGCTGAAGTCATTACCCGTAGGAAGCTCGCCCCTTGAGTATGCGGCCTCAGGCTACATACCTAACTCCCAGGGCCGGCTGCACAGGTCGCACTGTTGGCCCTGTGGACAACCTCCCCAGACGAATGTCCGGGCATTGAGAGAAATATTCCCCGCTGTAATCAGTGCAGCGCTCAAACTTTATATCCCCGTACTTGGCGAAAGAATGCTCGCAGGAAGGCTCCACCTGGAAGGAAATGGGGCAGTAGTAGATGATGGCCTGAGCTTGGCACATGTTGGTCGATGTTGGTCGATGGTGGTATTTGGCGTGTGGATGGGACCTTGACGAATAACTACTCAGGTGCAGTACGTTACTTCTTGAGTCGGTTCCTGTTTAGGCGAATAATTTCGGTGTTGCTGATGATGATACTCTGGATTCAGCAAGGACTCGACAATCGCTTCCGGACGATAAGGCATTGAAATCGCGGTAACTGAGACGGCCCGCCGGATTATACCCGGAGTGTCAACAGACTTCCTTTGTCCGTGGACATTGCGCCTTTGATTGCTAGGCACAATGCCATTTCTGGGGACAAACTGGTCGTGCTGAATGATCCAGACCTCGATGACGGGGTGGGCGGGGTCGCTCAAAGAGTCCAGCATGAACGAAGTCGTCCTCTCATATGCTATCATCGATTGGGTAACCGTCGAGACACTTGCCTTACATAGGTACCGAATCCTCCACAGAAGCGGATGTTCGGGGTTCCTCTAGCCGGGCTGACCATACGGACTTTCCAGGCAATATGAGCCTCTTGTCTCGATGCTCTGCTCAGGTAAAACTAGTACGAAGCATCTCTAGACCTGACACCCTGTATTCCTTGCGAGAGAACATTGAGGCGCCGTTAATCATGACGTCTCCCTTGTCAAAGTAATGCGAAAGGATGAAGCAAAGACCAGTCGATATTGTCCAACTCCCAGCAATGCTTCTGTTCTCATGTAGGCAGGCAAGACGACCAGCAATGGCACTGTCATGGCCACTCTTGTTTGCCAAGTACCTACAAATATGGCATATCAGCACCTAAAACATCTTTAGCCCGTATTCAATAACGACAACAACCACGCGCGCATATCCCAGACAGCAAAAATGGCACAAGAAAAAGGTTTTAGCGCCAGAGCTGGGGATGATATACGGGAGATGAAGGCTAACAAGAAGGTGGAGAATCTTCCCTCGCCGAAGCCACCAGTACGTTTGCTCGCTTCCTGGAGCTCCCACGAGAGCTTCAGGACAAGATCTGGAATCACGCGCTTGAAAATTCAGCCAAGATTATATCAGCAGAGCTTCACCTGGACAGATATATTTGGAACCTGATCTCCGGCTGGAACTCGGCAGACCAGACAGGCCATGCCGCGATCCTGGCAACCTTCGCTTGTGTATGCGCTCAAGTCGCCCGCAAGCAGTGTTTAGTTACAACGACCGATACGAATCTGTAGCTAGCGTCTGCCAGAGCGCACTTGAGGCGGTGCAGCACATTGTGCGGACTGCAGAAAGGAAAATGACATCGTCATCACTTCTTGTTGGCAAGGCTCCTCCAGCGCATACCCGTATTATTGGGACTGATTTCGAGTATCGCATCCCCGGTCCAAGGGGTTATGTCGGACAGCTGTTTAGCGACAGCTCCCCTGACCGGCGCCCGGACCCCGATCGCATAGGGGAAGACGCATCTCCCTGGGTCTTTCACCTGAGACAGACGTGCTATGCATCACCGACCAGGCCCATGAAGGGAGTCGCACTATCCTGTTTGGCAAAAATTTTCTTTTGGTTCACCCGCTGCGCAACGAGGATGGCTATGAGCACGTCCACTACGACGACATTCAGGGGGCGGGTTGGAACAGCCACTACATTCCGTGTATCCCGTGCGAGATTTTCCCCCCACTGGCGAACCCGAAGCGTGTCGCCTTCATTTGGGAACCGCGCTGCTACTGGGATGAAGGCCGAACGGAGGAGGGATGCAAGCGATGTCTGGTCTACACTTTGTTGCCCAATCTCTGGCCGGTCCACCTACCGAACCTTCAAGAAATCTTTCTTATCAGCCCTGGACTCCGGCCGCTGGTATCCAAAGCTAGAGATGTTCGACCCAAGGCGGCGCTCAGCGAGACCAACCGCGACTTTGCTTCTCCGGCGCTTCCTGTGACTTTGTCGAAGTCAAACGTGACGACCCAGTCGGCAGACACAATGAAGATGACGTAGCTGTTTTGACCAGGCATATTCGATCATACACGGCCTCGAGAAGAGAAAAGCACAGATTGAGCGCCAACCTAGGTATTTTCCTAGGCATGATGGGCGGTAGGCCAGAAGCGAGGTCAAGTTCCCTGGGAGCTTCTTCCCCGGCCCGGTCCAGGTTAAAGTCTTGGGATGCGTCCCTCACGAATTTGTCGATGGTAATAGTTATACCACAAGTCTGACCAACTTCCCCGAATGGAAAGACTGGCAAGGCATGGGGAGCGACTCCAACGGCAGCAACGCCGCGGGGTGAGGCTCATAGGTCGAGACCAGGTAAGTTCCCGGTAAGTATTAGAGTGCAACAATAAAGACACTTTGTCCAAACCACCAATTCCACAGTGAATGTGCTAATCAATAACTATGTGTAAGGAAAGCTACCTACCAGCGGGTTTTCTACGGATTACTACGACTGTGGTGGCAACGGCGAACACGGTGCTACCACCTACTACTGCTCACCCAGCACGGCGGTTCGACGTTTCGGATGGCAATGCAACCCAAATCCCAACTCTAAATCTATCTCAAGCTCAGGGGGGGCGACCGCTTTCGGACAGCGCTGTGCCGCACGGCGGGAAGAACAGCCCCCTTGAAGAAGGCATTGGAAAGCTTAACCCCAAACTCAAAAACCCCACAAATCAATCCTCACTTATAAGAGCTTGGCAACCGGCAAGGAGGCGGCAGCAATGCCGTGCTATAATACCTGGGCGCCTTTTTCTCATTCCAGTGGGCCACGTGATCCGACAATGTCGGGCCTTCTTCCGCACGCTCGCAGCGTCCGGATTCGGCTAATATGATGTAATCTGTCCTTGGTCGCGCATTGGGAAACGAATTGGGGGCGGCTGTTGGGCCGTGTTCTGGGATGACGGGGGGCGACGGGGGACGACGGCAGAGATCTGGCGCGCGATGCAACAGCGGCAGATGCAACGCCGTCCTCGCCTGCCACCGAGGCCCAGCAAGCGAGAGAAGGGACAAGATGAAAAAAAATGGAAAAAGTGTGGGGAGCAGGAGCGAGATCTGGGTTGGCCCGACGTCCCGACTGTGCGTTACTCTCCGATGCGCGTGTGCGGTACGTATGTTGACGTTCGATTGTATTTACTTATTCTCTTTTTATTTTTAGTCTTCTGTTTCTCTCACTTTCCTATCGCAGATGGCCGAAGTGGTGGTGCGATGCTGCGCTAGGCCCCCGCGTCGCGCCCGATCAGCAGGGGAGAGACAACACCACACCCACGCGCATCTCGATGAGGGCTGGCGGATTACTCCGAGTCGGGCGAGGGGAGAGAGTGTTGATATGATGACAGGCGACCGCTACCAAAATCTGCACTCCGGGGAATGCACGTGGCGTCGCGTGGAGGCCAACCGTCCGCCTTAAAATCCGGGGTTAATATGGATAATCAGGGCATTTAGTGGCGGTGGCCAGCTCCCTGACGTCGATTGCAGCCCGCGCAGCCAGCACAGCCAGCACCTGTCGACAGCGGCACGGAAAATAATAAGGGGCTAAACAGAGTGCCTGGCCTCCTAATTAGGACTACGGCCTCGGTGCTACTGGCAGTTCAGACGAACCCGGCATATGCGTTTGGCACCTCCGTCGCCGCCAGGACCCGTCACTGACGATTCGGGACGACACCGTTCGACACCGCCCAACGCCGCCCGTGGCCATGCTCGTGTCCATGCTGCCTTGGCACCGCACGGCAGTGTGCATCATGCCATGCCTTGCCATATGCCATGTCAGCGAGATAGTGACGCTCCGCGATCCAGGCCTCCCTCCCTCTACTCCACCCCCCCAGTCCCGACCCTGGCACCAGCTAAGCTAGGGAGCCCTTGCCTAGTTCCCGATGGATCGCGTCCCTCGCGGCGGCGGACGGAGAGGAGGGAGAGGTGGGACTGGATGAAGTGGAGCATGCCATGTAACTGGCCGCCGGCTCCCAGCTACCAGCGACCAGCGACCAGCAAACAACCTTTAAACCTGGGATGCCTCCGTGGCATTTCACTTGCTGGCTATGCTCGGGTGATCGCAATCCCAAGTCACCCTCCGTCCTTCACCGCGCCCTGCCCTCCCCTGTGAATCAGGATCACAGGCCAAACCCGGCGTGTATGTGTTGTTGTCGCTGCTGCTTGTGCGGGCCTTCTCCTCGTCTTCCTTCCTGCAGCATCTCGAGGAGACGCTGCTCCCAGCAATAGCACGGCACCAACACCATGTCTTCCCCAACACCGCCGGCATGGACGCACAGCGAAGACGCCGAGAAGGGGCTGTACCATGACGAGAAGAGTCTGCCCGTGCTGGCACCGCCCCTCGCCCACATTGACACCAAGACCAGTGTCCTCCAAATCGAGACCGTCTGGTCGCCGCTCTCCCCCGTGCACGAAGGCATTACGCCCTTCTCGAGCGTGCCCGAGCTGTCCCTGCAGTGGCCCAACGGCTGGCACACCATCGATGCCACAGCAGCGCCGACCAAGGCCGGCAACGGCCCAGCACCAGCACAGCTCCCGCCACGGCCAAAGAAGAAGATCAGCAAGTGGGTGATGACCAAGCTGTGGTTCAACACGTACCGCAAGTTCTTCACCTTTGTCGTCCTGCTCAATTTGGCGGGCATCATCATGGCTTCGCTCGGGCGCTTCCCCTACGCAGAAGACCATCTCGGCGCCCTGGTTCTGGGGAACCTGCTTTGTGCCGTTCTTATGCGGAACGAGATGTTTCTGAGGTTTCTGTACATCATTGCCATCTACGGTCTGCGAAGCGTAAGTATTTGTCCCTTTTCTTTTTGTGTCAGAGTACCGGGGAAAGGGGGGCTGTGGATTGGGTGCGACGTCAACACCACGATTCGCTGTTGATGATGCATCATGGATGTCAACAAGCCCCCCTGCCTTGATTACCTCTTCAATGGCCCCCAATTTCATCATCTTGGGGTATGCCAAGACGTTATCCCCTCCCCAGAACCTCGCCGTTGGGTCACGAATCGTCAACATCTTCTCCTCAAATTCAAATGTTTGCAAATACTAACACAACTTCGCAGTGGGCACCAATACCCATCAAGATCGGAGTCACCTCGATCCTGCAGCACGTCGGGGGGATTCACTCTGGCTGCGCGCTGTCCGGCGCGGGGTAAGACCATCCCCAGCCCTGCTTGTGAGATGCGCGATGCTAAACTCTTGTAGCTGGCTGATTTTCAAGGTTGTCGACATCCTTCGGCATCGCAGCGTCCAACACAACGCGATCATTGCCTCGGGCGTCATCACCAACGTCTTGGTGATCATCTCGGTCTTGAGTGCCTTCCCGTGGGTTCGCAAGTGAGTTCCCCATTCTATTACAAGCGGGTTTGTAGGGGCCAAGACTTACACGGCGACAGTTACCACCACAATGTTTTTGAGCGGCACCATCGCTTTATTGGGTGGCTTGGTCTTGCGGTATGTATTTGGTCGATTCCGTGAATGATGACAGTACTGATGAATTGTAGACAACCTGGGCCTTTGTGGTGATGGGTAACTCGTACGACATCAAGTACGGCGTGTGGCGGTCGGATGCGAACTCCCTGCTCAGCGTGCAGGAGTTTTGGTTCGCCGTGTTCATGACCATCGTGTGAGTAACTTCTCCCCTCAATTCCGGCATCGGATGAAAACAACGACTGACTCATCAAAGCATCCTGATCCCCTGGTTCACACTCCGCGAGGTCCCCGTTGAAGTAGAGATTGTAAGCCAGCTTTTTCCCTCCTCGCCCCCCCCGTTTTCGTAACTAACAAGACACCAGCCCTCCCCCAAGGTCGCGATCCTCAAGTTCCAGCGCGGCATGCAGCAGGGCCTCCTCGGTCGAATCAGCCGTACATCCATCATGGAGTACCACGCCTTCGGTATCATCAGCGAGGGCCGCAAGTCGGGCTGCCACTACATGATTTGCGGCGTGCAGGGCGATTTCACACGCGATCTGGTCAAGAACCCGCCTCGGACCGTGTGGACGCGCGAGCTCAAGTTCGGTATGTTTACCTGCCCTTTTTTCTTCTCCCTGCACCCAAAACCTAACAGAGAAAAACAGCCGGCGTCGGTCACGCCTCGGCCATGTTCAAGCGCGGCATCCGCATCTGCACCGGCACCGGAATCGGCGCGGCCCTCTCGACCTGCATCCAATCCCCCGACTGGTTCCTAATCTGGATTGGCTCCGACCAGGAAAAGACATTTGGGCCGACTATCACAGGCCTGATCTACAACAACATCCCTCCCGACCGCATGATCCTCTGGGATTCGAAGAAACGCGGCGGGCGCCCCGACTCGGTCAAGCTCCTCAAGGAAACGTGGGACAGCTTCGGCGCCGAGGTCATCTTCATCACGTCCAACAAGCAGGGCAACGATGAGATGATGCAAGGATGTGCCGAGGAGGGCATGCACGCCTTTGGAACGCTATGGGATTTTTGAGAGATGGGAAATTTCTTGCCGGATTCTTTGAGACATTCTTCGACGTTCAACATTCATCATCAGCCTAGAGCTCTTCTTTGCCTCCATGAGCCATGTTTACGTGGCTCCTCCTCCTCCTCCTCCCACAGCATCGAGTAGAGCTCTGTCTTCTTCATTTTCCGGAGATATTACTTCACTTCTTCTTCTTCTACTTTTTTCATCTTATTCATTACAAACCTTACATAAATTCATCATCGCTAGCATGGGGTTATTGTTGAGTCGGTAGAAGATGAAACGACATAAAGCAGCATGGATCACAACATAGGTGGGAGACGGAGAGGCGGAGAGACGCAGAGCGCAGCAGAGGTAGAATCATCAGCGGTTATTGTTGTTGGCGGCACCAAAGCCACATGGCTGGGGGTGCCAAGGGTCGGGAACTCACTCATCACTCATCGCGATTGCCAAATCGATGGATGGACTGTTGTACCCCCATGTATTTAGTAGCTAGGCGAGATAGCCGAGAAGAGACGACGAGCTTGACAGAATCAGACTCAATCAGACCCAAAATCAGAAGTGGCGAGATACGTGACTGCCGAACGAGGTTGTTTCGGCGGATCTGAAGGATCGGCTGTTATGCGTCGTTCATCCAGGGGTGCGAAGGTGGGCAGTTCCCAGTTGGGGCGGCTGTCGCAATCGGGGGTTTTTACGAGGTGGTACGGCATCGGGTACATGCATTGCGGCCAAGGATCGCCCCTGTTGAGCCTCCGCAGCAAACGCGGGGGGTGACCGTCACTGGCAGGACGCGGGAGAATGGGACGGTTGTGGCTCGGGGGTTCTTCAAGGGCCGACGCTGAAGAGAGACATTGGCCGAGGAGAGAGAGCCGACACAAACCGCCGCCGCTGATAAGAACCTGGAAACTTAGTGCACCTGGATGGCTCCCCCTGGGCCTCTCTTCTGTCTCCCGCCGGGCCGTACTTCGGCCCGGGCGCGGTCGGCTCCGGGCGCGGCGACCTCCGGAGGCCGAGGAACCACGGGAATGATGATGGTTATGTGCGTTGAGTCACCAACAGTTCGAGCCGTCTTAGCTTCAGTCTTGGCGAAATTTGCGCGGCTACAATCCTATTAATGTTGTGTTGGTCCTGCCCCAACCTTTGTCTCCTCGTTGGTTCTTTCCCTTTCATTTCACCGCCAGCCAAAGCAACTGGCAACGCCGTCACTCGAACGACGGTAGCCATGGACGCCGAACCCGCCGCCAAGCCTGAGACAGCTACCGGATCTCAACCCCTCGGATGGAATGCACGAAATTCGAACACTAGTTCATCTGCGCCTACCTATTCCTCCAAACCCTCGTCACCACCGCCATCCTCCGCATCTACATCTGGCCGCATCTCCCCAGCGAATACCACACAATCTGCTGCATCGCCTCACGCTTCCTCGCTGCCCTCCCCGCCGAGAAGCTGTACACCCAGCTGACCGGCGGGAGGGAACCGAGTACGGAGCGATATTTCCTGATGGCCACCTTGCCCAGTGTGGTGATTGACGTGGCGCTGGGGAGCTGTTTCTTTGAGTGTGGGGTGAGGAGCTATGCGAGAGGGTTTTGTGATGCTGGAGCTTCGCGAAGAAATGGGAGGTTGCCTTGGTTTTGGTGAGGCGGGAAGGTTTGCTTGCTCGTAGCTTGTCCCACTGCACTGGAAGGTCTCTGGGTAATATCTCGGGTTAAATGTCGTGGTGTATAAATACCTACTGCGCAACACACCGTGCGGTTGGATGGGTGGGACGATATTTGACGCAGGTACGTAAATGTCAGTGGCGCCAACTTGTTCGCGTTAAAAGTTGGAAACGAATTGGTTCGACGGCCGGCGCGGGCAGGTGGACGTCCCGGCTGGCTCGGGTCGGGGGGTGGCGCATGTGGAAGGCTCAACGGATCCACGCGTGCGATGCCACCGTCGAGATTCTCTGCTCCAAGTGAGCCTGAGTGCCAGTGAGGGGCACCGTCAGACCTGTGTAACCGACAGTTTCTGCGGAGTCGACAACGAGGTCGCAGGACTAGTGACTGCTGCCGTTAGGGACATTCTTGCTTCAACCGTCCGTCACGGTCACGGTGGCTCCAAAAATTGGTAACGACCTCCGACCCTTCCTTTGTGTGCCGGTGTGATTCTGATGTCACTGCTTATCAGAACGGCCTGGGGATTGCAGAAGTTTCGACCCTTCCTCTCTAAGCCTGAGGGCACCGCTTGCCATCTGGGTCACCGTGACAAAGATGAGAGCTGGCTGCTCAAGTCTTCAAATCGGATTGCCAATGAATTTTGGACCTCCAGTCGCCGCTTCCACCTCAGTGCAACTTGAAAACGGCAGCAACCAAAGGCTCCGAAGTATTACCCCCCCCCCCTAGGATCGTCAATACCAGCTGATCTCCCTCGCTTCCTCCACCAACTCGTCATCAGGTCCTACTATTCAAGTCCCCTATCAGAATCCTCAGATTTACTACGATATTTCCGTTGTGTCTTGACGCTTTCCCGCTTCCAAAGCATCAGCGTCGGACTGATCGCCTTGCAGCATGGGATTGCAAAGATATTCCACCGTCAACGTCACGATGCTCAACAGGGTGCTGGGACATCCGCCAAAGCTGGCTGCGATAGACACCTATGTACCTTCGCCTCCGCCAGATAGTCCCGAACGGTGCCGAGCAACGCCAGTGTTTTCCTCCGTCACCACTATTGTGATCACCGTGATAGGGGCAGACACTGGAAGCGGCTATGAAGGACCTAGAATGTCGTGTCGCCACCTCTAGCATGCCCTCGTTCTGGTACAACGCTGCGCCGGCCTCAGGTCTGTGAATGATACTTACCACAGGTGCTGGCAGCATGCGCCTAGCATATGTCATCTACGTAAGACCAGTGCCAGGTTCTTCAGGTGTCTTTCGAGGGAGCCAGCCTGGTAAGTAGGTTGGATACACGAACCCAAAATATTAGGCCTCTGGTCTATTTTAGTGCCCAAACATGCTTTCGGGCTCTTCCTCTATGATTACGATCCTCTTATCGTGATTTGTAGCCTCCCTTCGCATTCCTCACTTGCCACCTGGAGGTCCACACGGCTCTTGGAGGACCCTGGAGTATGAGAGAAACAATACGTCCTAGTGATCGGCTGAAGTACACCCAAAATCCTTCATACTTGACTGCTTCCATGACCAGTGGGTTGAGAGGACATTGAACGGGTGAAAACATTAGTAGGTAGGTAGGTAGGTAGGTAGGTAGGTAGGTATGGGAGTGCATGCCACGTACAACGAGGATGTCCACGAGAAGCTAACATTCTACAGACAGTCAATATCTCACGCCACCTCTGAGATAACGGTAAGAGAGAGCTTGGGATGGGCCACCAATGAGATTGACAGCTCGGGGAAGAAATGGAAGACAGAATCACTAACACGTAGTACAGAACAGACACCGCAAGAGATCAAACCATAACACGCGACGCCGCCCTTGCATTCGAGGTATACCGCACCTTGTCCCAAAGCCGAGGGACAGTGAATGCTGTGTGGAGGCTCCGCGGCCTAAATTTGCCAGCAGAACATCCGGCTGGTATGACGCATAGTAGTCGTGCCATCACGGCTCTTGGATATCACTGGGTTGCACAAGCACAACTTTGGGACTATGTCTTCCTCATCTCTTACGTCCGCTAGGGAGGGTTTCCTGGTGTAAATAATTGAATGATCCCCCGACTCCGACTCGACGCCACTGTGAGTGACAAGCCCTTCCATCTCCCTGAACTCACGAACCCGCAGCCAGCATACAAGGAGAGGCGTGCGTTTAACAGTCGAGGTGTTGTTGGTTGCTGAACTATAGCGCATGGTCATAATCAGTTGCCATCGAGCGCAGAGTGGGAACCCGCAGATGCTTTGAGATGCTACGGTTTGCCTTGGACACAAATCGGACTGGCGGCGCCGGCGGTGGCTGAGACACAATTAGCTGCCTCAACAGCAGGTTAAGCAGCAGAGGGCGTCGTGCTTCTAGAACTTGCAATGCCATCGCAAGTGGGGATGCGATTTTGCGCCAAGGGGCTGTGACATTAGTGATCCGCAGCAGGGTCGAGGTTCATGCTTCTGTGGAGAACCTGAATCTTGCGTCCGGGTTTTGTCGGCAGGGTCAGTCGGCAGCAGAGACCTCCGTCACTCGGTCCCTCGATCGCCAGGAGGGAAAGTTCGAGGGCCAGCAGAGGAGAGCAGCAGAGACTTCTGCATGCCATCGCGAGGCTGTGACGGGCAATGGCCACAGTAGACTAGGTGCAATATCAGTACCGTGCTAGTGTAAGGTTCGCACTTCAGGAACCTGGTGCGCGGAGTCGACGGCTCCATCGATTGCGACGGTCGATGCAGGTCACCCAAGCGAGCCCCAGAATTCGCTAAACAAGCCCAAGGCGGCGCCCGGCAGAACCTTATCGCTCACAAAAAGGCATTCCCGGCTCTCCTAGACCCCTCTTTCTCTGGCTTTGCTGCGGCCGCAGGAATGGAGTGTCCACATCGCATGACCGTTGCGATTGCGGCTGAGACTCTGGGCCTTGAGATCAGGGAGATCTGGAGGAGACCGTTGGCTGGATCATGAAAATCCAGCGCCGAAAAGCTGGATGCTGACTGACCAAACAGAGGGGCCATCATCGCCGAGACGTGCGTCAGCTGCAAAGACGCCGACCACTGAGACCACCGGACTGGCCGTGTGCCCACCGGCCGAGCCACACGGTGCCATTGTCTTCGTCAGCCCGCCGGGGCACAGAAAGCAGCTTGAGCGAAGGAGAAGATCGGAGGGATGGCGAAAGGCAAACAACCTGCCGGCCTGCCGCAACGCAAGGGCCCAGCAAGGTGCGCAACGAGCGAACACAACCTAAGTGCCTGCATGCATTGTGCTGCGGTGCAAACAACAAAGCTGCCCAGTCGAATCAGAGGTGCATGGAATCTCCATGTCACGATGCAACTCTAGACAATTCGTCGAACCGCCGCACGTGTTGTTGTTGTTCAGGTTGTCAACACACACTGCTCGAGAGATCAAGACTTCAGCGACTGGAAGCGGCGCTCTCAGGGCTCAGCACGCGATGCGACAAGGATCGCTCCTGCCAGGCAGGGATGAGGTCATTTCTGTGTGGCTCGTTGCGATAAACAATCATGTCGGCCCCCTGTCCTAGCGACCGTGTTAAGACCCGTGGATCCGTTGCGTGCAGGACCATTCGCCTGTTTCACAATCTCCCCGTCCTTTCAACCTTGCGAATGACCAGATTTTGCCTGTCTTATATATACGAATTTGCATCGCTACCGCGGTCCGGGCTGCGTGTGAATGGGTTTTGGCGCCACGGCTTTCAGCTCCCTCCAGACCACTCCAGACCTCGCTGATCGTGTGAGACGGCGCTTTCGTTGCCCTGCCTCCTGGTTGTACAAAGGGAGCCTTTGAGACGAGAAAAAGACTCGCGACATGGCACAGACAGGGCGGACCGTTGCCCGGCCTCGCCGTCTGCAAGAAAGTGTGATCTGAGCGCCCCCCAGACCTTGGACCCTCTTCTCCACTGAAAAAGGAAGGCCTAGTTTGCGGTCCCGGTCTCAGCGCGACCACCCTCGCCTCTCTGCCGCTCCCCCCCAACAGGATTTGCGGTGCAGGCTTGCAAGCTTGCAACAGGGAGCGCGGTGCGCGGCCTGGCGATGTAAAAACAGCAGCACTTATCAATCTTCTATCCCGAGCCGCTGCCACACCCTTTTTTGGCTCTGCACCCCATCGCTTGCCATGCGTCTTTAATAAACTCGGCGGCTCATCCCTCTCGCGGGACCCTCCACTCGTTTCTGACTTCCAGCGTGCATTTGCATTGGATGCAGGCCACCGCCGACCTACGGATCACGGCGTCCACTCCGGCGTACGGTAAATAAACACTGACTCGGAGTCCACTCGACACCGTAATCCACGCGACGGGCTTCCAGCTTGTCACGAATCGCCAGCCCTGCCGCTGCGCTCTCGTCGTCCATTCGCCCCTTTGGCCGGCGCGACCCTCCCCACAGCGCACAGCGATTCGACCTCCTTTTTTTGTTGTGCTCCACAGACCCTTCCGCCGACGCCCAGATGCAGTAGGCAGCTGCATGTTGGACATCTGGCGCCGCCAACCACGAGCCACATTCGCCATTCGCTGACAGGCCTCAACAACCCCTTCACGCCCCAACGCCACCGGAACTGCGAAGGAGGGGAAGAGAAAAAAAAATCGAGAGCAGGGAGACGCAGGGATTCCCGAAAGAAGCCGTCGACCAGTCCGAAACCGAAGCAGAGCGGTCGAGCGGCGGACGCAAAACCTGGTAGGGCATACAAGACGCCGGTGATGGCTCGATGACATCAAGCATCCGCCATCGATTCCCACCGGCCTCAATTGATTCCCAGGCAACCTGTGTGCCCACCGCTTCTCAGGTTGAAGCCATCGTCGATCGCTAGCCGCCTCGCAGCATTCCGGAAGCAATGGAGACTCCGGCCCGCAGAGTCGTCCAGATGAGCGACTGGGCGCCCGTCCAAGAGGCCATGTTTGAGAACTGCTCCTCTTCGACCAACACCGCGAATGCCCACTCGCATGACGAATTTGGCAGCGCCGCCTCGAGCGAAGCGCGGATTCGAAGCCTGAGCATGTCGCTCCCCTGGCGGCCCCGCCCCAAGTCGGCGCTCTACGATGATGGCGATAAGGTTGACCGAAACTTCGCCCTCGAGAAGTCCAAGAGTCATGGCTTTGGCGGCGGAGGCGAAGATGGAAACGGCGGCCCGGGCCCGTCGTCTTCCAGACACGAACACCACCGAAATTTCAAGGGAATGCTTCGGCGGGCGTCCATCTCGCTCCGATCCGGCGTCAAGGACTTGGTCCACCGGAGAACGTCGGTTCCTTCCGGCTCGAGCTTCGACGCAGAGGGCCACCGCCAGCGACCTCGGTTCCTGGCTGCACCTCAGAACTCTACCATTTACGGGAGCACGCCACAAGGCTCCGCACCCTCCGGGCCCCAGCGCCCTACCACTGCGCACTCGACGTGGCATCGTCTGCGACAGGCTACCAGCTTCCATCGACAGTCCCGGATACTGCACTCGGGCCACGGCGAACGCCCCTTCGATGGCGAGCTCGGCCCCATCGAATCCCCAACCTTCCCGATCCCTGGCTCCGGCGAACACCCGCCTATAATCCCGAGGAGTACGGGCGCCGCGGCCCGGCAGGCGGCCGCAAATGCTTGCCAAGGGCTGCAATTACAGGGCTACGAATACATGAACTCTCCGATGCCGCGGCCGGGCTGGCTGTCGGATGACGGCCCCGACGACCACGAGAGCGGGATCGGTATTGCCCTAACGAGCTCGGAGATGGAGACATATGTCCCGGCCTCTGAAATAGACTCGGACGTTGATATCGGTGCCGCATCGGGCGATGACGAGACAGACATTGCTAAGGTTGACTTCATCTCCCAGCTGCCCATGGAGCTGGCCATCCAGATTCTTGCGCAACTGGACGCCGTCCAGCTGGCAACTGCCAGCCGCGTATCCAGGCATTGGCGGCGAATTACCGAAAATCAGCACATCTGGCGTGAGTCTTTCATGCGAGAGAAGACGACCACATATGCAACAAGTGGGAATGTCAAGCCAGGTGTTGGCTTGGGCGTGCCCCCCGTACGACCGGGAAATGATTGGAAGGAGATATATAGGGTGAAAGAGGAGCTCGATAAAAGATGGAAAGAAGGCAAGGCACGTCCCGTGTACTTGAATGGGCATACTGATAGTATCTACTGCCTTCAATTCGATGAGTATGTCACGCCTTCTGCCTTAGAGGTTTCGATCATGCTGACATATGTGACAGGACAAAGATTATTACTGGATCCCGCGACCGGACCATCCGCGTCTGGGATATGCAAACATACGCTTGTCGCCTGGTGATAGGTCCCCCCGAAGTCGTCAACGACTGTTCCCTCCCCCTCCTCTACGACGAGCACGGAAGTGCGGTCCATTTTGCGACGCTGCCAGGTCTCGACCCGTCTCCCACCGCTGATGGACAGCCCAGAAGTCCCGTGCGGGCCTTCCACTCCACCCCAGCGCTCTACTGCCCTCCGATGCATCACAGCGCCTCCATTCTCTGCCTCCAGTACGACGACCGCATCCTGGTTACCGGGTCCTCCGATTCTACCTGCATTGTATACAGCATCGGGTCCGGCTACCGCCCCATCCGCCGGCTAAAGCATCACAGCGCGGCAGTCCTTGATCTGGTTTTCGATGAGAAGCACATCGTTACCTGCTCCAAGGACATTTCTATCTGCGTCTGGGACCGCGCCACCGGTGCTCTACTCAAGCAGCTCCGAGGGCATCACGGCCCTGTGAACGCTGTGCAAATGCGAGGAAATACGATCGTTTCCTGCAGCGGCGATTTCCGGGTCAAGCTGTGGAATATCGACACAGGCCGGAACATCCGTGAGTTCCTGGGCCACAACAAGGGTCTCGCGTGCAGCCAGTTTACAGAAGACGGTCGCTACGTTGCCTCGGCGGGTAATGACAAGGTCATCCGAATCTGGGACGCCAACACTGGCGAATGCGTGCGCGAGATGAAGGCACACGATAACCTCGTGCGTAGCCTACACGTTGATAGCGTGTCTGGCCGCTTGGTTAGCGGGAGCTACGACTCTGACATCAAGGTGTGGGATATGGAAACAGGTCAGCCGCTACTCGACTTCCCCAAGTGGCACAACAGTTGGGTTCTCAGCGCCAAGAGCGACTATCGGCGTATTGTCAGCTCTGGGCAGGATCCGAAGATTTTGATCCTGGACTTCGGCGCCGGGGTCGAAGGCATCGAGATGCTGGAGAGTGACGCCCCGCACTCGCAGTCAAGAGCGCCGAGACAGGACGAAGGGGGGTATTTCTGACGAGGAGTATCTCGTTCGTGAGAGTTAGCCCGCGTGGGGCGGAGTCAGCCGGCCGCGAAGGTTGGGTAATGTTAATGCTCTCCTCTGACGAAGTCCTCGTTGAGCTGGCGGCGGTGTGGTGTGTGGTCCATAGCGGATCGCCGGGGATGGCGTCGAGGTCGCTGGTTGATCTCCGCCTGTTTAACTCCCTGGTCGGGCTTTACGAGATTTTCCTTTTCATGAATACTTTAGTAAACACTACGCACATGGCGGATTCACTTTATTCGCCCTCGTACTTCTTTCGCGAGGGGTTCGCGGTACTTGAAAGGAAAGGAGGAGCGGAGTGGGATAGGGCGGCTCTGGTTGACTGCAGCTACGATCTACGCCTATGCGCTACGGCTACTGGCACTTTGCATCGTGGAAAATAGAACGGACATGACGAGCGAGAAGTCACAGGACACAGCACAGGACTTTCATCAGCGCATGTCATCGCTCTACTATTTCCATGGTGGTAGCTCAGGATCTGGACAGGAGGGCTGGGGTACGGAGTGTTGGGTGGGAAACTGGGTTAACTTGCTTTCTACGGGGTGTTGCATTGCGAGCGGGAGTATTCTCTTTCGACCTTATAACACAAGCATCTAGAGAGCATTTGGTTTCTGTTTCCCGCTTGGTTTTGATCTTGGGGAAAGTGGAAGGCTGTATCGAGGCTTCCGTGGCCTGGTCCAGTGCGCCCTGCTATGGTTGTGATAGCGAGGCAGCAAGCTAGCTCTGGTGTTGGAATGGAAGTCGGTGTTGATTGTTGGTGAATAGTTTGCTTGCTCAGTGTGTGTATATGTGCCCATTGTTGATTCGATATCAGGTCTGAAGGACTCTGAAGTCGGTCGGAGAACGCGGGTCCGGGCACCGTTGCCGATGGGAGCAGGTAATGTTCCGTGCGTTTGGGCCTGAGCGTTCACTGGAAGGGCCTGAGAGATGTTTTAGAGTCTGCGCCTGCATATCCCCACGCTTGTAGCCTACCTTGCGTGTTTCTTCTGCGCCAAAAACCGTTCGTTCGTACTTTACCCGTATCTGTGCTCCCACAGGTCCAGATTTGGACTGCTGAGCTTTGCAGGCCGGTCCGATGATTGTCGTCCCTTTTTGGCATCCGAGTTTGAGGGCCGGACGAGACCCATGCCCGGCTCTCGTGTGTTCGGCAGTCGCAGGGTCACTTGGGGTCTCGGCTAGGAGGACGTGATTGCTCGACCTGGCACAGATGCAGTGACTCGGAGCCTAGGCGGTTAGACGGACACGGAGTCATGGTGTTTCTGGCTGCCCGTTGGATGGCGGTCTGGTGCTCCTGGTGGGTAGGGACTCTCTCATTTGAGGGAGGAGGACATGGTGACAAAGGCGGGGAGCGGTGATTGGTGGGTACGGCATCACGAAGTGGTATTAAGGGGGGAAAAGAGGGGTTGAAGAAAGGACTTGATGTTGAGGGCAGTCGTGTGGAATGCTAAATGCTGTGTAGCTATGAGCTGTAAGGGTTGCCCTATGAGAAGAAGCCTGAGCTTCCTCGAGAAAAACCTCTCACCGACAAAGATATTGACCCCCTGGTTTCCGCGAGGTGTGCGGTGAGTCCTGTCCCGGAGCAAAGCCGCCGATATTCTGCGGGGTACGGGGGACCCCGCCCGTAGCGGAACCTCTTCCGTGCCGAGTAGGTCGACGTCTAGAACGGGCGGCCCGCTGGGTTGTGCGCATTACCATATGATAGCAAATTGTACGCAGTGAATTTACTTGCCGGGACACTGATAAGATCGACAGTCGGACCACTTGGTCGCGCCTGTTCATTCAGGGATGACACTAGACCATCTGGGCCTGTGCCGCGCAACGGACGGGAGTGCATTGAGCACTAATCGTCGATTTTCCGGTCGCCACATGTCAAGGCCTGCAGCCAATGCATAATTGATGAACGACACATCTAACCAAATTCGACGGAGAAACGAAACATGAGGCACAATTGGCGAGCACCTCTGCTAGCAGGGCACAAGGCGTCTGCATGGCGGTAAGGGGACAGCGTCTGTCCCGCAGCAGAACTCTGCAACGTAGCTCGATTGTCTCGGCCTGCTGAGGAAAGACAAGAAAGACAGAGACCGGGGAAATATTCTAGTGACTTGTGGTCTTGGTGGTCGGCTGAGGTAACGTGACGGCGGGAGGAGAGACAAACCCGCGAATTGTGCTCTCCTGCCCTGAGCTAGAGTGTTGCATCGTTGCAATAGCTGTAGCACAATATTTCCCTTCAGCATCCCAGGGGGTATCTTGAGGTTTGGCGAGATCAATCGACCGATCGCCGCCATGCAACGACGGGGAACCTGACTCTTCGGAAGAACAGGTCGGTTAGAACGAGAATTTGGCCCAGACCCATGCGCCTGACAGCGCCAGTATTGTCCTCAGAATAGACAGGTCCAGCTGGGCCAGGGACGAGGAGAGCAAGCCAATATATGCGAAGCAAGCGTGAGTGACCGCCGCTGGCGAAAATATAGCGAACGAGGCTCACCGTACCCCTGTCACACAGGAGGGTGCCGATGCGCTTGAGCCACGAGAGCGAACGAACATGCGGTGTTATCAGACGGCGCCTCTTGGTTCCACGGCATCCAGGGCCGTCAGATCTGGCAGATCGGTAACGAATGCTCTATGGGAAGTGGAACGAATGACTCTGCCAACAATCGTCCCTGGCCAGCGAAAAGATTAGCACAGGCCTGGATGTAAACGGTGGTCGCTCGACGTCGCAGAGTCGAACACTTTTGTCACGGTGACCATTGCAGCCCATCGCGGCCCATTGGGCGTGAACTCGGCATCGCGGCAGTCCCCAATCGATTGGCGCGGAAGAGATACAAATCCAGGAACCGTCGTGGAGGTGTAGCCACACAGGAGCGACGGCACGGCTGCAAGGAACAGCATCTCAAACGCCGCAATCAACAGGCTGTCGTTGCTTCGCGGGGAGAAGGGAGGCGCGGCGCGCGGCGTAGTTGGTGGGGGAAACGGCCCACTTCATCGTTTTGAAACGTCGCTACGATTGCCTCCACGTCGAGTCAGCGATCCGTAGCTTTTTCGGGTGGCAGCGCTCCCAAATTGGAGGGCGATTCATTTGCAGCCCGTGGCTGGACTTGTCCAGACGCCCTGGACAAATGAATTCGGGAAGTGCAGGGCAGGTGTCCTTGACTGGTCGAAGAAGCTTTGGTGAATTGGCCCCCAAGCGCCCAGAACGTGCCCCGCGGAGACTCTGCAGGGGCCATTTACCGGCCGGCTCGACCCCTGTGCCAAGACCCGTTTGAAGATCTGCGCGCCACCTGGCGGCACCTTCTCCGCCACACCTTGAACTGTCTGGAAGAGACGAGACGTCGTCGAGCCGGCACTTTGTCGTCTTCCTCGCAGCACGGGCAGAGACAGAGACCCGACGGAGCAGCAAAGCTCAGCCCAGTATCTCAGGCAACCTCGGAACAGGCCAACTAGCAAAGTTCCAGCGGCAAGAAGACCAGGCTGCCACGGCTGGACGGTCTAGGTCTGCCCTTGGGCTGTCTGTTCCATGAATTACGGCCGCCGCAGATGGGGCCGAGAGACGTCCCGGTGCCAGGTGAGGTGGATGTCCCGTCGCTGGACCGGCGCGGCGCATGCATTGACGAACCCCTGGAGTCCCGATCCTGGGTAATCTACAAGCTGCGAGACAGGTGGATGCGTGGTCGCCAGATCTTGCCGTCCATTGCCGTCCACTTGTTGCCGTCGTCCGATGTCCCTCGATTCACCCAGCCCACTTCTCCACACCAGCACGGCGCCTTGCCTGTGTCTGGCTCGGGCTTTTTTGAGCTCGCTGCTAGCTTGTTTGAACCGTCCGAAGCCCGCAACCAATTGCGCAGCCGCGTCGGCCTTGTTTCTCCGTGCACCTCGCTCTGGGCAGC
>Ga0247758_1000856_pt1 | contig 25871 bp, 2 predicted proteins | sample UWRJL156409C4_FD_180950 | JGI IMG/M metagenome (GOLD analysis project Ga0247758, IMG submission 180950) | Plant litter microbial communities from Arlington Agricultural Research Station in Wisconsin, United States - UWRJ-L156-409C-4 | ecosystem: Environmental > Terrestrial > Plant litter >... | reverse complement strand
CGTCTTTTTTTTTTTTTTTTTACTGACTTCTTTTTCTCGACAGCACTCGTTCTCGTGTGGAGTCCGTTAGGAGTTTCTAAAGGCCCGGCCTCCTTATTAGGTTTAAGGTCCTTATAACCTATAACTAAGGGTTCTGATAAATATCCTTTTATACTTATTAAGGCGTTCCCTACCACTTCTCAGGCTTTAAATCCCACAATAGTCTTACTCTTCAATATAGTAGTTTAAATATCAGATCTTATCTTATTTCTAGTTCTTATTGTTAATTTTAATCAGTTTGGGTTCTTTTAATAAAACTCCATAATCAGGTCTAGGCACTTAAGGTTTTTAACTAATTCCCACAAGTTATTCTTAAAGCCGTAATCTAACTACTTAATAAGATATTTAAACGTGTTCTTTCCCTTCCGTAAGTCTATAACTTCCTTAACGTCGTACTCATCCTTGTCAGTGTTAACCTTAACCTTCTTTTCTAGAGGAACTCCCTTTAAGGTAGGTTTTAAAAGTAAGACGTGAAAAACCTTAATCCACACCTTTATACTAATAAGTAAGTCCAGTTTATAATTAAAAGTGGCGACCTTTTTCTTAATTTAGAACGGCCCGTACCTTTTAAAGTTAAACTTCTTACTAAGTCGTTTTAAATATAAGTTTCGTGAAAAAAGGTAAACGTGGTCCCCTTCCTGAAAAGTCAGTCCCTTAACTTATTCACTATTGTAATAAAATCTTTTCTTAAATACTAATTACTTAATTTAGTGTTTATTAGTAAACTTCTTTATTTATTCGTGTGTAAACTTAAATTCGGCTTATAAGTGGTTATGTAACTCTTACATCCAATTTACGCAGACTGTGGCTTAAAGGGCACTGGTAGGTGGGCTTTAACGGAGCTTAAGCTCCTTACCGTAATTAGTGAAAAACGGTAACACACCTGTCAACTTAACTGGTGTTATGTTATAAGCTATCTGTGCTGTTAATAATAACTTAAGTTAATTATCTTATTTAAAGTTAACGTAAGCCTAAAGATACATTATAAGTATTTAGTTAACTCGTTCTATTTAACCGTCCGTCTGTAGGTGAAAGGTTGTTAAAAGCTTACTTTTCACACCTATTCTTTACATTAGTCCTTACTAAAACTTCAACATAATCAGCTTATCCCAATCTGTGATAATATTATCTAGTTAAAGGTGTTATAAAATTACCTTTTTCTTAAAGATATAAGGGAGTTACTCCACAGTTATATCCTTTAAGGTTAGCAGAAAATAGGCCCATTTTGTTAATCTGTTAACCACTATAAGGATTTAATTATAAGCGACTCCTGTAACAGGGTCCCTAGACTCTAGAATCCCAGTGATAAAGTTAAGTGAGATAAAACTCCACGGCACCTGTGGTATAAGGAGTGGTTTAAGAAGCCTATAAGGCTTATGGCACCGATTCTGCTTACAGTGGCAGATATCGCAGTTATTAACCACTTCCTTAACCAGCTTCTTTATTCCCAAGAAGGCATACACTTATTAAACCTGTGTAAAAGTCTTAGCCTGGCCTATATATCCTCTAAGTTAAGACTTATAAATCTGCTAGGTATACTCCTTTTGTTTACCCAGGTTGTAAATGTACGGTTTCTCTTAATATTAAAGCCTTACTTTTAATTTAAACGTGTTATTTATACCTTTTAACAGCTGTTCCAGCTAATAACTAGTTTTATTATAATTTAGATGTTTTAGGCACTCTTTACCACAGTTTTACATATACCCTAAGAAGTCTCTTAAAAGGTATTTATACTTACAGGTTCCTTCCTTTAACCTTCTTACTTAAAAGTCTTATTATTATTAATAAATGTTATACTCTGTTTATAAGTTTATATACACGTTAATAGTTTATTCTAATGTTTAGTTATTTAACATTTATAATGTATGTTCTAACGTGCCGTTCTTTACTTTATTAAATTTAGTGACAGGGACTAAGATTAGATTAGCATCCTTATAATCCTGTCTTTAATTAAAAGTATCAGCTCACCTATTATCTTTTCCTTTAATATGGTAAATCTGGAAGTGGAACGGGGCTATTAACTCTACCCACTGTGCTTACTGTAGGCTAAGTTCCTTTATTAGGAAGTACTAGAGGTTATTATAGTCTGAAAAGACCTAAACTGGTTCTTTTATACCACTTAAATACAGTGCTTACTTAGTAAAGTATTAAATAATCGCCATTAGTTCCTTATTAAAGATTAGGTATTATAGGGCTAGACTGTAAATTCCTTTTAATAAAAAGGTAATTAGGTGGCGTTTCCCGTTATCTTAGACTTAACTAAGTTCTCCGCTAATAGTGAATTCCAAGGAGTCTGTTTCGACTTAGAAAGGCTTTAAGAAATCAGGGAGGGCTAAGACTAATGCTGTGACGAAGGCGTGCTTAAGGTCCATAAACGCCTTTTACTGTCTATCAGTCTACTTAAACAGTTTACCCTCTCCTGTAAGCTTATATAATAGTTTTATAATCTTTATAAAGTATTTAATAAAACACTGATAAAAGTTTATAAAGCCGATAAAGGCTTATAACTCTTTTTAGTTCTTTAGAGTAGGCTAGTCCCTAACTGCCTCTATCTTCTCCGCTTACATTTTAAGCTTTCCAGGGGTTATTTTAAACCTTAAATAGTTTAATTCCTAAATATGGAAATGGCTTTTTTCCAGGTTTATTATTAGCTTCGCTTTTTTAAAAGCTGTTAGAACTTATTATATATGTTTTTAATGTTTTTTTAAAGTTTCAGAATAGATTAGGACGTTGTTTAAATACATAAAGATAAACTTATTAAGGAAGGGGTGGAGAACACTGTCGATAAGGCCTTAGAAAGTTATAGGGGCATTTATTAATCCTATCGGTATAATATAGTACTGGTAATACCCGTTACAAGTCTGAAAAGCCGTTTTATACTTATCCTCTTCCTTCACTTTAACGTAATTAAACCTTATAAGGAAATTAAGGCTGGAGAACTAGTTTACCCTAGTGATCCGTTCTCACATTTCTGTAATAAGTAATAATAAGTAGCGATTCTTAATTATATTCTTATTTAACATTTAGTAATTAATAACTATACGTAATTTATTATCTCCCTTTCTTAGGATAAATAACATTAGGTACCCTATTAGGGACTGGGACTTTATAATAAACCTGTTTTTTAAGTTCTCGTTAATATACTCCCTTAAGGCCTTAGCCTGTTAGGGGTTTAAGTGGTAAAGCTGGAAACTGCGGAGTTTTACTCCTGGCTTTAACTTAATTTTATAATCCTATAATTTATAGTCTGGTAGTTACAGTATCTTTTTTTAAAACAGGGTGAACTTCCTATACTTTACAGGTACCTTAAATAAGTCGACTTCTTCGCTTATCTGTAGATCAGCTCTTTACTTTTTTCCACCTTTTAAGTCGTTACTTAGGTAATATAGTAGACTTTTTAATCCTTTAACCGTTTTTATAAACCTAACCTAAACCATACTTAGTTTTAAAGGTTTAATGTGCTTTTAAGTGCTTTATGTATCTTTAAAGCGGTTTATTACCTTCTTAGCTTTCTTTAAATGGTGATTACTATTAGGGGACTTATTAAAGGCAAGGTAGCCACTCCTTTAATTAATTACAGGATTATACTTTTCCAGCTAAGGTAGACTTAAGATTATATTATATCCTGTAATTAGTGTAATGTTAAAGTTTACTTATTATTTATCCCTATCTATTTTAATTAGGAGTGGTAAGTGGTGGGTGACTTTACTGTTATTATATTAATATAGGCCTCCTTCTCTATTTTAAATGGGAATAGCCTCTTTATACTCTTAGTTAGGGAGTTTCCTTTAGTTAACTAATAAGGGGTATACTAGGTTAGAAGCACTCCCGCTATTAATCACTACTTTTACCCTAAACGGCCTCCCTTTTCCGTCTGTTAAGTTAATACTAACGGAATAATACTTATACTCCTTTAACATCTAAGTTATAATAACCATCTGTCCTTGAGGTCTTATCCAGCCTAACCTTTAAGTGCCTCTCCTTCTTCTTAAGGTTTTTACTAATTAGTAAATTATTAATTTCCAGCCCTTTTAAAGGGCCTGTAACCTTTTCCCAATTCCTTTTAGAAAAACAGGTAACTTTAATAAACCTAATAATTAACCTTTCCTAAATTTTCACGCCTTAACGTCTAATCGACTTTAAATGGTTTAATATTCCTAAAGTCCTTAATAAGTTAATAATACGCTTTATAAGACTAGATTACAGTAATATCCTTTTACTCTTAAATCCTTTAATAATCTTCTCACTTCTGCTATTCTCTAGCTTTTCCGTTAAAATGTAATAAATATGTTATAACTAGGCAGTTATTAAGTACCCCTCCTTACTAACACGTGGTGGGAGCCTAATTAACCACAGTGACCTTCCACTTATTACTAAATTCTCTTATCAGGGAGTAAGAGACTTAATAATGGGCCGGTTCCAACTCTATCCTTATAATAATGTAATCTCGTTTTTATATATTAAGGAAGTGGTTATAAAGGGCCTTAAGTCTGTTATATCAGTTAAGCGTATAGTTATCGTACATATAGTTAATCCACAATATGTCCTTATAACTAGGGTGGTTAATATTATTAACTACAGGTGTTATAATTATAAAGTACAGGATAGGGGAAGTGGCACCTTATTCTTTTTCTTCTTCCACTTACCTTTATATACGTTATTTCTCCTAAACCGCTTCTTAAAACTTAGGTAACAGTAACCCAGCTTATTCTTCTATAAAGTGTCCTTCCTTAACAAATTGGTGTTTAAGTTAATTATTAAAGTAAACTTTATTACAGAGTTATAACTTAATCTTTACCGCTTTATTTTTAAACGTTACAGTAAGGCCTTTAACTTACAGGTCCTTTACTTTATCTATTAACTTTTAATGTTTCTCCTTTAACTCTTAAACCCTTCGTTAGTGTGTTTACTTTATACCTTCTCAGGAGACCCTTAAGGTACTAGTCTAAAGCACACCAGCCTTAATACAGGGTATCTATTTAAGCTATCCTTCTTTTAAGGAGGTGAGGGTACTAATCCACTTAACCTGTTTAAAGTATTTAAGAGTCTTAGGGGGTACTGTTAAAAAGAACTTTCATTTTTCTAACTTAATTCTCTCAGCCTACTCTCTTTCACCTTTTAAGGCTTACTTAACTACTTAAGTGGCCTAAAAAGCTAGTTTTTCAACTCCCTTTACCACTTTAATAAGGTTTAAGTTAGGGTCCTTCCTAAACTTCCTTAATTCTTAAGCTTACAGGGTAAGGTTTTTAAAGCCTGTAACAGCTAACTAGAATATTTTTTCCTGGAGTTAATCTTCCATAACCTACACCTTTAATGGCTTTAAGTTTCCACCTTAAAGTCGGTCTGTAGCGACCTGCACTTTTATGGCTAACTCTTTTAAGATATCCTTAAAGATTAGGTACACTACATCTTAAGGTTCCTTTTCTTCTTCTCCCTCCCCTCTTATATTACACTTATCTATCCAGGTGCAATCTTTTTCGTTACCTACCATCCTGATATAAACGTCTCTAATGTTAAACCTGACGTGTTTTCCTCCTTCCGGAACTAGTTTTTAACTAACTTACTTTAATAACAGGCACTGCTATACTATATGGCCCTTTTTATCACAGTTAAAGCACTAGACCTGTAATAGGTTTTTAGGCTGCTTCTGTTACTATTATTATTAGGGTTTATCGTGGTTAGGTTAATTCTGTTAGTTTACCATACTAATATCTATTAATCTGGGGTGGTGGCCTGTCGTTATTAACTAACTCCCCTTTTTAAGCTTATTTAGCTAATAAGGGGTCCGTTCCTTCTAGAAGTTCTTTTAATAATAATAATTATAGTACTAATTATCGGCTTTAATAGCCATCTCGACTAACTCCTAAAGACGATCCAGTCAGTCTTCTCAGTAAAGATCTCTAGTTACGTGCTCCTTTAAACCGCTTTAAAACAGCATTACTAAAGTTTCTTAACTAAGTTTAGTCTTTACAGCTTCTAGCTTAAAACGTGTAAAGAACTTAAGGACTAAGGACGTCTGCCTCAGGGCCATAAGGCGCTATTCAGCCCGCCTAGGGGCGTCCAGTTCTTTAAACTTAATCTAGAGTTAATTAATAAAAACGTCAAAGTCGTCAAAAAGGGCCTAAGTCTCGGGGGCCTCTTTACGCACTTTGTCTACAGAGAGGTTATTAATTATCTTTGTATAAGGTTTATACCAGCAAGCAGCTACTTTATCCAGTAAGGCTCTGGTGAACCTAACCTTTCCTTCTTCTTTAAAGAACTACTTATTATAGTAGGTAACATAGCTTTAAAGCTGGGCTATTTAGGACTTTAACTGCGTAAAGTCTCCCTTAAAACGTAACAGTAGGGGGAGCTTTATTCGTTTCTTCTACAAACCCCTAAAATCGTTATTTTCCAACTTGACAACGTTAAATCAAGCCTAGAGTTTTTTAATAAGACCGATATAGCTCTTAATATCTCCGGGGAAGGCTTTATTAAGTTCCTTAACCAGTCTTTACTAATTAAGGTTTAACTCTTTAAGGCGTGCGGCTAACTTATTAACAGGGGGGAGCCATAACTGGGCCTAAGCCTCCTCAGGCTCCTTCCCTTTTCCGGAGGTTGACATATTATTGGTAGGAGAGGGGTGGTGTCTGGGAATTTAACAAACAGCGTTTAGAACTGGGACGTTAGTATTATATTATAACCTACACCTAATACAGGCCTTAAAAGAACTGGCACGGGTTAAAACAGAACGTATAGCAGGACGCTAACAAATAAGGGGCGTTTTAAAGACGGCTTATTAAGCTAACACTTTTAAATAGGGGGGTTTAATATTAATGTAGGTCGCTGTCACTATAATGTATAAAGGCGAGTCTGAACAGTAGGATATAAATAAATAATTAAATACTAGCGTGAGGAACTAAAGTCCCTTATAGTAGTTATAAACATAACTATAGTTATTTATACTAACTAACTAGGAGGTACTTTATACCTTGCTTATAGTGTTACAGGTGCTTGTTATACGAGAACTTTACACCACGTGAGCGTTTTACTCGTGAGGTTTCTTCTGCTCGCGATGCAAGCACTCGGCATGCTGCAAGCAGCACCTCATTAGTCGTAAGGGCTTCAGGTCTTTGCACCCCTGGCCCAGTGCGCCCGGACGGTGTACACCGTCTTCCTACACTGTTCCTTCTGCAGGGGATTCGTCAGGCCGCCCCGGCCCAAGTGACGGCCTGCAGGGTCGTCACAGTTACCGCCCCGCTGACCTTTTGAAATATAATTAGTTTAGTCTTAATTACTAAACATGGTGACAGGTTATAGGGTTAGTGCTATACAGGGTTGGTAAATTAGTCACTGTATTTTAGTCAGTGCCTTGATTAAAACTGACTACAACTACAGTGATTACAATTATACTTTTTGTAGTTTAGTCAGTGCCTTGATTAAGACTACACTACAATATTACAAGTCAGTAAATAAAAGTGGGGCTAAATTATATTTTTACAAATTAATACTAAGTTAGTTCATTAATTAACTCTAAAATCTATTAATAATGCTATACTTTATGTGATGTTAAAATATTTATTATTAGTTTCTTTCTTTTAAATAATAATAGTATAAAGCATTAAAATAAACTTAATATAATATAAATTAAAAAAACCTGAATAAACCTGAATAAACCTAAATTAAACTTAACGAAACTGAGATAAATAAAATAAAGTAAAAAAGAAATAAAATAGGTTAATTCTCCTGTCCTTCTTCTATTATTGCAGAATTCCTGAAATTTTCCTCCAGTTCTCGCAATTCCTTAATATTCCAACTCTTTAATAATACCGTTCTTTTAATAGTTTCAGGAGCCATTCGGTTACGGCTCTTACTAACAATATTTCCACTGGAGCCGAGGCGGCTGGAATAGCTAAAAATCTCCTGGCTATAAGGCTCAAATCAGGGAATCTACTAGAAACTGACTTCCAGTAATCCAAAGTATAAATCTATAATAAAATTAGTATAATCATATAATTTAAAATAAATAGAATATAATAATAAGATAATAAACAAAGTAATAATAAAATAATAAAAAGAAAATAATACCTTTTTATTAACAACAGGCTCTCGTAAATAAGCTCTGTACTCTGTTTCTGGGTTTGGTTAGATATAAAACTCGTCTTCGTCGTTCGATTCATCGCAAATTTTCTCAGCCGGAGGATTTACGTTACTTATATTTTGTTCTTCTTATACCATATAAATAATTATTAGTATAATATAAGGTTTTTATAAATAATAATAAAAAATAAATAAATAGAATAACAAACAGAATAATAGACTGGGTGAACTTACAGTTCAAATTCAGCTTTAACAACCTTCCAAACCTCTATCTACAGATGAAAGTAAAAAAAAAATTTAAGTTCAAAATAATAAATTAATATAATCATGTATTATATTAACTTAACATTTCGATTTTAAGGCAGTTGTTCTTTAAATTCTGGCACAATCCAGAGATACTGTTACTAGTTTCCATTTATTATTATTCAATTTAGTTAATTAATTATTGATTAATTAAAGTGTGTAGTTAATGTAGTCACTTATAGTTAGTCAGACTAAACTACAACTACACTGTAGTCAGTCAGTAGGTTGACTAAAACTACATGTAGTCAGTAAAACACTGACTACAACTGACTAAACTACAGTAACTACAGTTAGTGACGACAAACTACAGACTACATTACTAACCATGGTGCTATATGTCAGCATATATTATAAAGGAGATAGGGTGTAAGTATGTTATTTACTCTTTTATTACACTTATGCTTCTTAACTGTGATGGCTTAGAAGTCTTATATCACTTCCTTTTCGTCCGGGGTTAAGAACCCCTTGTACTTAAATTAGATACCTAAGGTTCGGTTAGCACTGAGGCGCTTTTAGCTTAGGGTTAGCTTTGTAATGTCACCCCCTCCTTAACCTGGTCTTTTTTTGTAGTTTTATCTAATCTTTCTATTAAGGCTAATTAGCTTTATAATTCCATTTTCTACTCTTTAATTCTTTTATAAAGCCTCTTCTCTTCTTTAACCTTCCACTATTCCTTTCATCCTTTAAATAGTAAAGTATTTCATATAGTTAATAGAATTACTTAAGTAAATGCAATGCTGTAGAGCGTTTATATAAGACAGTTAGGGTAAGTGGTTTATACCATTATTAAATAAGGCGTTAATGATATAAAAGAGAAGCGATACGGCTTAAGTAATAGCAGACTAGGAAGGTGGTACTTAGTAAAAGTAAGAGTTTTAAATAGATAATTAATAACGTTAATAATAAAGACGAGAGAGTAAGGATACAAAAAGATAATCACAGGGTGCATAAGACAGAGTGAAGGTAATATAAGAAAGAGGATAAGTAAGCCTTAAAAGTTAGTAATTTAAAGTAAGTAGCTGTTCGTTCCGTTCATAAGTTATTTACTAACTGTTTATAAACTTTACATATTACTTAAAGTACACCATTAATTGTACCAATTATCTTAGAGTATATATCTCCACATCTCCTTCAATTTATTTATTAATTACTAACCAACTATCTTAAAGTCTTGACTGTAAATATATTATAAAGTGTCATATTACAATAATACTACTAGCTACTTTATTTAAGTTAGTTGTTAAATTAAAGAATATAAAAATACGTTTTCCTTTAATCTCATTACTTTTCAAGTAGTTAATAGTTTAGTTATAGGTTTAATTTAACAGTATAAAAACGTTCGCTGGAATCTCAATACTCCCCCCTAATGCAATGACCCTAAAACCCAGTTAAACGACGGAATCAGATTTAGCACACCTAACTGCACCATGTAGTAATAGCGCACCAATTGAATAACATAGGCGCTAATGGTAATAATGATAAATCCTCTTTTAAGGATGAAAGCGTTTATTTAAACTAACATAATATAATTTTACAGAAAAGTGGGGCCAGTGGGCTAGCGTGCTTATAGTACGCTTACAGACTAACGGTAACGAAGGGAAAAGAGAAGAAAGATGATAAAAACTTATTTAAAAGCTTCTGGAACGTTATAATACATAAGAGAGTAGAAAAGTAAATGTAAGTAGCAGTTTATAAAGTTATGAAAATATATTTTAAAGTAGTTTTTAAGACAAAACAGATATATAAATATACTAATAGTAACTTAAAGAAACTTAACAGTATTGTAACTGATATTACAGCTAGTATTAAAGTAAACATTTAAAAGATTCTGAAGAAAGTAATAAAGATTAAAGAAGTTATATACGTTAAAATTAGTTGCCTAATTTCCTAAAAAAGTATTTCATACACGCTATACTCTGCGTGTTAGAATCTGAAACTCTATCACCTTTCCCTTGCCGAATGTGAAGACTGCGCCTGTTAACCCTAACCCTGAAACCCAAACCACTACAAACCTTCTCACTTAACGCCACTCTCGTCCATCACGATTATAAGCTCCGTTGTGGTAATAAGGTTCAAACGCTAACCACTTAGCTCTTAGCCGTAATAAAAACTCTATTCTTCCCTTCTGATCAGCCTTTTAAATTGGCATCAGTATCTTCGCTACCTTAGTCATAGTTTCTAGAATGGGTCTGTTAAAGGCTATAGGTCTTACGCACGGTAAAGGTTCTGTATAACTTACCAGGCTTAATAGGTTAGATTGTTAGGTTGTATAGTTATGTGTAACGGTTATGTGTAATTATTACAATTAATAATAGTATACAGGAGGAAATCCTAGTGTGCTGTAAAGAGAGTAGCAGGCCTTGCCATTATTCTGTAAGTTTAAAGCGTTATAATAAAGACAATAACGGTTCCTATCTCCCTTAAGGTTTTAAATGGTAAGAAGGCAAGTAAGAAGTAAGAATTACCACCAGTAGAAGTCTCTATCACATTAATAATAAACGTAATCTGTGGACGGATAGTCAGACACTTTAGAGTATACGTTTCGGATACTAATTGTTAAAGAAGGAGATGGACGAAATGACTTTGGAGGAGATGCAGTTTATCCAGTCCCTTTTACAACCCTTTACTGCTAACTATCTACTGTCAGGGTATAGTTAGGGCGTTTTCACCCCACCTACTCTTCTGTTTATGTTATTAAAATACATATAGTTTAATCTTAACTACTAAACACAGTAACAGGTTATAAGGTTAGTGCCTTATGCTAACGTATATTATAAGTAAGACGGGGCCGTAAGTGGGTTGTTCTCAGTCCTGCTACGTTCACTCCCCTTAACCGTAATGGCTTAAAGATATTACGTCACCTTCTTTTTCGTCTGGAGTAGAATGTGACGACCCTGCAGGCCGTCACTTGGGCCGGCACAGCCTGACGAATCTCCCACAAGAAGGAACAGTGCAGGCAAGCAGTACGCACTCTACTGCGCACTGGGCCAGGGGTGCAAAGACCCAAAGCCCCTACGACCAGTCAAGTGGTTGCTCAGTCTTGGCAACACTGTTCACCTACTGAGCACCCTTAAGGTCACTAAGCAGGAGGTACTTAATGTCAGAGTACTCAGTCCCTCACTAAGCAAACCCTACTAAGTAAGGTACAAAGTACCTCTTAGTTAAACTAATATAAATAGTCATCATTATAACTACAATAACCATAAGGAACTCCTAGTTCCTTACATTAATATTCAATTATTCATTTATATCTTATTATTTAGACTCACCTCTGTACATTATAGTGACAACGACTTACAGTAACATTAAACTCCCGTCTAAGAGTGTTAGCTTAATAAACCGTCTTCAGAACGCCCACTCAGTCTTTAGCGTCCTGCCATACATTCTGTCTTAACCTGTGCTAGTCCTCTTAAAGCCTATGGTAAGTGCAGGTTATAATACGATATTAACGTTACAGTTCTAAACACTGTTTATTACACTCTTAGACACCCTTTTCCTCTCCTCACTATATCAGTACCACCTCCTCTAAACCCCTCTAAAGGAAATAATAATCAGATCGGAGATAACGATGTCCCACTACCCGATATAGCTGCTATAGGAGCCGACATAGAGGACGAAGGAGAGTTATCTCATAAAGAACTGTTAGAAGCCTTTAAGACTTATGGTAAATCTATAGTTACGACGATTAAAAAAGCCTTAACCCTTTGGTAATAATCCCGTAACCTTAAAACAAGCTAGCTACTTAAGTTTACTAGTAAGAGTGCCGATCTGTCTACCTAACTTACCTATATAAAGTACGACTTCCAGCTTTAGGTAATTACTATAATGAAACGAAAGGTTCTTTATACCGTTAGCTAGTTTAAGGGAGATCTTAACTTATAGTTTTCAACTATTATTAAGGATTATCTAAACTTAATATTAACTAAATAAAGGACTCTTACTGCTAAGATCTTTAACAATGATAAAAGATAGATTAACTTTAAGACATTTCTCATTAAGATATATAGAGTCTAGGATAAGCAGAAACAGGCTAAGGACTGCTTAAAGAAGCTAGTTTAGCTGTTTTCAGTAGCTGCGTACCTGTCCGCCTTTAATTACGACCGATATTAAGTTATGTATGATAAGTCCGCCTTAAAGTACTGGTTTTATAAAGGATTAAAAGATAATGTTAAGGATAAGCTTTATAAAAAGGATTAGTATACGTTTAACTTTAATTGGTACGCTGTTAAAGTTATCATCATTAATCACTAACTGTTTAAATGACGATTAGAGAAGAAGGGCTAGTATTAGTAAGGTAGTCCTCTTATAATTAATGGAAAAAACATACCAAAACCTTTTTAAGCTAACTACAGACACTAAAGCGCTGCTTACAACACTTACCTTTGTCTAATGGATATTAAAATGGTAAACTGTTAAAACTGGCTTAACTGTAAGAAACTTCCGCGGTAACAGCAGCAGAAGCTACTTAGGGATATATCTTAAGTTTAGTAGTTTAATTACGATAAAAAGGGCTATATAGCATAGCAGTGCCTGTCCTTAAAAAGAGTTGGTTAGAAACCCGTTACAGATGGAGTAAAATATGTCAGATTTAATTCAAGAGATGTTCACATCTGGATAATAAGTAGTAAGGAAGACTGCTTTTAAATAGATAAGTGCGATATGGGAGACGAGGAGAGTAAGGGAGGGGAAGAGGAACTTCAGTTTCCCTAAAACGTAAAGGATCTAGACCTTGGAAAAAACAAGTCAGCTATAAAGGTACAGGTCACTATGGACTAACTCTAAAGTGGAAACTTAGAGGAATTAATGGTATAGATTACTATAGACCGACTTTAAGAAGAAAAGCTTTAAACGGTAATAACAGGCCTTAAATACCTTACCCTGCAGGCTAAGGAGTTAAGGAAGTCCAAGAAGGACCTAGACTTAAACCTTACTAAGATGGTATAAGGAGTTAAGCTGGCACTCCGGGCCACTTAAGAAGTAAAGAAGGCCTTGGAAGATAAGAGGAAGTAAAATGAAAGGATTAAGTTAGAAAAACGAGCGCTTTATTCCCAACTGGAACTAGCGACCCTTCAGCGGTTTAAATACGCTGAATAGATCGCCACTCTTATTAGCTTAGAGGAAGGACAGCTTAGCTGGTTACCTTATGTTAGGAAAGAGAGCGTTTTTAAGACTGGAACTGTTAAAATTCTACACTAGAATTAAGAAAGGGTTAAAGTATAACTCCACACCTGTTATAACCAGGAAAAGGCATATTAATAAAGGGTCTAGGAATTCAAAACCACTTACGAGGAGCTGGTGGATGAGTTATAAGATTTACGAAACGAAGTAATTACCAGAAGAACAAAGATAAAAGTTATAAAATTAAACTGTAACTTTATAAGAAGGTCCACCTTACTAATAACCTTAAATATTACTTAGTTAAAGAAGGCCACTATATGGAAGAACAGGTTAGGATATTACTACCTAAGTTCAAGTAGGAGGTCTGTGAGAAATAACACTTATAAAAGTAAGTAATAAGTGAAAAGATAAAGGCGTTGTAACTTCCGTCCCAGACACTTAAGTCTTCACCCCTACCGTTTACCTTAACCACCCTAGCCATAAAGAAGTACTGTAAATCAATTATGTACACGATAACTATACGTGTAATTAATATATTAGACTTAAGGTCTTTATAATTACTTTCTTAGTGTAAAAAATAGAAATTATGTAGTTACGCTTATAAAACTAACCTAACGGTATTATAGCATCTCTTATAACAGAAAATAAAATAACAGTAAGGACAGCTTAGAAGAACACATTATTATAATTAATTAAGCACTGTCCACTTATTAGTAAGAAGAGTTACTTTAGAAGTGTTAAGTCACCTTATACTCTGTCCACTTTTTAAAAAAAAAGCTAAAGCCTAGTGAGAAAACCAGATTATATACACTTAGCTAAAGCTAAGGAGTTAGCTAAGCTGCAGGCCTACAGAGTATACTAACAGCTAATGGGTGGCTTAAGAAGTATCGTGCTGTTTAAAGTCGACTTGAACGTAAAACGAGAAAACTTAGGAAGGGTTAATTGATAAATGTTTTAAAGCTGTTCCTACCTTCATAATCGGTTAGGAAACGGCTCTAGGGCTTTTAGAAGGCCTGAAAACCAGTGATCCACTAGCTGGTAAAAGCCCTAAGAAGAAGAGGCACTTAAAGGCTAGGCTGGATAAGACCTTAAAGACAGATAGTTACCATAACTCAGATGTAAAAAGAGTATAAGCATTACTCTCTGTATATATCGACTTAACTAACGGAAAAGGGAGGCCGTTTAGGATAAAAGCAGTAATTAATAGCAGGAGTATTTCTAACCTAGTGCATCTTTTACTAGTTAACTAAAGGAAGCTCCCTAACAAAAATTATAAGAAGGCTATTCCCATTCGAAATGAAGAAGGAGGCTTATATAAGTATAATAAGAGAAAAGCCACCTACTACTTACTATTCCTAATTAAAGTGGATAGGGATGAATAAAAAGTGAACTCTAACGTGGTACTAATAATAGTAAGTTACGACATAATTCTAAGTTTACCCTAGCTGGAAAAGTATAACCTTGCGATTAATTAAAGGAGTAGCTACCTCACCTTTAGTAAGTCCCTTAAATGTAAATACTGTTTAGAAAAAGCTCTGGGAGTATTAAACCGTTTCAAAAACGTATGAAGCTTTTAAAAGAAAGTTAAGCTTATAAAACTACACACAGTTTAAGTTAGATTCACTAAATCAGTTAAAGGATTAGAGAGTCTACTGTATAGCTTAAGTGATAATTTAAAAAGTAGAAAGAAGCGGGAAGCTCTTTTATAGATAAGTGAAAAAGTCGACTTATTTAAAGTACCCTTAGAATATAAGAAGTTTACCCTATTCTGGAAAAAGATACTATAACTGCTAGACCACAGACTATAAGGTTATATCATTAAACTTAAACTAGTAGTAAGACTTTAAAGCTTTTAGGCTTATTATTTAAACTTACAGTAGGTAAAGGCCTTAAAGGAATATGTAGAAGAGAACCTAAAAAGCGGGTTTATTATAAAGTCTCAGCCCCTAATAAGGTACCTAGTACTGATTGTCCTAAGGAAGAGAGATGATAAATTTTATAAAGTTATTAACTACTAAACGTTAAATAAATATATAATTAAGAATCGTTACCTATTACTACTTATTTAAAAGATATATGAACGGATTACTGGCGTAAAATAGTTCTCCAGTCTCGACTTCCTTATGGGATTTAATTATATTAAAGTGAAAGAAGAGGACAAGTACAAAACGATCTTTCAGACTAGTCATAGTCACTACCAGTACTGTGTTGTACATATAAGATTAATACACGCCTTTATAACTTTCTAAGGTCGTATTAATAATGTTCTCCACTCCTTCCTTAACAAATTTATCTTTATATATTTAAATAACATTGTAATTTATTCTAAAACTTTAGAAGAACATTAAAAGTAAATATAACAGGTTCTGGTAGCTCTTAAGAAAGTGAAGCTGACTGTAAACTTAGAATAGAGCCACTTCCACGTTTAAGATTTGAACTATTTAGGGTTTAGAGTAGCCTTTAAAAAGCTTAAAATGTAGCTGGAGAAGATAGAGTTAATTAAGGATTAGCCTACTTTAAAGAACTAAATAGAGTTATAACCCTTTATCAGCTTTGTAAACTTTTATTAATATTTTATTAAGCACTCTATGAAGATTATAAGACCACTATATAAGCTTACTAGAATAGGTAAGCTGTTTAAGTGAACTGATAGACAGTAGAAGGCGTTTAACAGACTTAAACACGCCTTTACCACTGTACTAGTCTTAGCCCTCCCTGATTTCTTAAAACCTTTCTAAGTCGAAACTGATTCCCCGGAATTCACAATCAGTAAGAAACTCAGCCAAGTCCAGGACGATAAGAACCGCTACCCAGTTGCCTTTTTATTGAAAGGGATTTATAGCCCGGCCTTACAATACCCTATTTACGATAAGGAACGGATAGCGATTATCTAATGCTTTACTGAATAGGTACTGTATTTAAGTAGTACAGAGAAACCAGTTTAGGTCCTTTTAAACTATAATACAGAAGTCGATTTCAAAAGTTTTGTCGCCCCGTTTATAGCATATATTAGAGGTCCGTGCACCCATTACCCCACATATTATCTTAACCATCTCGACTTCTTTATCTTGTTAACAAAAATGCCTTAATTTTCATCTTTCCAGCTATTATAGCTTAAAATACTAATATCGCAACACGCGCGCTTATTGTAACCTTAAAAAGCCCTCTTGTAAGGATGAAGATGGCCGATGCTGTGAAAAAGTAGGATGTTCCGCTTGTTAGATCCAGCAGATATACGCCCGGGCAATTTCACGTGGATTTGATCTGAATAAAACCCTATTGATCCTAAAGGATAAATAGCTTTAAGATGCTCCTTGTTCTTGTTAGTTTACTAAATAAATCCCTGAAACTACCAAAGTTATAATTGTTAAGGTATAACGTGATCGATACGGCTGAGAAAGATCCTGTGCTGATCTTACTGGTGAGGTTAGTTAGATAGGAGTGGATATCTTGTTGATAATAATCTGGCGGATATTGAAACAGAACGGTTATCGAAAGAAGCTAACGAGGAAGCCTAGATTGACGAAAGTGATAAGGGCTGAAAGACTTTAATAATGTTTAGTTTATTAAGATTAAACGCTTAAAGATTAGAAAAGAGTTATTTAGATAAATAAAACATTTATTATTCTTAATTTTCAGTATAGCAGCTATCGAGTTTAAAGGAAGGGTAATAAAGCGGTAGTGAAGAGTTGTATTTGTAAGTGGTAGAAAGGTTATTCTGAGTTTATGTTCTGGGGGAGTTTTTTTATGATATAAAAGGACTATATTACTGTTAGAAACTAGAGACGGTGAAGGAGAAAGAAATTGTAAGGGAAGAGATTAAACGAATAAATAAAGAGTTAGAACTGTTGATAAAAGTACAGTAGAAGGTTTAGAATGGTTTAAACTAACTTTCTCTTTGAAATTTACCTAAGAGGAAGCTATAGTGAAGATGAAATAAAGAAACAGAAAAACTTTCTTGGGATAATGTTAAGAGAAACCGTACATTCACAATCCTGATAAGTAAAAGAAGAATATCTGATAAATCTATAAGTCTAGACTTAGAAGACATATAGGTAGAGCTAAGACTCTCACTTAAGCTTAGTAAGTATACACCTTCCTTGGAATAAAGAACTCAGTTAAGGAAGTAGTTAATAATTATAATATCTACTACTAAAAGTAGAACTAACATTATAAGCCCTATAGGCTTCTAGAGCCACTCTTTGTACTACAGGGGCTATAAAGCTCTATCTCACTTAATTTTATCACTGGGATACCTAAGTCTAAAGACCCTGTTATAGGAGTTTACTTATAATCAAGTTCTTATAATAGTTAATAAATTAACGAAATAGGCTTACTTTTTACTAACCTTAAAGGATATAATAGCTAAATAACTTACTTATATCTTTAAAAAAGAGATAGTTTCATAATATCTCTGGCTAGATAATATCGTCAAAGATTAAGATAAGCTGATTATATTAAAGTTCTAGTAAGGGCAAATGTAGAGATTTGGTGTGAAGAGCAGTGCTGGAAAATACGTTACTAGTCATTAGTTACTAGTTAAGTCTAACTTGACTTACATGGCTAAAGTCACTGGCCTGACTTAACTAGCCCTGACTAGTGACTTGACTTGACTGACTTGCAAGTGACTAAAATGACTAGCCTTGTTTTAAAATTTAATATAAAATCAAGCTGATTTGATTTAATTACAATAAAAATGGTACTGCTTTAAACTACTTTTTAATATATTTAAAAATCAATAATACTTATTATAAATATTGAAATTATTATCATAATAATAATAGTAGTTATACATAGAATTACTACTACCAGTGCTACCACCACTACCAATAATACTAATAGAAATATTATCATAATTGAATGCTATAAACGATAATATAGATATAAAATATTAATTTTATAATCATATTAGTATAGTAATAATATGTAAAAAGCAGCCTAAATGCTAGGTAAAACTAACTCTTATAAATAATAATAATATTATTATTATTATTATTAAGTAAATTATTTAACTAGTATAAAAAAGAAAGTATTTATAATGAAAAAGTTAAATAGTGGTTTAAATGCTGAATTTAGAGGATGAAAAACTAAGAGGTAAAAAAGTCTTCAATAGTTTTAAAACAATATATTTACAGTGTAAAATACCTAAGTGGTTTGAAACAGTGTTAAAATAACAGATTTACAATATTAAAAATTGGATTTACCATATAAAATAACCAAATAGTTTGAAACACTGTTTATAATATTGGACTTGTATCATAAAACAACCCAATAGCTTTAAACCGTGTTGAAAGAACAGATTTACAGTATAAAACAACTAAAAGATTTCAAATGGTGTTAAAACAATGGATTTACAACATAAAATAATCGAGTGGTTCACAACAGTGTTGAAACAACGGACTTACAATATAAAATAACTAAATAATTTATAACATTTATAAATAAAGGATTTACAATTTAATATAGGAAATTGGTTTCAAGCCTGTTTAAAACTAATAATTAACTGTTTATTCTACAATAATAGTGTTTCATGTCCTAAAAGCGGTAATTTAGCCTAATAAACTAGTTTAATTTACCAGATCCTTTAAATTCTATGTTTTAACTGTTTAAAGAGCTAGAATCCAAATAATTATAAAGTTATAAAATATTCACCACTTCTTTACATTATTCTCTTTAACCACAATAGTTTCACACAAATCTTTTTAAGGCTTAAGACTTTATAATTGGCTATTATAGCTGATTATAAAGCTGTAAAAGTTGAAAAGAGGATTAATGTAAAGGAAATTCGCTACTAAACCACCATATTCCTTGCTTCAACTCCTAAAGCAAAGAGCTAGCTTGTTGTTGACCTTTATTTTTTTCACACTGTGGTATTGGCTAAATTTCGAAGGCTTAGTTTTCTGGACTATTTTAAATCCACTTTAGCCCTGCCAAATAACATTTGTGCTTATGATAATTCAAGTGGAAAATGGCTTGTTTGATTAGATTTTCCACGTACGGCTAAGTGGATGGAAGTTGGAAAGTTTAAAACAGATTAAGTAAGGTTTCATTTTCTTATTATTATTCTTTACTATTATTTTATTATATCTATTACTATTAATAAATCGCCTTATAACGAGACAGTTTTTGCGCTGGATTGGCTGGAAGAGAGTGCCCTTAACCTAAATAAATATGTATTATTATTTTAATATTATTATATTAGTATTTAATTATTTTCTGATACATTATTCTTTATTATTATTCTACTTTATTCTTCTACTTTATCCTTCTTCTTTATTATTATACTTTATTATTATTATTATTTTACTAATTATTATACAGATACTCATACTAGGTAGAATATTATAAATATCTACGTTAAAAGTTCTATCCAGGCGTTAAAAACGCCACTACTGTTATTTACACATCACCCCTAATTCTCCTTCTTCCAGCCCTCTTTATATTCATTACCCCCCTTTGATTAAATAATTTACTAAATATATTAAAGAATCCTCTTAATCCACACCTAAATGTGCTATTACGTTAAAGCTTTCTAGTAACGTTCCCATACTTTAATCACCTCCTGGCGGCTTTTTAAGGCCTCTTTCTTAATGATATATCTCTTTATCTACAGCTAATATAGCTCAATCAGGTTTAAATTAGGCGAATTACCTGGTTAAAGAAGTCGTCTAACCTAGTGGAGATTAAAGATTTTATTCTAAATATAATAACCGTTTTTGAAAGCTCCATCCTCTAAAATAATCGTCTTAGGGTAATTTAGTTACTATTTTATTGCTTTATGCTTTAATAATCGAATTAAGGCTTTATTTGCTTTTTAAAAGCCTTTTATTCTATTGTTTTAAAGTCTAATACAACAATGCGTTACGAACGGAGCCCTAGTGTATAAGATAACCGCCACCCCAACGTTACAAAGCCTTCTTCTTCTTTCAAAATAAAATTCACAGATTTATGTAGGAGTAACATAATACCAATTAACTATAAAGAAGATTCCACATCATCTTCTTCTTATCTTTCGATCAGTAACCTCTTCATCTATCTTTTAATTAATAACTATACCATATTACGACACAGCTACTCGCGCTTAGGCCTTAACATTTAAACTTATCGGCCTAACGAATAAGGAAATTAAGGAGTGTACTGGGCTTAAGCTTAGGACTGTTAGCGACCTTCTTAATCAAGTAGTTAAACAGGGTCTGGATTTAAACGCGCCTCGGATTCTTGACTGCTATGTTGCTGATGCCGTTAAAACTAGGCGACTAAGCAAACAAGCACAATTTGAAAAGGAGGTGATTAAGAAGGTCCGTTCTAATCGTTATGGGTGTAAGTTATTATACGCTCAGATCTTATATAAACTAGATAACTAAATCTCACCCATAACAGTCTGGAGAATCCTTCGAAAAGCTGGTTTCAAAAAGACAAAACTAACATGAAAACCAGGCTTAACAGTAAAAATGAGAAAGGAGCGTTTAGAATAATGTTTAGCCTATAAAGATTAAACTTTAAAGGATTAGAAAAGTGTAATCTGGTTAGATAAAACCTCTGTTATATTGGGTTTTCACCGTGGAGGTTATCGTGTTTAAAGAACATTAAAGGAACGGTTTATTAAATTATGTATTAAGAAGTGGTAGAAGGGATATTCTAAGTTTATGTTTTAAGGTTGCTTCTTATATAATTAGAAAGGACCTTATCATATCTGGTAAAAAGAGACTACAGTAGAAAAGGCATTATCTGTAAAGGAACTTAAAGCTTTGAATTAGGAGTTAGAGCTAATTCTAAAGGTAAAATAGGAACTTACTAATCTTATGTCACGATTACAACTTAATTGTTAAAATCCAGGCAGAAAACCAGTATAGAAGCGGACGGTAACGAAGGGAAAGCTAACACGTGGGGGTAGGAAAGGTATCGACTAGTAGCGTTATTAGAAGGTAATTCTCTTTTTAAAACTGCTTCCTTTTGCTAAAAATGCAGTCCAGACGCATTTGTTCAGGAAGACCGCGCTCCATCACACGCCCACCACGCTTAAGCCCAAGTCTACTTAGCTATAGGGGTTTAGAGATTACTCTGGGTACCTAATTCGCCTGATCTGAATATAATTAAGCCTATATGGATGTGGATGAAGAGGGAGACGATAAAGAAAGGCGCACCTCAGAGTAGGAAAGAAGCGGAAAAAGTCTAGTGGAAAACGTGGAAAGAGTTGCCTTAGGAGAGGATCCAGATGTGGATTAAGCGAATAATGAATAACGTGCAAGAGGTTATTCGGCTTGAGGGTGGTAATGAATATAAGGAAGGCCGGTCAAAGGAGCTGAAAAGTAGAGTTTCAGTTCGAATTGTTAATAATGGCGGGGATGATGATGATGATGGTGACTGGGAGCTAGAGGGCTTGTTTCTGTAAATAGTGGCAAGTGGATGAGTGGTGGGGGTGGGATTGTAGCTGGAATTAGTCCCCTATAATTACAGGAGTTAAGCCTTAAAGAGGTTAGATTGAATGAAAGGCGGTGAGCGGATTCTTTTGGTAAGAGCATCCGTACTTTAACTGTAATAAGAAAAGCTGTATAGCATAACAGTGCCCTCCCCTAAAGTAAGTTAGTTAAAAGTTAGTCCTTAATAAAAGAAAACACGTTAAGTTTAACTTAAGAGACGTCTATGTTAGGATAGCAGGTAACGAAAAGGACTACACTTAAATAGATAAGTGTAATATAAGAGATAAAGAAGAAGAAGAAGAAGAAGAGAAGGAATCTTAAGATATAATGTATTTAATCCTTAAAAGAGTTTTAAAAGAGTTAGCTATAAAGGTGCAGGTTATAACAGACCAACTCTAAGAAGAAACGTTCTAAACAGCTATTACAGGTCTTAAAAACCTTACACTATAAGCCTAAGAATTAAAGAAGTTTAAAAAGGACCTTAATTTAAACTTTATTAAGATAGTAGAGGGAGTTAAAAAATTAACTTTTTAAGCTATTTAAGTGGTAAAGTAAGCCCTGGAAAGTGAAAGGGAGTAAACTGAGAGAAATAAATTAGAAAAACAGAAGTTCTTTTCCTCTATACCCCTTAAAACCCTTAAACGTTTTAAATACACTAAGTAGATCCTCACCTTTACTTCCTTAAAGGAAGAACAGCTTAAATAGCTACCTTATATTAAGGTTAATATACTTAGAACTGGCACTTTAGGAATCCCTAAGGAAGATAAAAAACAGTTACACTAACAAAAGGTCTAAAAGCTAAAAAAACAGACATTAAGAACTAATAAATAAAGTAGAAGACCTGTAAGTAAAAGGCCTTACTATAGAGTTTAACGATAGGGTAGTTAAAGTTAGTCTGCAGCTTTATAATAAAATCCGCTTTACTAATTAACTTAAATGTTAACTTATTATGGAAGATTATTTTATAGAAGAATAAGCTCAGATGCTGTTACCTAAGTTTTAGGAAGAAGTTTAAGAAAAGTAACACACATAAAAGCAAGTAGCTAAAGAAATAGAGTAAGGTACTCCCCCCCTTGTCCTATACTCTTTAATCTTCGCACCCGTAGTTTACGTCGATTACCATAGTTATAAAGACTTACTGTAGATCGACTATATATATAATAACTACACTTTTAACTAATGTAGTGGGCTTAAGGCCCTTTATAACCATTTCCCTAACGTAAGGAGGCGAGACTACGCTGTCGTTAAGGTAGAAATAAGAACAGCTCATTACTAAGTTTCTTACGCCCCGATTAAAGGGTTTAATGACAGTAATATACAAAAAATCACTATAGTTAACTAAACTCCTACTGCCTGCTAGTAAGGAGGTTCACTCGATAACTACCTAATTACAACATGCTCTGTTCACCTTAAGGGAAAGGCTAAAGTGTAGTAGAAATAAGTGGATTATAAACGGATCCGGGAGTAAAAGAATATTACCAGGATCCATGCCTACAAAGCGTACTATCAGTTTATTAAGGACTTACAGAATATTATCCCATTTAAAGTTAATTAAACCCTAAAACGCGAAAACCTAGGAAAGGTTAACTGTTAAGTTTACTAAAGTTACCTGTTCTTCTAAAAAAAGTTCAGAAAAGATTACTAACCTTTTAAAAGGGTTATAAACTAATAATTCGCTAATTAGTAAAAACCTTAAGAAGGAGAAGAGGTATTTAAAGGTTAAGCTAGATAAGACCTTAAGGACAGATAATTATTATAACTTAGATATAAAAGGAGTATAAGTATTATTCCATTAATGTTAACTTAATAAATAGAAAAGGGAGGTTATTTAGAGTAAAAACAGTAATTAATAGCAAGAGTGCTTTTAACCTAATACACCTTACGCTAGTTAACTAAAGGAAACTCCCTAACGAAAAGTATAAGAAGGTTATTCCTATTTCAAATAAAGAAGGAGGCCTGTATTAATATAATAACGGAAAAGTCACCTATTACTTACCACTCCTAATTAAAGTGCATAAGGATAAATAATAAATGGACTTTAACATTATATTAATAGTAAGGTATAATATAATTTTAAGTTTACCTTAACTGGAGAAGTATAACCCTGTAATCGATTAAAGGAGTAACTACCTCACTTTTAATAAGTCCCCTAACTGTAATTACTGTTTAAGAAAGGTTAAAAAAGCACTAAACCACTTTAAAGATACACAAAGCACTTAAAAGCGTATTAAGCCCTTAAAACTAAACACGGTTTAAGTTAAGTTTATTAAGATAGTTAAAGCATTAAAGAGTCTACCGCATTACCTAAATAACGATTTAAAAGGTAAAAGGAAGTAAGAAGTTAATATACAGATAAGTAAAGAAGTCGATTTATTTAAGGTACCTATAGAGTATAGGAAGTTTACTCTGTTTCGAAAAAAGATACCGTAATTACTGGACTATAGATTATAAGACCACGAAATCAAACTGAAGCTAAGAGTAAAGCTCTATAGCTTCCAGCCTTACTATTTAAACCCCTAGAAAGTCGAAGCCCTAAGGGAGTACGTCGATAAAAATCTGAAGAACGGATTTATTATAAAGTCCCAGTCCCCAGTAAGGTGCCTAGTGCTGTTTGTCTTAAGCAAGGGAGACAGTAAACTTCGTATAGTTATTAATTATTAAATGTTAAATAAGGATACGATTAAGAACCGTTACTTATTATTATTTATTATAAAGATGTAAGAACAGATTACTAAAATGAATCAGTTCTCCAGCTTTAACTTCCTTATAAGATTTAACTATATTAAAGTAAAGGATGAGGATAAGTATAAGACAGCTTTTCAGACTTATAACATGTATTACTAGTATTATATTATACTTATAGAATTAATAAATGCCCTTACAACTTTTTAAGGTCTTATAAATAATGTTCTTTATCCTTTCCTTAATAAGTTTATCTTTATATATTTAAACGACGTTCTAATTTATTCTGAAACTTTGGAAAAATACTGAAAACATATATAATAGGATCTAACAGCTCTTAAAAAAGCGAAACTAATAATAAACTTAAAAAGGAGCCACTTCCACGTTTAAGAATTAAACCATTTAAGGTTTAAAGTAATCCTTAAAAAGCTTAAAATTTAACTGGAGAAGAAAGTGGTAATTAAAAATTAACTCACTTTAATAAACTAAAAAGAGTTATAAGTATTTATCAGCTTTATAAACTTCTATCAATATTTTATTAAGTACTTTACAAAGATTATAAGATTACTTTATAAACTTATAGGTAAAGGAAAGCTGTTTAAGTAAATTAATAAATAATAGAAGGTATTTAAAGACTTTAAATATACCTTTATCGCAGTACTAGTCCTAGCCCTCACTAATTTCTTAAAGCCTTTCTAAGTCAAAATAGACTCCTTAAAATTCGTAATTAGTAAAGAACTCAGCTAAATCCAGGACGATAAAAAACGTTACCTAGTCGCCTTTTTATCAAAAGGAATCCACAACACAGCCCTATATTTAAACAGTATAAAGGAACTAGTTCAGTTCTTTTCAGATTATAATAACCTCTAATACTTCCTAATAAAGGAACTTAACCTTTAATAAGTATAATAGGCAGAACTGATAACTCTGTTCCACTTTTAAATCCATTATATTAAAGAAAAAGATAATACATAAGTTAATACTCTTAGCTAAAGATAGGATCATGTTAGTTTCTAGCCCCAGTAGGTCCACTAGGTCGGCGCACTGCACCGAACCCTCTAGAACCCCTTGGAATCAGGGGGTTTCACCCCCTGAATTCCACCAGTGAGTCATACAAGCAGGGTAGGCAAAAAATGACTTACAAGTCATTTATAAGTCACACTTTAAATTAATATAATAAATGGATTACTTAAGTTAAAAATATAAACTGTATAGTTATTTATAGGAAAT
>Ga0247758_1000855_pt1 | contig 25875 bp, 23 predicted proteins | sample UWRJL156409C4_FD_180950 | JGI IMG/M metagenome (GOLD analysis project Ga0247758, IMG submission 180950) | Plant litter microbial communities from Arlington Agricultural Research Station in Wisconsin, United States - UWRJ-L156-409C-4 | ecosystem: Environmental > Terrestrial > Plant litter >... | reverse complement strand
GCACGCGGGGACGACGAGCAGCGCGTAGAGCAGCGCCCCCTCGGAGCGGGTGAGGGCGGCGACCCCGATCACCGCGCCGAGCAGCCCCGCGCGGAGGAGGGTGCCGCCGGTCGTCCGGTCGATCAGCCGGTAGGCGAGCAGCAGCGCGAGCGCGATCACCGGGGCGTAGAGCGACTCGGTGACGACGGTGCCGTCGACCATCACCAGCTGCGGGTAGACCGCGGCGATCCCGGCGGCGAGCAGGCCGATCCGGGGACCGCCGACCCGCCGGCCGAGCAGGCCGATCAGCACGACCGCGGCGGTGCCCAGCACACAGGAGATCGCCCGGTGGTCGGTGAGGCCGTCGAACCCGAGCAGCGAGAAGAACGACAGGAACAGCGGGTACAGCGGCGGGTAGGCCGACGTCGGCTCGAAGTGGCCCGTCAACCCCGACAGGGGCTGGGAGTACCCGTGGCCGTCGGCGATCGTGTTGGCGAGCAGGTGGTAGAGGACGGTGTCGCCCTGCGCCGGCATGTCGCGCGCGATCAGCAGCGCGTAGGCGAGGCGCAGCACGAGCGCGAGGGCGGCGGCCGCGACCAGGCCCCAGCCGAAGCGCCGCGTCGTCAGTGGTGGGGTCTCCTCGGGCAAGGCCGCGGAGCCTACCCCGCGTCCCTGTGGCGATGGCGCCGGGCCCGGGACCGGCCGCCCGGGCGGTGAGTGTCGCCCAGTGGTTGCAGGGCAACCATCCAGCGACACGCAAGCCGCCGGGCGAGGCCGGAGAGGTGGACGGACCGCGCGGCGAACGGCGGCGGGCCAGGGAGAGAAGGGGGTGAGCCGAGGCCGCGATCGTGGACGGCGGGGACGTCATCCAGGTTGTTGCCGGGGGGTGGGAACAACCTGGATGACGTGGACGCGATGGCTCGCCCCGGGCCCGGGGCGACTTGCGTGTCGCCAGGTGGTTGCGGGGCAACCACTCAGCGACACTCACCGTCTGGCAGGCGGCTCGGTCAGGCCGGGCGGCGCTCGCGCAGCACGACGCGGGCGCCCTGGGCGGGGATCATCGTCACGTTGCGGTGGCGCAGCTTCTCGGGCGCCGGGTCGGCGGCGACGAGATCCGTGCGCTGGGCGATGGAGGAGAGGACGACGCGCTGCTCGGCGAGCGCGAGGGCGGCGCCGAGGCAGCGGCGCGTTCCGCCCCCGAACGGGAGCCACGTGTACGTGCCGGGCTTGACGCCGAGGAAGCGCTCGGGCCGGAACGCGAACGGGTCGGGGTAGACGTCCTCACGGTGGTGCACGAGCAGGATGCTGATGAGCACCGCGGTGTCGGTGGGCAGGCGGTACTCACCCAGGTCCCACGGACGCTTGACGCGGCGGCCGATGATCGGGATGACTGGCCGCGAGCGCATGCTCTCGTGGATGGTCGCCATCACGTACGCGTCGGCCTCCTCGGAGGGGCCGGCCCGGACGACGTCGCGCAGCCGGTCGTAGGCGTGGGGCGTGCGCAGCAGACGCTCGAACGTCCACGACAGCTGGTTGGCCGTCGTCTCATGGCCGGCGAGCACGAGGGTCAGCAGCTCGTCGCGCAGCTCCTGGTCGGTCATCGCCTGGCCGTCCTCGTCCCGCGCGGCGAGGAGCAGGGAGAGGATGTCGGTGCGCTCGCCGACGTCAGCGGCGGCGCGGCGGCCGGCGATGATCGCGTAGAGCGGACGGTCCAGACGACCCACGAGGAACTTGACGATGCCCTTGGGCTCCTCGTGCCCGATGCTCAGCAGCTCCACGAGCTGCGCCTCGGGACGGGTGGACAGCGCGACCACCTGACGGATGGCCCGGCGCAGCTGGTCCTCGGGCGTGCCCTTCGCCGGCTTGCCCTCCACCCCGAAGATGCCGGACATGATCACGTCGAGCGTGACCGCCTGCATGCGCGGCGCGAGCGCGAACGGCTCGCCGACGGGCCAGCGGTCGATCTCGCGGTCGGCCGCCTCGGTGATCATCTCGGCGTACCGCTCGATCGCCTCGCCGTGGAAGGGCGGCAGCAGCAGCTTGCGCTGGCGCATGTGGCGGGGGCCGACCGCGGTCAGCACCGAGTTGGGCCCGACGATGGGGCGCAGCGGCGACTCGCCGGTGAGCGAGGGCGCGTCGTCCGGGTTCGCGGTGAAGAGCGACTTCACGTGGTCCGGGTGGCTCGTGACGACCATCGTCTCGTCGATCTCGCCGATGGCGCTGCGGAACCGGAAGACCTCGCCGAGCTCGCGCCGGGCACGGAACATGAACTCGCCCTGGCGGATGCTGAAGCGCAGCGTCTGGAGGGGGCGGGCGAGCGGGAGCGACGCGGGCACGTGGTCGGGGCGGCCGTCGTCCGGCGCGGGGCCGGAGGGCGACGGGGCGAAGCCGCGCGAGGCCAGCGGATCCAGGGGGGCGGCGACGGTGTCGACAGGCGGGTTCACGGCAGGACCTCACGCTCGGGTCCATCTATTGAATCAAAGTCTAACAATCGGCGCGAACGGCCAACGCCCCGCGAACCATGTCGCAGGTATGCACGTTGTACGTGCATACCTGCGTTCTCGTGGTGGCCGGACGACGTGAGCGGGGGGACGGCCGGGGGGATGCGTGCGTGGGTGCAATTGACGCGTTGACGCTATCCATCGCACCTTTGATATTGTTGCGTTTGTGCAACGAACTTCTCCCGTGTCCGTCGAGGACCTGACGGACGATCTCTCCCGCTTCGCCGGCTTCGTCATGAAGACGGCGAGCGGCGACGCCTTCCAGGTCGCGGCCGACCTCGACCTCTCGATGTCTCAGCTGCGCGCGATGTTCATCCTCGTCAACAGCCCCGAGCAGCCGGCGCTGCACGAGCTGGCCGCCCACATCGGGCTGTCGGTGGCGGCCACCGGCCGGGCCGTCGACGGGCTCGTGCGCAACGGCCTGGTCACCCGCACCGAGGACGCCGAGGACCGGCGCGTCAAGCGCCTGGCCCCCACCGCCGCGGGCACCGACGCGATCGAGCGCATCACCGCGTCCCGGCGCGCGGGCGTCGCCCGCTTCGTCGCCGAGATGACCGACGACGAGCGCGAGGCCCTGTCCTCCGCGCTCGCCCCCCTCCTGGCCCGCACCCAGCAGACGATGTGCGCGACCCCCACCGATTCCGAAGGAGCGCCCGCATGAGCGCGACCCCCAGCATCCCCGGCCCCTCCGTCGGCCGGACCGGCATGGACCGTGCCCTCTGGCTCACCGCCTCCGTGGTGATCATCGGCGCGTTCATGTCGATCCTCGACACGACGATCGTCAACGTCGCGATCAACACCCTGGCCGAGGACTTCAACACCTCCCTCTCCACGATCCAGTGGGTGTCGACGGGCTACATGCTCGCGCTCGCGACGGTGATCCCGCTGACCGGCTGGGCCGCCGACCGGTTCGGGACCAAGCGGCTGTACATCGTCTCGATCTCCCTCTTCCTCGTCGGCTCGGCGCTGTCCGGGATGGCGTGGTCGGCCGAGTCCCTGATCGGCTTCCGGGTCCTGCAGGGCCTGGGCGGCGGCATGATCATGCCGGCCGGCATGACGATCCTCACCCAGGCCGCCGGCCCCCAGCGGGTCGGCCGCGTGATGGGCATCGTCGGGGTGCCGATGCTGCTGGGCCCCATCCTCGGCCCCATCCTCGGCGGCTGGCTCGTCGACGACATCTCCTGGCGCTGGATCTTCTACGTGAACATCCCGATCGGCCTCGTCGCCCTCGTGATGGCGTTCCGCATCCTCCCCAAGGACGTTCCGCAGCGCAGCCAGATCCTCGACTGGCGCGGCCTGCTCCTGCTGTCGCCCGGCCTGGCCGCGTTCGTGTTCGGCCTCGGCGAGGTGGCCACCGACGGCGGGTTCACGGCCCCCAAGACCTGGGTGCCGATGCTCGCCGGCGTGCTGCTGGTGGCCGCGTTCGTCCGCCACGCCCTGCGCGCCAGCCAGCCCCTGATCGAGCTGCGCCTGTTCAAGAACCGCACGTTCGCCGCGGCTTCGTCCACGACGTTCCTGTTCGGTGCGGGCTTCTTCGGCTCGATGCTCCTGATCCCGCTCTACTACCAGGTGGTGCGGGGCCAGTCCGCGCTGCACGCCGGCCTGCTGCTGGCGCCCCAGGGCCTCGGCGCGATGATCGCGATGCCGATCGCGGGCCGGCTCACGGACAAGACGGGGGCGGGGAAGATCGTGCTCACCGGCCTGGGGCTGATCCTCGTCGGGATGCTCTCGTTCACCCAGGTCACGGCCGACAGCTCCTACCTGCTGCTCGGCGCCTCCCAGTTCCTGCTGGGCCTCGGCATGGGCGCCACGATGATGCCCGCGATGTCCGCCGCGTACCAGACGCTCACGCACAGCGAAGTGCCTCGCGCGACCTCGGCGATCAACATCATCCAGCGGGTCGGCGGCGCGATCGGCACCGCCGCCCTGTCGGTGGTGCTGACCCACCAGCTCGCCGACCGCCTGCCCGGCGCGAGCAAGGAGGGCGGCCTGGCCGCCGCGCAGAACATCCCCACCGACGTGGCGCCCGGCGTGCGCGAGACGCTGGTCGGCGAGGTCGCCGCCGCGTTCGGGCACACGTTCTGGTGGTCGCTGGGGATCCTCGCCCTCGCCTTCATCCCGGCGCTCCTGCTCCCGCGCAAGGTGCCGCCGGCCCCGGTCGACGTGGTCCCGCCCACGATCGAGGAGCCTCCGGTCGCGGCGGGCGTCGCCTGAGGCACCGCATAGGATGGTGCGGTGGCCCGGAACACCCAGCGCACCCGCATGGCGATCGACATCCGGCGCGAGCAGCTGCTCGACGCCGGGGTCGGCCTGTTCGCCTCGCGCCCCTACGAGGACGTCTCGATCGACGAGATCGCCGAGGCGTGCGGCGTGTCGCGCGGGCTGCTGTACCACTACTTCGGCGGCAAGCGCGACTTCTACGTCTCCTCGATCGCCCACGCGGCCGAGCGGCTGCGGGAGGTGGAGCCCAGCCTCGACCTGCCGCCGACCGAGCAGCTGCAGGTCGGCCTGAACCGGTACTTCACCACGGTCGAGCGCCACCAGGACGCATTCGCGGCGGTGCGCCGCGCGGCCGCCGCCGACCAGGAGATCGCGACCATCGTGCGCGAGCAGCGCCGCGCGTTCGCCGACCGCGTGCTGGCCGGGATGCCCGGGACGGCCAGCGGCTCGCCCCTGGCCACCCTCACCGCCCGCGCGTGGATCGGCTCCGTCGAGCAGGCCGCGCTGGCCTGGCTCAGCACCCCCGAGGTGCCGCGCTCCGCGGTCGTGACCGTGCTCGCCGAGTCGCTCATCGCCGGGCTGCTCGCGGCGGCCCGCATCGACCCGTCGATCGAGATCCCCGGCGCAGTCGCCGGGAGCCTGGGCACGGGCGTGCTCGACGCCGTCGCCGCCGCCGAGCTCGCCGGGCCCTAGTCCCGGCCGGGGCCGGAGCAAGACTAAGTTGGCGGTCCGCCAACCCGAAACGCCCCTTGTCCAGACACCGACCGTGTCCGGATCGCAGAACCGACCCCTCGCTCGTCATGATGGTCGCCGTGGCTTCGGAACAAGAGCTCATCACGCGTATTCGTGCCGACCGCGGCAAAGGGATTCGCGATCTCGGCAGCCACGTCCGTGATCGAATTGCAGGGTTCGGATCGGTTCATCTCGATACCGCCCTGCGGCGCGAGGCTTTCGCCGAACTCACCGCCCCGTTTGAGGTCAGCCCATTCAGGCTGGTGATCAATCCGGCGACGTCGTTCGTCGAGCACAATGACGAGACGGTCACGATCGACGCCGTCTTGGTCAATCAGACGGCAGCTGGTCATGTAGCCGCCGTCGCCCGGGTGATACGCACCTACTGCTTTCGCGAAGCGCGCGTGCACCACGACCTGCTAACGGTTCTCCCCGACTGGAGGAATCGAGCGATTGCACCCAGGCTCATTCTTGCTTCGTTCAACCGCTACGACGAGCTCGATATGCGCGCTGTCACCGTCCACGCCAGTCTTGGTGCGGGGCGCTGGTACTGGGCGGAGAAGGTGGGCTTCGATTTCTTGAATGAGATCGAGCGGCGCCACGTCGAACGTTGGGCGACGTTCGTCCTCGGCACGCTGAGATCGCAGCTTGACCTCGACGGCTTGGATACCCCACAGCAATGGGCACTCATCGGCAGCAATCTCGATGACCAGCCCCTCGCTTCCTTTTCGTCGCTCTCGAGGCGCGCCCAGACGGCGTCTTGCGTGCTGCTGGACCCGTCCGGATGCGGCATCGTCGGGCTGTGCCCTATCGCGGAGGTCGAAGGCGAGCCCGGGATGGTCGTCCTCCGACGGCACCTCCGCAAGGTCGCCAAGGACAACAATGTCGCGTGGACGGCCGAGATCCCCTTGGGCAAGCTGATCATGCTCTCCGGTCCTGACTGGTGGGGGACGTTTGACCTCACCGATCCGGTGATCCGGGCGTCCTTCTCGGAAGGAGTGCAGCGGTCTTTCGAGCGTGCTCAGAGAGCGTCCACATAGCCTATGCACTGTTGCGTACACGCAACAGTGTTGCTAGTATGAGTGCCGTGAAACGAGAGGTAGACACGATCGCGCTCTACAGCGCCCTCCTTGGAAAGAAAGAGGAGGAAGGTCGTTCTTGGCGCGCGATCTCTCGCGATCTGGGTATTGACAACGCAATTTTCACACGCCTGTACAAGGGGTCACGCCCGGACGGAGATACCCTTCTGACCCTCACCGCATGGCTCGGTGTGTCACCAGAGCGATTCATGAGCGGACAGGCAGCAGAGCGCGATGAACGCCGGGACACCATGGTGGCCATCCGAACGCATCTACGTGCCGATCGACGTCTGTCCGATCAGAGCGCGGAAGCGATCGAAGCGGTAGTGAGAGCTGCCTACGACCAACTCGCTGAGCCCTCCGCTTCGTCCTCTGCGGAGCGCGCCGTCTAGCGCAGTTCGCCTTGGCACGTCCGCCGTCCTTACCGTTCGCATGGAAGCGAGCCGCCGAGCAGCGTGCTCTCCGTGAACGAACGCTGCTCGGCCTTTCGGCGATCGACAAGCTTGACCCTCGAGTTCTCGCCGCACGACGCGAAGTCCCGGTTCTAGATCTCGGTTCCCTGCCGGGAGTCGATCGTCGTCACGTCGAGCACCTCCGACGCCCTGACACGCGTGACCTCTCCGCGCTCACCGTTCTCCGTGAAGATCGTTCGATCATCGTCGTGAACGATGCCCATACGGCTGCCCGGCAGAACAACTCGATCGCGCACGAGCTTGCGCATCTCATCCTCGAGCACCCGACGACCACGCTATTCGGGCCGGACGGCCAGCGCCTCTATCCGCAACGACTCGAAGATGAAGCGAACTGGCTTGCCGCATGCCTGCTGGTTCCGGCCAGCGGGCTGCGGGCGGTGCTCGCTCGACACGAGAATCGCATGGCCGTCGCAGACTATTACGGCGTAAGCATTGAATTGCTGCGATGGCGCTGCAACGCAAACGGGCTCGCAAAGCTCAAAGCTGCATAGCCAAGCCAAGCTACTAGGCCCTGCCCGGCCCCCCGCCACCCCACGGGCCGCCGCCGTCGCGGCCCCCGCCGCGACCACGTCCGGGACCGCCGCCTCCGCGGCCCCACCGCTCGCGCGAGGCGGCCTGCTGCTCGCGCCGCTGCTCCCGCGACACCTCCGCGTGCAGGCGCCGAGCCGAGCGCCACACCTCGCGCGCCTCGCGCATCGCCTTCTGCACCTGGGCCCGCGCGTCGTCCATCGCCTTGGCGGCGTCCTGCGACGCGCGCTGGGTGCGCTTGCCCTGCGCGAAGAGGTTGAAGGACCACAGCCCGGTCTCCAGCAGCCGGCTGGCCCGGGCGATGTCGGCGTCCAGCGCCGCGGAGAGCTCGGCCCCCACGAGGCCGTCGCCGAGGTGCCGGTCGGCCGACACCCGAACGACGTGCCACAGGCCCATCAGGGCCTGCGCGACGATCTGCGGCTCAGGGTCGAGCGGGTCGAGCTGGGCGTTCTCGGCCAGCGCGGCGACGACGCCGTCGGTCATGCGGTTGGTCATCGCCTGCTCGGCGGTCCGCAGCGCGGGCGTGTCGCGCAGCAGGTCGCCGACCGCCTGGACCATCCACAGCGCCTCGGGCGGCACGGTGGAGAACTCCAGCCACTGCTCCTTCATCACCGCGACGACGGCCTGGGTGGGCGAGGTGCCCGGCTCGCGGTCGCGCAGCGCGCCGACCAGCGCGGCGGTGAGGTCGTCCTCCTTGTCGAGGACGAGTGACTCCTTGGTCGGGAAGTAGTTGAAGACCGTCTTCTCCGACACCCCCACGGCCGCCGCGACGTCGGCGACGCGCACGTTGTCGTAGCCGCGCTCGCAGAACATCCACGTGGCGGCGTCGGAGATCGCCTGGCGCATCAGGCGCTTCTTGCGCTCGCGCAGGCCCTCGCCGGGACGCTCCTGGAGGTCGCGGAGGCTGCTCATCCACTTGACGGCGTTCGCGTAGTCCCCGGGCGCCGGCGGCGCGTCGAACGGGACGCTGGCGGGTTCGCCGGGGCCGGGGCCGTCGGAGGAGGGACTGGAGGACGCCATCTCCCGGATCGTAGCGAAAGGGTGGGTTGCAGAAAGTTTTCAGTCTCTGTACTTTTACCGTCCATGAACGCAAGCACCCCCGCCGCCGTGGAGACCCACGGCCTCACCAAGCGCTACGGGGACGTCGTCGCCGTGGACGCGCTCGACCTCCGCGTCGAGCCCCAGACCGTCGTCGCCCTCCTGGGCCCCAACGGCGCCGGCAAGACCACCACGGTCCGGATGATCGCCACGCTGATCGAGCCGACCGCGGGCACCGCCCGCGTCGGCGGCCACGACGTGGTCGAGGACGGCGACGCCGTCCGCCGCCAGATCGCCCTCACCGGCCAGTTCGCCGCGCTCGACAAGCACCTGACCGGCCGCGAGAACCTCGTGCTCGTCGCCCAGCTGCGCGGCCACGACCGCCGCACCGCCCGGACCATCGCCGACGAGCTGCTGGAGCGGTTCGACGCCGGGGAGTTCGCCGGCCGCGTGGTCGGCACGCTCTCCGGCGGCCAGCGCCGCCGCATCGACCTGGCCGCCAGCCTCGTGCACCAGCCGTCGCTGCTCGTGCTCGACGAGCCGACGACCGGCCTGGACCCGCGCAGCCGCCAGGCCGTGTGGTCGACGGTGCGCGGGCTGGTCGCCGAGGGCGTCACCCTGCTCCTCACCACCCAGTACCTCGAGGAGGCCGACGCCCTGGCCGACCGGATCGTCCTGATCGACCACGGCCGGAAGGTCGCCGAGGGCACCGCCGCCGACCTCAAGGCCCGCGTCGGCGCCCAGCGGGTCGACGTGGTCGCGGTCGACGCCGCCGGGTTCGTCCGCCTCCACGACGCGCTCGAGCCCGGCTTCGACGTCAGCGCCGCGCCCGAGTCGCGCACGATCTCGATCCCCGCCCCCGACGCCGCGACCGACCTGGGTGCCGTGGCCGCCGCCGTGCACGCGACCGGCGTGCCGGTCGACGAGATCGCGCTGCGCCGTCCCAGCCTGGACGACGCCTTCCTCGCCCTCACCGGCAACGCACCCGACGCCCCCGCGCCCCTCGCGGCGGCCTGATCCCCTTCACCGAACGAGAGCCCTTCCTCATGAGCACCACCACCGTCCATCCCGCGCCGCCGCAGCGGCGCCCGTTCCTGCGCGAGGTCCGCGAGACCCTCCTGCTCGCGGGCCGCAGCCTGCGCACCATCCCCCGCGTCCCCGAGCGCCTCATCGACGTGACGTTCCAGCCCGTGATCTTCATGGTGCTGTTCCTCTACGTCTTCGGCTCGGCCATCGACGTCCCGGGGATGTCCTACATCGACTTCCTGCTCCCCGGCCTCATCGCCCAGCAGATCGCCTTCTCGGTGATCGGGGCCGGCACCGCCACCGCCTCCGACATGGCCGAAGGGGTGGTCGACCGCTTCCGGTCGCTGCCCATCGCCCGGCTGTCGGTGGTGACCGGGCAGGTCCTCGGCCAGTACGCCGAGGCGCTGCTCGGCGTCGCCGTCGTCGCCACCCTCGGCCTGATCCTGGGCTGGACGCCCGACATGAGCGCTGGCGACGTCGTCGTCCTGATCGCCCTCGTGCTCTACGCGCTCTTCGCGTTCATGTGGGCGGGCGTCCTGCTCGGCATGGCGTTCAAGAGCCCCGACGCCGTGCAGGGCACGGGCTTCGCGGTGATGCTGCCGCTGAGCTTCATGGCCGGAACGTTCGTGCCGATCGCCGGCATGGCCCTGATCCCGCGGACCATCGCGGAGTGGAACCCGATCTCCGCGCTCGTCGCGGCGATCCGCGAGCTCACGCAGGGCACGCACTCCGCCGGCTCGTGGCCGCTGGAGCACCCGATCGCCGGCACCCTGATCTGGATGACGCTCCTGCTGATCGCCTGCGTCCCGCTGGCCGTGCGCCGCTTCCGGCGCATCACCGCCAACTAGGCGGCGACCGGCCTGCCGCCGGGGCTCAGGCCTCGGCGGCGGGGCGCTCGCGCAGCAGGAACCAGTCCACCGCGTAGCCGCCGAACGGCACGACGGCGCCGAGCAGGACGAGGATCGTCGTCTTGGTCGACCAGCCCTCGCTCTTGTAGAGCAGCGCGACGAAGCCGACGTAGAGCAGGAAGAGCGCGCCGTGGAGCGGGCCGAGCACCTGGACGCCGCCCGCGCCGTGGTCGGCGTACTTCAGGTAGGTCGCGACCAGGAGGCAGAGGAAGCTCGTGGCCTCCAGGAACGCGATCCATCGGAATGCTTTGAGGCTGACCATGGCCGGCAGTGTTGCATTAGCCTGCGGGTCGATGCCTTCACCGCGCAAGCGCCTGGCGCCGCAGGAGCGGCGTGAGCAGATCCTCCAGGCCGCGCGCGAGACGTTCGCCCGCCGCCCGTACGCGGAGGTGTCGATGACCGACATCGCCCGCGACGCCGGGGTCAGCCGCAGCCTCCTCAACCACTACTTCGACGGCAAGCTCGAGCTGCTCGTGGAGCTCATGCGGCGGTACGCCCAGGACGGCCCCGAGGCGGTGCGCACCGACCTGGACCTGCCCGTGCCCGAGATGGTCGCCACCAACGTGGACTCGTGGCTGAGCTTCGTGGAGGAGAACCGGCCGGCATCGCTGGCCTACCTGGGCGACGGCCCCCTGGCCCAGCCCCCGCAGCTGCGCGCGCTGACCGAGGAGCTGCGCGACGGGATGGTGCGGCGCATCGCGACCAACCACTTCGGCGGCCCCGACGTGTCGCCGTCGGTGCGGCTGGCCCTGCGCGCCTACACCGGGATGTTCGAGGTCGTCTGCTACGACTGGCTGATCGCCGGGGACATGACGCGCGCACAGGTGCGCGCGCTGCTGTCGACGGCGCTGCTGGCCATCGTGCGCGAGGTCGTGCCGGTGCTCGAGCACCCGCCCGGCGACCCTGCTTGACACCCTGTCAAATCCTCCGTAGCCTCGGACGCCCGTCCTCGTCCCGGAGTCACGCATGCCCGTCGCCGCCCCCGATCTCGCCGGAATCGACCTCAGCGACCTGCGCCTCTGGGCGTCCGGGCCCCCGCACGAGACGTTCGCCCGGCTGCGCCGCGAGCAGCCCGTGCACTGGAGCCCCCTCGACGGGTTCCCGCACGAGAAGGGCTTCTGGTCGGTCACGCGCTACGAGGACATCGCCGCGGTCGGCCGCGACTGGGAGACGTTCTCCTCCGAGAAGGGCGGCATCCTCGCCGTCGACAAGTTCATGGAGGAAGCCCCGGAGGGCGCGCCCGACGACCCGCTGTACTTCCAGCGGCTGATGCTCATCTCCCAGGACCCGCCCCGCCACGACCGGCTCAAGGCGCTGGTCCAGCGCGCGTTCACGCCCAAGACGGCACTGGACCACACCGCGCGGATCCAGGAGATCATCACGCTCGTCTACGACCGCGCCCTGGAGCGCCACCCCGACGGGCGGATCGACCTGATCAAGGACGTCGGGGTCTACGTCCCGGCGATGGTCATCGGGGACATGCTCGGCGCGCCCCGCGAGGACGCCGACCGGCTCGTGGACTGGACCAACCGCACCACGGCGTTCGAGGACCCGCGCGTCGTCCCGGACATGGCCGACACGTGGATCGCCCTGCAGGAGGTGTTCGCCTACGTCTACGAGCTGGTCGAGGACCGCAAGGCGAACCCGCGCGACGACCTGACCAGCGGGTTCCTGGCCGCCGAGGTCGACGGGGAGCGCCTCGGGGTCGACGAGGTCTGCATGTTCTTCTTCCTGCTCATGGTCGCGGGCAACGACTCGACCCGCGCGACGTTCTGCTCCGGCCTGCTGAGCCTGCTGCGGGACCCCGAGCAGCTCGCGCTCGTGCGCGACGGGGCGGTCACGCGCGAGCAGGCCGTGGAGGAGTTCCTGCGCTTCCATCCCGCCTTCGCCTACATGCGGCGCACCGCCACGCGCGACACGGAGATCGGCGGGCAGGCGATCGCCGAGGGCGACAAGGTGCTGCTCTGGTACGTGTCGGGCAACCGCGACGCGGACGCGTTCGACGGGGCCGACCGGTTCGACGTACGCCGCACCCCCAACCCGCACCAGGCGTTCGGCGGTGGCGGGCGCCACTTCTGCCTCGGCGCCGGCCTCGCCCGGCTCGAGATGCACCTGTGGCTGGACGAGACGTTGCGGCGCTTCCCGGACATCCGCCTCGACGGCGAGCCGACCCGGCTGAGCTCGACGTTCCTCAACCAGTACGCGACGATCCCCGTGGCGTTGGGCTGCTAATTTCAGAGGCGGCCCGTCGTGGGCCGCCCCATGCGTGACGCTCGCTGACAGCCCGCCCTGAATCGACGCCCGGTCCCCGACCGGCGCCGCGGCTGTCCCTTCTCGTCCTCTCGAAGGGAGCATCCATGTCAGCGTCCCTGCTCGACGCACGCACCATCGGTCTCCGGCTCGGCGACCGCACCATCCTGTCCGACGTCGACCTGCGGGTCGACGCCACCAGCCGCATCGCGCTCGTCGGGCCCAACGGGGCCGGCAAGTCCACGCTGCTGCGCGTCCTCGCGGGCGAACTGGCGCCCGACCACGGCACCGTCCGGCGGGCGGGAACCGTCGGCCACCTGCCCCAGCTCGTGGGCGAGGAGGCCGCGGTCGGCGTGACCGCGCGCGCAGCCATCCTCGAACGGATCGGCGTGGCCGGCGCGACCCGGGACGTCGACCGTCTCGCCGCGCGGCTGGCCGGCGGCGACCTCGACGCGGTCCAGCCGCACGCCGACGCGCTCGACCGCTGGCTGGCCCTCGGCGGCCCCGACGCCCCGGCCCGCCTGGCGGCCGCGACCGACGAGCTGGGCCTGCCGGCGGCGCTGCTCGACCGGCCGCTGACCACGCTGTCGGGCGGGCAGGCCTCCCGCGCCGGGCTGGCCGCACTCACCGTCGCCCGCTGCGACGTGCTCCTGCTCGACGAGCCGACCAACCACCTCGACACCGACGGCCTGGAGCGCCTGGCCGCGCTGATCGACGCCCACCGGGGCGGGATCGTCCTGGCCTCGCACGACCGGGCGCTGCTGGCCCGCGTCAGCGACCGGGTGGTGGAGCTCGACCCGCACACCGCGACCGCGACCGCCTACGCCGGCGGGTGGGACGCGTACGAACGCACGCGGACCGCCGAGCACGACCAGGCCGTGGCCGCGCACGAGGAGGCGATCACGACCCGGGCTCGCCTGGCCGAGGCCGAACGGGAGACGCGGCGGCGGGCGGCGGCCAGCGCCGCCCGGGCGGGCCGGCGCACCCACGACAACGACAAGCACTCCCGCGAGTGGGTGACGATGCGCGCGCAGGAGATGGACGGGCGGGCCCGCAAGATGGGCACGCGGGCCGCCCGCGTCGACGTGCCGGAACGGCCGTGGGAGGACGCGCCGCTGGCGCTGACCCTCAGCGCGGACGAGCGTCGCCAGCCGTGGGTGCTCGCCCTCGACGGTGCGGTGCTGCGGCGCGGGACCTGGGCGCGCGGACCGCTCGACCTCGTCGTCGCGCACGGCGATCGCATCCTCCTGTCGGGTGCCAACGGAACGGGCAAGTCGACGCTGCTCGCCGCGCTCGCCGGCCAGCTGCCGCTGGCGGAGGGACGCCGGCGGGTGGCCCCGAGCGCGGTGGTCGTGGCGGTCGGCCAGCGCCGGGACGCCCTGCACGGCGGCGGCCCGGCCTGGGCGGCGGTGCGGGCGCTCACGGGCGCGTCCGAGCGGGACGCCCGCACCGCGCTGGCCCGCTTCGGCGTCGGGGCCCAGGCGGCGGTGCGCGAGGCGGCGACGCTGTCCCCCGGGGAGCGCACCCGCGCGGAGCTCGCCGTCCTGGCCCTACTGCGCCCGACGCTGCTGCTGCTCGACGAACCGACCAACCACCTCGACGTGGCGTCGCTGGAGGCGCTGGAGGCGGCACTGGCCGGCTGGCCCGGCGCGCTCGTCGTGGCCACCCACGACCGGCGGCTGCGCGAAGCGCTGCGGCTGGAGCGGGAGGTCGCGCTAGCGGGCTAGCGCCCGCTAGCGCCGGGAGATCGGCTGGCGCCGATCTCCCATGCCGAGAGTCACCTTTTGCGGCCCATGGCCGCAAAAGGTGACCGTCAGCGCATCAGATGGAGCCGACGAGCTGGATGTGGTCGGCCTCCGCCGCGCCCGCGAACGGGCGCGTGAGGCCGTACGAGTTGAGCGTCGCCTCGGACACGCCCTCGACGCCGGGCGTGTCCGACGCCTGGCCCTTGGTGTGCGGGTCGTTGGGGAAGCCGCCGACCTCGACCGAGTGCTCGGGGGTGCGGTACCCCGACAGCCCGATCAGGTGCAGGTGCAGCTCGATGCCGAGCTTGTTCAGCTTGGCCGACAGCTCCGGCTCGTCGCCCACCGAGTAGTTGGTGCCGGAGGCCTGGAAGAAGCCGTAGCCCGCGGAGTTGCCCTGGGCGGCATGACCGGAGTAGTGCACGATGCCGGCCTGCTCGTCCTGGATCTTGCCGAGCTCCTTCTCCAGCGCGGTGCGGTGCTCACGCAGCGACGACAGCTTCGCGTCGTGGGCGTCCTTGGACCGCACGTACTTGAGCTGCTGGTTGACGACCTGGAGCTTCAGCTGGGCGGCGGCGTCGCGCTGGGACGTCGCGGTGACGACGAGGGCCTGCTGCTTGTCCGTGAGCTTGGTGAGCGAGGCGGCCTGCTTCAGGACGCGGGTCTTGGCCGTCTTCAGCTCGGCGACGATCGCGGCGTTGTGGTCGCCGATCGCCTTGACCTGGTCGACCTGCTCGAGGAGGTCGTTGAAGCCCTTGGCGTTGACCACGACGTGGACCACGTCCGGCGGCGAGGACTCGTACACCGCGACGAGCTGGTCGGCGAGGATCTGCTGGTCGCGCTTGACCGACGCGCGCAGCTTGACGAGCTTGGACCGGGCGGTGCGCAGGCGGGACTGGAGCGAGTCGAGCTCGGCGCTCTTGCCGTCGAGGTCGGTCTGGATCGCGTCGAGGTGGCCGCGCAGCTCGTCGATGCGGCCCTGGAAGCTGCCGATCTTCTCCTGGTCGGCGTCGGCCTGGGCGCGGATCGCCTCCTCCTTCGCCTTGCTCTGGTCGATCTTGTTCGACAGGGCACCGGGGTCGGCGGCGCCGGAGGACTGCACGCCGACGAAGCCGGCGGCGGAGAGCACGACGGCCAGGACGGCGGCGCGCGGGAGGAGGTGACCGGGGTGGCGGAGAGCGGCGAGCATAGGTGGAGGCGGCCGCGACGGTTCCGGCCGAGAGCGCACGGTAGCGAGCGTCCGCGGCCCGTCGCGCAGCTTCGCTTGCATGGGCGCGGCGTTGCAGCGACCGCTCCCCACCGCCGATCGCCCCACGTCACCGAACGATGACGCAGGTATGCGCGTAGTACACGCATACCTGCGACATCGTTGAGGCTCAGCCGACGAGGGTGGCGAACAGCTTGGTCAGCGTCGCTGCGGGGTCGTCGGTCATCCCCGTGTGCACTTCCCCCGGTTGGAGGATCGTGGACGAGGGGGCGACGAGCCAGCCGAAGCGCTCGGACGCCGGCAGCTCCGCCAGTGCCCCACCCTCGGGATCACCCTTGACCACCGCGCACAGCGCGGCGAGCCGCGAGCGCACCGGCGCGGGGTCCAGCCCCGGCGCCAGCGCCCGCAGGCGGGCCTCGTCGATCTCCGCGCGCAGCTCCAGGAAGCGGTGCTGGCGGCAGTAGAGGACGACGCCGACGTTGATCCGCTCGCCCCGCTCGACGCTCGGCACCACGCGCAGGACCGCGTACTGGAAAGGCCTACGCTCGGGCACGCTCGACCTCCTCCACGAAGCCCCGCGGGGCCTCCAGACGGCGGCGCAGGAACGCCGCGAAGTCGGCCCGCCGCGCGGCCGGGTCGTCCCCCAGCCAGCCGTCGGGCACCAGCGCCACGACGTCGTCGACGACCGCCAGCGCCCGGGGCGCCAGGCGCGCGTCGGCCGCGGCGATCGACCCGGCGCCGGGCAGCAGCACGTGCTGGCCGACCTGCGGCATCGGGTCGCCAGCGGTGTCGGCGAGGGCGCCGTCGCGGTACTGGCGGAAGAAGGCGGCGCCGTGGTCGATCAGCCACGTCTGACCGTGCCACACGACGAGGTTGGGGTTGCGCGGCGTGCGATCGACGTTGGTGACGAGGGTGTCCAGCCACACGATCTCGGCCGCGCGCTCCGGGTCCACGGGCGGGTCGGCGGGCCAGGCGAAGGGCAGCGCGCCGGGGAGGAAGTCCATGCCCAGGTTGGTGCCGACGCTGGCCGCGATCAGCTCCTGGATCTCCGGGTCCGGCTCGGCGGCGGCCATCGCGGGATCGACGTCGATCAGCACCAGCTCGGGCACGGGCAGGCCGAGGGCCCGCGCCAGCTCGCCGGCGACGACCTCGGCGACCAGCGCGCCCTCGCCCTGACCGGCGCCGCGGAACTTCGTCACGTACAGGCCGTCGTCGTCGGCCTCGACCAGGCCGGGCAGCGAGCCGCCCTCGCGGAGCGGGGTGACGTACCGCGTCGCGACGACGTGTCGCAGCGCGTCGCTCACTTGATGACGACCGGCGTCCCGACGGACACGCGGGAGTACAGGTCCTTGACGTCGGAGACGTGCATCCGGATGCAGCCGTGCGAGGCGGCCGAGCCGATCGACCAGTCCTCCGACGTGCCGTGGATGCCGACGCCGTCGACCAGACCCATCCAACGGGCCTTCAGGGGGTTGTCCGCCGCGCCGCCCGGGATGACGGAGCCGGCCAGCGAACCGGCCCACGCGGAGTTCGGTACGTGCCAGGCGGGATCGACCTGCTTGTCCTGGATGGAGTAGCGGCCGGCCGGGGTGGAGAGGCCAGCCATGCCGACCGCCACGCCGTACTTCTTGCTCAGGCTGAGCTTCTTGAACAGGCGCAGGGTGAACGTGCCGCGGTCGACGGTGACCACGGTCGGGTACTGGCGGCGCAGGTCGTCCGGCGTGGTCGACGGCTCGATCCATTTGGTACGCACGCGCAGCACGCGGTTGGCGTCGAGGTCGTCCAGCGCGCGGTCGATCAGCCACGCCGTCTTCGCCGTGTCGATCGTCCGGCCGCCGCGCGAGCGGTGCAGGCGCATCTTGGTCACGCCGAGGTCGACGCTCGCGTTGCGCGGCGCGAGGTAGACGCTGCTCTGGACCTGGCCCGCGAACTTCCGGACCGCGGAGCGCGAGTGCTTGATCGACAGGCCCACGTTGCGATCGGTCGCTGACGCGGCGCCGCTCGTGGTGGCCCCCGTCTGCGGGGCGATCTTCAGCGCGCCGCGCGCCATGCGGCCGGCGTCCAGGACGAAACCGCCATCCTTGTCGCGCAGCTTGAAGGTCTCGTTGCCGATGCGCACCACGACGGGCGCGCGCATCTTGCGACCGAGGGTGGCGTCGAGCTTGGCGGTGGCCTCGCGCTCGGTGAGGCCGGAGACGTCGACGCCTCCGGCGGTCACGTGGGCGGCGATGCGTGGGGTGGCGGTCGCGGTCGTCGCGGCACCGGCGAACGGCGCCGCGACGAGCAGGGCGAGACAGGCCACGGAGATGGTCACGACACGGGCGGCAGACATCAGGCCGGGGACCGTAGAGGAGGCCGGGGCGCCGATCCGCAGGATGCGTTTCAGCGGAAGGGCTCTGCGCCGGTCAGGCGACGACGCGCAGCGGGGCGCGGTCCGGCCGGCGGCGATGCGCGGGGGACTGCGCGTCGGTGAGGAACTCGTCGATCCACGCCCACGTGGCGGTGCGCGCGCCGCGGCCCGCGAGCACGCCGAGGTGCCCGCCGGGAGCGGTCTCCAGCCGGACGCTCGCCGCGTTGGGGAGCAGCGTGCCGACGTGGTGCACCGCCTCGCGCGGAGCGAGGACGTCGGAGTCCCCGGCCACGGACAGCACCGGGACCCGCACCTCCTCCAGGTCGATCTCCCGGTCGCCGAGCACCAGGTGCCCGTCGGCCAGGTCGTTGACCCGGAAGAACTGGTGGTAGAGCTGGCCCATCGTGCGCCCGGGGTAGGCGTGCATCCCGTCCATGAAGCGGTCGACCGCCTCCATCTGGGCGAGGTAGTCGCGATCGTCCAGGTGCGTGGCCACCGCGAGCGGCTTCGTCAGGTAGCGGTCGATCGAGGTGAGCTGGAAGCTGCGCTTGACCAGCGGCGCGGGCGCCCCGCCGAACAGCTTGTAGATGGCGGAGCCCAGGAAGCCGTCGCCGAAGTCGGCGATCGGCCGCAGCGGCGCCATCATGCGCACCTTGCGGAAGTCGAACGGGCTGGCGACCGTGGCGATCGCGTTGACCGGCAGCTCGGGGTGCGCGGCCGCGGTGAGCAGGGCCATGATCCCGCCCAGGCACCACCCGACGAGCTGGACCGGCCGGCCGCCAGCGTCCTCGCTGACCTTGCGGATCGCCGTGGGCAGCACGTCCTCGATCCAGTGCTCGATGCCCAGGTCCCGGTCGGAGAACGCGATGTCCCCGTACTCCAGGAGGTAGGTCGGATGGCCCTCGGAGATCAGGTGCCCCGCCAGCGAGCAATCGCGCCGCAGGTCGAAGCAGACGGTCGGCGCGGCGAGCGGCGGGATCAGCAGCACGGGCAGGCCGGAAGCGGCCCGATCCTCGGTCTCCAGGTACCGGTAGATCGTGCGCTTGGGACCTTCGTCGATGATCTGGGCGGGCGTGCGACGCAGGTCGCTCAACCCGCCGCCGAAGAACATGTCGAACAGGTTGGCGCCGGCGGCGCCGACCGACTCCGGCGAGGGAAGGAGGCTCATGGGCGGGACGGGACGATACCGAGCAGCAGTTCCGTGACCCGGTCCGGTGCCTCGACCTGGGGACAGTGGCCGATGCCGTCGAGCAGCTCGTAGCGCGCGTCGGGCAGGGCGGCGAGCAGGCGCTCGGAGCCCTCGTGGCTGACCATGCGGTCGCGGCTGCCCCAGATGAGCAGGGTGGGGACGTCGACCCGCTCGAAGTGGAACGGGTAGCGCAGCTCGGGCAGCATCCGGCTGCCCGTGGACAGCCCGCGGGACACCGTCTCGCGGCTGCGGTGGTGGACGGAGAACGCGTCGATCGCCCCGGCCGGGATGGTCGCGGCGTCGCTGAACACGAGCCGCCGGTAGGCCTCCCCGACCATCCGGCGGACCACGCCCTCGGGCAGCGGCAGACGCAGCAGGGACCGCACCACGGGGTCGCTCTCGATCGCGGTGAACCAGGAGGGCATGTCCAGCCCGGCCGGCGCGACGGGCACGACAGCGGCCAGCGGCAGGTCGTCCCGCTCGGCCGCGCGCAGCGTGGTCACGCCACCGAGCGAGTTGCCGACCAGCACCACGTCGCCGCCGTGCTCGGCCGCGGCGTGGCGCACCGCGGCCACCGTGAACGCGTCGAGCTGGGCGAGCACCGAGCCCGTGTTGAGGTGGTCGGCCTGGCCGAAGCCCGGGAGGTCGACGGCGAGCGCCGCCCGCCCCTGCCGCCCAAGGCGGTCCATCACGTAGCGCCAGGTGTCGGCACTGTCCATGTAGCCGTGCAGGAGCAGGAACGGCGGGCCGTCCCCCTCGAGCTCCAGCGCGCGGGTCTCGTAGCCGGCCAGGGTCAGCCGGTGCTCGAAGAGCGGTTCTCTCATCGGGATCTGGTTCGGGAGCCGGGGGCGGGACGGATCAGCGAGCGGCCGGCGTGGCCGGCGTCGCGTCGATCAGCAGTGAAGCACCGACGGCGCCACCGAGGTCGCCGAGCCCGGCGACCACCAGCTGCGGGGGCTCGACCGCGAACTCGTGCGGACGCATCAGCGTCTTGAGCTCCTCCAGGTAGACGGGCCCGAAGCGGGTGCCCATCCCCCCGCCCAGGACGATCGCGTCGACGTCGAGCAGGTTGCCGGCGGAGGCCATGGTCACCGCGAGCATCTGCAGCGCCTCCTCCAGGAGGTTGGCCGCCATGCGATCGTGCTTCTTCAGGGCGGACGCGATGACGCCGCTGGTGACGTGGTCCTTGCCCTTCTTCTCGGCGATCTCGAACAGCTTGGTCTTGTGGCCCTTGTCGACGAGGTGCCGGGCGTGGGCCTCCATCGAGCGGCGGCCCGCGTACGCCTCCAGGCAGCCGCGCCGCCCGCAGCCGCACTTGCGTCCGTCGATCTCCACGACCATGTGGCCGATCTCGCCGGCGCTGCCGCGGCCGCCCCACAGCTCGCCGTTCAGCACGATCCCGCCGCCGACGCCGGTGCCCCAGAACACGCCGAGCACGGAGTCGAAGGGCTGGCCGGCCCCGAGCTTGAACTCGCCCCAGGTGGCGACGTCGACGTCGTTGCCGACCTTCACGTCGGCCCCGCCGAGCGCTTCGCCGACCGTGGCCGCGAGGGGGAACGGGTCCTTCCAGTCGACGATGTTGACGACGTTGGCGACCACGCCGTCGCCCTCCATCTCGCCGGGCGTGCCGATGCCGACGCCGTCCAGCTCGGAGACCTCGACGCCCGCCGCGGTGGCCGCGTCCTTCAGCATCTGGGCCATCGCCGCGGCCGTCGCCTGCGGTCCCTCGGACGCGGGCGTCGGACAGCGCGCGCTGCCGATCGCCGTGTGGTTCTCGTCCATCACCGCGGCCTGGATCTTCGTGCCGCCCAGATCGATTCCACCGGTCTTGCCCATGCCGTCATCTCCTCGTTGCCGCAACGTCGCGCACCCCATCCGACCACACGACGCGGATGGCGTCCACCGCCCATCCTGTCACCGGTCCGGTTCGTCCGCGAGCGGCCGTACGGTTCGCCGTGTGCTCCTCGAGGACCACAGCGACGGTGACGACCTCGACCTCGTGCTCGTCGTGCGCGACGCCGAGCTGCGTCAGAAGCCCGACGGCGGGGACTTCCTGAAGCTGATCCTGGGCGACCGCACCGGCACGATCGCGGCCATGGTGTGGGACGCGACGCCGGCCCAGCAGGAGCTGTGCGCGCGGGGCCGACCGGTCCACGTCCACGGGCGGATGGAGGAGCACCCGCGCTGGGGTGCCCAGATCAAGGTGCGGGCCCTCCGCGCCCCGCACCCCGACGCGTACGACCCGGCCGACCTGCTCGACGGGCCGCCGCGCGCCGTCGAGCAGATGGAGGCCGACCTGCGCGAGCTCGTCGCCACCGTGCGCGACCCGCACCTCGCCGCGCTGCTGGCCGCCCTGCTCGGGCCCGACACGGAGACCGGCCGGCGGTTCCGGGAGGCGCCCGCCGCGAAGCACTTCCACCAGGCCTACCGGCACGGGCTGCTCGAGCACAGCCTCTCGGTCGCGCAGTCGGTCAGCGCGATCAGCGCGACCTTCCCCGGCATCGACCGCGACGTGGCGGTGACGGGCGCACTGCTGCACGACATCGGCAAGCTCGACGCCTACGCCGCGGAGCCGAGCGGGATCGACCTCACCGACGCGGGCCGCCTGCAGGGCGAGATCCCCCTCGGGTACTACCGCGTGCGCCGGCTGATGGAGGAGCTGCCCGGCTTCCCGCCCGCGCTGGCCCAGGCCATCGGCCACATCATCCTCAGCCACCACGGTGCGCTGGAGCACGGCAGCCCGGTGCTCCCGGCCACGCGCGAGGCGACGCTCGTCCACATGATCGACAACCTGGGCGGGCGCCTCGGCTCGTTCGACCGCTTGGAGAAGGATCTCGCGCCGGGGGAGGTGTGGTCGAGCTATGACCGCGCGCTCGGCGCCGCGGGCTACTTCGGAGCGACGGCGACCGCGAGCGCCGACGCGGCCCCGGCCGCCCCCGCGCCCCCGGAGCTCGGGTCGGCCCCGGCGGCCTCCGCGGCCTCCGCGGCCTGACCTTCCCGCGCGCCTCCCCGAACTTCCGTACGTCGTGCTCGCTCAGCGAGCATCAAGTACGGAAGATCACGTGAGGAAGCGGCGAATCGCCCCGACGACCCGTTCCGGCTCCTGGCGGGTCTGCTTCCAGGTGAAGCGGAGCACCGTGTAGCCGAGGAGCTGGAGGGCGACCGTCTTGGCCCGGTCCCCCTCGAAGGACTCCGGGCTGCTGTGATGCGCCCAGCTGTCCCATGCGACGACGAGTCGGTCGGTGCGCCACAGCAGGTCGGGCACGAGCGGGGAGTCCGGCAGCGCCGCGTTGACCTCGGGACGCGGAAGATCGTGGGCGTCCAGGAGCCGCAGCATCGCCCGCTCCCAGCCCGAGCGACCGTCGTGCGAGGCGGGATGGCGTTTGGCGATCACCTTCTTCAGGCGCGCCGAGCCGGCCCGGCCCCGGCCGGTGACGGCGTCGATCGCGGCCTGGTCGTAGAGGCCCTGCGCGACGGCCGCGTCGACGGCCTCGGCGACCTGGGCCTCCGTGGAGACCGCCGCGATGTCCACCAGCGTCCGGGCCAGGCTGGTGACCGGGATGCCGTTCCGGACCGTCCAGTCCTCCGGCCGCAGGGCGCTCTCGTGGACGTGGACGCCGGCGCGGCGGCCCCGTCGCGCCCCATCCGGGGGCACGGTGACGTGGAACCGGCCTCCTCGCGCGGCGCACACGTTCCACACCGCCCCCGCGTCGCAGTGGGAGAGGACCGCGTCGCCACCGCAGGCCAGGACGGCGGCGAGCCGGCGGCCGTCCGGCACGAGCACCGCGTGACCGACCGCGTAGACGCCGGGATACATGCGCCGCAACCGGCCGTTGCGGGCCCACCGGGTGACCGCGGCGGCGGAGAGCCCGAGCGCCTCGAGCTGCCCGCGCGTGATGACGCCGTGCTGGCGGTCTGCGATCCCCATCACCCCTTCCCGAACCTCCGTACTCGATGCTCGCTGAGCGAGCACGAGGTACGGAGGTTGGGGGTGGGGGTCGGGTGGACGGCTTGGGGTGGACCGACGCGCGGGGTCGGGTGGGCGCTGACGGGCGGATTCGGCCATCGCCTCACCGTGCCGAGGAGGGTGTGTCGGAACAAGACGCGAGATGCAACGCCTTTGCACCGGTTCGTGACGGAGCCCCACGAACCGGCCCGAAACACGCTCGGAATCCCGCAAAGAGCAGGCTTCTCCCGGCAGCCCACCGGGCCACACGACTACCCTGTGCCGTTGATGGCCAAGGACACCGAGAAGCTCATCCGCCAGCTCTCCCTCATCTCGTACCTGATGGCGGAGCGCCGGCCGGTCACCGCTCTGGAGATCCGCCGCGACGTCGAGGGCTACAGCGGGATGAACGAGGACGCGTTCGCGCGTCGCTTCTACGCCGACCGGGCCGAGCTGGACTCCCTGGGGATCACGCTCACCGTGGACCGCCCCGCGGACGGCGCCGCCGAGCAGGAGAACTACTCGCTGCGGCCGGAGAACTTCCATCTCCCCGCGATCGCCTTCTCCGACGAGGAGCTCGCGTCGCTGCAGTTCGCGCTGAACCTGCTCGACGGGGAGTTCGCCTACGCCGAGCCGCTGCGGCTGGCCCTCCAGCAGATCACCTGGGGCCGCCCGAGCCCGCTCGGCGCGCCCGACCAGCGCACGGTCGCCCTGGGGCTCACCGCCTCGGCCGGCGGCGCCGACCTGTCGCAGCGCCTGGCCAAGATCGAGACGGCGATCTTCCGCCACAAGACGATCACGTTCGACTACTACACGATGGAACGGGACGACGAGGGCGCGCGCAAGGTCGACCCGTACCACCTGCTCTACCGCGGCGGCCAGTTCTACCTCCTGGGCCACGCCCACGAGCGCGGCGCGCTGCGCGTGTTCCGCCTCTCGCGCATCCGCGGCAAGGTCGCCTACGCGACCAAGGCCGAGCACGACTTCAAGCGGCCCGAGGACTTCGATCCCCGCGACTACTCCTCCCGCGCGGACTGGCAGTTCGGCGACGAGGTCGGGGTGGCGGAGATCGAGATCTCCTCACGTATCGCCTGGCACGCCGAACGCCACTTCGGCCACTTCGGCACCGTCCGCGAAGCCGACGACGGCGCCATCGTCCTGAGCACCCCGTACGGCTCGGGTCGCCAGCTGGCGTCCTGGGTGATGGGCCTGGGCGAGCACGCCCGTGTGCTCGCTCCCGAGGAGCTGGTGGAGGAGGTCCGCGAGCGCGTGGCCCTCGTCGCCGAGCGCCACGCCGAGGGCGTCGAGCTGGCCCCGCCGGTGCCGCCCGCCACCGCGGAGGAGCAGGCCGAGACCGAGGCCGCCGCGGCCGCGGCCGGCAACGGCACCTCCCGGCGCGACACGGCCATCCGGCCGGAGCGGTTCGCCCGCCTCGTCACCCTCGCCTCGATCCTCATCGACGCGGGCCGGGCCGGCGTCAAGCTCGACATGGCCGAGCTGCGCGAGCGGCTGCAGCTGACCGAGCAGGAGTTGCGCGAGGACGTCAACGTGCTCAACGTCGTCAACTTCGGCGGCGGCTCCTACGTGCTCTACGCGGAGATCCTCGACGACGGCACGATCGACGTGGACCCCGAGCCGTACTCCGACAACTTCGCCCGCCCCGCGCGCCTGCTGCCCGTCGAGGCCAAGGCGCTGGTGGCGGCCATCGACCTGATCGGCGACCACCTCCCCGAGGGGGCACTGACCTCTGCGCGCGAGAAGATCGTCGCCGCGCTGGGTGAGGACCCGATGGAGCAGGGCCTGCAGGTCGCCACGTCGACCGGAGACGACTCGGGCGTGGCCCGCGTGGTCTCCAAGGCGATCCTCGAGCGCCGCGTCCTGCGCCTGGACTACTACAAGGCCAACGAGGACGAGTACTCCGAGCGCCTGGTCGAGCCCTACGCGCTGATCAACGGCCGCGAGGGCTGGTACATCGCCTCGTACGACCCGGCGCGCGAGGACGTGCGCCACTTCCGCCTGGACCGCGTGCGCCACGCCGAGGTGACGGACGAGACGTTCTCCTTCCGGGCCGAGCTGGACGCCGCCGCGGACGTGGAAGGCTGGCCGAGCACCGGCGAGGTACCGGCGTCGCGCACCGCGCGCGTGTGGATCTCCCCGGAGCGGGCCCGCTGGTCCCGCGAGGACCGGTCGGTCGCCCAGGAGCTGACGGACGGCTCGCTGATCGTCGAGGTCAACTACGCGGGCGAGGACTGGCTGGTGCGCGAGGTGCTCAAGGAGGCCGGCGACGCCGCCATCCTGGAGCCCGACGACGCCCGCGCCGCGGTGCTGGAAGCGGTCGCCCGCCTCCAGGCCGGCGTCCTCAACTGAACACCAACGTTCGCGCCACCAGGCCGGCGAACACGGGGCGCTAGGGTTCGCCCATGGCCAACCGACGCGACCTGATCACCATGACCGCCGCGGAGGCCGACGCCTTCCTCCTGGAGGAGAAGACGGTCATCTGCGCGACGAACGGCAAGGACGGCTGGCCGCACCTCATGCCGCTGTGGTTCGTCACGCGGCCCACCGGCCCCGAGGGCGCGACCGAGCTGTGGGCGTGGACGTTCGCCAAGTCCCAGAAGGTGAAGAACCTCGAGCGGGACCCGCGCACCACCCTGCAGGTCGAGGCGGGCGAGGAGTACCACCTGCTGCGCGGCCTGATGGTCGAGTG
>Ga0247758_1000853_pt1 | contig 25897 bp, 20 predicted proteins | sample UWRJL156409C4_FD_180950 | JGI IMG/M metagenome (GOLD analysis project Ga0247758, IMG submission 180950) | Plant litter microbial communities from Arlington Agricultural Research Station in Wisconsin, United States - UWRJ-L156-409C-4 | ecosystem: Environmental > Terrestrial > Plant litter >... | reverse complement strand
GGGGCCAGCCTTTGCTGCGCGGGACTGGTTACCCGCAGGGTTACTTTCGAGGTTTCAACTCATGTTTCCTCCTCGGCCAAGCTTGCCTGGCGCAATGACCATCAATCAAAAATCCCGCGAAACGAGCGCTCGTTCGACCGCACGCGCGTCTGTCAGGGACACGTCTCCGTGCGATAGTTGGTCATACCGCGTTCATTGCGGAAGTCCGAAGGGCTCGGACAATACCGGCTCGAGGGCTCGACGTGGACGCAAAAACAGCCGGATTGCACAGGCGGGGGCGTACCCTCCCAAACGAATTGAAACGTGTCCCACTCGTAACAACAGCGCTGTTCGTCGCACGTGCCGCGATCATCCTGCTGGTGCGTCTTGAAGCAGTCACACCTGCTTCCATGCGTCGCGCACTTCCAGCCCGAAATGCGCTCGTACGGATCTCGGCGTGATTCGGCCCGGTGATAAGTCCATGACAACGTGCTGGTGGTCAGGACCCGATTGGCAGTTTGAGCGGGAAGGTTGAGCGAAGCGAAGAGCAACGCGAGCGTGCCCGCGCCAAACACGGCGACGTTCTGGAATTTCGGGCGTGACGGGCTCCAATACAAGAGCAAATGGCTGGCCGCGAATGCACACAGGATTGCTCCCGCGAGCAGCGAAATCGAACCCCAAATCCAACGATGGAGATCCGGTTGGCGCAACCCGCCGAGGCCAATGAAGAGCAACAGCGGCCCGTACAACACGCCGGCCGCGGTTCGCCAACGATCGCCGTGAAGCAGGACGGTAAGCAGCACGACGATCGCGAACAGCGCGCCGAAGACGCCGAGCCAGCAGCGGAGCATTTCGAACAACCGCCCCAGATCTCCGAAGTCGAAGCGCGGCCCGGGGTCGGAAGGCTCGAGCACGGGGCTGTAGTGGCTCTCTTCGTAGCCGAGGCGCGCGCACGCCCCAAGGTGAAAAATGGGCACCACACACGCCGCAACGACCAAACCGCGCGTCACACGAGCCCCCTGGCCAGCTGAGCGCAGTTCGTCTCGCATCGTCCGCGTCTACAGTAATCGTAGGTGGCCTCCGCGGGCTGGTAATTCGTTGTAAGAGATTGTCGGGCGAGCCTTCCGACTCTGAAAGTGCGTGTCAGGCTTTGGGCATGCACAGAGTGTCGTGGCGCTGGGTGGTTGTGTTCGGGGTGTTGCTCACGACGTTGCTCGCTTGGCGTCCTGCGGCGCGCTACCTGCGCGCAGCCCAATTCTTGCAGCACATGGGGCACCCTTCGGCGGCTGCGGTTGCGCCTTCCGTGCCCGCGGTCAGCTCGCGCGACGTCAGCATTCCCGGTGAGCACGGGCCGATTCGAGCGCGCTTGTACTTCCGAACCGACCAACCGCGTGGGGAGGGCATCGTGGTCGCGCATGGCGTGCACTACCAGGGCATCGACGAAGGCCGACTGGTGCCGTTTGCTCGGGGTTTGGCAGAGAGCGGGTTGACGGTACTCACGCCCGAGCTTGCGGATCTCGCCGACTATCGCATCACCAGCAGCGGCGTGGGCGTGATCCGGGACGCCGTGCACTACTTGGCCAACGATCGTCAGCATGTTGTGAGCGAGCGCGTGGGGCTGCTCGGGTTCAGTTTCGCGGGTGGGCTATCGCTGGTAGCCGCGGAAGATCCGGAGACGTCCGAGCATTTGTCGTACGTCACGAGCGTGGGCGGGCATCACGATTTGCGCCACGTATTACGCTTTTTGATTCACAACGAGATCGAGACGCCGAGTGGCGTCATGCCGCTGAAGGCGCACGAATATGGTCTGGTCGTGCTGCTGTACGGCAACCTCGCGCAGTTCGTGCCGACCAGCGATCTGGGACCAATGCGCGCCGGATTCAAAGCCTGGCTGCACGAAGATCGCAAAGCTGCGCGTGAGGTCGCCAAGGCCCGAACCACGCCCGAAGCGAACGCACTTTGGGATTTGCTGGAAGCCGGCCAACTGCAGTCACTCGCGCCGCGCTTGGACGCGCTGCTCGATGCTCAGCAGGCCGAACTTTCGGCGCTGTCGGCCGCAGGCAAGCTGGGCGAGATGAAGGTGCCGGTCTACCTGCTGCACGGCGCGCACGACAACGTGATCCCGCCCACCGAAACCGATGCGGCGGGCCTCGAGCTCGGCGCCGCGCGACACATCGCGCTGGTCTCGCCGCTGATCGAACACGTCGAGGTGAGCAAGAGCGCTGGGCTCGGCGATCAGCTGGCCTTGGTTTCGTTCATGGCTCAGTTGCTCTGAGCCCGCCCGCGATTCGCCCGAATTTCAGGCTTTGAGCTCGCTGAAACCACCTGGGCTATGGATCTGCGCGTCGGGAGCCGCTTTGAACCCGCCGCTGAACTCCTCGGTCTTGTCGGAGTAGCCGAAGCGGATCACCTCGCTGGCCTGGCCGTCTTTGGCGGGGAAGCCGTTGGCATCTGCCTTCAGGCCCATCGCGTTCATGATGTTGCAGTAGTACTTGTTGACCGGCGCATTGCCATACTTTGCGTCGGTTCCGGTGGCTTGGCTGATGCCATCTGCCTGCATGTCCGAGCCGGGGCCGCACTGTGCGGTGCTCCGTCCGAGCATTTGTTCGGGCGTCGCGCCAGACGTAGGGTCGAGGTGAATGATCTTGCCCGTCTTGAAGTAACCGCCCGCGCTGCCTGCCTGGATGAAAGGATGGTTGTTCAGATTGTGCGCACAGCCGTCTGAATCCTCCATCGTCCAGACCACGGCCGAGTTATCGAGCACGGTCCTTCCGTCGCCTTCGGGGATGCTGTCCAGCATTTGCACGAGATTGGCGAACTTCTGCGCGTAGTAGCGATCGAGCTTGAGCAGGAGCTCGATTACGTTGGCCACGCAAGGGCCCACCATGCTCGCTTGATTGAGGCGGTGATTGAGATTGTCCGAATCGGCATTGATACCGAGGCCGCTAAACACGAAGTTATTCGGATACTTCAGGACGACCACGGGGTTGACGTTGCAGGCCGCCGTGAGCGCGGCGATCGCCGAGTAAACATCGGCGTTATCCATGGTTGCACTCACCTTCCGGGTCACCACATCCCCTTCGCCGCTGGCAATGGTGTTCGTCGCGCCGAGCTTCATGGCCAACTGTCGCGAGCACGTGGCGGAGATCGCCCGGCCGACGTCGTTGGTCAGAGCCACCCAGGCGGCGAGCTTGTCCTTGTCCGCCTTGCTCATGTCCTTCCTGGCAAGCGTGCTCAGGTCGTCTTTCACGAGGTCGCTGATGGCCTTGCCCTTGGACACGGCCCAAGTGTCGGCATTGACCGGGCTGTTCAGATCGAGGATGCCCGTGAGTTGGCTGAACGCGCCCGCGGCATTCACGGGGTCGTAAATCTTCTGAGAATCCGAGTAGGAGATCGCGGATTGCGGGGACTCCTTGGTCAGACCAGCAATGTTCATCAATAGCGGGGTGCCATCAGCGCTCAGCTGCTGGGCAATCACGTGGTCCAGCGAGGGCCCGAGAGGCAAAGCCTGAAACTTCGTCGCCGAATTGAAGCTGAAAGGATCGTCGCTATTCGGAGTGACTGGCTGACAAGTGAGGGCGGAGGCCGTCACTTGCGTGTGCACGTCATTTCCCTGCCCGCGGCCCGTGCCGGGGCCTTTGTTGTCCGCCGTCCACTCGTTCATCGTACGCATGCCGCGCGGGATGAGCAGCTTCTTGGCGAAGGGAGCCAGCGGCGCCAGGCTGGTCGGCAACAGATCAGTATCGAGCAGATCCCCGTCGAGCTTCGCGGGGAACCAGTTGTTCGTGATGCAGCCGTAGGCCGTGTACATCAGAATCGTTCGCTTTGGCCCCGCCGTTGCCGCCGCCTTCGACGACCGTTCGAACAACGAGCTGAGAAACGGTGCCGCCAGCAACGCGCCACCGAGGCCTCGCAGCATGATTCTTCGGTTCAGATTGATTTTGCTCATGCTTCGAATCCCTTGCGCCTTCACCAACTCGTGAGCGGACGGCATGCCCTCGAAGCGAGGTCCCCGCCCTTCGTCGTGTGCCATTTCAGACTAGCATTCACGACAAGAACGTCCATCTGCCCCCCTATGGAGAACGTGGACCGCGCTCTCCCAGATTTGGTTACCCTAGCCGAGTCGCAGCCCGCGAAAGAAGACGAGCTTTCCCTCGCGGGCTGCCCAAAAATTTCCAGGTGGGGGTGAGGAAAACCGCGCCGGACTCAGCGTTGGCCGGTGCAAGAGTTCGACGCACACGGGGGCGTTTTGTCGGAGGGCGTACGCGAGTGGAGCCGGAAAACGCCGCGCTTTTTCCCTATTCCGCGGCATCGGACGACCGTTTCAACGGAGTGCGTCGCCTGATCGAGAGTCGCGACGAAAGGAATTACACCTCGCATGCCAAGCGTCCTCCGAAGCACCCCAGTTAGCGCGTTCACTTTGCTTGCCACCGTCGGGCTGTCACTGCTCGGCTGCGCCAGCCCAGCTGCGGCGCCGAGCTCCGTGCCCACCGCTACCGCCAAAGCGGAGAGCAAGTCGGCCGAGCCCAGCGCAGCGGCAGCGCCGCAGGAGACCGCGTCCAGCGAAGCCCAAAGCAACGAAGAACCTAAGAAGCCCGCAGAAGAGCGAGGGGACGGCCTACGCAAGGCAAGTCGTCCGCCACTCGATCTGCTGACCGGAAACAACGTGGTCTACGTGTTCACTTCACGGGCTCGGCAATCGGGACTTCGGCCAAGGAACAATGTGAGAGCCGCTCCGACAACCCCGCGGGCGCTCGCGAGTGCGTAGCCAAAGAGCGCAACAAAATCCCGGTGGAATCCGTGCGTTTCGTCAAAGATGGCGCGGGACAATATTGGTGGGTCACGCTCAACCGCTACAAAGGCAACCTGCTCAAGTGGCACAAGATCCAGTTCCTGCCCGGCAAGCAAGATGGCGATACCGTCAGCCTGACTTTGACCGGCAAGGACAAGGGCATCGCGCCCATGCCGCGCATACCGAACTCGCTCAACGTCGAGCTCCCCAACGACTACAGCATCGTGATCAAGGACCCAGAGTACGGTCCGATGATGTACGACGCGAAGATCGGCTTGCTGGATCCGGAGCAGTAACAGGCTGCCCGGTTCGGCCAAGGCCAAGAGCGCGCCCTGCCACGACGACCCGCGCTCAGAAACGGGTCGAGATGGGGAGCATGAAGCCGAACGACTGATCGATCCAGGTGTTGGGCCAGGGCGAGGGCAGATCCGCGCGGACCCAGCTCAAGTCGTAATACACAGCGACGCCAATGCCGAACTTGCGATCTGGGCGCCCGACCATACCGCTGACCCACGCTCGCGTGGCAATACCGGCGAGCGCGGTTAGGCCTGGTCCCTGGATCGCGCCATCACCCGCGAAGTCGATCACGGCGTCCGTGATCCCCGCGGCGGGTCGATAGTAGCCGACCACGCCACCTATCCCGAGCCCCGCATCGAGGCTACCGTGCGTCCCGCGCAAGAACGAGAACGCGGGGCCAACCAAGAGCGCGTAACGACTCGACAGCATGCCGTAACCCGAGAGCACCTCGTACTCGTTGCCGCCGGCCGAGTAGGACTCGGTCTCGAACCTGGCGAGCACGGTCGCTTGCAGGCGGAGATCCTCGGGGCCATATTCGTAGGCCATGAACACGCCGCCCGACCACACGCCCAGGTCGACGGGTTCGGTGTGGCCGTCGTCGTATCTGACGAACAGTCCCACTTCTCGTCCGATATTGCGCTCTGACGCATAAACACCGCCCCAGACACCGCCCACGGTGGCACCGAAAGTGAGCGCGTGCCGCTTTCGCGCTGCCGCTGCGCGCATCGCCTTGTCCGTGGGCGGCTCGCTCGGCTCGCTCGGCTGCGGCTCGCGCGCCTCATCCCATGAAATCGCTTGGGCCTGCTTGGGTGCCGCGGCGCGCGCCCGGGAGCCCAGCGTCGTGGCGAGTAGCGATCCAAACAGCGCGACTCCCCAACTTGGAACGAGCCGAGATTTCGCGCGGAGGCCTGATACCATTCCGAATTTGGTATCAGGCCCAGCCCAACCCGGCTTGGACACGCTTGCTGGGCCGACGACACTTTGCGTCGCTGCCGAGACGCAGCGCGCGGCTCAGGCTGGGGGCTGCCGAAGCCGGGTCGCGACGTTTTGACTACTGTCCGGCGGTGCTGGTGCAGATCGCGTACGCGATGAGCGTGCCTGCGTCTCGGGCAGCTCCGTCCAAGTTGGCACCACTCACCAACCATTGATCGATGCCGCCCGTGACGCGGAACGGGCGGTTCTCTTGGATCCTCACCACTGGCGTATTGTTGGGGAAATTCCCCTGCGAGACGGTGATGTAGTAACCGCCGCCGAGGATATGCTCACCGGGAGGGCAATTCGCGTTGACGTATATCGAGCCGGTGCCCTCGGGTACCGCGGCAGATTGGCCGTTGATGATCTGAGTCGTGCCGATGCTGCCCGCGGGGCCGCGCGCGCCAGCTGGACCGACGGGGCCGGGTACACCTGGATCGCCCTGCGGACCGACCGGGCCGATTGGGCCATTGGGACCGATCGGGCCGACGGGGCCGACCGGGCCGATTGCGCCCGCGGGGCCCGTTGCACCCGTTGCACCGGTTGGACCGGCGGGGCCGGCGGGGCCGGCGGGGCCTTGCGGCCCAGGGGGACCAGGGGGACCCGCGGGCAAGCTCTGACACGAGCCGCCAGAGCCGGTGAAATTGACGACTTGGCTGGTGCTGATGGCGTTCAGATTGGTCGGCCCCGTAAAGCTACAGCCGCTCAAAGTAGCGGTCGCGGTGACCGAGACCGGTAAATTCGCGGTGACAGAAATCGAATACGCGCCCGTCGTATCCGTGGTCGTGGAGAGTGTGACGGCGCCGGTCAGCTTGACGGTTGCTCCGACGAGCGGGCCACCACCCGAGCTCGACACCTTCCCCGAGATCGCAATCGTACCCACGACCGCGGAGGAGACATGGTCAGCCGATTCCCCTTCGGCCGGCTGCTGTCCGCAGCCTGTGACCAACGCCCACACTACGAGCGGCGCGCACACGCGCACAGAACCCAATAGCCGTCCGACCCCGATATTCAACATGGCTTTGCCTCCAACCCTGGAACCAGTTCCCGTATGCGCGCCCATCGTTAGCGCGCAACGGGAGATGTGTCCAGACACTTGCTGGTGACTTCCGCCAGTCTCGACCCGCTAGCCGGCACTCAGTTTCGCGAGATCTTCTTCCGAGATGTCGAAGTCGGCGTAGACGTTGGCAACATCGTCGTGTTCATCGAGGGAATCGACGAGGTTCAGGCAGACTTCGGCTTCACGCCCCGTGACGGGCTTCTTGTTCTTCGGGATCCAGGCGACTTTACTGGATTGAATCGGGAGCTTGGCTGCTTCGAGGGCCGCGGAGACCGTGTCACAGTCATTGGGCGGGGTGTACACGACCCAAACCTCCCCTTCGTCGCGGTAGTCTTCCGCGCCAGCGCTCAGCGCGGCCTCCATCAGTTGATCTTCACTGACCGCGCCCTTGTCGAGCGTGATCGTGCCCAGGCGATCGAAGGCCCATTGCGCGCCACCCGCCCCGCCCATGGCGCCGCTGTGACGTTCGAAGATCTTGCGCAGTTCGGCTGCGCTGCGATTGCGGTTGTCAGTGGTACCTTCGACCAAAAACAGCGTGCCGCCGGGGCCCGTGCCCTCGTACAGCACGTCTTCGTAAGCCGCACCCGCGATCTCGCCCGTACCGCGCTGGATGGCGCGTTTGATGTTGTCGGCGGGCATCTGCTGAGCACGGCAATCAGCCACCGCTTTTCGCAAACGCGGGTTGGCGTCGATATCGCCGCCGCCAATGCGCGCCGCCGTGACGACTTCACGGATCAGCTTGGTGAAGATTCTGCCGCGCGCCGCGTCGGTCTTGCCCTTCGCGCGCTTGATCGTTGCCCACTTGGAATGGCCACTCATGGGCCGTAGCTAGCACCGCCTGGGAAAGATGTGAACCGGCTCAGAAACTCGCTCAATCCGCGGCGAAACTGACCGCAAAAACCGAGGCCTGCTTGGACCAAGGGAAGGCCCGCTGCGGCGCACGGAGCGCGTCCAACACGGCGATCACGTCCTCGTAGGCCGCCGAATTTTGGACGTGCAGCACGGCCTCGTCCAAGGTCGGGTCGCTCGCGTCCTGATGCACCCCGTTGGCGCGGAAGGATTGATCCAGAAATCGCGCGAGCTCCGGATAGTGTCGATCGCCGCGGCCCTCCACCACCACTCGCGACGGCACGTCGTCGCTGGCCACGACTAGCGCGCCCGTGCGCCAGGTGACGTGAAAGCGATCATCCTTCAGCTCCACGTGCAACCGCTTACGCTCCACCGCGGGTACGTCGGACGCCTTGCCGGGGACGAGCGCGCTACTCTGCATGCGAGCGAAGTTCGCAAAGCCCAAATTGGCAAGTAGGAATACCACCAGGCAGATCAAGAAATCGATGAACGGAACCAGGGGCAGTTGGTGATTGACGGTTCTGCGCGCGCTGCGTCCGTGACCAGAGTCCGAGTCGATGGTTGCCATGTCGAACTGCGACACTGCGGCCGGTACAATCCTTGGGCGGCAACCCCACCGAAAGCACCCGGAAACCTGAGCCCACCACACTCCAATAGAATGTCGATTGCGCTCACCGTTCCAGAGCGATCTCAGCGGGTGGTTGCCTCTGACCTGGAGATCAGCATCCTCGGGTCCTGTGAGTTCCCGTCACCGCTCGCCGACCGCCTGAGTCAGGCCGCCGTACACTACGTGGGTCAGGCCGATCGCGTGTTGCTCGACGATAGAACGTCGCGCCTGAACGAGTTCAAGGACGACCTCACGCGGGTTCCCGCATTCGAACTGGCAGGCCCGCGGCACAAGCTGTTTTTCGACCCTAGTAAGCTCAAATGCGGAATCGTCACCTGTGGCGGCCTGTGCCCGGGTTTGAACAACGTCGTGCGGGGCCTGGTGCTGGAGCTCAACCACGGCTACGGCGTGCGCCAGATCGTCGGCTTTCGCTACGGTTACGAGGGCATGATACCGCGCTATGGGCATCAGCCACTGAACCTCACTCCGGAGTCGGTCGCAGAGATTCACCACGAAGGCGGCACGGTGCTCGGCACCTCGCGCGGCAATCAAGATCCGAAAGAGATGGTCGACCGCTTGGTCGAGCTCGGCATCGGTGTGCTGTTCGTCGTAGGTGGTGACGGCACTTGCCGGGGAGCCATGACCCTGGTCGCCGAGATCAAACGCCGTGGCTTGTCGATCGGCGTCATTGGCATTCCCAAAACGATCGACAACGACATCCACTTCATCGACCGTAGCTTCGGCTTCGAGACCTCGTTCTCTGCCGCGGTCGACGTGATCAAGAGCGCCCACGTCGAAGCGAAAGGCGCCAAGAACGGCGTCGGCTTGGTGAAATGCATGGGCCGGCACTCGGGCTTCATCGCTTGCCACGCCGCGCTCGCCTCGACTGATGTGGATTTCGTGCTGATTCCCGAAGTAAACGTGTCGTTGGACGGCGAAACCGGCTTGCTTCGGCTGCTCGAACGCCGCCTCGTCCGCGATTCCCACGCGGTGATCGTGGTCGCGGAGGGTGCCGGGCAAGAGCTGTGCACCAGCGACGGCCCAGCTTCTACGGACGCGAGCGGCAACGCGAAGCTGAACGACATCGGCGTGGTGCTACGCGACAAGATCATCGCGCACTGCAAGACTCGCGGCCTCGAGATCACGCTCAAGTACTTGGACCCGAGCTACCACATCCGAAGCGTGCCCGCGTCGCCCGCCGATAGCGTCTATTGTTGGAACATGGCTCGCAACGCAGTACACGCCGCTCTGGCGGGCAACACCGAGATGCTGATCGGGCGCTGGCATGGCCGCTTCGTGCACGTACCCATGCCGCTCGCCACGCGCTTCCGCAAGCAGGTCGACACCGCGGGCGATCTCTGGACCAGCGTGATCGAATCCACGGGGCAGCCCGTCGCGTTCAACATGTAGGGGCGCGGCTAGCGCTTGTAGCGATCGCCGACGCCGCCGAGCACGAGCTTTTCGACCTGCTTCGGGACCGGCGCGGCCGGCTTCATCAGCGCGGTCTTCTGCTGCATCACCACGGTGCCGCGCCCCTTTTGCTCCGCGACGCGCTTGGCTTGCGCGGAATCCGGGCTCGGACGTAGCGGTGCGATCTTCCGGTCGAGCCGACTCGCGTGCTCGAATGCCTGCGCGACTTGGTCGACGAGCGGCCGCGCGCAGGCCAGGGTTCGCTCGAGCTGCACCTTCTTGCGCGCGACCGACGCGGCATCGGAGGCGCGCCGTGAAAGATCCGCGAGCTCAGCCAACGCCTGCTCCAACATCTGCACGTACGCTTGATCCAGCGCATACAAGCTGCAGCGCTTACGCACACCGGGAGAGCCGCGTTCCAGTAGTTCACGCGCGGTATCCCGTAGGTTCGAGATGGCGCTGGTGAACGCGGCCGCAGGTTCTTCGACCTCTGCTGGCACGCCCTGTTGAGGCACCCCCGACACGGTCTGAATCACCGAGCGCGCTTGCTCGGCCAAAGCCTCCGCACGCTCGAGCGATGCCGCGAGCTGCTCGCCCGCCCCTTTGACGTCTGCCTCACACTGCCGGTATTCGGCGAAGCTGCGATCCAGGCGCAGGCATTGGTCTGCCGCCAAGCCGATCAGATCCAGGGAACAACCGCGCAGCAACGCGCGCTGCTCGGGCGTCGTTTCGCGCCAGCGGGTGTGGGCGGCCACACAGACCTCTGCCGACTCCTCGAGGAACTTCGGAATCGCAGACAGATCGACGACCGCAGAAGAGCCCTGAATCGTCTCGCTGGCAGCGTCGAGCAAGCCCTGGTCCGGTTGCCCCAATTGCCGGACCAGCCGTTCGAGCTCCGAAAGCGCGGTCGATCGCTGCGGCGGGCGCGCCGAATCGCGGCGATTCAAGGCTGTGCCTGGTGATGCATGGTTCTCCCTAAAGGCGAAGAACGGCTGGATCGCGACGATCTTTGCCCCCCGCGGCGCATTTTTCGAGACGGGACCATCCGCCCGGCGCGCGGCTTAAGTCCACGGGCCGAGCGCCGTTCGGACGGCAGCTCTCGTGCCCAAGCCCGCCGCATCGCCCGGAATCATTCACCATTGCGTCGACTGCCGAGCGCTCTCGCCGAGCACGAATGCAACGCTTGGTCGTGGTGACTCGACGGCCTGGCGCCTCAATCGTCGCCCGACGCGCGATGGGCGCTTGGTACTGGAGTGGCGTTGCCCGCGCTGCTGGGGTCAGCACGCACAGACGCAACACTCTGCCTAGCGATTGACGAAGCGTTCGCGCATCGGACTCAGATCACGCCCGTCACGAAGCCGAGCCCGAGCAGGCCAAAAACCACGGCGGCGATCCGCTGCACGTGGCGGGGATTGATCAGACGGCTCAGGCGATTGCCCAAAAACACCGCCAACGCAGCGACCGCACACAGCGCCGAGGCAGAGGCGGCGAAAACCGTAACCGGCGAACGGAAGCGTGCCGCGAGCGCAGCCGTGCCGAGCTGCGTCAGATCACCGAGCTCGGCCAGGAATACGACGGTAAATGCCTTGAAGAATGCCGAGGCGAAGCTCGGCTCGACTGGGCTGGGCGCGTCACTTTCACCTTCGCCTGGCTCGCTCTCCTCCTCTTTGCTGCGCCACATCGAAACCGCGGAGACGAGAAATATTAGCCCCGCACCGATGTGCACGGGGCGAGGCGGGAGCAACGCCAAGAGGCCGCCCGCGGCCACCGCAATCAAACTCTGCACGATCAAAGCCGAGGCGGTGCCGGCGAACACGGGCAGCGCCCGATGGCGCGTCGCCAAGACCAACGCGGCGACGGCGGTCTTATCCGGGAGCTCGGCGATGAAAATCACCCCGAACACCGTGGCGAAGATCTCGGGGCTGAACATGCCTGCGTGTAGAACGCGGCCGCTGCCAGGGCAAGCTTCGCTTAGCGCGAGGCTTCAATGCGGCTGGGCGGGTGCCTTGGCGGCAGCCAACTGTTCCGTCGCAGGCAGGGTCTCGGTCGGCCCCGGCAGGAGCCATGCCGGCTTGCCGCGCAAGGGCTGGCGGTCATTCCCCAAACGAAAAGCGCGAGCCACGATCTCGGTCATCGGCCGCAGCGAAGACTTGGAGTAGCACTTCAGCTGCGTGGGCGAATGCTCGGCAAAGCTGGCGCCGCCATGCGCGCCGAGCTGGTGACTCCAGACGTCGGTCAGCAGCACCACGCGCCCCTTGGAATCGAGCAGGTCGCTGCGCGACAGCTGGACGGTCCCATGATTGCCGTCATTTGCGCGCCCATTCACGACATCGAGCGAGCCATCTGGGCGTTGGTCATACGAGACCTGGGCGCCCTCGATGTCGGCCGTTCCGTACATCGCGTCTTTGATCCCGGGAAAGACGTACAAGAAATGGCTGTATACGGCGTCGACGGCGAGCGCAGGCAAAAGCGTGTACGAGAGCGAATTTTGCCCCCAAGGCCGCTCTTCCGACCAATACACGAAGTACCCGACGGTGATGCGATTGCCCGTGCGGCGCGTGCGGAACAGCACGGTATCGCCGAGCGAGCCCGCTGACCATGAACGCGCGCCCACACACACCGTTTGCTCGACGACGCGCGCGTCGTCCGCGGAGCGTTGCTCGGTCGGTGCCGGCTGAGGCCAAGCCGCTTCACGTGGCGCGACAGCACAACCCGAGAGGGCGAGCAGCAAAACACAACGCGACAACAATGCAGACGTGAGCAACGTGGAGCCTGGCAAGGTAGCGTATTTTCGCCACGCTTGTCTGTTCCCAACTAACGTCTACGGCATCGCCAAATGAAGAGCATCGATTCAGCCCGAGTGCCCTGTGCGCACACGTGAGCGTGCGTAGGCCCGTGTGCTCTCGCGCTATTGCGCGGTTATTTGAATGAGTATTGGCACTGCGCGTCGATACACAATGCGATCGGGGGCGGCGCACAGGGCGGGATGGGGCCCTGCTTGCAGCTCGAGCAAAACATATCAGCGGCGTTCGAAAGGTTCGTGTCGTACGAGTCAGCGGCCCCGTACCAAACCGCGGCGTAGCTGCAGCCTTGCTCGCACGAATTCAGGGGCGCAACGTTCACGCACTCCTTGTCGCTGGCGCAGCCGAATTGGTACTTGTTCAAAAGCGCGTCGCGATACGCGGCGTAGGCTTGGATGCCCATCTGGCAGGCAGCGCCCCCGTCATCGACACAGGTTGGGCAGCAGGTGCCGGGAAGCGTTTCCAGATGGGAGCCCGCGGCACACTTGAAGCTCGGACACACTTTCGGGCACGTGGAAACGCAGGTTGGACAACAGGCACCGGGCTGCACGGCCAGCACCGAGTTGCTCGGACAACTGATGACGCCGCATTTGACGTTGCGACAATTGCCTGCCCCGCTCGCCCCCACGCTGCTCGATCCGCCGACACTGCTCGAGCCGCCGACACTGCTCGAGCCGGCCGCGCCAACACCAGTCGCCCCACCCACACTAACGCTGCTCGACCCTGCCTTGGCCGACGCCGAACCGGCGCGCCCCGCGCTGGCCGAGCTGCTGCCGCCGCTCACCGGGTCGTCGTCCACCTCGCGCGTGGCCTGATAGCGGCCGCCGCACGCGGCAAGCAACGAAGCCCCCAACGCAAACGCACACAGCGCACTCGAGGCGGACGAAGATCGGTGATTCATGGTCAAAAACTCGATAAGCGAAACGAAGGCAAGCGCCGGGCAGTGTACCACCGCCCTAGCCCGCTTGCCGCCATTCCAGCGTGCGCTTGCCCGAGAGTGAGCCCTTCGAGATCAGGCACGAGTCACCAAACTCGTGCTGCAAGTAGCCTTGGCGCTGCGCGTGCCGAAACGAACGTTCGAGCAGCGCGCGTGGGGCGAAGGCTTCGAGCAGTGAGAAATGGCTCGTTCCTGGCTCGTGTAGCCCAGTGAGCAGACCACCACAGGTGCGCAACGCCGAGCCCGGTCCGAGCCGCAGGTCGGTGAATTGCGCTCCTCCACGCAATGTTCCCGACACAGAGGCGGCTTCTAGCGCGCGGGTCACGCTCGTACCGACCGCGATGATCCGCCCTCCACGCGCCTGAGTTGCGCGCAGTCGGAGCGCACTTTCTTCGCTCAGCTCATAGCGTTCTGCCACTGGCAAACGCGCGTCGAGCGCTGCGTCTCCCGTCGACGACAGGCCTGCGGCGTGAGTGACCTGGGCCAGCGTCACGCCACGCCTCGCGATCCGAAATAGTATCTCGAAGCGAAGCGGCTTGCCCGCGGAGGGCAACTCCACGGCCCACGGACGCGCCGCATAGGCATTTTGCACATCCCAGAGCGCGAGGGGCGCACGCAGATAGGCATACTGAATGGGTGCCGCTGCGCGATACAGCGCCTGCCACAGCTCACCCCCTTGCTGCTGAAACGCGATGTACAGCAGACGCGGGGAGACGGGGTCCACCCGGCGCACCGACGCGCTCAAGCCATAGCCGAACGAAAGCGCTGCCCCCGCCGAGAGCACGGGGGGCGCTCCGCGCTCTTCGGTGGGTACGCGATAGTCACCCCGGCCCAAGCTGAGCGCGAGCCACGTGCCGTCGTCGAGTCGGGACATCAAGCGCAACTCGAGCTCGGGTCCCGCGCGCAGTGAGGCCGGCAACGTGGCTGCGTCGTTGAGCACGAGTGCGTCACCCGGCTCCAAGAATTCCGGCAGATCCGAGATCCGGTAGTCCGCGAACTGGTCCGCTCCCGGGTCGATCACCAAAAGCCGTTCTTGGTCCTGTCGCGGACGCGGGGCAGAGGCCGGCCTCATGACTGAGCTCCCGCGGCATTCGCTTCGACGCGTGCGCCGTTCGGCGTCGTGTTCGAGCGAATCAGAGCGACGATCCGCGCCGCCACCGCTTCCGGCCGTGCCAGGGTCGCGCGGTCCGCGTCGGGCATCGCGGCGGCGTGCATCGCGGTATCCATTTCGCCCGGATCGACGCTGAACGAGCGCACATGGCGCTCGCCGAGTTCGGCCGCCCACAGGCGAGACAAGTGATCGAGCGCAGCCTTGGACACGGAATAGGCCCCCCAATGCGAGTAGGCGTTGACGCTGGCGTCCGAGCTGACGTGCACGATCGTGCCCTTCTCGCGCAGCGCCATCGAGCCCGCGATGACTCGGCTCAGCCGAAATGGGCCGAGCAAATTCACGGCCAGCACGCGCTCCAAGTCTTCACACTCGGTGTCGAGCAGCAGGCGCAACGGAGTCGGCCCCAGCTCGCTGGCATTGTGCAGCAATAGGTCGATAGGTCCGACCAACGCGGTGGCCGCTCCGGCCAGCGGATAGATATCGCCTTTAGCGCCAACGTCCGCCTCCAGCGCGTGCGCCTCGCCGCCAGCGTCGCGGATCCGTCGCACGATCGGCTCGAGCGCGGCGCGGCTGCGTGAAACGAGCACCAAGCGGGCCCCTTGGCGACCGAGCTCGAGGGCCAGCGCCTCGCCCAGGCCGCGGCTGGCCCCCGTGATCAGAGGCGGGGTTCCTGAAATTTGCATATTCCTGCCTTTCACCAACAAGCTAGGCCCCGCTCGCCGTCACGTTGGCATTCCTGCCGGTGTATTGGCAGACTGCCACTTCATGAGCATTGGCAGCGAAGACCTCGGCAGCCGCCTGGCCCGCAACGTGCGCGAACTGCGGCTGGCCCGCGGCTTCACCCAAGAACAAATGGCCAAGCTGGCCGGGCTGCCGCGCGCCACGTGGTCGAACCTCGAGTCCGGCACTGGAAACCCTACCCTCACCGTGTTGCATGCAGTGTGCAGCGCGTTCCAGGTGTCGCTCGAAGAGATCGTCGCCGAAGCGCGCGCCAACGCTCGGCTGTACCCAAAGGGCACGCTGCCCCTGCGCACCCGGGGCCAGGTCGAAGTCAGCTCGCTCCTGCCCGACAAGATCCCCGGCATGCAGATCGAACGCCTACAATTGCCGATGGGCAGCCGCATGGTCGGGGTCCCCCACACCCCCGGCACGCGCGAATACCTGACCTGCGAGAGCGGCGAGATCGAGCTGGTCGCCTCCGGTGAAGCGTTCCGCGTGTGCGAAGGCGATGTGGTCGTCTTCCGCGGCGACCAGCGGCATTCCTACGGCAATATCGGCCGTAAGGTCGCCATTGGCTACTCCGTAGTGATGCTCAAGCAGCTCGACTGACGCGACGCCGAAGGCTGAGTGCACTCAGCCTTCGCGCGTGACCATCAACGAAACCCCGAACTCAACCGGCCGGGTCGTAATTGAGGTTGGGGCCGAGCCAGCGTTCGACTTCGGCGACCGTCATACCCTTGCGGGTGTGGTAGTCGGCGACTTGGTCGCGGTCGATCTTGCCGAGCGTGAAGTAGCGCGCTTCGGGATGTGCGAAGTACAGCCCGCTCACGCTCGAGCCGGGCCACATCGCATAAGACTCGGTGATCAGCATGCCGGTGTTCTTCTCGACATCCAGCAGGCGCCAAAGCGTGCCCTTCTCCGTGTGATCGGGGCACGCCGGGTAGCCGGCGGCGGGGCGGATGCCGCGATACTCTTCTTGGATCAGCTGATCCTTGGTCAGGTCTTCGGACTTGCCGTAGCCCCACTCTTCGCGCACGCGCTGGTGTAAGCACTCGGCGAAGGCTTCGGCTAGCCGATCGGCGATCGCTTCGGCCATGATCGCGTTGTAGTCGTCTTGTTTGGCGCGGAAGCCGTCACACAGAGCTTTCAGGCCGATGCCGGTGGTGACGGCGAACGCGCCGATGTGATCGGGTAGACCACCGCTGAGCGGCGCGATGAAGTCACCCAGGGAGCGGCAGGGGTCGGTCGGGTTCTTCTGCGCTTGTTGGCGGAGGAAGTGGAAACGATCGAGCACTTGGCTGCGCGCCGGGTCTGCGTACAGCTCTACGTCGTCGCCGACCGCGTTGGCGGGGAACAAGCCGTACACCCCGCGGGCCGTGATCAGCTTCTTCTCGATGATCACGTCCAAGAGCGCGTTGGCCTCGGCGAAGATCTGACGGGCTTGCTCGCCGTATTTCTCGTGCTCGAGGATCTTCGGGTACACGCCGCGGAGTTCCCACGTATGAAAAAAGGGCGTCCAATCGATGTAGTCGCGCAAGGTCGCGAGCGGGAAGTCGTTCAGAACGCGCACGCCGGTAAACTCGGGTGTGGGCACGTCGGCCGGCTTCCACTCGATCGGCGTGCGCCGCGCGCGCGCTTCGGCGATGGGTACGAGCTTTTGCTTCGGGGAGGCGTGGGTGCGGCGCAGCTTTTCGTATTCGGTTCGGTGGGCGGCGACGAAGGCTTCTTTGCCGTCGTCGCTGAGCAGGCTGGTGGTCACCGGCACGGCACGGCTTGCATCCAACACGTGCACGACCGGTTCACTGTAGTGGGGTGCGATCTTGATCGCGGTGTGGGCCTTGCTAGTCGTGGCGCCACCGATCAAGAGCGGCAACTTGAAGCCTTGACGCTCCATTTCGCGCGCGACGTGCGTCATCTCGTCGAGCGAAGGCGTGATCAAGCCGCTCAGGCCGATCATGTCCGCCTTCTCCGCCTTGGCGCGCTCCAAGATCTTCTCGCACGGGACCATCACGCCCATGTCGATCACTTCGTAGTTATTGCAGGCCAGCACCACGCCCACGATGTTCTTGCCGATGTCGTGCACGTCCCCCTTCACGGTCGCGAGCACGATTTTGCCTTGCGTTTTCACGACCTGCCCGGAGGCCGCCATCTCGGCCTTCTCGGCCTCCATGAACGGGAACAAGTAGGCGACCGCCTTCTTCATCACGCGCGCGGACTTGACGACTTGCGGCAAGAACATCTTGCCCGCGCCGAACAAGTCACCGACCACGCTCATGCCATCCATCAACGGGCCTTCGATGACCAAGAGCGGGCGACCGAGCTTGGCGCGCGCCTCTTCGGTATCCTCGTCGATGAAAGTGTCGATGCCCTTGACCAACGCATGCGAGAGGCGCGCTTCGACGGTGCCGTTGCGCCACTCCTCGGCTTCCTTCTTGGTGGTGACGGTACCGGAGCTCTCCGCCTTCAGCTTCTCGCCGAAATCGACCAAACGCTCGGTCGCATCGGGACGGCGATTGAGCAGCACGTCCTCGACCAACACTTTGAGCTCGGGCTCGATCTCTTCGTACACTTCGAGCATGCCGGCGTTGACGATGCCCATGTCCATGCCGGCTTGAATGGCGTGGAACAAGAAGGCCGAGTGCATGGCCTCGCGCACCTTGTTGTTGCCGCGGAAGCTGAAGGAGATGTTCGATACCCCGCCGCTGACCTTGGCGTGCGGCAAATTCTGCTTGATCCAGCGGGTCGCGTTGACGAAATCGACCGCGTAGTTGTTGTGCTCCTCCATGCCCGTAGCAACCGTGAGGATGTTCGGATCGAAGATGATGTCTTCCGGGGGGAAGCCGAGCTCATCGACGAGAATGTGGTAGGCGCGGCTACAAATCCGGATCTTGTCTTCGTACGTCGCGGCCTGGCCCTGCTCGTCGAAGGCCATCACCACGACGGCCGCGCCATACTTGAGCACGGTGCGCGCGTTCTGACGGAACTTCTCCTCGCCCTCCTTGAGCGAGATCGAGTTCACGATGCCTTTGCCTTGAAGACATTTGAGGCCCGCCTCGATCACCTCCCACTTGGAGGAATCGACCATGAACGGCACCTTCGCCACCTCGGGCTCGCTACCGAGCAACTGCAGGTAGCGCGACATGGCGGCAACGCCGTCGATCATGCCTTCGTCCATACAGATGTCGATCACGTTCGCGCCGTTCTCGACCTGCTGACGCGCGACGCTGACCGCTTCTTCGTACTTGCCCTCTTTGATCAGCTTGGCGAACTTGGGCGAGCCGGCCACGTTGGTGCGCTCACCGAGCATCATGTACACGCCAATTTGCTGGGTAAACGGCTGCGAACCCGACAAGCGAAGCGGACGCTCGGCTTCACGCTCCGGCGCGGGCGCGCCCGCTTCCAGCGCTTTCGGGACACTGAAGTAGGCGCGCGGGGGTTTGCTGTCCAACGCCTGCGCGATCGCTGCGATATGCTCCGGCGTATTCCCGCAGCAACCACCCGCGATGTTGATCAGCCCGTTCTTGGCGAAGTCTCCCAAGTAGCGCGCCATGTCGGGCGGTTCGAGATCGAAGCCGGTGACCGAGAGCGGATTGGGCAAACCGGCGTTCGGGTAACAGGAGATCGCCGTGCTCGACTTCTGCGAGAGCTCCGCCAAAAACGGATACATCAGATCCGGCCCGAGCGAGCAGTTCAAGCCGATCGAAATCGGATTCACGTGCTTGACCGCGTTCCAATACGCTTCGATCGTCTGCGCGGAAATCATCGTCTCACCACCGCGCCCAACCGCGGCCGAGATCATGATCGGCAGCTCCTTGCCATCTTGATCGTACACCTCGCGAATCGCCACCAACGCGGCTTTGGCGTTCAATGAATCGAAGATGGTTTCGACCAACAGCACGTCCGAGCCGCCCGCAATCAAGGCGCGGATCTGCTGCACATAAGCCGTTTTCACCTGATCGAACGTGCACACTCGAAAACCGGCATCATCGGCATCCGGCGAGTTCGAGAGCGAGACGGTGAGCGGGCCAATCGCCCCCGCCACGAAGCGTTGCTTGCCATCCTGATTGGCCACGCGATCCGCCCACTCCCGGCACTGCCGAGCGGACTGCTCGTTGATCTCCCACGCCAAGTCCCCGAGGAACTTGTCATCGATGATTTTCTGGTAAAATTCTGGATCCTTGCGACCGCCGTGCTCCCGTGGATCGTCGACGAAGAACTCGCTCTGCGTGATGCTCGTGGCACCGAAGGTGTTGGTTTCGATGATGTCCGCCCCCGCCTCCAAAAAGCGTCGATGAATGTCGCAAATCATCTTCGGCTGAGTGAGCGAGAACAAGTCGCCGTTGTTCAGCAGATCCTTGCTCGAGTCTTTGAAGCGCTCGGCGCGGATATCCGCCTCCGTCATGCCGTAGGTGCGAATGGTGGTGCCCATTGCGCCGTCGATGATGGCGATGCGGTTCTGGAGCAGCTTTTGGATGGGATGCAGGTTCGGCATGATTCAGGCGGGTTCAGCTCGGCTTTGGGCTAGTGCGTTTGGCAGGCGGTAGCGGCTTTTCGCCGATCGCCAGCACGACTTCAAGGTGCGGTTTTTTGGCCTCACGGGCAGCGATTTCTGCGGATTTGACCTCGAGACCGGCGGCCCCGAGCAAATTGCGCACCGCGCGCGGCGAAAACCCGGGGTGCCGCTCACCGTAACGCGCAGTCACCTCGTGCTGTTGGTGCTGGTTGAGACAGAGCAACACCAAGCGGCCCCCGGGGCGCAGCACACGCGAACACTCAGCCAACGCGCGCGCCGGATCCTCGGCGTACGTCAGCGTATGAAACATCATCACTTGGTCGAAGGAAGCATCCGCAAAGGGCAATGCGTGCACGTCTGCAACCTGCGCCGTCACTCGCGGGAAACGCGCCAAGCGATCTTTTGCGACCTCAATCAAACGTGCATTGGTGTCGATGCAGGTGAGCGAACGACAATGCGGTGCGAGCGACGCCGCGGCCGCGCCATCGCCCGAGCCGACGTCGAGCACATCACCGAGCTCGAGCAACGCAGCGATGCCGAGCGCGAGCGACTGCCAAGTACGGCCCGGCGAATAATAGCGCTCGAGCTCGTCAGCGACCGATTCGGGCAGCCCCCCGCGGCGCTCGGCTTCGAGCTCATGCAGGCGCTTTTGATCGCCGAGTAGCGTCGGATCGTCCGACGCCTCTGCTTCATCCAACACCGCCTTCGCCGTGCCGGGTAGCGTATCGAGCGCCAAGCCATAGAAGCACTGCGTGCCCTGCCGGCGATCCCAGACGAACCCGGCCTCGCGCAGGCGGCCAAGATGCGTGGACACTCGCGACTGGGCCATGCCCGTGACGCGCACCAAATCGGAGACGCACAATTCACGCTCGCGCAGCAGCGCACACAGCCGAATCCGGCTTTCGTCGCCCAACAAGTTGAGCGTTTCTACGTAGTGCGAGAGGGCCATGTATCCGGGTATTGAGATGCGCGGATGTATTGGTCCTTTCTGATGACGGTGTCAAGCCAGCGAGGAAAGAGGTGGTTAATTCGACACTTACAGACTTGGCCCCGTGCTTCACTTTCTGACTTTGGGTTATTCTGCGCGCGGATGAAAGCGCTGCTCGTTAAGGTACGGCTGGTCGAATGGGGGTTCGTGGGCGCTCTTGTTTCCTGCGCGCCGGCTCAGCGGGGTGAGTCTCAATCTGCGCCGAGCAACGAGAGCCAAGCCACGCCCGAAGCGAGTTCGAGGCTCGGGCAAGCTCGCGCGGCGCGCGATGAGGCCCAGGCACTGCACGCCCCAGCTCCCCCTGCGATCTTGGACCGTAAGAGCGCGCTCGAGTACACTGGCGGACCGCTGCGCGATTGGATGGGAGCTCGTCGTGCGCTGTCGGACGCCGCGGGTAAGGCCTATTCCGAAGCTGGCGTATCCGGCACCGCCGAGGAAGCGGTGGCACTGCTCGAAGTCGGAAAGTTGTGGCAAGGCTTCGGGGACGAAGCCGAAGCGAGCATTCGAGCCAGCATTCCTGCGGATTTTGCGGCCGATGCCCAAGTGAAGGCGTTCTACTTCGAGTCCGCAACCGAGGCGGCGCTGCCTTTGTTCGCTCTCGCATACGATGCGCTGCAACAATGCCTGACGGTCGCTGAGCGCTCGAATCGTAGTGACATGCAGAGCGCATGCGCGGCGCAGCTCGCGCGCTTGCCCAAGAATGCGAACCGCGCGCGAAAGGACGAGGAGGGTTCGTCGCCAGCGGCTGCTGATTCCGTACCGAAGCACCCTACCCCGATGCGGCCCAAGCTGACCGCTTCTGAACCAAGTCCGTGCGCGTTCGCCGGCTCTCTGGAGCCGGGTGAGCAGTTCGAAATTTCGACCGACCAGAACGGGCGGGTGCTAGCCGCGCGGCCCTCTCGGCTGGATGTATCGGCAGTGACTCTGCCAGAAACCGCCGGCGCAGCCGTTCAGGCAACCGTGGTCTGGCCAGTGCAGGGGCGATACTGGATCGCCGCAAAGACGTTGCCCCTCGTACTCCGTGAGCGCCAAGAGCTCGTCAAAGACCACGTCTGGTTGAACGCGGGCACGCCAATCCGAGCCCATCACGTGAGCGCGGGCAGCGTGCAGGTCGACCGCTTCCGCGATTGGACCGCGGGCAGCGAACCTTCGTTCTCACGCACGATGCCCTGTTCGAAGTTGGCCTTGGCGGGAAATGTCGAGCGAGCTCAGGTCGAGAGCGGTCGCGGTCAGCGCTCGTCATTCCAAGGTCTGCTCGAGTTGAGCGCCTCACCCGGCGGTGCGCGGATTGCGAAGTTGCAACTGAGCAAGGCTGCCTCGTTCGAAGTTTTGGCGGAACGCCCACCTTGGCGACGGCTGGTGGGTCGCAGCGGCGATTGGGATTTGCCGTTCGACTTCGACGCCTGGACCAAAACCGCTCCGAGTGGCGAGCCGGGTTACGGGATGATCGGGCTGTTGCACACAATCGACGTGACCCACGTGTCGACGGGCCCGTTGCCACTCTTCGCAGAAGCGGGCGCGCATTCAGCATGCGCTACGCTGGCACCCGACGTCTGGTTCAAGGCGGGCAAGGTCGTCAACGGCTTCGTCGCGATCGAGATTGGGGACCTTTCGGGGCCGAAGACCGCCGAGTTCTGGATTCGCCAGAATACGCTCGCAAAGAACGCGCGAACTCGCTGAATGTCCGCCCGGTCACGAGGCGCGCGCGCCCGCCTTCGGCGGCGCGCAACGGGGACGCGCCCCGTGAACTGAATGTTCAACGACAACGCGCGTTTCGACTGCGTGCGCGATGTCATGCCGCACACCCGGCCGCCTCCGGGCTAAGCTCTTGAAGTGTTCAACGCAGGGTTTGGGGGCGGCATCCCGCCGCGGATTGGGATCCGCCAACGATCGAGCCACTGGCTGGCTTGGTCGGCTTTCGGCGCGATCGCGTTCGCGCTGTCCTGCGGCGGCAAGTCCAGGTCCGATGGTCCTCGCTCCGGCGGTGCAGGCGCCAATTTCGACGCGGGTGCCAGCGCCTCCGCCACAGCCGGAAGCGGGCCACCAGCCGCCGGCGGGAGCGACATGGCCACCGGAGGTGCGTCGGGCTCAGCCGATCAGGGCGAGGCCGCTCCGCAAATCACGCAAGTCAGCCTGGGCGGCGACTCACCGTGTGCGCTTCGAAGCAACGGCACGATCGCCTGTTGGGGCAAGAACGCGAACGGACTCAGCACACCGCCTGCAGGCGTGTTCAGCCAGATCAGTCTCGGAGCCGAATTCGGCTGCGGGCTCCGAACCGATCAGACCGTCGTTTGCTGGGGGGCGAACGATTTCGGTCAGAGCGACGCACCCGAAGACACATTCACCGCCATCAGTGTTGGCTACGATCACGCGTGCGGGATCGTGACGAGCGGGGCGCTGCGCTGCTGGGGTTCCGATTCTTTGGGCCAGCGTACGCCACCGGAAGGCCGATTCAGTGCCGTCAGCGTGAGCGCCTTCTACAGCTGCGCGATCCGAGTGGGCGGCGAACTTTCTTGCTGGGGAATCGGCTCGGCCGACCACCACGCCGTACCGCCACCCGCAGGCAAGTTCGTCGAAGTCAGCGCCGGCCACGATCACGCGTGCGGTCTTCAGAGCGATGGCATCGTCGCTTGTTGGGGCAGCGACGACCACGGCCAGAGCACGCCGCCAATGGGCACCTTCGAGCACGTCAGTGCGGGGGAGCTCTATACCTGCGGGATTATCAGCGGGGGCCGCGTGAGCTGTTGGGGAGACAATCGCTCTGGGCAAAGCAGCGCGCCGGCCGGCGAGTTCATCGCCATCGGCGCGGGCAGGACGCTGACCTGCGGCGTGAGAGCGGACGGGGCCGCCGTGTGTTGGGGCCGAGCGCTCGACGGCGTCAATACGCCTCCCGCGGGCCTGTTCAAGCAAATCAGCGCCGGCGCAGTTCAAACCTGCAGCATCGCGAACGACGACACGCTCGATTGTTGGGGAGACAACCCGCAACAACCCGCGAGCCCCCCGCCCGGAACTTTCACTCAGGTCAGTGCCGGATTTAGCCACGTGTGTGGGATCCGAACGGACAGAACAATCGCTTGCTGGGGGTTGAACCAATACGGTCAAAGCACGCCGCCGAGCGGCGCCTTCGCGCAGCTGACCTGCGGCGAGCAGCATTGCTGCGGGATCCGCGGCGACGAAACGATCGTTTGTTGGGGAGACAATTCAGCCGGCCAGAGCACACCGCCAACCGGCTCATTTCGTGCTCTGAGCGCGGGATCCGGCCATACTTGTGGGATTCGGCTATCCGGCAGCGCAGTCTGTTGGGGCGACAGCGGGCGCGTCGTGAGTGCACCGGGCAATGCCCTCTATCTGAAGATCGCGGCCGGGCAGGAGCACAGCTGCGGCATCGAATTGGACGGCAGCATTGCTTGTTGGGGCCAGAACTCCGCCGGTCAGCTCGATGCGCCGGCGGGCAGCTACAGCGACTTGAGCGCCAGCGCTGATTACACCTGCGCCACGAACTTCGATGGAGCGGTCACCTGCTGGGGCAACGTCGGCACTGAGCTCGGCCACCCGCCAAAAGTGGCGTTCAGTCAGATCAGTGCCGGTTGGACCTATGCGTGCGGGCTCGATGCGACGGGCAAAGAGTGGTGCTGGGGCTCAGTCGCTCGTCAACCGCTGTGATTGCGCCGAGCCAAGTGGAACTGTCACTCCGCAGGCATCGCCCGTCGCGCTTGGCCGATCAGCCGCCAATCGCTGCGACCAGTGGTTTGCATCACGAAGAACAGCGTGGCAATCGCGCCGATGGTGATGGCGAGCCCGGTGAAGCCGTCCCAGAAAAAGGAGTACGAAAAGAGCACCAAATACAGCACTTGGGCGATGCCGATTTCGCGCACCGCGAACATCCAGCCCACGAATAGCCGTGCATAGCTCACGACCAAGAACACGGAAACGCCGGAGGCAATCGCGAACGATACCCCGATCGACAAGCGATCGACCAAGTACGCGAACAGCAAGTGGAAGGCGAAGAACGCGCAGCTGAGCAAAAAGTAGTGCATCGGGTGGATCTCACGACCCCGTACTTGTCCGAGCACCGCGACCACGAAGAAGAAGAACAACAGCGACACCGGCGCAAAGAACGTGACCTTGGTGGCGAGTGGACCGGGGTTCAGCAATTGCGGCAGCTCGATGCCGATGGAGCTCGTGGAAATCAGACTATCGAAGTGCCACGTGCCGCTGAAGCTATTCGCTGTGAGCGCGCGTGAGGTAGGGCTCAGCGTGTCGGTCGGGAAATCCACGTTGGCAAAGTTGGTTTCGATCTGCACCGTGAGGTCGTGTACACGGCCCGTCCCTTCCGCCATCAAGTAGCGGAAGCTCGTCGTGCCCCGCGTGCGATAGGCGATGCGGAACTGCTGCCGTTCGCCAGGCTCGAAGTGGCGTAAAAAGACCGCTTCGCCAGCCACGATTTGATAATCCACGGCTTGCCCTTGGCTGTCTTGCACCGTAAAGCCATCGAAGCTCGCGCTATTGGTCTGTGAACCGCGCGTGCTACCGGTCTCGGTGGTGCCGGTGGTTTGCAGCGGAAAGTGCACGGTGACATCGTGCGCGCCGACGCGATCGTTCAAGAAGGTGTAGTCGGCGTGAAAGTCGATGCCGTATGTGGGAAACCAGAGCAGACCCTTGCGCTGTTGCTCGAGCGTCAGCTTGGCGTGCACGTTCGATGAGTCGAGACTCAGCGGCACGTCGACCTTGGTCTCGTGTTGAACGATCTTTTTGCTGTTCCCCTCGGGCTTTTGCTCGACCGTCACTTCTTCGGTCAGCTCGATGCGTTGATACTTGGCGAGTGGCGGCGCTTGCTGCCCCGGAGGCCCCCAGCGCGCGT
>Ga0247758_1000850_pt1 | contig 25976 bp, 20 predicted proteins | sample UWRJL156409C4_FD_180950 | JGI IMG/M metagenome (GOLD analysis project Ga0247758, IMG submission 180950) | Plant litter microbial communities from Arlington Agricultural Research Station in Wisconsin, United States - UWRJ-L156-409C-4 | ecosystem: Environmental > Terrestrial > Plant litter >... | reverse complement strand
GAGGGTTCGGGGACGGGGCCGAAGCCGCAGCCGTTAGGGGGGATGGAGAGGGGGGTCCAGAGGTGAGAGTGGAGGAGGGATTCGTAGGTGTTGGGGTTTGGGTTTGGGTTGGGATTGGGGTGGTTGGGGTGGTTATTCGGGGGATTCCAGGGGTAGGTGTCGATGAGGTGGCCGAGGAGCATGTACCCAATGTTGGAGTAGAGGTAGGAGCTACCTGGGATGGTGATGGGGGGAGCGGAGAGTGTGGATTGGGCGACGAGGCGGCGGCCCTCGACGGGGGTGTATGTTTTGTTTTCGATAGCGAGCCAGAGGGGGAGGTTTGCGAGGATAGAGGCCGTGTCGTTGATTCCGGCGTGGTGGGCGGCCAGCATGGCGAGCGTGGTTGTGCTGTGCTCGGGGAGGAGGATATCGGATAGGTGCGGGAAGGCTTTGGGGACGGTGGTGTTCCAGGTCAAGGGGCTTTCAGGGTCGCGCATAAGGATAGAGAGGAGGGTGGCTGTCATGGCTTTGGACAGTGAGCCGAGGTGGAATGTATCGTAGGGGGTCATTTTGGTCGCATTACCGAACTTGCGGACACCGACGGCGGCGCGGGAAATTGTGGGCTGGCGTGTGCCATGTTTGGACGTGATGCGCGCGGCGGCGAGCCCTGGCAGATGATGCTTTTCTCGGATGGCTTCGAGAAAGGTGTTCGGGGATGTGTTAGTAGGGGAGCAAGTTGCTATGTCTGGGAATCCGGCGGTAACAGCGAGGATGGCGAGAAGGCTAGAGGCCAATAGCTTCGAACCCGCGATATATGAAAAGAGTTCCATTGTTTTGTGTCCGGGGAACTGACCGGGAAAGACTACCACCCAGCCGCACGGGGTAGTTCTAGTGTTTTGTACCCCGCCAGACATCTTTTATTAATGCGATTGGCAAATTCCATTGGCCCAAGTACGTTGAATTTCAGTGCTACGTAATTTCCCAGGTTACATTCAACCAGTGACCTGCCTTTATAGCCCGTTACTAGGCAGAATCCGCGTAAGCGAGCTGCTCCGATGTAGATCCCGATCCTACGGATTATGGCCCCCACAGGTTACCAACACACTGGGCATCCCGTTAACAACGAGGGAAAATACAAAGGGTCCGTAAGGTACCTTACTTTCTGGCCGTGTTCCGTTTAAATCACATCTATTATCTTTCTCCGAGAGAAACAGTAGTCATCCCCTAATCCCCCTTCGCCCCTTTTCATTTTTCCGTTTCTATCGCCCCATCCGTGCAGCATCAAGGCGCCGGGGTTGTCGGTGCGGAAGGCGATGACGACGCCGTTGCGGGGGGAGGACGGCGTCGCGGCGGGGTGGGTTAATATATTACAGCCTGGTACTCCGAGAGGGATCTGGGTTCGCGACATTTCCGTTTCCTTTGTAATCCGGAGCTGGTATTGCGCTCGTATTGATCATGGCCCTGCTGTAATCGGAATTTGAGCAAGTATTCTCGGACCCAGTTTGTCCAGACATCACCACCTATCTTTATTTGTTCCCATCTTTGTTTGTATCAACGCAAGATAGCGCATATAACCAGCGCAGTTTAGCGTTACGAGCGTCTCTATTAAGTTCCAATCTGGAACGAATGATAATGTTTTCAAACAGCACTAATTATTCATATGTCCCCGGCTGAACTCCGCCTGTAAACACACCCCGCATTGCGACATGCACGTGGTCCGAGCCTTCCGCAAATCGTGCAACCGCAACGCGATGCATTACCAATCTTGGCTTACTAATCTGTGCAAGCCCCTCGCTACCGGAATTGCCATCTGCCCTATGTAACAGTGCTTATGTTGCGCGCTGCTTGCCAGCTGCGAGGCCTTTACTCATCAACGGTAATATTTCCCGTGTCGGGTGTTTCTCAGTATATTTCAACCGAGCTGCAGGGCCTTACTGGCCAATGGTAATGTAGGATGTTTCTTGGTACTTTTGATCCTACAGATATAAAGCCGCCAAGCGATCGCATATTTCTGCGTATCGGCTGAACCTGCAATCCCTCCTAATAACCAAGGCATCCCTGATTCAGGTCACAAGATGCATCACCATACATTTTCCTACGCCTTCGCAGCCTTCATGGCTGTCGGCCTCGGCATCGCCTCTCCAGTGGAGCCATCAGTCGTCAAGCCTTTCAAAGTCGACCTCTCGAGCGAGGTGCCCCGCATGCTCAAGCTGATCAAAGAGAACAAACTCCCAGACAAGCCAGAATACCCAGGGCTCGGCTCTTCTTTCGGTATCGACTTAGACGTGCTCAAGGATTTGAAAAACCAGTGGCTGGATGATTTTGATTGGAGAAAGGAGCAAGATACAATCAACAAGTTCAAACATTTCACCACAACGATCGAAAACCTAGCCATCCACTTCATCCACGAAAAGTCTCCCGACCCAGACGCAATCCCCATCCTCCTTCTCCACGGCTGGCCCGGCTCCTTCCTCGAGTTCGCCCCCATCATCAAGCCCCTGACCACAACATCCCCTACCCCCTCCACCGGCAAACCCGTCTCTTTCAACGTCATCGTCCCCTCCCTCCCAGGATTCGCATTCTCCTCCGCCCCACCCGCAAACTGGACCAACACTGACACAGCGCGCGTGTTTAACACGCTCATGACCTCGGTTCTAGGGTACAAGACCTACGCAACGCACGGGACGGATTGGGGCTCCGAGGTCGCGTACTCGTTGTACAGCGGCTTTAATTCTTCCGTTAGAGCGGGCCATTTTGCGTTTATCCCGTTCTTCCCGCTGACGCCCGAGCAGTTGGCGGCTGAGGGTGTGACGCTAGATACGGAGCTGGAGAGGTTTGAGGAGGGGAGGTTTGTTGAGTGGAGCGCGACGGGGAACGGGTATTTTGTGGAGCAGGGGACGAAGGTATTTTACACCGTTCTTTAGGCAGTTTCGTGGACGGTTGAAGGTGCATGGGAGGGGGTATATTCAAGAGGAGAAGCTAATATTAAGTCTGGCAGCCAAACACCATCGGCCTCGCACTATACGACAACCCTGTCGGCCAGCTCGCGTGGATCGGAGAGAAAATCATTGGCTGGTCCGACCCGAGAGCTGGAACCGGCCCGTCCGTGCTCGACCACGCGGAGCTCTTGACGGGCGTCTCGCTGTATTATCTGACCAAATCATTCGTATCGAGCGCGTTTATCTATGCGCAGAACCCGAACGGGTTCCGGCCCGCATATACCAAGGCCACGACGGATGCGCCGTTACTGTTTAGCGCGTTTAAATATAACGTGGGGTTTTGGCCGCCGGCTAAGGTCGCGCAGGTGGGAAATCTTGTCAAGTATCAGAGTAAGTTTGACTGTTTTGGAACAGCCTGGTTGGAGGACCAGGGCTGGAGATGATCTTTCATGCGCGTTGGATGCTAATGCTTCTCTGCAGATCATGATTTCGGCGGTCACTTCCCCGGGCTGGATAATCCTCCTGCACTTCTCGAGGACTTGAGAGAGATTGCGACATACTGGGCCTAAGCGTAGGTCTAGTATTAGAAAAAAACATAGGGCATTTGAAGTTGTGTCTTTTGTCATGAAACTTGGTCTCTGCCGCTGTAGAGAATGAGGCACACGATGAAATCTTGTTTTGAAATAGTAATAGATTTATCAGGGCCACCTCATCGACAAAACTGCCTCTCCTAATCCTGCAACACAGAAGCGCTTCTAGTCCATCCCGCATCTTTCTACGCAGACCGATAAGATGTTTTTCTATCCCAACACAGCAATTCCCGTCACCATCTCCTCCCCGGAGAGTTTGTATAAGCTACTTCACGGACAAGGTGGTATATGGGCCCCGCCATTCTCCCAGCCCATACCAGTAGACCATTCGCAGATAGTGTCGAGGCAGAGTCAGGCCCTACATGCCACTCTGTCCGTGAAGAGGTTTATATAAAGTTTTCAGGATAGTTGTTGCGCTTAACATTGACGTTGTGTTTGCGATAGAGTCAACAGCTGGTTTTGAGCACCAAGTAGCATTGTTTACCCCTAGAAGATTCGCAGCAACTTGAAGTCGACGAGAGCACAGATCGGGTCCGAGAGTAACCGACACAAAAGGCAAGAAATATGTTAAACGCCCGTTTTTGGACTAGAAAATGAGATTGCATCTACTCCCTCAATTCATCTTCCCCAGCAAGTGCATATGTACGCTCACTCCCGTACAGTTGGCATTGCTAATCCTCTCTTAAAGCTTATATTATTACCGGGGCTGATTGGTCCCAACAGCGTGGGTGGTTGGGCCATCCCACCTTTGAGACGCGGGGAACGCACCTTCCCCAGAAAGGGCATCTGCGAGAATTGCGTGATTTAATCCCCCTTGTCTCCGTTCTCACCTTGAAAAAAAAGAAAACTCAATTCCAAGACGTGCAACCCACCAGTTTGGTCCACTTCCGTCCGTATTTCGACCTCACTCCCCCCTAATCAAGTCAATCCTTCGCAATGGACTCAATCTGGGTCGTCCTCATCCCTTTCCCCTTCGCCAAGCCCTCCCCCTTCTACGAAACCGACCCTGAGTCCGACGTCCTGGTAATCGTCCCGCCCTGGCAAAAACACCCCTCCACACCCTGCGACAACACCGACATCGGCGCCACCCAACCACCACCACTCCCCATCGACAACCTCCGCCACTCCGGCCTCCGAATCAAAGTCTCCTCTAAGCACCTCACCCTCGCCTCTCCAATCTTCACCCAAAAGCTCCGCCATTTCCACCGCAACACCAGCGTCCGTGCCGACGGGCGGATCCACCTGACTCTCGCGCCGGGAGCGTTCCACCCCCGGGCGGTGGCGATTGTACTCAACGCCGTGCACGGGAAGGGGTCCAAGGTACCAAAGGCGGTGGATATTGAGACGCTGGCGCAGATTGCGCGGTTTGTGGATACATTTCGGCTGTTGGATGTGCTGGAGGTGTATGCGGATCGATGGACGTCGAATTTGCTGCTGAGTCGGGGGGTGCCGAATGTTTGTGGTCGGGAGTTGGTGATGTGGGTTTATCTGAGTAGTGTATTTGGTCATGCGGAGGCGTTTCGCGCGGCGACGAGGGTGGCGGTGGTGAAGGGGGAGGGGGTGATCAGGGGGGAGGGACTGCCGATTGCGGAGGGGGTTGTCAGTGAGTTGGAGTTTATTCTTCACCAATACGCTGCGTGCAACTGACATGGAATCTAGGTGCGATTGACGCAGGGCGACAGAAACTCGTTGCAGATGCGCTGGCTGTTGTCTATGGCGTCTTTGATGGCCTGAGCAGCGGCTCGGCTGCCTGCCATGAGTTCCACTGCGACTCTTTCCTGCTCGGCGAGCTGACCAAGACGCTGAGCAAGAGTGGCCTCCTGTGGCCTCGAGCTGCCGCGCCGTTTACTGGTGTCACGCATGCCGCCGTCGTTGAGTCTGTGGCCGATTATCGATCTGCAGAGTCTAAGAGACGGGGAGGTGAGGGGAATCAGAACGGGGTGAGCGCGAAAGTCAACGGGGCAGTCAATGGGTCGAATGGGATTGCCAGTGGTGGTGGCGCCAATGGCGCCAATAGAAACCATGAAACGTTTCACGCCGAGAAAAAGGGACCGGCTAGCTTCGGGACACATGAGTGTAGTGCGAGGAGATTGGTTGCGAGCTTGGATAGGTTGGACACGCTGGCCGAGGATGAGGGTCTTGGTTTGGAGCTGGAGAGCGTGCAAAGATGACAGACTCTGAATGCGAATCTCCACAGTGATCAATGAAATTGCACCGCTTTCTAACCTCTGGGACAATGCGTAAACGATGCTATTTTCTCCTGCTTTTTTGCACAGTTTAGAGCTAAAGTTCGAGTTGAGTACAGGGGCACTAAGACGGAGCTATTGTTGGCATCAACTTTTTCATCACCGTGACCAGGTCTTTTGGCGGCAAGTAATCTACCTACATAGGATATTCTTATCTCGGCAGGTCCAGACTAGAAAACACCTCGTTAAGCGCTTCGTGCAGTTTGTAGGCATTTGGGGTTGTGGTTGCAAAGTGCGATCATGGCGAGCGCGCAAAATCAGAAGACAGCCGGGCAGGCAGACGACCTCTCGCAAGAGCGCCGCCCAAGCAAGAAGATCAAGTCAAAAGACCAACATCATCGGCCATCAAACTTTCCACCGGAATTATAGGATAACCTGTCCAAGGGTCCAACATCTTGCTACCTAAACGAAAGATTCTTCGGCTTTCGCTCGCCAAAAGGGGACGCGCTAAGTCTCACTGAGCAAGTTGCATCAAATGCCCCACCGCTGCGTAACTAGATACTAGTTGGAGGTCAGCTCGCCACATGGTGAGGCATGCCACCACTGTTTTGGCAAAGCAATGTACCGAAATGCATATGGCCCTGGCCGCGCCTAAATTCAGCCCAAAATTCACATGGCAGACGTCATAGGCCATCCCGGCCTGCGGCGGGACTGCTGTAGCATCTCAGCCCACTTCTTACAATAGATAACAGGCTTGCCATCCACTTGCTGGCGGGTTGCTTTTAACATTGGATTACACTTTTCCCTTCTGTCCATCCTGTCAGGGTTGCCATTGAGCAGTGATACCCCTCATCACGACCCCACGCCTTCGCCGGCTGTAGGAAGATGCCCAAATCCACCCAGAGTGGGCAACCACACGACTGTGGGAATACATTTTCAACCACGCCATATCCGCCGATGACAAATGGGTGGTGTCGTCCCAGCAGCCACGAACACATCAGCCTGGTGAGCTGAGGCGTGTCGACCTTATTGTCGAGAAGATGGACAGCAGCGCAACAACCGTCGGGACGTTACTCTTCCTGGAGGCCAAGTGAGCCAGCGCTTCGCCTTCCGACATTGAAGAGGTGGAATACCAGGCGTTCACCGCCGCCTGCGCATACTACGTCGAGGCCGGGATCAAGCACATTTGGACCATGACGTGCGTCGGAAGTAGCGCACGGCTGTGGATATTCTCTGAGAGGAGCACAAGCCTGATTCCATTCATTCCGGCTAGCCAAGGTTTGGCGGAGAGGAGTGAATATCTGGAGATATCTACATATGGCTGGGAAATTGCCGATGGTCTGGAGTACATCAAGAAGCACATGACACCTCCGAGAGAACTGCTCAACATGACTCCTTCGCCTCGACCGGCCAACGCAACACTTCACGCCGGCTGGCACGACAGTGAAGTTGTTCAGTTGGATACAGCTCCTCAGCAACACGCACCGCCGATGTCCGATACTGTGGACTTCGGCGCCGGTCCGTCTGCCTCTGCTACAGCCCAGCTTCCACAAGGTGCAAACTACGGACTCGGCGATGAAACCCCTGGTTGGGCCACTGGTGAAGAGCTTCAAGAGAACTCCGCCGGCAGTCCGAGGCACAGGGCTACCCTAAAGTCGGTCCTTCAGAGGCACATCACGACGGAGACGGCCGGGAAGAAGTGGAAGTGAGGGTAACCAAGGTATCTCACACTTTCAAAAAGGATGAACTCCATTTCGATAGGAACGGTCGTATAAAGCCCTCTACCGAGGAAGACTGGGTCAGGAGAAAGCTTGATCAGCGGACTGTGTGGATTTACCGCCATGGAAAGAAGACGGTCTACTGGACAAAAAAACTTGGCTGAGAACCGTTCCCTAGGTTTTGCCTTGCCGCCGATTCTTCTCTTGTGTGGCTCCCCACCGAGGTTTTGTCTCTCCTGATTGTGTCTCTCAATTTATGTTCTTGAAGATTGATAGCCCTTATAAGACGCTATACAGTTATATCATCTAAATATGTGAGCGCATTAAATTGTTCGCTACTATCAAAGCAAGTAGATAGAAAAGTGCGTTGCTAGTGCATGTAGAAAAGGGATCTTTATGGGGCCCAAGGTTTACAGGTGCTCATGGATCTACTGGCCCCCGAAAGCCGCATACCTGGCCAGTATAGTTTGGAGGAGAGCTTCCTAGGCCTTCTTCAACCGGAACAAAAGCCTTCCGAGGAATGGAATGTTCCTTACCTTTGCGACGAATAGCCATGGGCAAACCTTTATTCAATTTTCGACAACTAGAAACGAGGATTCAGGAGTAAACCAGAACTTGACCAGGCCCTTCATTGGATGAGACTCCCATCCGTCAATTTCCTTCTCTGTGTGGTTGTTTCGAGCGCCTTGCTTAAACTTCACCTGCACCGTTTGAGCCCTTCTGTTCCAACGTGAAGGACACGAATTGGCTCGGAAACAAAACCGGGCTGGTTGGACAACACTCTCTGCTGGATCTACCTGTAGACGGCACTGACCAACCGCCCGGGAACCCCCGTTCTGGTAACGGAAAAGAATACCTCTGCAAGACCCAGTATTATGGTCGTAGAAGACTAGCGTTGATAAAACAGCGCACAATGGGGCCCATGAGAAGTAGGCATCATTGTCGATTGGGCAGGGGCCGGGCTTTTCCAATCGAAACGGCTTGGGATGAGCCTCGTCTGAGGGCGATCCGCTGTGAGCGCCGAAGAAGCGGACTGGGCATCTCTCGCTTGGTTCACCATAAATCATTGTCAAGGGAGGAGATGCGGCTAAACATCGGTCCTTGACCTGGCCTTTGGATTGCAAGCCAATGACGACGTCATTGATGAGCTCCATCCTGATAAGGATGTTCAGGTCCCGAGATTGCAGTTCTTTTCGGATACCGAGAACGAGGGCGCGATGTTGTGACAGAGGCAAATAAATTCAGACAACGGTCCGCCCAAGTCGATTAGGGGAATTCCGCACGAAAGTGTCCATAACGCACGATTCCTCTAAGCGGTGGATATGAATGCCAAACAGCTGGCCCAAAGAGAAGAAAAAGGTAATGCCGTCCAACTTGTCCATCTTGGCTGCATGGATAATCTGGCACGAAGCAAGCTCCGCAGGATACGCTTTGCAAAGAGCCAAGCTCGGTGGCGCGGGAGTGTTCCAAATGTGGAGCGTCTGTGGCCAGACGGGTAATTTAAGCCGCAGCCGTCCATCCTGCAAAAGTAAAATCCATTCTTAGCGGACGGGGCCAAAAACAAGATAGGACTGGGGACGTACTTTAAGCTGTGCTATCACTTTAGAGATGGACGCTTCATCTTGGACGATAAAGGCGAAGCGACTAGCATGTTCACCTATATAGATAGGCGGGCTAGGGAGGCGTTCGACTTTGCTGATACCAGCAGAGTCGACGGTTAACCTCAGTGTCGGAGGTGGTGAGGGGGATCTTATAACGCGCTCAACTTTCCCACTGCGCTCCCAGAAGAGAAGCTCTCGAAGCGGAACCGCAAGGAGCGGCTCCGGTTCCGTAGCAGATACATAGTTAGCTAACTGAAGTGCCGGGATGCATCTCCACAGCAATGAGTGTCTAGAGTGCTGGCGAATCATCTCAAGGAGCTCCGAAGGCAATGTGTACAAGCGCGGTAATCCGCAAAAGCCGGATATCGTCCTTAGTGTGTCCTTGTCCACCATTGGGGCCGAAAGGTGGATAGGCCGCGCTCCACGCCAAGGATTCCTCCACGCAGCCAAGATCCAGAGACGGTCCAACGCATGTGATGCACTGACTGAGCATTGGCGCCGGAAGATCTCGAAGCAGTCAAATTGAATTGGAGCGAACTCGGGCGAAGCAGCGCATTTTCTGCAGTCAGGATAGCGGCACAAGACATGGCCATCGACCCTTGTGATCATATCACCTGGTTGGGGGAATGCGAAGGGTCGGGTGTGACTGCGGTAGGATGTTGAATCACGGTTCCCAAAGACTAAGGCGAGTTAGCATTCTCTGTTACGGGGCGAGTCAAAGCGACAAAGGAAAGGGCCAGCTTGCAGTCGCGAGGGGTTGGCGTGCTCACATACGTGCTATTACCCATTCGTACCTCAATACCGTGTCTGCACAAATGCCACAGCGGGGGTAAAGCCCCAGATGGCGAACGTCATGGTTACTGGTGTCCACGGTCGTGGTTGCCATCTAGCTGTGTAAAACAGTACCGCTAAGTCCCATCATGCTCTCGAACAGCTCCCCATCTCAGCTCCCGCTCCCATTCCGCCAGAGCTACATCGCCAGCTCCTAGAGAGTAACACGCAGAAGTAATGGCCATACTACAGCTAACTGTAATTAGTATTATATTACGACCTGCACCCGACACAGGCCTCGGGAGGACTGGCACGGGTTAAGACAGAACGTATAGCAGGACGCCAACAGGTAGGGGGCGTTCCGAAGACGGCTTGTTGAGCTAGCACTCCTAGACAAGGGGTTTAATGTTACTGTAGGTCGCTGTTACTATAATGCACAGAGGTGAATCTGAACAGTAGGATATAAATGAATTATTGAATACTAGCGTGAGGAACTAGAGTCCCTCACGGTGGTTGTGGTTATAACTATAGCTATTTATACTAACTAACTAAGAGGTACCTTATACCTTAATTGTAGTGTTATAAGTGCTTGTGAAGTAAGTACTCTGCACTGCGTAAACACTTTACTCGCGAGGTTTCTCCTGCTTATAGTGTAAGCACTTAGTATGTTACGAGCACTGTCTTACTAGTTGTAAGGGCTTTGGGTCTTTGCACCCCTGGCCTAATGCGCAGTACTGTATGTATTGTCTTCCTGCACTGTTCCTTCTGCGGGGGATTTGTCAGGCCGCCCCGGCCTAAGTGACGGCCTGCAGGGTCGTCACATATTATTGACTTCAACGGCTAAAGTGCAACAGTAACAAAAGCAATAAGTATAATATTAACCCTACTAAAAACAAGGTTATAATAATAGGAAACTACCTTAATGTAATAAAGTCTAGCGGCTTAAGCATTCCCTCTTTTGCAGAACTATAAGCCTTTATAAAGACTATAAATAAGCTTTGCGAAATAAGCTAGTGTATTACTCTTAATAGGGCTATTAGGGGAAAAAAGTATTAAAATAATAACGGTAATTGGTATATACTTTTTTACTAGCTCTTTAATGCAGACGATACTTATAAACCTTTTAATTTTACAATAATTTTATTGTAAAACTGCTTTACTCTGTAATTAGCGTTATAGTAGTGAAAAGGCTGTTATATATAAAGTAAGTAATAAGACAATTACTTAAGAGGTATTTATTATAATTACGTTTCTTACTAATAACTTCAAGACTTAATTGCTAATGTTAGTAGTTAATAATGTTTAAGCGTAGATAAATTTAAAGCTTAAGTTAAGAAGTGTTAAAAGAATAACATTACAAGAATTAGTTAAATTATAATAAAGTAAAAAGATCTAAATTACATAATAACTCGGGGCGTTTATTTAAGCCAACCCTGTCGTTCTTTTTAAGCTCTGTATGTAATATTACTATAACTGTTTATATACATAGCGATACGTTCTCTGGCGCGTGCTACCGTCAAAAAGGAGCCACGCCATACGGTTCTTTAAACTGTACTTCTTTCATCAATCATCAATCTGACGATTTTCACTACGAAGACCTCCAATTGAAAGCCCAGTGACATTCTGGCCCTTCGATCCAAGGAAGATAACCTGATCCACGGTCGCGTTTCCTTTATTGTTTTATGCTAAGCTCCGTTCTATGCTAGGTACCGTCACATACTAGGTTTTGTTCCATATTAGGTACGTATCTGTTTTTGTACATCAGTTACATTTATATCCTTCCGATCGGAGGACCAGTAGTCTGGGAGTCGGCCTTTCAGGCCAGCAGTAACCTTCTGTGGGTGTAGTTCTCTTTATAGTTTCTTTTCTATTGCGCCATCGCACCAGTTCACTGCTGAATACGAAGGACAGAAGAGGCTTATTATAAGCTATAAGAGGTGCTGGAAGGAATTCCAGCACTTTCTACTATTAATATAAACAATGAATAGTGCTGTGGAGCCTATGGAGCACTGTAGAGGCACTTAGAACCATCTGTAATTCCAGAAGGTTCAGCAGGCCTTGGGGGGCTGTAATTCGATTCCAGCTGCTGCGGTGGTGCGTAACAACCTTTAAGAAGGTTCGTTACGTACCCTGCAACCAGTGGGTGCGTACTCCGCGCTTAGCGGCTGCGTACCCTACGCCCGGAGCCACTGCAGCCTGTGGTTCCAAATGTTATAATTTTACACTAATAAAGTGTTAATAAGTTCATTACTTAATATTATGTTATCGATTTAGTTATACTAAGCGATAGTAAGATTCAGCGTTATAGTTATTATATTCCAGTGCTAGTAAGTTAATAACAAAGATAACTTAACAGGTAAGTAGTTGTGAAAAAAAAAAAAAAAAACACGTACCTTACCAGACTTATTCAGCCTCTTTAAGTCCCTGGGTTAAAGGGTACATAGAAGTACTGTCACACCACTTACAGATCTCGTGATAATAGCAAACTAACGAACCTATAAGCAACACTTAAGGAGGCATGCTAGACATTCATTATATGCACAGGCTATAATCTTCAGCAATGTTAATTATTTTTACAACTGTTTAACAGGTAATACTAGTAAGTTAACTGAGCAGCGATATTTAAAGACGTTTACATAACCATATATGTAAAAACTGTATGTAATTATAAAAGATATACAATAAAGTAAAGTAGGTACAGCACTAAAAGCATTTTATATACACTATATCGGCATCTACTATCAGGTAATAGCTTTAGTATAGTATATTGAAATTCCAAGGTTACTGTAAGTAACAGCCTTTAGTTATACGGCGCTTTTCTTAATGTACCAATGGCTTAAGAGGTCGCTTGTGTTAAAGTATTCGGCACGTCTTGTAATGTATCTGTCAGCGCCAAGACGGAATGGTCTGTGCGCAGAAGCAAGTGTGCAGCCTGGAGAACCGGAAGCCGATTTCGAACGCGACTTATAGTGTTAGAAGCACTGCACTCTGGATTCTGTGGAATTGAAGGGGTTGCAACTGCGTGATTCTATTGCTTGTTCTTGGCTCTCTGGCTCTGCCAGAGAGCTTTCCTTATCGTTGTGAATGGTGGCAAGCTGCGTGGCAAAACCACGCGGCTGTCTGTGGCAATGGTTACAAATCTATGGTTCTGGTGCTTTCCAGGCTCTTCTGACAGTTCTGGCCTCTGGCCAGAACCCCCTCCTTTCTGACATGTAGAGAGTGGGGTCGCGTCCACCAACTCAAAGTCTGTCGCCCTGGCACGCGACCGCCTGGAGCTTTCCCCGCACCCACGCTATGGCAGGATGGAGACTCTATCGACATGCTCTGTTTACTCGACGCTTAACGAGACCAAATTTTTGATTGTAGAAGACGATAAACTGGGTGAATATCCTTTCATATATGTCAAAGTTTATGTCTCTGGTTTGGTTTTCATTGACACCGGTTGTGGTGGCGCATTCAGGGACGGGCCGGCAAACGTCACATGTCTACGGGTATTTCTCGAGACATACCCCATTGTCGATAATGACAACCAAGCGCTCAATCCTGGGTCGGAGAAGAATTACGTCGTTATATCACCCATTGTCACTTCGACCACATAGGCAAGGTACTTTTCCTTGACAGAGGTGGGCGCTAAGATATTTCGGCACCAGTATATGGTTGCTGAACGTCTCTACGTCCGCAGTTTCAAGTTAATGCTGTGCAAGTGCAAGCTGACGGCAGGGGTGGCTTCGCGTGGCGTTTTCAGGCCTCCAGCTGAACCTGGGTTGCCCAGTTTCTCCTCACACCGCGTTTTGCGGTCATTCACGAGAAGCGATCAATGCTCAGATGCATGCATAATCTGTGGCGGCATATCTCCCTACGGATTGGTGGTTCAAATCCGTGTTCGGCCCAAGCTGGGCAGGAGACTCTCAGCCGCAGCGCCCTCCACAATCTTGACCGAAACTTCTGCGTGTTGCACCACTTACACGCCAGAGAGTGAGGGTGCGATGTTTCTGGCCAAGCCAAAGCTGCAAAATGCTCAGTAAAGCCCACTCATAGACCTCGGTGGCGGCCGCTTATCACCCAAGTAGGCAAGCTTCGCGAGTTTGAGCCTGCGCATTCTTAATCCCGTGAGCGGCTCGGCTTCCTGATTGGCTCGTTGTAAATGTCGTTTATCCATAGGTTCCTTGTCGCGGGGCCCGCGCATGTCACCAATGTTGGTCGCGACAAAAAAACCAATGTGATAAAGGGGGCCAGTGCAGAGTGTAGTGTGGTCAGGTCGTGGAAGCTGAGTCGGATGGCAGGAGAAATAAAGCGGACGATGTCATAGGGCTGAGGATCTCGGAACCTTCCATCGACCACGCCTGTTTCGTCAACACACCCAGTTCAGTTTTTAGCCTGCTCTTGTTAGACCGTGAGGTATATAGTCTTGCGTACAGCTATCTAGGTAGTTAGACAGCACCGGTAATCGGCAGCGAGACGCCATGGTTCATTGGAAGTCTGAAGGCTGACATTGCCCTTGGCGTTAGGCGCTCTCAACGTGAAGATTCGTCGGACAACATTGTGGCTTTTGCCGCTGAAGGCGTGAGTGGTTAGGCCTCCAATGTGGTTGTGGTAAGCTGGGAGCCATTGCTGCAAGTTTGGCTGAAAATGGTAACTTTCGGGGATATTCGCCATGCAACATTTCGGAGAACACAGCAGCCCACCACTCGCTGGAAATCGAATCCTATAGGGCAGGGAGCCTGGCTAATGAAGTTTACTTTTGCTGGTTACAGGGTACATAAGAACTGCCCCCCAGAACTGCCCCCACACCTTTGCCAGTTTTTACCCCTTATTGCCCGTTGCTTTTTCCCCGCTCTGATCGCATCCTGTTCCAAACTCGACCTTTCCCTAAAGTCGCCTTCGATCATGGCCGCAACCACAGTGAAATCGATCAGGGTTAAGATCACCATTGAACCTCAGAATGAACAAACTGAACTAGCCCCGTTCCACGTCCAGTACGATGCTATCTTCTCTAGGGCCGTGCAGGTTTCAGAGGGGCCAGTCCCAGGCCCCAGTGCAGAGGAGCCGCCTAAGAAGTACGTCGTCGTTAGAGATACGCTACGATTCGAGCTTGACGATAAGTTCCGGGACTCGCCTACTCTCAACAACGCAGTACCGGGAAACCCCATCCTGCTAAACTTCCTATTCCCCGACGGAAGACCCATCATCAAGCGGGAGATTTCCGTACCGAGCGACCTTACGTCGGACTTTAATGCCCCGAAGATTGTCCTCTCTAGTGACGAGATCACCAAACTCCTGCAGCTACCTGGGGAGCCGGAGAAAATCCCAAGCTTGCTTCGCAGACCAGCGGTGCTCGTTTCTATCTACGCCAAGACGCCGATTGATTTTTCGAAGGCTCTCCTGCAGGTTGTGCCGATCGAATTTAACACCACTATCAGCTGGGTCGACGGTGGCTTCTCGAAGCTGTTCGGCAACGAGCAGAGTCCGATCACCGGTTCCGTTGTGCTAAGCAGCGCTCTTCCTCAACGCATCGCCTCCTTGTCTTGGGCGATCACGCGCGTCGCCGTTGACGGAAGCTTTGTTGCCACCTTCCAGGCCGGTAAATGGACTGCTTGGGCGTGGCTTCTCTCTGGCCCTGCGCTTCAGCAGCCAATCCTTGGTGTTGTCATCGAGACGCTGAAGGAAAAGGAAGAAAGAACCAGATCAATCCTTCTGCCTCTCATTGGCAAGAAAGATAGTGGACAAGATACTCCTGAAGCCGGCCAGCTAGAGCATCAGAGTCCGGGAACCGGGACTATCGGCAGCACTAACTGCTCCTGTGATTCTCATGAATCTGCAAGGAAGCCGGTTGATGTCTCCGAATCCGAGCTGGCTGCCAACCCGGACGTCTATACGGAGGACCCTGGCGCCTTCTGTAAACCATTCTCGGCTCCTCAGCGAGTTCTATCGGAGCGATCCTTCTTTTCCATTATTCGCGCCGAGCAGCCGGTGATCTCCTCAGAGGCTTCCATCAATCTCCGTGAGCCCGCGCAGCTCGATTTTGACCCTCCGGATGAGTTGCTCGACTCCATCAATTCGGAACCCACGAGTGGTGTACTTCGCAGTCTCTTGCTCGACGGCGCCACAGCCAGAACCCTTAGTGCGACGTCGCGTTCCATCGGTGACCTATCGGGTCTCATCGCCGGCATTGAGGATAAGACTACCTTAATCAACGGCAGTGTCCTGAGAAACAAGGTTCGATCTGGACTTGAGCTGGTTGTGGATAGCATTCCTGGCGCCCTCGTCGACAGACTGAATGGTCTCAATCGCGGACGTAGGGAGCTGACGGCCGAGCATCCCGTGCAATGGGACAGTGAAAGTATCCGCTATCAAGCTACTACAGTGAGCAGAGGCCACATTTTGGAGTTCCGCGTTCGCACTCGGAGCAATGGATACAGCCTCGGCGGAGTGTCTAAAACTCTTACACTTGCACCACGCCAGACCAAACGTACGTGTCCAAACCACAGAAAAAAACCACCCGCTTTAAATGACGCTAACACCAATTTTTAGGGATCCAGAAGATTGAGTGGTCGAGATCTGAGCGAGCAATCCGCAGCGAGTCTCAACGCACTTCTAATGCGGTGAACGACTCAATGGTCCACGATACGTCCTACTCAGATGTCGTCTCGGCGAACCTGCGTGAGTGGGCCCAAGGTAGCTCTCAAAGCAGTGTTACGGCTGCAGCGGGCGGTGCAGGCCTTGCCCTCGGCCCATTTGTCATCGGAGGTGGCGTCGCTCACTCTTCAGCCCGGTCATCGAGTCAGCAATCCGGAGGCCGAGATACCACAGCCAAAGAGGAGATGCAGTGGCGCGACGCTATCCGCCGCCACGGCGATGACTTGCGCAAGTTTGATAGCATGGTCGTCCAGGAAGTCAATCAGGACGAAGAAGTGACAGGTACCGTTGAAATTGTGCGCAACGTCAATTACGCCCACAGCCTGACTGTAATCTACCACAATATCTTGAGACACCTCCGCGTCGACACCGAGTTTGCGGGAGTCCGCGAAGCGCTCTTTGTGCCTTTTGCGATGAAGCCATTCACAATGCAGAGAGCATATCGTTGGCGAGAAACCCTGCTCAAGGTCCTAAGAGAGAGGTAAGCGGAGGAATTCAAATACAAGCAGGCGATTAGAACAAACTGACAAAAGAGTTATCTTAGGCGCTTTGACCGTCCTATGAGACATTTGAAAGATATCTTGACTGGTTTCAAGTACTCCCAGATTCCGCATGGCAGGCGTGCCGATCATCCTCTTCGATCTCTCTATGGCTCGATTTATATCGACCTAGGAGTGGCATTGCCAGGGTCCACTACGGATGGCAAGTTCGATGCTGCCAAGTGGACAACTCTAGGTGGCCTTCTCGGCATGCCGGCTCTATCCGTCTTCCAGCAGGTGGCTACGCAAGTTGAAGCGCTTCGGGAGGCCCATTTTCAACGGCACCATGCGCCTGCAATTGCTAGAAAATGGTGCGACAAGCTCCAGATTACGACAAGAACCGGCCAAGAACTCGCTATCGATTTCACATTGGCCACTTCTTATGCCTTTAATCGGACCGTGCGGGTAGACTTTCAGGTCAACCTCACGGATGACAGCCTCTCCAGGGCTTCCTTGACCTCCCTCACTATCAAGGCAGGAAAACCGCTTACGCCAGGCTCCGTCGCCAACGTCCGCTCTCTCACTTACACGTATCAGACAGACTACGAAAAGAGAACAGTCGCTGTTACTGAGGGCGTTGGCGACCTTGTGTCGCCTGAAAACGGTGACTTTGATACACTGGGTGCAATCTTGCGGTCACCGCTCAGCCAGTACGAGCTACAAAACCTCAGGGCGGAGCTTGTATATCAGACAACCGAGATGCTGGAGCACCTCAACGAGCATGTGGAGTACTACCATCGTATGATTTGGTGCAATATGGATCGCGATCGTCTGTTCATGCTCTTGGATGGTTTCTACGTCCCGGGTATGACCCCTCAGACCAGCATTGCCTCAGTCGTTGAGCGCAATCCAGTCTCGGCTGCTGGAAATTGCTTGATATTCCGTGTGTCGGCGGGTTGTTTTGTTGGCACGCCGCAGTTCAAAACCCCTGACGACCTGTATAATCATTACCAGCAACACCAAGGAGTCTCCACCCCCATGAACATCGCCTTATCGACGGACGGCTTGTACGCCCAGACCATCATGGATGAATGTGTTGCCCTCGAAGAGCACTATGGTAACCTTGACTGGGCCCTCAATGATCCCGACCCTGAGCTGGGTGCTATCGATGCGGCCCTACTCACGAGCCGAAGGTCTAACCCAGACACAGCTACCGAACCAACCAAGATGCCAGACACTCTCATCAATCTCCAAAACGCCTTACCAGCACCAGTACCCCAAGGACTTGCTGGAGTTCTGAATGCTGTTCAAAACAGTGCGGCCTTCCGGGATATGGCAGGCTTGGCGGGCACTCAGACGCTGGCGACAGAGGGTCTGAAGACTGCGGCATCCCTAGCGACAACGTTTGGCAACCAAGCGGCCGCGCTAGAACTTGCGCAGTTGACAAGCAAGCAGCAAGGAACGATGGACGCGGACAAGAAGCTTGCTTCCATTGCACGTGCACGCGACAAGGGCTTGCTCGTGTCTCCCGAGAAGTTGGAGGAGCACACATCGCAAGTCCTTGCCCAAATGAACGGCGGCCCTACAGCAGAGGAGAGTCCCCACACAGACGCCGTTTTTCAGTCGGCCATCGACGCGGCCAAGGATGCAACCGGAGAAGATCGACAGATTGAAGCTACCACAGCCAAGGGCGCTGTGCGAGTTGCCTTCGCCGTGCCCGTAGCGCCGTCGGCTGTGCTGGCGAAGCTAGGAGGAACCAGGCCGCATTACGACCAGCTGCTCGCCGAGTTCCCTCGATGGGACCTGCCGGAAAACACCTCGCCCAACGTCAAACAGAGAATTGGCGGCCAAGTGGACAAGCCATGGGTCGGCAACACATGCGTGGTGCGTGTATCCCGCGGCCTTTTATACACGGGTACTGTCATCCCGCAGAAGGATAGTGGAGACGAACTCGCGGTTCCCGGCGCCGACGGCAAATTCTACATGCTTCGTGTGGTGGGAATGCGCAAGTTCCTGACTCGAATCTGGGGAAAACCAGATTTTGATCTCAGGAAGAAGTCGGGCGAGGATTTTGATAAGGCACAGTTGGAGAACATGAGGGGCGTGATTACTTGGGATCTGACGCCCCCTCCCGACCACCAAGGGCCGGGCTATACGGGCCATTTCGATTTGTTTGACGGGAAGAACTTTACGCAGGAGGCAATTGCGGGCGGTAATTACTGGCGTGATGCTACTCGAATTTCTTTGTGGATCTTGCTTTGAACTTTGTCCTGTAAAAGCCTTTTATTATAGTTGTATGGAATTAGATGTGCGTATAGTTTTGCTTTGAGTCAACAATAGAAATGATAGTGATGTTAAAGTACGGTGGAAGGGTTACGCTGCCAGATTGATGAGATACTGCTGTGGTATATGTAATTACGAGGGCTTGGCGTGGCTGGGTTATTCTTGGTACTGTGTAAAACCATGACCGCGATTTAATCCTTGAGAAGAAGTCAGAGGAGTTATATGGGTATATCTAGGACAGAGATTCGTCGTCGATCTCGAACCTGCAGTTGAGTGGTATCCAGTTTGGCTATAGATGGGTATGTATCAGTATCCGTAGGTGTTTAGTAGGCCGAAAAAAAAGGTGTTCTCTACACCCCTGGCTGGGCGACAGATCTGTACCTACGACTTGTGCCGATGGTTTGTGCCGATGGATATTGGTCGGCAAATTCACTTGAACCTGATATTTAGCGTGACGCAGACTAGCGAGAACACCCTCTGTGACTTGAATTGCCAATCTTCCCTTCTCTGTCCCTACATCTAGGACCACTTGTAGATCTTGTATGGGACACGGAAGAGCTTGCCATTATGAAGACAGAGAAACATGTAGTGATGCAGCTCCAACCCTTCGTTCTGTAACTCGTCGTTCGGGGCTCTGTTCTCCGCTCGTCAGCGCTCTAATCAAGCCCCCGGAACACTGAATTCTAATACCAGTACTGAGCGTCGGAAAAGTTGTAAGTTCGGTCGTACATGTGGCGGAACCGCATAATGGATGTGTCAGCCGGAGGTAAATGTAATACCATGTCATTGGTATTAGACCACATTTGACTGCTACGGATTTATCCCCATTATCTTCTTCGTTACCCAAGGACCGCGTGGGCCAACAACGGATTCCCTTGGTGGATGCTGGAAGGGATTGCTTAAGAATCATGTCGCGGCAAAGGGGTTTCTAACTCCCCTCACCATTGTTGGGTGCGTCGGCCTGGAGATATCGTTCGATGCTATGGTGGCCCTGGCCGGTATTAGCGAGGACATTCTTCCGCAAATCGTCGTTGTCGGGGAGCAGCCTTCCGGGAGGCGCTCTATCCTAACTTCGCTTACAGGGATAGTATTTCCACGCTATCATTCCGCTTACACGAGGTTCGCTACCGAGATTCGCATCCGGCGGAGAAATCTTCATTTTCAGCCTGCCTACTCGTTCTTCCTCTGCCAGTCAAGCGTGTCGGCTTCCTTTATCTTCCTACTTCATTATCAGAAGCAACGTCGCAATGTCCACACCATCATTCCAGATTATAGAGCTGCTCGACAGCTGGAGACATCACGCCTTGCCGGCCGCTTCGGGCAGCTGTAAAATATAACTTGGTAATACAGTGTGATCCACGGAGTGGCACATGCTCTAAGAGTTGTCCGTGAGTGTTAAGTAAGTTGCAGATTATTAATATCCTAGGACTAGATCGCTCACGTTACGCGGTAAAATTTCTGCTAGCAGAAAAGGTATATAGCGCATGGTAACGAGGATAAAATATGGGCTTATGGCTGAGAATTAGGTCGCTGGTACTGATAGTAAGTTTCTACGAGCAGAAAAGGTATATAGCGTACGGTAACGAGGATAAAATATAGGCTTGTGGTTAAAAACTAGATTTTGTATTCTGCCAGTAAAAATGGTCTAAGATATGGAAAAACGGGCGTTAGACGTTATAAAATTTTCTGTTAGTGGAATAAGTGGAAGAAATCCGTATTTAAGTATTGATAAGGTTAGGAATTTTATCTTATAAAGATGGAAACTTTACTATATACTTAATGTGACGGGTTGGTAATAAGTGGGAACTAGCAAGATGACTAACGGTTAGTCAATTTGCACATACCTTTTGGTGTAGCGGGCAGTTGTAGCAGTTCCCTGCATTAGCGTATGTAACGCCAGCCCCGTCACACTTAATTTGTTATATTATTAAATACTCTAATATCTTTTTAATAAAAACTAAAGTTTAAAAGAAAGCTTATATATGTTTAATAGTATGGTATAAAATAACTTATTAACTAAACAAGTGTATAAATAGGTGACGTTACTGTTATTGTTAATAACTTTAACGGTAGTGCATTTTTTTGTAATATAGTGATAATATTAGTTTTTAGCCTGGTTTATTTTAAGTTTTTAATAGGTATAGGTTGCTTAACTTTATTAATGGTTAGGCCGAGTACACGTACACCTAATACGTGTGTAGTTTGTAATTGGAATTGTTACTTGAGAGCTACCTTTACAGATTATGTGTCGTCTGCTTTTATCGAGAGGAAAATTTAACTGGGGTGATTAAAAAGGGGCTTTTAAGGTTGTGTTATAAAGGTAGATGGGATTACCTTAGTTTAGGGAAGAATCAGGGGAAGCTCAGGACAAATCAGCCACAGCTCACTCCAGCTTAGGATGACAGACGAAAAAGGAAATTTCGTGTGCCCAGATTCGTTGCAGGAAACCAGGCTGTTTCAGTGTTGAATCATCTCCGCTGGTTCTTAACGTGATTTCAAAGACCTCTCGACCGAAAAAGTGACCTACATTCTGTCCAAGTCCAGAGAAGATGCCGACTCTTGACGCTGCAAAACGGAAGGTTTCTCTCAATTTTGGCTCGAGAAAGAAGAAATCCCGATTCTCTTGCAGAGCAAGAGACCCAAAATCTTCCGCCTTCTGTAAATGAAACACCCAGTGCCGAAGCGCATAGTCGACCAGCGGTGAGACGGGGAAAATGAGACTCCGCTGAGGTGGCCCACCAAAAAGTGGTATTTGGCAAGCGGGAGACTCTAGTCCTCCAACGAGGTATCGTGAGCTCAAGTAAGAGATACAACGCGATGCAATGGTGGCGTGAGCCCTTGCTGGGTTGAAGCTAGGTGGCCAGTCTGCACCAATGCTAGACCTGTGGAGGCTTAGCAGGTAATCTCTAGCGCTTGCGTGCTCGATTTGGACAGTTCCTTCGGATACCCTCCTCCCTTCCAACTCTTCCGGTGGCGAGACACTGAGCAAGTGGCCGCAGAATGTGATCGAGTCTTTCGCTTCGTCGACTTTTCGGACTTCGTCGGTGTCTTCAAAGCCCATTGCATCCGCAAACTCTTCAACCATCAAGGGTCTTTGCGCGAACAAGACCCATGTAGCGTGGCCGGTGGGTTGGATCGCGAAGCTGAAATGGTGCTGATGTTGTTCTCGAGAGCGGTAAGCTGCTGCTGCGTAGAGACAGTTGCTTCTCTATCTTGAGGATTAGCGCCGCGGACGAATTGATATGTTGGGGGGCTTACAGATTGGCGGCAGATATGTGAGCGACCAAGGACGACTTCTCCCTCTCCAGTATGTCGAAGCTGGCCTTGATGTTGGCCTCTTGGGCCACCCCAAGAACGGCTGCCCATGTTTTCCTTGCAATTCCGGCGTCGGCGTCGCACGAGACGGCCTCCAAGATTGTCAGTAGATTCTGGCTGTGGGCCGAACAGCGGAGCAGGATGTTCTCGATCTGAGGTGTCTGGAGCGCGGCTGTTGCCTGGATTCAGGAAGCGATGGCGCCGAGCGTTTCTAGCTCGTCATGCCATTGCTGGATCTCAGCAGGTGCATCCCGCACCTTGCCGCGCACCGCGTGTATCAGCTTGGCGATTGCGATTGTCTGCTCAATGAACTGGCCTGCCGCTGCCACTGCGCCGATCACTTCGAACCCGGACATCGTATTACAACCTCGGATGGCTTCTGGTGGAATGAATGGGAGCCCGACGCTCGATGCGAACAGTTGGGACCCCGCATCCAGGTTGGTGACCAGCGAGGAGTCCCTGCCATGCACTACAACTGTGGCCAATCATGGCAGCAGCACCGATGCGGTGTAACAGAACCAACCCGGAACCACCTCAGAAGCCAAGGAGCTCTGCATCGAAAAATAACAAATAGAACTTCAACAAATGGGTAAGAGACATGATTGTTGGTTCGCTTACAAGCAAAAGCCCCTGCCCCATGCCATTCAAGCCTTGCTCGACCCCTATTGTGGAGACAACTTACAAGTGTCGACCTTGGCAAGGAAGGAGGTGCCTCTGTCTGGTGGCGGTAACGAATTCGCTCAGGGGGCTTTGACCCGAAAAACTGCTTTCCACGGACAGCATCGACCACCAGCAGTATTCGCCCTGGACCTCGTGTCGGGGGCATCTAACGCAGACGTCAATCCCATTCTACACGGAACTCTGCTAGCGGCATGAGGATTCAAAGCAGCGAAGTATTCTCTAGGTTGGTTCCGGTCTACCCGCTAACTGCTTTCTGGTACGGGATGCTTCTGGCGGCGACGGTTAATGTCAATGCCTAGGTACTACTACGGCGCAGTCGCTGGGCATCGCTCAGTCTAACCGAGGCGATGGCTAAGATGGGTGGAAGCATTACTGCATCCCGCTTTTACCCACATCCATGGGTATTCTATAAAAGCACAGAATGTGCGTGTGCGTGTGCGGTGCTGTATAACCGTTGATTCAGCCTTTCTCAGTTGTACACAATTAAGGACGCCATGTTGACTACGGCTCTCAGCGCCCTTTTGGCCGTGGCGACGCTGTTCGGCGCATCCGTCGGACACCCGCTTACAGGCCGAGAGTTCTCAACATCAAACCCAAGAGACGGCGAGGAGCCATGCAAGCAACTTCGGGATGCTGTCGCAACATGGCTCCAAAACAACCCTGTCGGTATGTCAACTACCTACCACCCTACACCACCAGCCTACCCAGCCACTACTGGCTCAGAGTTCCAACCCCGCTGATCCTGCCGTTAGTGCACAGAAATATCACCGAAGTCGAGATGGGTCTCATACCGGCCGTTCCACCCGTACCAGTCAAACCCTCTCTGGCTTTCGGATGCCTCAAGTCCATCCCGCTCGACAAAGACAGCGCTCTGGCGCACTTGGACTTTCTCCGCCCTCACTGGGAATGGCAGAGCACGATTGACTACAACAAGAAACCCCCGCGCGGCTACCTATCCGAAGGCGTTGACATCATCAGGGGCATCAAGGAGATCGCCGCAAAGTTAAAGACCACCCCACCTTCGTACTCCAACGAATTTCAGTTCTTGTTCGATCTCCAGCTCCTGCAAAACCGAGTCCGAGACTCACACTTTGGTTCTTGGCCCTTGCTCTTGGACTTTTTCATCGCTGAACTGGGTAAAAAGTTTGTGTCGATTTCTCAAGACGGCCGGACAGCGCCGCAGATCTTCTTACATGGTACGGGCTACGTCAATGCAGCCAATGGGTTTTTTTCTGGCTAACAGATGAAATCAGACGACCTAAGACACAACCAAGATGCACGTATCAACCACCCAGCTTGTCCCTTGTTGTCCGGCTGACTCCTCTGATAGGGCTACAAGCCGTCCCCAGTCGTCACGATTGACGGAGCTCCAGCACTCGGTGTTTTGCAAGACATGGCCATGACCAGCTGGGGCACCCACGATCCTGATGCCCGTTTCAACACGCTCTTCCCCAGCGTCTCCAAGACGGCAAACATATTCTATCCGGGAGGCCTTTTCTTGCGAGACGGTCTCAGTGATAGAACAACCGTGGTGCTCCAAAACGGCAGCACCATTGCCTTCGACAACATTGCCTTTGTCACCGCCAATCTCACCACTATTGCCTCCGGCGCAGACCTATATAGAGAGCTAGGGCTCGTAAGCGGTAAGGCACCCGCCCCATTATCAGCGGCCACGTACAAGCTGGCCGACAATCGATATGCGGCCAACTACGCCCAAGGGGGCTTCCCAACACCCATGGGCAATACCTTGGGTGGTGACATGGCCTGGTTCCTGCCCGAGGGTCCAGCTTTGAAGAACATAGCAATCCTGGTCCTCAACAACTTCCAGTACACTCCAGACATCCTCGATTTCAGCAACCCGGAGAGCGGTCGCGAGCTCTGGAAGCTGCTGGGCGACTTCGTATCCAAGGCCAAGGCAGCCGGATGCGCTAAACTCGTCATCGACATGCAAGGCAATGGCGGCGGCCAGCTACCAAGACTTGCCGCTACTTACTACACTCTATTTCCCGAAGCCGCCGCCGGCATCTTCCCCATGCAGTCCCAGGCTCGCGCCCATCCTCAGCTCTCCTGGCTTCAGAACGCCCCTCGCACAGGCTCCAGCAAGTACCCTCTCGCCTGGTCCTTTGGGATGTACCGCCAATTGAACGGAACGCCTTTTCCCGACACGCACACCTGGCTAGGCCCGATTACCACCCCCTTCGGCAACCTCACAGTCCCGGCCAGCACGGATCCGGAAATATTCGTCGACAGAGTCAACTCCCCCGCCGACTTTCCACCCAAAGTGCCAACATCCCCACCCTTCGCCCCCGAAAACATCACCATCGTCACCGACGGCGAATGCAACTCTGCCTGCGCCCTTCTCGTCGAGGTTCTCACCCACAAGCACAAAATCCGCACCGTCGCCCTTGGCGGCCGCCCTTTGTACAAGGCCATGCAGGCTGTAGGCCGCACTAAGGGCGCACCCGTGGCCAATTTTGGCGGATTTCCTGCTATCGATCGCGCCACCGCACCTCCCGGTGTAGAGGTTGTGCCGACGACGGGGCCAGCGCTGCGACTACGGACGACGCTGAGCGATGAGCGGCGTGGGCGGTATGGGGGAGGTGTGAGGTTTAATATGGCGAATCAGACACCGTTGGGAGAAGCAGCGGATGCGTTGCCATTGCAGTTTCGGTACGAGGCGGCGCATTGTAAGGTGTTTTGGACGTGGGAGATGGCGAGGGATATCAAGAAGGTTTGGGAGAGGGTGGCGGATGTAGCGTGGGGAGAGGGGAGGTGCGTTGAGGGGTCGACGACGGGGG